>Ga0315273_10014117_pt1 | contig 10285 bp, 7 predicted proteins | sample YL17G02_0_MG_FD_205753 | JGI IMG/M metagenome (GOLD analysis project Ga0315273, IMG submission 205753) | Sediment microbial communities from Yellowstone Lake, YNP, Wyoming, USA - YL17G02_0 | ecosystem: Environmental > Aquatic > Freshwater > Lake > Sediment | place: USA: Wyoming | collected... | reverse complement strand
TCTCGACCTTTTCGAGCTCGTGACCGGTGATCAGGGCATACGCCGTCCGAAGCGCCGCCTCCATAACCCCGCCGGTGTTGCCGAATATGACAGCCGCGCCGGTTGACATCCCCAGCGGATCGTCATACTCGCTCGGCGCCAGGTTGGGCAGGTCGATTCCCGCCTCTTTCATCATTCCGGCCGCCTCGCGCGTGGTGAGGACGTAATCAACGTCCTTGAACCCGCTCGAATACATCTCGGGCCGGTCGCACTCGAACTTCTTCGCGGTGCAGGGCATGATCGAGACCGACACGATGTCCTTCGGGTCGAGGCCCATCTTCTGCGCGTAGTAGGTCTTGGCGAGCGCGCCGAACATCTGCTGCGGACTCTTGCAGCTCGACAGATGCGGCAGCAGCTCGGGGTAGTAGTACTCGATGAACTTGATCCAGCCAGGCGAGCACGACGTGATCTGCGGCAGCACCCCGCCCTCGGTCACGCGTTTGATAAGCTCGCTGCCTTCCTCCATGATCGTGAGGTCGGCGGTGAAGTCGGTGTCCATTACGCGGTCAAAGCCCAGCATCTTGAGCGCCGTGACCATCTTCCCGGTCACGCGGCTGCCGGCGGGCATTCCCCACTCCTCGCCGATCGCCGCGCGCACCGCCGGGGCGGTCTGCACGACCACGTGCTTATCGGGGTTGTAGATCGCGTCCCAGATCTCGGGCGCGGGGTCGTTGGCCTTCAAGGCGCCGGTGGGGCAGCGGTTGATGCACTGCCCGCAGTTGACGCACACCACATCGGCCATGTCACCGCCCATTCCCGGGACGATGATAGTCTTCCAGCCGCGGTTGGCCGCATGAAGCGCGGCGACCGATTGCAGGTCCTCACAGGTCCGCACGCACCGCCCGCAGAGGATGCACTTGTCGGGGTCGCGGATGAGCGATGGGCTGCTATGGTCAATGTCATATGCCCGGCGCTCGCCCTTGAACCGGATGTCCTGTATGCCGAGCTCCTTGGCGAACTTCTGCAGCTCGCACTTCTGGTTCCTGAAGCAGGTGAGGCACTCCGGCGGGTGGTTCGCGAGCATCAGCTCGACAATCATCCGCCGCGCCTCGCGGACCTTGGGCGTGTGCGTCATGATCTCCATCCCGTCGGAGACGGGGAAGCAGCACGACGCGCACAGCGTCCTCTGGCCCTTCACCTCGACCGAGCACACCCGGCAGACTCCCTCGGGAACCAGGTCCGAGTGGTAGCACAGCGTCGGGATGTAGATTCCCGACTGTTGCGCCGCCTGCAGGATCGTGGAGTCGGCGTCGCATGTTACGTTCTGGCCGTCTATCTTGATGTTGACTTTTGCCATCTCACTTCACCTCCTCGAGGACTCGGTCCATCGAACAGACCCCCGCGGGGCAGACCTTCTCTCTCAAGTGGGCCCTGTATTCGTCGGCGAACAGCGGCAGACTCGACTTGAACGCGACCCCGGCGAACTGGCCGAGGCCACACTTGGCCGAAAGGCTCATCGTGTTGGCGAGCTGCTCGAGCATCTTGATGTCGCCCTCGCTGCCGGCGCCCGCGGCCCACCAGCTAAGCGTTTCGAGCATCCGCTTGGTGCCCTCGCGGCACGGCACGCACTGCCCGCACGACTCGTGATAGAAGAACTGCGCGCAGTTGGCCATCAGATCGACTATGCACTTGTCCTCGTCCAAGACGATCAGCGCGCCCGCGCCCGGTTGGAGTTCCTCGGCGCAGAGCCGCCGGTCGAGCGATTCCTGCCCGACCATGACTCCGCTCGGCCCGCCCATCATGACTGCCTTAAGCTCCTTGCCGGACTTGATCCCGCCGGCCATGGTGTAGAGGACCTCGCGCAGCGTGACGCCGAATGGGACCTCGTAAGCGCCGGGCAGGAGCACGTCGCCGCAAGGGGTGAGTATCTTGGTTCCCTTGCTCTGGCCGGTGCCGATCCCGGTATACCAGTCCGCGCCGTTCAAGATGATGTGCGGCACGTTGGCGAAGGTCTCGACGTTGTTCACGACCGTCGGCGTGCCCATCAGGCCGTAGCTTGGCGGGAACGGCGGCTTCATGCGGCTCTCTCCGCGCTTGCCCTCAAGCGATTCGAGCAGGGCGGTTTCCTCGCCGCAGATGTAGGCCCCCGCGCCCCTGAAGACCTGGATGTCGAAGTTGAACCCGCTGTCGAGTATGTCTTTTCCCAGCAGGCCCATCTCACGCGCGACGCCGACCGCCCGCTCCATGTGAGCGGCGGACTGTTGATACTCGCCGCGAATGTAGACGAATCCGTCATGAGCGCCGACCGCGTAGCCGGCGATGATCATGCCCTCGAGTATCTGATGCGGGTCGCCTTCGAGCATCAGCCTGTCCTTGAAGTTGCCGGGCTCGCCCTCGTCGGCGTTGCAGACCACGGCCTTCTCGCGCCCCTGGGCCTTGGCTGTGAACTCCCACTTGAGGCCCGTCGGGAACGCCGCGCCGCCGCGGCCTTTGAGCTGCGAGGCTTTCATCTCGGCGATGACCTGTTCGGGGGTCATGCTCGTCAGCGCCTTGCCAACCGCCTCATATCCGCCGGCCGCGATGTATTCCTCGATCGAGGTCGGGTCGATGACCCCGATGTTCTTGAGGATGATGCGTACCTCTTTCGAGCGCGGGCGTTCGGCGGTCTCGACGACGCCCGGGGTAGGCTCGGAGTAGATGAGCCGCTTGACCTGATGGCCCTTGATCAGGTGCTCCTCGATGATCTCGGGGACATCCGCGGTCGTGACGCCCGCATAGGTGATTCCCTCGGGGTAGATCACGAGCGCGGGCCCGCCGCCGCGGACACCCAGGTCGCCGGTCTCGATGACCTTGATCTCCTTGTCGAGCCCGCGCTGCTTGATCTCATCGACCAGGGCGGCCTTGACCGCCATAGCGCCCTTCAGGACAGCAGGCGCGCCGGTGTCAACTAATATATGTGCTCTATAGAATGCCATTACATGCTCTCCTTGTTGCGAGTTGCCGAGTTAGCGAGTTAGCGAGTTGGCGGGTTGTCCAACCCGTAACCCGCAAACCCGCAAACCCGCAAACCCGTAAACTCGCTAACCCTCCCTGTACCTGCCGATGATGTCGGAGATCATCTCGGGCTTGAGGTTGCCGTAGACGTCCTCGCCCACCATCATCGCCGGGCCGACTCCGCAGAGCCCCATGCAGCTCACGATTTCGAGTGTGAAGTTGCCGTCCTCGGTGGTTTCCCCCTCAGAGACACCGAGTTCGTTTTCGAGGGCCTTTCGGATCGCTCTTGAGCCCTCGATGTGGCAGGGCGGAGAATCGCACAGCCGGACGACGTGCTTGCCCTGCGGTTTGGTGTAGAAGAGCGTGTAGAACGTTGCGACGCCGTGCACCTCGCCGACGGTCGTTCCCAGCCGCTCGGCCACGGTCTCCATGATCTCCGGCGAGAGGTAGCCCACCTCCGCCTGGAGGTCATGCAGGAGCGGAATCAGGTTTCGCTGATCGCAGCCGTATTTGTCGATGATGGTCATGACGGCCGCGTCAGCGCAATCGGAATTGCATGAATCCACGTAGATCGCACCCCCATTGGTAGTTCTCAGTTCTCAGTTTTCAGTTGTCAGCGTTATGGAAAGCTGCCGTCCCTTTGTCCTCAACGCCGGGGGCGAGCGTGATGATCAATGGTCGATCGGTTCGCGGAATCGCTACGCCAACCTCAACGAGCATAAGCGCGCGATGTGCTCGAAGTCCTTATCGCAGGTCAGAAGCGCGCAGTCGTGCTCGATGCACGCCGCCGCGATCTGGCTGTCCACAATGGATACCTGGACGCCCTTTGACCTGCACAGATTGCCAAGCCTCGCCGCCGCGACATAGTCCCTTCTGGTGAGCTCGATCAGCAGGAACGCCTCCAAGTACGCTCGTATCCTCTCGAACTCGGCACTCTCGCGAATCCCCTGCAACAGCTCCTGTAGGATCACCCCAAGAAGCACTACAGGCTGTCGCTGTCTGAGCAGTTCCGCGAGCTTCGCAGCCTGCGGATCATCCGTCGGCGTCGTTCGACGCAAGGCGTGCGACCACGCGGATGTGTCTACGATGACGCTCATCTGGCTCGCCTCGCCGCCTTGTAGTCGAACTCCGGATCGAAATCGACTGTGCCGAACAACTCAATGATCCTCTGCTGTTTCCTCCACCTTACGAACTCAGAAAGGGCCATGTTTACGGCTTCTCTCTTCGTCTTACAATGTGCCAGTTCCAGGGCTTCTTTGAGCAGAGTCTCGTCAATGTCTATGTTGGTGTGCATCGTACATCACCTCCATAGTTATTATACACCACATTGCACAGCACGATGCACAATATGCTGCACATCGTCTCTGTGCTGAGGGTTCAGCGCCTTCACACCCATTCAGCGCCTCAGCGATTCGGCAACCTCAACCCGACGCCACTACCCACTCGCCGACAATGTTGCCGTTCACTAGATGCTGGGCGACGATCTGCCGCGCCCTCTCGGGGTCAACGTCGCCGTAAGTCACGCCGGGCTCGCCGGACTTGATCACATCGACGGTCGGCTCGTGCTCGCACAAGCCCTTGCATCCGACCTGCGTGACCTCGACGTCGGTGATCCCGCGCTTGTCCAATTCATCGATGAACGCGTTCTTGACATCCTGCGCGCCCGCGGCGACGCCGCAAGTGCCCATCGCCACAACGATCCTCGCCGAGTACTTCGACTCGCGCGCCTTCATCTGCTCCAGCGTCTTCTGTCGGACCTCTCTGAGGTCCTCAATGGTCTTCATACGTCGCACCTCATGTCTCCATCATGGCTTCTGAGTACTCCGACGCACCAAGCGCATCGTGATTTTTTTCACAATGTTGCCCCCGTACGCACACGTGCCCCCATGGCCCCCGGTCAATCACCCCGCGGACACCGCGGAGACGATGCGTACTCTTCATGTATTATAGGTCCGGAAGCCGGCGTTGTCAACGCGTCGGGCGCGCAAATGGCAACAGATTTCGCCATCGCATGCGGTCTCATCCGGTGTCATCCGTGCCGCCGACCCGGCGGCGGAGCTGCCCGCAGGCGGCGGAGACGGCGTGCCCGCGTTCGAGGCGCTGGGTGACCTCGATCCCAGAGTGTTCGAGGATCGAGCGGAATGCGGCGATTGTGCGACCGGACGGTCGGGAGAACGACTTGCCCAGGACCTGATTGTAGGGGATCAGGTTCACATGGCAGAGCGTGCCTCTGAGCAGCTTCGCGAGCGCGGCCGCCTGAGTCGCAGAGTCGTTCACCCCGGCGAGCAGCAGATACTCGAACGTCACGCGCCGCCTGGTCCGATTCGCGTAGTCGCGGCAAGCGGAGATGAGCTCGTCGAGCGGATACTTCGCCGAGAGCGGGATCAGTTTACGGCGCAGGTCCGCATCCGGCGCGTGGAGCGAGATCGCGAGCGTGAGCTGGAGGTCCAGCGCGGCCAGTTTCCGGATCGCCGGGGTAATGCCGACGGTCGAGATCGTCATTCGCCGCATCGAGATGCCGACCTCGTCGTGCAGCAGCCGCACGGCCTTCATCACGTTCTGGAAGTTCAGCAGCGGCTCGCCCATTCCCATGAAGACGACGTGCGTGACGCGCCCACGGCTATGCGTCGCCCGGCTATGCGTCGGGAGGCTGTTCGCACCGACGCGTGGCCGGGCGCCCGAGGTAGCTTCGGGGCAAGAGGCCTCCCGAAGCATACCTCGGGCGCTGAGCGTCAGCACCTGATCGACGATCTCCCCCGCGGTCAGGTTGCTGACGAACCCGCACTCGGCGGTGGCGCAGAACACACACCCCGCCGCGCACCCGACCTGCGTCGATACGCACACGCTCACGCGGTCCTCGTACGGCAGCAGGACCGACTCGATAGTCTCGCCGTCCGCAAGGCTCAGGAGGAGCTTTGTGGTCCCGTCCTTTGAGCTCGACTCGCGCAGGACTTGCGACCGCGTCAGGCTCGCCGACTCGTCGAGCTTCACACGCAGGTCGCGCGGCAGGTTGGTCATCGAGGCGAGATCGCGCGCGCCCTTGCGGTAGAGCCAGTCGGAGACCTGTTTGCCCCGATATGCCGGATGGCCGAGCTCCTGGCAGAGCGAGGTGAGCTCGGCGGTTGTGAGACCCAGAAGGTCCATCATTTGGAATTTGGGATTTGGAATTGGGAAATGCCGAACACCGCACGGGTTACGTGAAGCTGGTCGCAAGCCGGACCATAGTTTCATAGTTGGCCATGGTGGTCGGCGTGATCTCGCGGCCGTAGGGGGCGGAGGTGGGCATCAGGACGAAGCCTTTCCCCTCGCCCTCGGTCCCGTCGCGGAGGGAGTTGGCCACCACCCTCTCGAACTCGCGCGGAGGCATGTTCTCGATGTCGGAAACCTCGACATTGCCGAAGAGCGCCAGGTCGCGGCCGTACTCGCGGCGGACGTAGGAGAGTTCCACATCCCCTTGCGGGGGCGGCTCGACTGGGTCGGTCGCGCTCGCGCCCATTTTGACGAAGTGCGGCAGAGCGCTCTTGATCCGGCCGTGGCAGTGGACCCGCGCGAACCCGCCGTGCCGCTCGATCGCCTGCACTATCGGCCCGGTATAGCGCACCACGTATTCTTCGAAGAGCCTCGGCGGCAGGTAGGGCTCGGTCGCGTACTCGGGCCCAGCGATCCGCCACAGATGGCCCGGGAAGTCCCGCGCCACCTTCTCGACCTTCGACTGGATAATGCGCGACCACTTTTTGAGCAGCTTGTGGAATAGCTCGTGCTCGGTGAACGCGAGCACGGTGTAATCAGCCATCGAGAAGAGGCTGGCGGCTACGCAGATCGGGTCGGCGGTCTCGACCATCACAACCCCGCGGTCGCCGATCTCTTCGTCGGCGGCGAACAGGTTGGCAACGTCGGGCTCTGCCACGAATACCTCGTCGGGGATTTCGAGGTAGGCCCTTGCATCATCGGCATCCTTGAGCAGGTGCTCGATTGTCCAGACGGTCTGTATCTCGGCGTCGCGGCGGGTGAACGAGGTAAGCGTGCGGCCGGCGACGTTGACTGTTGCCCGCGTGTAGAGCGAGTTGTCCTCGATGTTGCTCTCGCTCGCGAAGAACTCGGCGGCGGGGTTGTCGGGGAGCGGCGCCATGGCTGGCGCCACCATGCGGATCAGGTCGGTCTGCTCCTCGGCAAGCTCGAGCAGAGGCCGCCAGGTAGGGCCATTGTAGATGTTGAACGGGTCGGGATCGTCGGGGTTCGCGCGCCACCCGCCGATCTCGTAGAAGCACACCGCGGGCCGGTCCACCGGCTCGCCGCGCAGTGTCGCCATCAGTCGCTCGCGTCTGGTCATGTGCCTCACAGCTCCTCTGGGACTGGTTACGGGCAGCCGGATCGGATTCCTGCACGCTCAGCCCTTCGACAAGCTCAGGATTCGGGTTTGCGGCCGAACGAACTCGTGCTCAAGTCGAGCGTGGCGGGAGTTCGTTTGATCGAGTTTGATCTGTCGCGGGTCTGCGAGTCCGCGAGTCCGCCGACATTTCTCTCCCATGTACTAGACGGCGAGACGGGCAAAATTCAGTACACAGAGCCCCGATATGTCGGTGAAATGTTGTTCACAGGTGGTGGACCGGGCGTTGGGCGCTGGGTGTTAGGTGTTGGGAGGAAAGGAGGGGGGCTATGCGTCGGGGCGAAACCCGAGCCCCGACGCATAGCCCCCTTGCGTTTGTGCTTCTTTGCGAGAGGGACGAAGCATAGAAACCTTATCTACCACCACAACGTTTCTTATGTACCCCTTGACATTACCCGAATACTGGGCTACAATCCGATAGCTGGCGGCTGCTTGCCAGAAACGCGTGTAGGGGGATCACGACGAGGTTCATGGCGATGAGAAACGTGCTAATGGTGCTGGTGTTGGCGGCGTTGGCGTGCGGCGGGGCAGGGGCGCAGTGCACTTCGCAATGGGCGCGGGGCATGTTCCCGGACGCGGCGGGGTTCGACGGGACTGTGCGTGCGGCGTGCGCCTACAGCGGAGCCCTCTACGCGGGGGGCCATTTCACCACCGTGGGCGGAGAAAGCGCGAATCGGATCGCCAAATGGAACGGCGTTTCCTGGGAGGCTCTCGGCGCGGGTATGGACGGGGACGTCCGTGCCTTGTGCGTCTACAACGGCGAGCTCTACGCGGGGGGCGATTTCACCAAGGCGGGCGAGGTACCCGCGGGATACATTGCCAAATGGAACGGCGTTTCCTGGCAGGCTGTCGGGGGCGGGATGAGCGGCGGGTCCTCTCCCCATGTCTACGCCCTGTGCGTCTACAACGGTGAGCTCTACGCCGGGGGCTACTTCACCACGGCGGGCGGTGTAACCGCGAGGTCCATTGCCAAACTCAACGGCGATTCCTGGCAGGGCGTCGGAGGAGGGATGAGCGGCGGTCCAGCCACCAGTGTCCACGCCCTGTGCGTCTACAACGGCGAGCTCTACGCGGGGGGCGACTTTTACACCGCGGGCGGGGTAACAGCGAACCACATCGCGAAATGGAACGGCGTTTCCTGGCAGGGTCTCGGGACGGGTACGTTCGGTAGCTACCCCTACGTGGCGGCCCTGTGCGTCTACGACGGCGAGCTCTACGCGGGAGGCTCGTTCGCCACCGCAAGCGGGGCTTTCGCAAAGTATATCGCCAAGTGGAACGGCCTTTCGTGGCAGACGGTCGGCGGCGGGATCGGCGGCCTTGTCTTCGCCCTGTGTGTCTATAACGGCGAGCTATATGCCGGGGGCGAGTTCCGCATTGCGGGCGGGGTAGTCGCGAACTACATTGCCAGATGGAACGGCGTCTCGTGGATGTCAGTGGGGAGCGGAATGGGTACCGGGCCCGACCTCTGTGTGAACGCCGTGTGTGTCTACAACGGCGAGCTCTACGCGGGGGGCACTTTTACCAGCGCGGGCGGGGTAAGCGCGAAATACGGTGCGAAGTGGAACGGAGTTTCCTGGCAGCCTGTCAGCGCGGGAATGAACTCCTTTGTCACCGCACTGTGCGTCCAGGACGGGGAACTCCACGCGGCAGGCTTCTTCACCACCGCTGGCGGGGTAATGGCGAACCGCATTGCCAAATGGAATGGCGTTTCGTGGCAGCCTCTTGGCACCGGGGTGAACAGGGATGTTTACGCTCTGTGCATATACGATGGCGAGCTCTACGCCGGCGGCGCGTTCACCACTGCGGGCGGGGTAGCCGCGAACGGCATCGCCGAGTGGAACGGCGCTTCCTGGCAGGCTCTCGGCACAGGCACGGACGTGTACGTCCTTGCCCTGTGCGTCTACAACGGCGAGCTCTACGCTGGGGGCGGTTTCACCACTGCGGGCGGGGTAGCCGCGAACGGCATCGCCAAGTGGAGCGGCGTTTCCTGGCAGGCTGTGGGCACGGGGATGGGCGGTGTCGACTACCCGCGTGTCTCGGCGCTGTGTGTCTACAGCGGCGAGCTCTACGCCGGGGGCTCTTTCAGCACCGCGGGCGGGGTCGCCGCGAACTACATCGCCAAGTGGAATGGCACATCCTGGCGGGCTGTCGCCACGGGTATGAACGGTGGTGTCTCCGCCCTGTGCGTCTACAACGGCGACCTATACGCGGGGGGCGGTTTCACCACTGCGGGCGGGGTAAGCGCAGAATACATCGCCAAATGGAACGGCGCATGCTGGCAGGCTGTCGGCACGCGATTGGGTGGTGGTGTGGACGCCCTGTGCGTGTGCAACGGCGAGCTCTACGCTGGCGGTGGGTTCGCGTATCTTGCCAAATGGAACGGCGTTTCCTGGCAGGTTCTCGGCACGGGGTTGGGTGGTGATCATCCCTATGTCAACGCACTGTGCGAGTATGACGACGGTTTGGGGCCGGCTCCGGCCCTGTATGCCGGGGGGGATTTTACCAGCGCCGGAGGCAACGTGTCGGCTTACATCGCCCGCTGGGGATGCGAGAATGCGCTTGCCGATCCTGCGTCGGCGAAGTCAGGGCCGGACGGCAGGCTTGTCAGCATCGCAGGGGATGTTTCCACAGCGGTCTTCGGAGACGCGTTCTACCTCTCTCACGTGAGCAGCGGGTTCCAGGTGTCCGGGATAAGGGCCGGAATGCCGGGGCACGGCGTGACGCGGGACAAGCTGACAGACGTCACAGGCCGGATCAGAACCACCGCCGACGGCGAGAGATACATCGACGCCTGGTCCGCAAGCACCGGGGCATCCGCATCGGCGAAACCCGTGTCCATGCCGCTGAAGAGGGTCGGCGGCGGGCCGGCGGACCCGGTTAGCCTAGCAGGACAGGAAGGGATCACCGGCGCGTACGGGTTGAACA
>Ga0315273_10014115_pt1 | contig 10285 bp, 9 predicted proteins | sample YL17G02_0_MG_FD_205753 | JGI IMG/M metagenome (GOLD analysis project Ga0315273, IMG submission 205753) | Sediment microbial communities from Yellowstone Lake, YNP, Wyoming, USA - YL17G02_0 | ecosystem: Environmental > Aquatic > Freshwater > Lake > Sediment | place: USA: Wyoming | collected... | reverse complement strand
CGTCGACGCCGTTTCTGTTGTCAATGTGGATAAGCTCAAGGGTCTCTTGAAGGCGGAGCGCGGCCGGATCGGCATCGACGATGAAACCATCCGGCTCTACGCCCGCCATCTGGGATTGAGTTCCGAATATGTGGAAGCAAGAATACCGACGGGCAACAACCCCAAGGATATTGCCATTTCACCTGATGGTAACTGGCTTTATGTGGCCAACCGTCTTTCGGACAGCATTCTCGTCGTGGACGCACGGACCAACAAGCCTGCCGGCACTATCGACCTCGGCGGGCCGAAAGTGGAAACCGTATTGCGCCGCGGCGAGAAGCTCTTCAATTACAGCACCATCAGCTTTCAAAAGCAGTTGAGCTGCAATACCTGCCACCCGGAATACCATGTGGATGGTCTGGCCTATGACATCGTCGGTCCCGGCGACGCCATGGGGGAAAACATCGTCGATAACAAATCGCAGCGTGCCCTGGTCGGGACCGAGCCGTTCAAATGGAACGGCAAAAATCCCACCCTGACCCGGCAGGACGGGCCCAGGGCCGCCATGCTTTTCTTCCGCTCGCACGGATTTGGTCAGCAACAGCTCAACGAGATCGTCCACTTTGTGGAATCCATTTCGGAGCAGAGAAGCCGGTTTTTGAGCCCGGATGGCATTCTGAATGATTTTCAGGAGGAAGGCCGGGCGCTTTTCGAGCGCAGTTTCACGAACGATGGACGTTACATCCCGGTGAACAACCGCTGCATCACATGTCACCGGCCGCCGCATTACACGGATCAAAAGCTGGAGGACGTGGGCACCAGGGCTTCCCATGATCTCGAAAGCAGTTTCGATACACCGCAGCTCAGCAATATTTTTGAAGGCGCTCCATACCTTCACGATGGACGGTGTTATAGCCTGGAGGAAATCTGGACCGTCCACAACCCGGAGGACCTGCACGGCGCGACCAACGACATGGATAAGCGGCAACTAAACATCCTGATTGAGTTTATTAAGACGCTCACCATTGGGAAGTCGCTGCCGAACGAGGAATTCATGAGGGTGTTCTTTCCCCCGCCTACGCGCGCAAGAAGCAACCTGGTGCTCGAAGAGACCGTCCCAGCACCCAACCCGCCGGCGAAGTACGTCGGCAACATGGTATGCGCGGATTGCCACATGAAACAGTATCTTGGATGGCTGGGAACAAAACATGCCCGAACCTGGGTGATGCTCCAGCGCCAGGTGGCGATTGAAATCGGCAAGAAGCTCGACATGAAAGCATCGAATCCCCAATACAGCGGGAAATGCCTGCAGTGCCATGCAACCGCGGCAAATGTGCCCGAAGAATTTCGCGCCGAGGGGTTCCATATTGAGGAGGGAGTTCAATGCGAACGGTGCCATGGGCCGGGTGGATATCACATCAGCGCCGAAGTCATGAGGGACAAAAAAAGGGCGGTTGAACTGGGGCTGATGAAGGCCAAACCGGAGGATTGCCTCTCCTGTCACAAGGCAAAACCCTCGCACGAAATACTGGGTCGTCCTCCCTTCAACTACGATTCTTTTTGGAGCAGAATTAAGCATCAGAAAGGATGAGTCCAAGGGGATCTCCGGTCGCACAATTCGAATCCGCGGCCTGACCCGCATCACGCCGGTTATAAATAGTCTGCGCTGTAATCGCGGATAATGGCCAGCGCTGCCAATTCTGATGTAAGGGGAGACAATGATGATGGACAGAAAAGTAATCGCTCGCGGGATTTTTCTTCTGGCCCTCCTGCTGCCGGCGTGCCTCTCGGGATTGTCCCGAGAAAAGGCTTGCGAAAACGCCCCGGTGATCGCTGCCGACGAACAGGAACCCCGCATCTACACAAACTGGGAGACCTTCCATCAGAAGGATGGCCTGCCCGCGGAAAAGATTTATTGCATTGTCGTGGACGGGAACAAGGTCTGGGCCGGCACGGATAACGGGCTTGCCCTGTTCGAAAACAGGAAGTGGAAAAGCTTCGGAGTGAAGGACGGCTTGTCCTTTCCGGCGGTGCTTGCGCTGGCCATTGACCCGGCCACGCACGACGTATGGGCAGCGACCATGAGGGGGCTGACGCACATCTCCGCCGGTCGATTCAAGGTCTACACACAGTTGAACAGTGGCCTGCCTAACGACGTGGTTTTCGGGGTATGCGTGGAAAATCAGAACGTCTGGACGGCAACCACGAATGGAACCGCCCGCTTTCGCCTCGCGGAAAACAAATGGGATGTCTATACGCCGGCAAACTCGCCACAACACGAACCGTGGGGATATTTCGTCACCTATAACGACGGCAAGGTGTATGCGGCACTTTGGGGTGGCGGCGTGCTGGAATTCGATATCGCCACCGAGCAATGGAAATCCTACCTGGATCCGGATGGGGAAATGGAAATCGATGTGCTGCGCGATGACGGGCTGATTCACGTCATCACCACGAGCGTCAGCTATGTCGAAAAAATCCTCTGGGTTTCCACCTATTTCGGGATGAGTCGTTACGACGGGCGGCACTGGCGAGGGTACATCGAAGGCGATTCCGGCCTGCCCAGCAACTTCATCAATATGGTCAAGGCCCGGGGACGCGTTGCCTGGGTATGCACGGATCGCGGTCTGGGCACGGTAAATGGGGACACGAACCGATGGGTGAGTTACGTCCCGACCGATCCGGTATGGGCGCACAAGCGAACACCGGGACCGGAAGACACCCCACTGGAAGGCACCCAGGGCTGGGAAGCAAGGATTTACGACGATGCCAAGCTTTTAAAAACAATCAAGCTGGCCGAGGGCCTTGGAAACAACCACATCAATGGTGTCGACTTCCAGGGCGACGATGTGTGGGTTGCGACGTCCAAGGGCGTCAGCCACGGTGTTTGGAAGGAGGCGGCTGTAAAATGAACAGGCCATTTCAGATCATCGTCAGCCTGCCGGGAATCCTGTTGCTGAGCTGTTTATTGATGGCTGCAGGCCGGCAGCAAAGCACAGAACAGAAAAAGCCGGAACGACAAAATAGCACGGCGAACAAGCCGGCTCCGGAAAAGGGCGCAGATGCAAAGGGCGAGCAGGCCAAGAAGCGGGAACTCTATGGAAATGTGCCCGAAGACCTGGCCCCTTTTCGTGATTTCGTGGATGAGCCTTACAAACGCTATTTTGTTCCGAGCGATTCCGCAGTCGCTTTCTGGGGACCGGGCCGCGACAAACCGGAACCGGATGTCACGAGTGTGAAGATCGGGCTTCTGGCGCCAATGGAACGCAGCCATGAGACCTATATCGGGCGTTCCATCTTCCGAGGAATGCAGTTGGCCATTGATGATGCCAACTCTGCCGGGGGGTATAAGGGCAAGCCTTTCGAGATTGTCGCGCGCAACGACTCCGGGCTTTGGGGTGCGACCGCAAATGAAATTGTCTCGTTCAGCTATGATGACCAGGTCTGGGGAATCATCGGCACCGTCGATGGCGCCAACACTCACATCGCCATCCGCGTTGCGCTGCGCACGGATATTCCGATGGTGAATGTCGCAGACCTGGACGCGACCTTGATGGAAACCCGCATTCCCTGGGTTTTTCGAGTTATCCCGGACGATCGCCAGATGGTTTACACCATCGCCTATTACGTCTATAAGCAGCTCGGTCTCCAGAGAGTGGCCATTCTGCGCGCCAATAATCGTTATGGGCGTTTCGGTGTCGCCCATTTTAAAAAGAGCTCCATACGCCTGGAGAGGCCGGCTCCCATTGAAGTCAATTACGAGGTCAACTATTCCAAGGTCAACCTGGATTTTCTGACGCAGATGGAGCGCCTGCAGAAAGGCCAGCCCGATGCGGTTATCCTGTGGGCCGATCCTGAACCTGCCGGCCTGCTGGTAAAAAAGATGCGGGAAGTGGGGATGAAAATTCCCGTAATCGCCTGTGAGAGGGTAATAAGCCCGGCTTTTCTCAAGGCTGCCGGCGCGGCCGCCGAGGGTGTGATCGCGACCTCACCCTATAATCCCGACGCGAATAATCCGAAGCTGATAGCATTTAAAAAACACTACCAGGAAAAATTCGGGCAACAGCCGGACGGATACGCGGCCTATACTTATGACGGAACGCAGATGATGATCGATGCTATCCGGAAGGCCGGTTTAAACCGTTACCGGATCCGGGACGTGCTTTCCGAGATGCGCCAGTGGGAGGGTGTTACGGGACCGATTCTGATGGATGACGTCTACACCAACCGGCGGCCGGTTTCGGTAGCCACGGTTAAGGACGGGAAATTCGTCTTTGGTCTGACGCGATTCGACCACCTGTTTTAATCGTGCGACGAAAGCGCTGAAATCAAACGAGCGGGAAGCAGGCCGGACCACGCGCATCCTGGCCCAGCACACGATCGGAAGTTCACCCTATGGGATATGTTTGATGACCCTCGAACGGGTTTTGGTCATAATGTCCTGCCTTCTCCTCTCTCCATTTTCCTGGCAGGAGCATCCTTATCTTGATTTTAATAAGGCCGGCGCGGGCTTTTATGGCGACGGACGCGAACTGCCCGATCCGGTGGGACTGAAGGCGGTACTCATCGGCGTCCTGGGACCGGCCAGGACGCCCGAGGGATTGCAGGAGCGAACCGCAATTCAGATTGCGCTCGAAGAGGCAAATCAGCGCGGCGGCTACCGGTCACCTACTCCGGCTCCGCCGGAAAAGGAGACGCTCAAAGCCAGGGAACCCGGTAACCAGGGTATCCCATTTGAAATGGTCTTCCGAGAGGACGACGGGCCGTGGGGGGTAGCTGCAAAGCAGGTGGTCCAGCTGGCCTATGAAGAAAAGGTCTGGGCCATCATCGGTAGTCTGGATGGTTTGCACACTCACGTTGCGGAGCTGGTAGTCTCCAAGGCCTGGGTACCGGTCATTAGCCCGAGCGCCGTCGACGCCTCCATCACTTATGCCAATGTCCCATGGGTTTTCCGGGTCGCACCCTCGGATTCGCGCCAGGCGGAGGCAATCCTATCCATTGCTGAAAAAAGGGGTTACAAACATCTTCTTGTGGCCTCAGAAATGGAGCGTGATGCCCAGACGGGATGGAAACGCTTGAGCGAAGCCGCCAGGCGCCGGCAGTTTCCAATCGATCTGCACCTGGAGTATTCGTCGAGTAATCCTGAGGAGATCGTCCCGCGAATTGCATCCAATCCATCGGATGCCTTGGTGGTTTGGGGAAAGTCTCATCCGGCCCTCCGCCTATTGCTCGCGCTGAGAAAGGCGGGGGTCCGGCTCCCTGTTCTGGGTTGCTCGACCCTTGCGACAGGCGAGATGGGCGCATCCGCGGCCCAGCTCGGCGATGTGACCGTCGCCAGCCTGTGCAGCCTGGATAAGGAAGGAAAGGAATTCGCCGGTTTCAAGGCAAAATTCGCGCAGCGGACAGGGCAACCTCCGTCGGTTATCGCGCTCTATTCCTATGATGTGGCTAGACTTGTGATTGAAGCTATCCATGCCGGCGGTCTGAATCGTGCCAGGATTCGGGACCGGTTGGCCGAGGCAAAATTCGAGGGTCTGACAGGGAGCATCACTTTTAATATGCTGGGCGGGAATGATGCCGCTCCGGTGCTTCTGCAGCTAAAAAGAAGTGGTTGGGTGCGCTTGGAATAAATGATTTTTCATTTATAATAGCCTCCATGGTTATCGCAATCGGATTTGATTATAAAGAAGGATTTTAAAACATGACTGAGGGAGTAGCCAATTCGGCAGAATTGTTGATTGATTTGAAAAGACTTACGGGGGGTGAGCGCGAGGAACTGATAAAGCTTGGTCTCCTGTCTGCCGGTGGAAAAGTGACCGCGTATGTTCCGCCGGCGCAGGACCCGAACCGGCAGGCTCCCCTGTTAAAGCGGGCCATCATGGCGCCGGATGTCCTGAACGAGGCCTTTCATTATGCGAAGCCCTCTTCGTTTTCACGAGGCCTTCGCCTCGACATCGAAGGCTATACGGTGCTCTTGATATCCGGCACGGCGAGTGTGGACGAGGACGGCAGGAGCATCCATGTGGGCGATTTCGGGGCGCAGTGCTGGCGCACCTATCGCAATATCACCTCCCTGCTGAAAAGTGAAGGCGCCACGTGGCATGATAGCGTGAAGGCTACGTGTTATCTTAGAGACATCGAGCGCGACTATGACCAGTTCAACAGGATTAGAACCTCTTTCTTTAATTGGATGGGGCTTAATCCGTTGCCGGCCAGCGTCGGTGTTCAGACCCGCCTGTGCCGTGAAGACCTGCTGGTCGAGATCGAAGCGATGGCCATTTATAAAAGATAACCCGCAGGGCGCTGCCTGAGGAGTGATTGATGGAACCCGCAGAAGGCGAATTCGATCTGGGCGATCAATATATTCCCGCCCGGCATGCGCTCAAGCGGGTCGGCCGCGCCGCAAAGCCTCAGGGTACCGAAGTGAACGTCCGGGGCGTTCGAATCGGGGGCATTGAGGTTATTGTAATTGCAGGACCCTGCGCTGTCGAAAGCGAAGAGCAGCTCATGGCTACGGCGAAGGCTGTTAAATCCAGTGGCGCCAATATTTTACGAGGTGGCGCCTTTAAGCCGCGATCATCTCCCTACAGTTTTCAGGGATTAAAACAGGAGGCGCTCCGGATCCTGTCCCAGGTACGTGAGGAAACGGGCTTGCCCCTGGCAACCGAAGTTCTGGATATACGTCAGCTCGATCTGATCTGCAAATATGCCGATATGCTCCAGGTTGGATCGCGCAGCATGCAGAATTTCCCCATGCTGGAAGAAGTCGGACGAAGCCAAAAGCCTGTCTTGCTGAAGCGCCTGACGCATCTGCCGGTGATCGTGGATCCGAGCCACGGAACAGGCCACTGGTGGATGGTGCCGCAATTGGCAAAAGCGGCAATCGCGGAGAGCGCCTCTCCCGATCATGCCCTGATTCCGGCTTGGAACAGCGCCCGTATTCTGCCAAAATCACGAACCGGATGGCGCCGGACATAGTTATCGTCCGCACCATCTCATTTCACAACCCAGTAGAGTACCCTGCACTGGGAAGCGGAAGGGAACCGTCCCCCGATGCAGTCGCGCGGGAGGGTAACCTCCCGAGCCGGCGCCCAATGTCAAAAGAAAGCGGGAGAATCGGAATTTGGATTTTTTACAGAAAATAAACCTTGCATCCGTCGCAATTCAATTTGCCGTTCTTCTGTTCTCGCTCAGCGTGCACGAGGCTGCGCACGCATGGATGGCCGATCGCCTGGGCGACTATACGGCCCGCTACCTGGGCCGGGTAACCCTGAATCCGTTAGCTCATGTGGATCCGATCGGTACGGTTCTCTTTCCCATACTTCAAATGATTACCAGGCTTCCGCTCATCGGCTGGGCAAAACCGGTGCCGGTAAATCCCGTTCATCTCAAGAATCCTCAGAGGGATCAGATATGGATTTCTCTGGCGGGTCCGGGAGCGAATCTCGTAACCGCCGCGCTTTGCTTTATTTTGCTTGCGCTCTTGAAGCTCTCCTCTGCCAAGGCCAGTGGGCTTATGATCAACATGATCATCACCTACCAGATCCCCGAGAGCAAATCCATTCTGGCGCCGATCCTGGGCATCTTGTTTTTTGGCATGGTGATCAATCTGGCTCTGGCCATATTCAATTTCATTCCCATCCCTCCCCTGGATGGCCACTGGATGCTTTATGCCATCCTGCCGTATAATGCTGGCCGCATGTTGGAGCGGGCTGGCTCTTATGGCTTTATCCTTCTCTACGGATTGATGTTTCTCGGGATTTTCAAGTTTATATTCATACCCGTGAACTGGGTTCGCTCGTTGTTGCTCTTGTTGTAACTAACAGGGTTCATGAAGCCCTCATGCGCATTTGTCCCGGCGACCGCCGCCTCGCGAACCAGGTATGATTCGTAATGGATGAATTTGATGGAAAGCAATGACGACCTGAACCTCGAAGGCTCTGCTGCCGCCGAAGAGTCGGGGATCACCATCCGGCTGGATGCCTTCGAGGGCCCGCTCGATCTTCTCTTGCATTTGATCAGGCGGGAAGAGGTCGACATCTGGAACATCCCGATCGCCAGGATCACCGAACAATACCTCGAGTACCTTCACCTCATGAAGGAACTCAACATCAATGTTGCCGGTGAATGGCTTGTCATGGCCGCAACGCTGATCTATATCAAGTCGCGCATGCTCTTGCCAGCGGATCCCGCCACGCTTACCCGGGAAGAGGCTCATGAGGATCCGAGGAATGAACTGGTCTATCAGCTTCTCGAACACCAGAAGTTCAAAAATGCCGCGCAAATGCTCTATACCCGCGAGGAGGTTGAAAACGCGGTCTGGAACAAGCCGCCTAAGGAGATCCTCGAAGACGAAAAAGAGGTCGTGGCGGTGACGCTTTTCGATCTGCTCAAGGCATTTAACGAGGTGGTTCGCCGGTTCGAAGAATCTCAAGCGATTATTTCCGTGGATCAGGACGAAGTTTCACTCGAACAGAAGTTGATCGATGTCCGGCGCCTGCTTCTCGTGCACGATACGATTTTGTTCTCTTCGTTCTTTTCGCAGGTGAGTTCGAAGCGCCACCTGATCGTTACCTTCCTGGCCCTGCTCGAACTGGTGCACCTTCGAGAAATCTGGCTCTATCAAAAGAAGGCCTTCGACGAGATTTACATCACCAAAGGAAAATCAAGTCCGGAAGCAGCATAACATTATGGAAATAAGTGAGTTACAGCCAATACTGGAAGCAATAATCTATGTCGCGGACGAGCCTGTAAAACCGGAGCAGCTCAAGGATATATTCCCGGATGAGAGCTTCGACAAGATCGAAATGGCGCTGCAGAAAATGGTCGAAGATTTCAACTCGCGTTCCGGCGGCATGTGGATTCGCGAGGTTGCCGGCGGCTTTCGGATGACCACCCGCCCCGAGCATCACGAGCATATCCATGAGTATCTGAAATCGAAACCGGGCGCCCGGTTGAGCATGGCATCGCTCGAAACCCTGGCCGTGATCGCTTATCGCCAACCCGTAACGATGGCGGAGATTCTCGCTATTCGTGGCAAAAAGTCGTCCACGGCCCTTCACACCCTGCTGGAGAAAAAACTGATCGCCATCGTCGGCCGCAAGCCGGTCGTGGGGCGGCCCATCCTCTACGGGACATCAAAAGAGTTCCTCATGCACTTCGGCTTGAAGGATCTGGCCGAATTGCCAACATTGGAAGAGTTTGCCCAGATGGCGGGAGACCAGCTCTGAGCGCGACGGCACATGAAGAGAGGCTGCAAAAGATAATTTCCGCGGCGGGAATTGCATCCCGGCGCAAGGCCGAGATTCTGATCCGCGAAGGACGGGTAAGCCTGAACGGCCGGATAGTGACGGAACTCGGCACCAAGGCGGACCCCGCCCGCGACCACATCAAAATAGACGGGAAGGCGCTGCGCAAATTTCCCGAGAAGGTTTATGTCCTTCTCAACAAACCGCGTCAGGTCATCTCGACCGTCGAAGACCCGCAGGGCAGAATCAAAGTAACCGATCTTGTCCAGGCCAGGTCCAGGATCTATCCGGTCGGCCGGCTCGACTACAACACCGAAGGGTTGATCCTGCTGACAAACGACGGGGAATTTTCCCGCATCGTCTCCAGTGCGGGGGCGCATTTGCCCAAGGTTTACCACATCAAAGTGCGCTCCGTTCCCGATGATGGCGCTTTGAAGCGGCTGCGCGCCGGCATTCGTCTGAAGGACGGAACCCGCCTGGAGAAATGCAGGATTATCCCCTTGAAGGAGGGGAACAACAGCTGGTTTGAAGTGACCTTAACTCAGGGGAAGAACCGGCAGATTCGGAACATGTTCGAGGAAACCGGGCATCGCGTCATGAAGCTGAAGCGCGTTCGAATTGGCTTTCTGACCGATGAAAAACTGCCCCTCGGGCATTATCGCGTTCTGTCTGCTGGAGAGGTCGAACGGATACTCCGAATGAAGCCGGCGAAAAGAACGAAGCCGGCAGCCGGTGGGGAATGAAAGGGCATTACAACCATCCCGGCTGAGGGGGGAGTCTATTGTTTACTGGAATCATCGAGACGGTTGGCTCGATATCGGAACTGCGCCGGGGCCGGTCCGGTGCAACGATGACGGTGTCGGCTCCTGCTATTGCCGCCGAGCTGAAGGTTGGCGACTCCATTGCCGTAAACGGAGCCTGTTTGACCGCGATTCGCTGCATGGAAGGGGCATTCTGCTGCGACCTGTCATCGGAAACCCTCGAACGCACCAGTTTCGGCAGGGTCAAAGAAGGAAGCCGCGTAAACCTGGAGCGCGCGTTGCTCGTGGGTTCACGTC
>Ga0315273_10014114_pt1 | contig 10285 bp, 3 predicted proteins | sample YL17G02_0_MG_FD_205753 | JGI IMG/M metagenome (GOLD analysis project Ga0315273, IMG submission 205753) | Sediment microbial communities from Yellowstone Lake, YNP, Wyoming, USA - YL17G02_0 | ecosystem: Environmental > Aquatic > Freshwater > Lake > Sediment | place: USA: Wyoming | collected... | reverse complement strand
GGACGGTGCCGAGGGCACGCTGGTGAGCTTCACCGTGACGGCGGAGGATGTGGACGGCGAAACGATCACGGCGCTCGAAGCGAGTGGGCTGCCGGCGGGTGCGACATTCATTCCGAACGCGGCGCACACGAGCGGCACGTTCGCCTGGACGCCGGGCTACGATGCGGCACCGGGGCCGTACGTGGTGACGTTCACGACAGCGAACGCGCTGAGCGCTAGCGCGAGCACGAGCGTGACGGTCGGCGACGTCGACCGCGCCCCGGTGGTAACGGCGCCGGCGACGGTGAACAGCGCCGAGGGCACGCTCGTGAGCTTCACCGTGACGGCGAACGATCCCGATGGCGAGGCGCTCACGGCACTGACCGCCGCGAGTCTCCCGGCGGGCGCGACGTTCACTCAGGACAGCACGCACACGCGCGGCACGTTCAACTGGACGCCGGGCTATCAGGATGCGGGTGGGCCCTACACCGTGACGTTCATGGCGCTGAACGCGCTGAGCGGGGCGGCGAGCACGAGCGTGACGATCGGCAACGTCGATCGTGCGCCGGTGGTGACCGTGGCCGCGACCGCGATCGTGAACGAGGGTGCGCAGATCCTGGTCACCGTGACGGCGGCCGATGCCGATGGCGATTCGATCACGTCGCTCACCGCAAACTTCGCCAACCTGCCGGCCGGTCACAACGCGGTGTTTGTAGCGAACGCGACACGCACCGGCGGGACGTTCACGTGGACGCCGGCCTGGAGCGATGGCCGCGCGGCCACGTACGCGGTGGCGTTTACGGCGGTGAATGCGATGAGCGGCGCGGCGGCGATCGCAATCACCGTGAACGATGCGATCGTGAATCTGGTATCGAACCCGTCGTTCGAGACGAACCTCACCGGATGGGGCCAGAACGGTGGCGCGACGCTGACCCGGATCGCCGGTGGCTACGCGAGCTCATACGCCTGCCAGGCGTCCGGCCTCAATTCGACCGCCGCGTTCGGCATCAACGACAGCCCGAACGTCCTCAACTCGACGACGGTGGGCACGCGCTACCGTTACGTGGCGCGGGTGCGTTCGGCATCGAGCACGGGCCAGACCCGTATCAAGTTGCGCGAATACACAGCCGCGGGCGTGCAGGTCGGTTCGGTGATCTACTCGCTGCCGGTCACGCTCTCGTCTTCATGGCAGCAGTTGAGTGTCGACATCGTTTCGTCCGGCACCGGCCGCAATGTCGACTTCCAGGTGATCGACACACCCGTCGCCAACGGCGAGACGTTTGTGGTGGATGACGTCGTCGTGTACGTCGTTCCGACCCCCGGAGCTGCGTTGGCGAGTCGGCAAGGGCAGGACGAAAATGAGCCGTCTGCGGACCCCACGCGCGAGCCCGCAGCGCTCATCTCGGCGCTGGCGACGGTCGAGTTCGGCGCGACGATTGGTCCGAACCCGGCGCGGCCTTCGGCGACGCTGCGGCTCGCGCTGACGAAAGCGGGCGCGGTGCGCGCGCGGCTCTATGACGTTCGCGGGCGCATGGTTCGCACACTTGCTGATGATTCGAATCTCGCGCCGGGCCGCCATGTGTTCGCGGTCGATGGACGCGATGATCGCGGCGCGCGTCTCCCGGCGGGCGTGTATTACTATCGCGTCGAGGCGAGCGAAGGCGTTCGTTCCGGAAGTTTCGTCATCGTCAATTGACGGTTTCGTGTCTTTGGAAAACGTAAGACGGATCTACGTTTTCCTTGACGCGATCGCAAGCGCCGGCCGAACATGGCTGGAGTCGCTTCGCACGAATTCCCCCGCGTGCGTTTCGCCAACAACCGGACCCTCGCACCACCCACGCCACCGGGAGTCACCGCTCATGCGGCTGCTCAGAACCGGAGATCAGGGAAGGTCTCAGATTGCGTCTCTTCGCAAGAGTTGGTCTGCTGGCCGCGGCCGTTACGCTTGCTGTACCCGTCCAGGCGGCAACCTACTGGGTTGATCGGTCGAATCCGGCAGCCAGCGACGCCGGATCCGGAACAGAAGCCGCTCCATACAAGACGATCACGGCAGCCGTGGAGGCGCGCGGTGGCCCCGGCAACATCGTGAACGTGAAACCCGGGACCTACCCCGAAGAGGTAACTTTCTCCGCAGGAGGAAGCTCGGGCTCGCCGTTCACCGTGCGCGCGGTCGGTGGAACCGTGATCGTGGACGGCGCGGACGACTTCTCGTCGAGTTCCAAATGGACCCTGGTCTCGGGCGAGGTCTATGTTGCCGCGTCGGTCACGTGGAATCCGCAGCAGGTGTTCGTGGGTGGCGCTCGGCTCACCAAGTCCGCTGCGTCGCCGGCGTCACTTCCGCAGAGTTCGTTTCGCTGGGTGCTGGGTCAGGGGCTCTACCTGCGCGCGGACGGTGGGAATCCCGGCCTGCGCACCGTCAAGGTCGGACGCCGTGAATTCGGCCTGAGGCTGTCGGGCAAGTCCTGGATCACGATCGAAGGCATGACCATCGCGCGTGCCGAGGATCGCGGGATCACACTGACCAGCGGATCGAACAACGTCGTGGTGAGCTCCGACACACTCATCGGATGCATGCGCTACGGCATCACGACCGCCAGTTCGTCGCCGGTCACGATCGGTCCGGCGCTGGTGTGGGGCAATGGCGAGCACGGTGTGTATGTGAGCGGCGCGACCAGCGGCACGGTTCAGGATGTCGAGTCGCACGCGAACGGTGTGCCCAACGGCCCCGAGGCCGCGGGGATTCGTCTCTACGCAACGACCGGCATGACCGTGCAGCGCTGCCGGCTGCACCACAATCTCCGCTCCGGACTCCTCTTGTCCTCGGCGTCCACGAATAACAAGCTGCTCCAGAATCGCGCGTGGGCCAACGGCGACGACGGATTCGAGCATCTATCGTCTTCGGGCAACCGCAACATCGCAAACGTGGCATGGGGGAATGGCCGGCGCGGCTTCTCGTGCGAAAGCTCACCGAACACGGTGTTGTACAACTGCATCGCTGGCGCGAACGGCATCGCCAACAACGAATATGACATGTGGATCGACTCGGCATCGAAGTCTGGATTCACCTCGAGCGACAACGTGTGGTGGAGCCCGGGGCGCGCGTTCGGCAAATGGGGCTCGACCGAGTACTCGACGCTGGCGTTGTTCGCATCAGCCAGCGGCCAGGAAGCCCGCTCGATGGTCGCCGATCCGTGGTTCGCCGATCCCGCCGCCGGTGATTTCCGCCCCGCCGCCGGATCGCCGGTGATCGATTCGGGCAACGCGTCGGCTACCGACTGGCCCGCGACCGATGCCGCGGGCCGCGCGCGCGCCGATGATCCCGCCACACCCAACACCGGCCGCGGCACGGTGGCGTTTGCCGAGCGCGGAGCATTCGAATTCGTGCCGAACGGTGCTGCGCCCGTCGCGCGGCTCGCACTGAGCCCGACCGGCGGCGCCCCGCCGCTCGCGGTTACCGCGAACGCTGCGGGATCGACCGACGCCGACGGAGCGATCGTATCGTACCGCTTCGACTTCGGGGACGGCACGGTGCTCGGTCCGCAGACGAGCCCGACCGCGACGCACACACTCGCGCTCGGCAACTGGACGGCGACGGTGCGTGTCACCGATACGAGCGGCAACGTCGCGGCGACGAGCGTTGCGTTGCGCGTCGATGTGCCGCCGGTCGCGACGATCGCGCTCACGCCTGCGGACGGCAAGGAGCCGTTGACCGTCGCGCTCGGCGGCGCCAGCAGCTCGGATGTGGACGGCAGGATCGTGAACTATCGGTTCAGCTTCGGCGATGGAAGTGCCGACGTGTCACAGTCGGGAGCTGCGACGAGTCACGTCTACCTGAGCGGTACGTGGACGGCAACTGTGACCGTGACCGACGATCTCGGCGCCACTTCCGCCTCGTCCCGGGTGATCACGGTCATGCCATCCAACGTGGCGCCGGTCCCGGTTGTTCAGGTGGACGCGCCCTACGCGCCCGGCCTGCGTGGGATCCCGCGAGATTCGAGCCGGGTGTACGCCGAGCCGCTGGTCGCCTACCCCGCCTATCTCGGGACCTATACCGATCCTGTGTTCACGACGACGGTGACGCGCATCACGGGCGTGACCGCAAGCTCGCTCTCGACCTCGCTCGGGACGGGAAGCTGGGCGGTTGACGCGCGGCACCATTACGCGAAGGACCAGCCGTGGAACTCCGACGGCACGCTGATCGCGATCGACAACGAGGATGCCTCACCGACCCGGCTCTACCTGGATGGCGAGACCTACGCGGTTCGCTACGAGCAGTGCACCCAGCATCGTCACGGGGACGACCGCTGGCATCCGAGTCCGTCCCATCCGCACGAGCGCATCAGCGTCAGCGGCGACGAGATTGCCTGGATCGATGTCGTGAGCTGCGTGAAGACGCGTACATGGCCGACGCCGTTCAACGTGCGCGGCATTGGAGCCGCCGAAGGCAACCCGTCCGATGACGGCCGCTTCATTGCACTGTTCGACGACACCCGCGTGTTCGTGGTCGACATGGATCCGCAGCCGCCGCTCCAGCCGTATCCCAATTCCCGCATCGGCCCGGCGTTCGATATCGGCGGGTGCGGAGTCACCGGTGGCTGCGCGGCGGACTGGGTGTCGATTTCACCCTCGGGAAAATACGTCGTGATCAAGTATCACGATGAGAGCATGCGCGTGCTCGACGTAGACCCGGTCACGCTCGCACTCACCTCGCGCGTGATGCCGTCAACCGCGCCGCGCTGCGGCGGGAGTGCTGCGCTCGGCTTCATCTACGAAATCGGACACGGCGACATGGCGAAGAATCCGTTCGACAACAATGAAGACGTGCTCATCGGACAGGAGCACTGCGGAAATCGCGGCGAAATGCTGAACGGGAAGCTGATGGGCGGGGTGGTGATGATCCGCCTCAAGGATGGCGCGGTGACTTCGCTCACCGATCCCACCAACGAGGCGTACCCGCACCACGTCTCGACACGAAATCTGCAACGCCCGGGCTGGGCCTATGTGACGTACTTCCCCGAGCCGGGCAAGCGCTTCACCGACGAGATCATTGCGGTCAAGCTGGATGGCAGCAAGTCCGTCCAGCGGTTCGCGCACGACCACACCGATTTCACCAGCTGCTACCGATGCGAGGCGCACGCGGTGCCTTCACCGGACGGCCGGCGTGTGATGTGGGGGAGCAACTGGACACGCCAGTGCTCGACGTGCGGCACCAAGACCGACATCAAGGCCTATGTCGCCGATGCTCGCGCACTCGCCACGCCGGGTGCCGCACCCGCAGCGCCGTACGTCGTCATCGCGAACGCCTCGAAATCCACAGATGCGGATGGGAAGCTGGTGAGTTTCCGGTTCGACTTTGGCGACGGCACGGTCGCGGGGCCGCAGTCGGCCGCGCGCGCCCCCCATACGTACCGCGCCGGCAACTGGACGCTGCGCACCACGGTGACCGACGACAACGGCGCCTCCGCCACCGTCACCACCGCGATCGCGGTCTCCGACCCCGGCAATCGACGTCCGGACGCCGTGCTGGTCGCCACACCCGCGAGCGGCTTGGCGCCGCTCGTCACGACTCTCGACGCTGCGGGCTCCTCCGATCCCGACGGACCGATCGTTTCGTACCGATTCGAGTTCGGCGACGGATCGGTCATGACCCGCACCGAGTCCAGTGCGGGACACACCTATACCGCAGGAACCTGGAACGCGCGCGTCATCGTCACGGATGCACTCGGAGCGGCGGATACCGCCACCGTGCTGGTGCTTGCGACTGCGTCGCCTCCGGGCGATACGCTGGGCCCAAACCTGGTCCTGAACCCGTCATTCGAATCCGCGCTCACCGGGTGGATCGCCCACGGTACGGCGACCGTCAGCCGCGTGAGCGGGGGCGAGGACGGGGCGTACTCGGCGCGCATCGCGGGCCCGATCACCTTCGGCGTGTTTGGCCTCAACGACAGCCCCAACTGGGTGCCCACGGTGGACCAGGCGGGCACCCGCTATCGCATCAGCGCGTGGGTACGCGCGGCCGCGAGCGCGGGAAGTTGTCGGCTTCAGGTGCGCGAATGGATCGGCACTGCGCAGCAGGGCCCGACCACATTTTCGCCGTATGTCGCGCTCGGGTCGACGTGGAAGATGATCTCGGTCGACCGCATCGCACTCACGAGCGGGAGCGCGCTGGACATTCAGATCCTCGATGAGCCGGTCCTCGGCAGCGAATCGTTCTACGTGGACAATGTGTCGATCCGCGCGTTCACGTCGCCGCCCCCGCCGCTCGGCGCTCCCGACCCGCCGGGCGCAATCGCCGAGGCTCCGCGCATCGCACCCAATCCAATGTTCGGGCGCAGCACGTTGATGTTCGCGACCTCCCGTGCCGGTCCGCTCGAGATCGTGCTGTTCGACGCCGCGGGGCGCACGGTGCGCACGCTGGCCCACCAGGAGTTCGCGGGCGCCGGCCGGCACCAGATCGACGTCGATGGCCGCGACGGCCAGGGCGCACGGCTACCGGCAGGGATCTACTTCTACCGCGTGCATTCGGCCGACGGCCGCTCGACCGGCAGGTTCGTGATCGCCCACTGACCGTGGCGTTCGCTGGCCCCAAGCCCGGCGCGAAGCGGATCATGACGTGGCGTCGCGGACTTGCGCGACGCCACGTTCGGTCATTGGACGGTCAGGTCCGTGATCGCGTTCGGCGGGACCGTATCGGGGCCGTCCGGGGCGCCGCCGCGCGCGTCCACGATGAATGGCTTGATGTCGGACGACGATCCGCACGTCAGGCAGTTCGCGGCCCAGTTGCTGGCCCACATCACGCGGCGGCCGTCGCGTGAGGGGACCGAGTGCGACTCGCAGCGGTAACAGCCGCTGTAGGCGCTGTGCTTGTGCGCGAAGCGCTGGACCGCCTGGCTGCCGTCGAGTTTCACCGCGATGATCTCGTCGGTGAACTTCTTCCCGGACTCGGTGTGGTAGCCGACGTACGCCCATCCCGGACGGTCGTAGTTGCGGGTCGAGATGTGATGCGGATACCCCTCGTTCGAGGAGTTCGTGAGCGGTGTAATCGCATCATCCTTGAGGCGCACCATCACCACCCCGCTCATCAGAATCCCGCCGACGGTGCGCCCGCGGTTCCCGCAGTGCTCCTGGCCGATGATCACGTCCTCGTTGCTGTCGAATGGATTGAGCGTCATGTCGGCGTGGCCGAGGTCGTAGATGAACCCCGCGGCGGCGGTGCCGTGGCAGCGCAACGAGGTGGACGGCATCGCGCGCGGCGTGAGCTCGAGCGTCGCCGGGTTCACGTCGAATACGCGCGGAAAGTCGCCGTCATAGCTGACGACCGCGTACTTGCCCGACGGTGAGATCGACACCCAATCGATCGTGCAGCCGCCCGAGAGTCCACACTCGTTGATCGCCACCGATGGCCCGATGCGCTGTGCGGGCCACGGGGCGAACGGCGCCTGCGGGTCCATATCGACGACGAACATGCGCGCTCCATCCGTGAGTGCGGCGAATCGCCCGTCGAACGACGGGTTGCCTTCGCTCGGCCCGAAATACTGCACCGCGTACGGTAGTGTCCACGAGCGCGTCTTCACGCAGTTCACGACGTCGTACCACATCAACTCGGAGCCGCTGACGTTGATGCGCTCGTGGGGATGGGCCGGACTCGGATGCCAGCGATCATCGCCGAGGCTGTAGCCGTTGCACTTGCCCTTGACCGGCTGATACGTCTCGCCGTCGAGCAGCACCATGCCCCCGCCGTCATTCTGAAGTGCGATCAGCGTGTTGTCGGAATTCCACGGCTGATCCTTCGAGTAATGTTGGCGTACGTCGCTGCCCCAGTTGCCCGAGACGCCGCCGCCAATCGGCGTGCCCGTATCGCCCGCGATACGCACAACCTTCGAACCGAAACGCGGATCGGTAACCGGTGCGAGATATCCGGGACGGACGGTGGCAGGCACAGACACCGTTAGCATCGAATCTGTGAGGAGCTCGATGAATCCCGGATAGACCGAGGCCGAGGCCGGAGCATGCGACCCCAGGGCGCAGACAGCGGCAAGACCGAGCGCCACGACCGGGATACGGCGTGCGCTCAAGGTCGCACCGTCAGGTTCGTGGTGGTCGCGGGGCGCGTGGCATCGGCGACCGTGACCGGAGCCGGAATCACGAACGAGTCGAACGTGGATCCCAGCGTGCACTGCAGATCGTCGTTCGGGTCAGCCGGCCCACACATCGCGATGCCTTCGATCCCGCTGTGCGTGAAGCGCAGCCGGAGCGGTCCATGGCGGAACGCGCGGAATGCCGACCACGACGGCTGGGTGCACATCAACCACTTGCAGCTGCCGTCGATCTCGTGAGACGAGCCGCCGTCGCCCGCGGTGATGTGCACCACCCCCTGCTGCGGGTGCGTGCGCTCGTAGTCGTGGCTGTGGCCGTTCAGATTGAGCACGTACTTGGGATGCTTGAGCCCAAGTGCGTCGAGGTAACCCTTGAGCGTCGCGTCCCCGGGATGATGCGCCGACGAATATGCGGGGCGATGGCCGAAGGTCACGATGTACTGGATCGCAGGATCCGTTTTGACTGCGGCCATGAGCGAGTCGGCGCTGGTCTTCCACGCCGACCACGCGCCGCTCCACGGCTCGGGGTAGGCAATGAAGCGCGCGTTGCCGTAGTCGAACCAGTACCAGTCCTCGCCACAGCAGCTCACCGCCGGCGAGCCGGGAGAGGTGCGTGGATTCGGGAGATCGAACCGACCCTTGTAGTTTCGCAGGTCGTCCTGAGCCGGGGAATCCCATTCGTGGTTGCCCCACGCCGGCATGTAGCCGGCGTTACGCGACCACACCATCATGTCGTTGAAATGCCGATCCACGGCCGCCTGGCCGTGTGCGTTCCCGTAGGTCAGATCGCCGACCAGCAGCGTGAATCGCGGTACCAGGTCCGCGATCTGGCGATGAACGCCCGCAACCCAGCGGTACGTGACCGAGTCACCGACATCGCCGGCCACGCACACGTCGAAGTCCGCAGTACCGCGCGCGGGCGGGGTCCGGAACGTTCCGCCGTCCTGGCCGACGGAGTAGTAATAGAGCGTGTTCTCGGCGAGTCCGGTGATGCGCGCCTCACGGAACGGTCCCGCCGACGAGAATGGCAACGGGGATGGCTCGACACCGGTTGCGACCTGACCCAGGGCGGGCGTGAGCCCGTAACGCACGGTGGCTTCGCTGCCGCGCCAGTCGATCGTGACCGCGGTCTGGCCCATGATGGTCCAGTGGATCTCGTCCGCCGCGCGAGCGATGCCTGCTGCGAAGAACAGCCCGGCACTGAGCGCGCACGCCAGAAGCAGCAGGCGCCGCAGGAGTCGCGGTTGCAGGCGATGGGATGGTTCGTACACGAGGCCTCACCGAAGAGGTTGGTCATCGTGGTGGAATGGGTATTGAGGTCGAAGGGCAAGCTGAGCGCCACTGGAATCGACAGGGGGCTCGCTCGCGAAGCATGAAAGAGGCCTACCCTCGCGGCGGACGATGACATCACACGCGCGCAAGGACTTGGCAGATGTGGCGCCGACGAATTGCGCCGTGAGCACGGTCCAGACGTTGCAGGTCGCACGCAGGCGCCGGGCGTTTTGGAAGCTTTGCGACGCGATCGCAAGGCCGATCACGCTCCGGGGGGTGGGATGGACCCGCTCAGGCGATTACGTTGGACGCGTGCGTCCCGACCGGCACCGCCATGCAAATGGCAGCGATCGCGGCGATTGCCCGGCGGCGCACGAACGAGCGAATCGGTTGCGGCACTGTTCCGTCCGCGGAGCCGGCCTGTGGCAACGCGTGACGGCACCGCGCTTGCGAGCCGTGATGGGATCGCGGCTCACCCGAGCGCGGGCACGGAGGTCACATGCAGGCGATTGCGGGCACAGACCGTGGGATATCCTGCGGAATCGAGCGTCATCCTCTGCGCATGTGCGTCGGGGTCGCGGTGCTGTGCGCGCTGCTCTGTGGCGCATGGGCATCGATCGGTCATGCCCAGGCCAGCTCGCGCGACTCCACAGCGACGCTGGTGTGGACCGCCCCGGGCGATGACGGCGCAAGCGGCCGTGCGGCGCGCTACGAGATGCGTTTCCGCAATGTACCGATCGCCAGCGCCGACACCGTGTCGTGGTGGAATGCCGCGACCGCCGTGCCGGGCTTGCCATCGCCATCGGTGGCGGGCGTCACCGATTCGGTCTCAATCCGCGGGCTGGCACCCAGTCAGACCTGGTACTTTGTGCTGCGCACGGCCGATGAGGTTCCCAACTGGTCGAACTTCTCGAACCTTGCGATCCGCGAGCCCTATG
>Ga0315273_10014113_pt1 | contig 10285 bp, 8 predicted proteins | sample YL17G02_0_MG_FD_205753 | JGI IMG/M metagenome (GOLD analysis project Ga0315273, IMG submission 205753) | Sediment microbial communities from Yellowstone Lake, YNP, Wyoming, USA - YL17G02_0 | ecosystem: Environmental > Aquatic > Freshwater > Lake > Sediment | place: USA: Wyoming | collected... | reverse complement strand
TTGGCCGACAAGAGCGCGACCCGCGGCCGCGAGATGCCCATGATGCGGCGGGCCACTTCGACGGCGTTCTCGATCAGGCCCGCCATGCGATCGGCATTGCAGACGGTCGTGACGCCCGGGTCGGTCAAGAGCATCGGCCGGCCGCCGGCGATGGGCGTGGCGTCGAACATCGTGACGAGGCTGATGGTCTTGCGGACGGCGATCTTCAGGACCGCCCGGTTGAGGATGGGCGTGGAGATGTTGCCCTTGAGGATGATGTCGGCCTCGCCGCGCTGGACGTACTCGATGGTGCGTGCGGCGGTCTCCTCCGGGCCGGCGGTGGCCACGATGTCATCGTCGGCCAGCGCGATGCCGACGCTGGCGGCCGCCCGCCGCGCGCCGGCCCCGTCGCCCACGAGGATGCACCGCTCGACGATGCCGTGATCGCGGGCCGACTCCACGAGGCGCAGGTCGTCCTCGCGGTCGCCGCCGGGGATGATGATCGTCCGCGGCCTCAGGCCCCCCGCGATGAGCACGAGGTCCGACACGGCTTCGATGCGCGGCCAGTCCTGGCCCGCGAGGCCGGCATCATGCGTCACTTGTGCGGTCCTCCCAACAGTAACACCATATCTTAAGTCCCGCCCGCGGTGGTGTCCAGCGATTCTGACCGCCCGAGGTAAGGCCTCAGTTATGGGCGCTTGCCGTTGCGTAGGGGCGAGGCACGCCTCGCCCGATGAGGCCCCACAAGCGTGCGGGCGAGGCATGCCTCGCCCCTACGCGCTCATAGCGCCGGCGACTGAGGCATTACCGCCCGAGCAGCAGGGCCGTCAGTTCCTTGTGGCGCGCGAAATCGGGGATAATCAGGTCCGCGCCGGCTCTGAGGAGCCGCTCGCGCTTCCACGCGTCGGCTTGCCCCGTGCGGGTCGTTTCGTCGCTGGCGACCCCGACGGCGTAGCCGCCGATTTCCTTCGCGTTCTCGATCTCGACGAACCCGTCGCCGAAGACGACCAGTTCCGCGCCGGCCGCCCCCAGGCGGGCCGTCAACCGCGCCAGGACGTGCTTCTTGCTCGACGCCTCGTAATCGTCCAGGGCGCCGTAGATGTCGGAGCCGAAATACCGCGCGATGTCCAGCAGGCCCGCCTCCTCGCGCACCTCGGGCTCATCGGTGCCCGATGCCAGGCACAGCGTGAGGCCCCGTGCCGCGAGGGCCTCCAGCAGGGTCCGCGACCCGGGCACGAGCATCGAATCGGTCGTCAACGATCTCTGCATCAAGGCCGTCCGGCGCGCGGCAATGTGGACCCGCAGGCGGCGTATGTACTCGGCCTTGTACGCCTTCGGCTCGAGCGGCGTGCCGCCGAACTCCGCCACGCGCTCGGCCAGGCGGATCATCTGGTAGATGGTCTGCTTGCCCGTGCTCTCGGCCACGTCTTCGGTGACGAGGGTGCGGAGGCGCTCGGGCGAAAGGCCGGGCTGGAGTCGCACGAGGTACTCGACCATCATCGGGATCATGACGTTCTGCCAGCCCGTTCGGATGAGTGAGAGCGTGCCGTCGAAATCGAAGACGGCGGCCCGCAGATTCCGGCCGCCGGGCGGGCGGATTATTTCGATGGCGCTCATGCCTTCATCCGTTCCACCAGCAGGCGGTGCAGCGCCGGCATCGTGGCGCGATGGTCGCCGCGCACGTAGTGGCCCTTGCCGCCGTCGCGAACGGTCCGCACGAGCACGGTCTTGTAAGGCCGGTAGTAGTACTGCGGCGACGTCTTGGGCGCCTCGGCCGAGAGGTCGTCGCCCAGGTCCACCAGGTCGAAGACGGCGGAGGTGAAGTGGCAAATCTCGCGGCCCTCCTGCCGGGCGACGTTCCGGGCCATCGCGAGGGCCTTCAGGTAGACCTCCGGCCCCATGACGGCCGTGCCGTAGCAGAGCACCACGCCGCCTTCGAGGTTCTCGACGACGTGTGCCAGGGCGAGGAAGTCGCGGTAACTGGCGGCGCCCGCGGCGGCGGCGTCGAAATTCGGATGCTCGTGGACGATGTCGTACCCGATGCCGATGTGGACCGTCGCCGGCACGCCGCACTCGTACGCTGCGGCGAAGATCGAGACATCCTTGTGCGGGAAGTCGCCCGTGGCGATGCGGCGGCCGAGGGCTTCGCCGAAGCCGAGGCCCTGGCGGTCGCCCTCCCGGACGATGTCGTTCAGGCCGCCCGACTCGGTCCAGAGGCCGAACTGCCCCTCCGAGATATAGCGGGCGACCGACTCGGTTGTGGCGCCGATGCGGGCCAGTTCGTAATCGTGGATCGCGCACGCCCCGTTCATGGCCACGGCGGAGATACATCCGCGGCGCACGAGGTCGATAACGTAGCGGCTGAGGCCCTGCTTGATGACGTGGGCGCCCATCAGGAGGATGGTGCTGGCGCGGCGCCGGCGGGCGGCGGCCATCGCGTCGGCGATCGCGGGCAGGGCGGGGTGCGAGAAGGGCAGCGGCGCATCGCCGACCGCCAGGACCTTCGAGAGGTCCATATCGTGCTGCCGCGCGGCCAGCGGCCTGAGGTGCAACCTGCTTCTGTCGAACTGAGGATACCGGCTGGTCATGGGGGCCAGTTTAGAGGGCAGGGCCACGGGATGCAAGTTTGCGTTGGTTGTCATTATCACTACAAAGCCACTTCGGCAAGTTTTGCGCGGCGGGTCTCCCGACCCGCCGCGCCAACCGCGTTCTGGTGGCCCCGGCCCGTTTCTTGCGCGGTGGGTCAGGAGACCCACCGCGCAAATCCCGAAGTGCATCGCCGGGCGCTTCGCGATTTGCTTTTGTCCGACCTTATGTTAGGATACGTTTCACCGCGGAGCGATCCGCAGCAGAGGCCCTTTCGCGTTACCCGGAGAGGCAGGATGTCGCCGGAGTACATCGAGCAACTCATACGCGATAACGTCTTCATCGCCTACTGCGCCGTGTTCGTCCTGACCGCCCTGGAAGGCGAGACGATCATGGTGCTGGCGGGCATCGCCGCCCACCAGGGAATCCTGGAATTGCCGTGGGTCATCGTGCTGGGTTTCCTGGGGAGCCTGACGGGCGACCAGACGATCTTCTTCATCAGCCGCCACTGGGGCAAACGCATCCTGGCCCGGTTCCCGTGGTTGTACCTGCGGATGGAGAAAGTGAACCGCATCCTGGAACGTCACGGCACGTGGTACATGATCAGTTTCCGGTTTTTCTACGGCCTGCGGAACCCGACGCCGTTCGTCATCGGCCTCAGTTCGATCCGCACCGCGCGGTTTGTGGCCCTCAACACCCTCGGGGCGGCCATCTGGGCCGTCACACTGGGCCTGATGGGTTTCCTCCTGGGCGAATTGGCCGCGCGGATTCTGTCGCAGGGCAAGTGGGCCATCCTCGGCGTGGCCGCCATCGGCCTGGCCATCTGGCTGGTGCGGCACCTTCTGCTGACGCGTGCCCGCCACCGGGCGAAGGTGGAGCACAAGATTCCGCCCGATGTGCCCCCGCCCCATTTGCCGCGCTTATAAGGGAGCACAACTTTCAAGGTTTTGCGCGGCGGGTCTCCCAACCTGCCGCGCGAATCGCAATCCTGCGCTGCTATGCGGAGCGCTAAGAAACCTTCGCCACCGAGTTCAGCGACCCGTGCGGGTTCGGGGCCACGTCGCCGTTTTCCGGATCGGTCGCCCACTGGCCGTCGATGATGAACTTGTACTGGTACGTGCCGGCCGCCAGATTCACCTCGACTGCAAAGCGACCGTCTTTCTGCTTCTTCATCTCAACAGGCTGCCAGTTGTTGAAGTCGCCGACGAGCGAGACTGCCTTGGCCACTTCGGCCGGAAGCACACTGAACTTCACGTAGCCCTTCTTCTTCGCTTTCTGAAGCATCGCCGCATTCCTCCCTTGGGGTCTTTTCCCGAAAGCCGCCCGGCGTTCCCCAGCGACCGAGAGCCATAACCCGGATTATAACCTCACAGTATATCACGCGGGCAACTTGTTGCACTTTTGTTTTCATCCCTCAGCCAAAGGCGCCTGACGCTGCCGTAGGGGCGAGGCATGCCTCGCCCGAGAAGTCCCGCAAGCGTGCGGGCGAGGCATGCCTCGCCCCTACACAATAACGGAGGCCCCGCTTTTGTTTGCATGTGGCCCCGCGCCAGGGCACAATAAGTTTAACGACTTCAGCCCCCGCAATCGAGGCAAGAAACCCATGATCGACCTTCGCAGCGACACCGTTACCCGCCCCACGCCGGCCATGCGCCGGGCGATGGCCGAGGCCGTGGTCGGCGACGACGTGCTGGGCGACGACCCGACCGTCAACGCCCTCGAGCGCCGCGTCGCCGATATCCTCGGCAAAGAGGCCGCCGTCTACATGCCCTCCGGCACGATGACCAACCAGGTGGCCATCCGAGCGTACACCGAGCCGGGCGACGAGATCATCCTTGAGGCCGTGGCCCATTCGTACTTCTTCGAGGGCGGCGGGCCGGCGGCCCTCTCGGGCGTCTCCTGCCGCCTGCTGCCGGGCGAGCGCGGCATATTCACCGCCGAGCAGGTGAAGGCCGCCATACGGCCGCGAAACTACCATTACCCGTTCTCCAAACTCGTTTGCGTCGAGAACACGCACAACCGCGGCGGCGGGAGCATCTGGCCCATCGACCGCATCGCCGAGGTCGCCGCTGCGGCGCGCGAGGCCGGCCTTGTGCTTCACATGGACGGGGCGCGCCTGTGGAACGCCTCCGTCGCCACGGGCATCGCGGAGCGCCAGTACGCGAAGTTTTTCGACTCGGTCAGCGTGTGCTTCTCGAAGGGCCTCGGGGCGCCCGTGGGCTCGGCCCTGGCGGGGACGGCGAAGTTTATCGACCGTGCCCGGCGGTTCCGCAAGATGTTCGGCGGCGGCATGAGGCAGGCGGGGATCATCGCCGCGGGGGCGCTGTACGCCCTCGAAAATCACCGCGCGCGGCTGGCCGAGGACCACGCCAATGCGCGGCGGCTGGCCGAGGGCATCGCCGGACTGCCGGGCGTTCAACTCGACCCCGCGACGGTCGAGACCAACATCGTCATCTTCCGCACGACCACGATGCCGCCGGCCGAGTGGGTCGCGCGCCTCAAAGATCACGGCGTGCTTGTCCTCGCCGGCAGCGCCGATACCATCCGCGCCGTGACGCACATGGATGTGTCGGCTGCACAAATCGACGAAGCGATCGCCGCGTTTGCTCGGGCGGCTCACATTTAGCCGTCGGCCTTGATTTGCGCGGCGGGTCTCCTGACCCGCCGCGCTGGAACGGAGGGAACCGTGCGAAATTGCGTGCTTGTGCCGCTTGCGTGCCTGGCGCTAATCTGGGCCTGGCCGGGCGGGGCCGCCGAATCTTCCGCCGAGAAACCCGCTGCGACGGCCGAGAAACTGCCAGACGGCGCATCCGGCATCGCCGCGAAGTTCCCCGGCGACGCGGGCCTTGCGAAAGACCCGCGCGTCCTCCTGCACGAGGATTTCGAGTCGGGCGCTTTCGACAAGGACCGCTGGCCCAGCATCTCCAATAAGGCCGAAGCCCTCTCGTTCTCCGACGACGTGCCGGCGGCCTCGGTCGGCAAGAAGAGCCTCCTCGTGACGGCCAAGCTCGACGAGAACACGGGCGGGCACCTGTTCCGGCGTTTTCGTCCGGGCGTCGAGAAGATGCACGCGCGGTTCTACGTCAAGTTCGCCACCGACTGCGATTACATCCATCATTTCGTCCACATCGTGGCCGAGAACCCGCCGGTTGCCTGGCCTACGGGCGGGGCGGGCGAGTGCCCGGCCGGAGACAAGAAGTTCTCGACCGGCCTGGAGCCGTTCGGTTTCAACGGCAAGGCGCCGCCGCCGGGGGCCTGGAACTTTTACAGTTACTGGTGGAAGATGAAACGGTCGGGCGACGGCAAGTACTGGGGGAATAGTTTTGCCCCGGCCGCGCCAGCGGTCCCCGAGCGCGGGCGATGGTATGCGATGGAGATGATGATCCAGGCCAACGCGCCCGGCAAGGCCGACGGCCGGCAGGCATTCTGGATCGACGGGAAACTCGTCGGCGACTTCACGTGCATCGAGTGGCGCACGGCCGACGACCTGAAGATCAACGCCTTCTGGCTCATGAGTTACGTGACCGACCGCTGGACCAAGAACAAGGTCAACCGCGTGTGGTTCGACGACGTTGTTGTCGCGACGGACTATATCGGCCCGATTGCGCCGAAAAAGTAAGACGTACTCCCCGGCGCTTCTTTTCACTTCGCGGCGTCTTTTCTCTTCCACGCCCGCACGTACTCGATGCTGAACGTCGAGGGCAGCGTGCCTTCATCCGGCAGGCCGAACCATTCGGGCATCGTCTCACTGTCGAAGTTCAACTGCAGCGGCTGGCGCCAGTGGGTGTTTTCCATCGTGCGGCGGGCGACGCCGTCGACGTAGTACTTGATTTCCTTCTCGTTCCACTCCAGGCCGTAGACGTGATAGTCGGCGGCAAGGTCGAAGGGGGCGTCCCAATCGCCGCCCTTGCACCAGTGTTTCTTGCCGTCCTCGGGGGTGACGAAGACGTGGGCGGCCATGTGGACCTTGCGCTGGTGGCCCGGCGCCCCGCCGCCGATCTCGAAGACGTCGATCTCGGTCCACCACGTGGGCGTTGAGTTGTAGAACCAGAAGGCGCTTGAGCCTCGCGAGTTCATCGCCTTGCACTTGGCCTCGAAGAATCCGTAAAGGACCGGCGCCTTGCTCTTTACGGCCCCGCAGGTGAAGGTGTGGTAGCCGGTCGGGGCGCCCGGGGCGGTCTCCTTGCGCATCGTGACGTGGAGTTTGCCGTCTGAGACCGTGATGTTCGAGGGCATGAAGAGGCCCGGCTGGCGGCCTTTCCACTCTGGATTCGTCGGCCACCACTTCGTCTCGTCGAGCTTCACGGCGTCAAACTCGTCCGTCAGGGCCGCGATGGGTTCCCACTTCTCGGGCTCCGGCGGACCGAAGGCGGGGGGCTTCTCGGCCGCGGGCTTGGCGCCCTCCGGCACTGCCGCGAGACAGAGGAGGCCCAGGAGCGCAAGCGCGGCAAGGCACAGTGCGGATTTCGTCATCGTTTTGACTCCGCCGTTTGAGCCCGCGGCGGGAGCCGCGGGGCATCCCCGTACGGGCACAAACGCATATATGCGCGTTATTTTGTGGCTGGCGGCGCGGTTGCCGGCGTAAGCGGCTCTTTCGGCATATTCGAAGGTTTGAGGAACAGGTAGTACAGCCGCCCCTCGTTCTGGGCGCGGCCGGCCAGGTCGCCCGCTTCCTTGCCGATGCCCACGTACAGGTCGCACCGGCCCGCAGCGCGGATGGCCCCGCCGGAGTCCTGGTCGAGCGCGAAGCCCGAGAGCGGCATTTCCTCGATCTTCCCGCCGCGGTGCGTCGGCATCGTCGTTGCCACCATCGCCAGGCAGGCGGGCGGATAGATGCGCTTGTCGGTGGCGATCGAGCGGTACGCCGTGACGGGCTCGTTCAGGCACCCTCGCGGCCGGCCGTCCTCGATGACGGCGAAGAAGACGTACCGCGGGTTCCGCCACGTGTACGGCGTGACGTCGCCCGGGTTGACCTTGAAGTACGCGAGCATCGCGGGCAGGCCGTCGCGAGGGCCGATCTTGGAGTCCTTCACGAGTTCAGCCCGGACGCTCTTGTAGTCGTGCCCGTTGTTGGCGGTGTAACCGACGGTCATCTCCGAGCCGTCGGGCATTCGCAGTTTCACCGAGCCTTGGATCTGGGCGACGTACGCTTCGAACGAGTCGGCCAGCCACACGAGTTCGTTGCCCGCGTAAATGTTCTGCGACTCGATGGTCTTGCGGTCCGGTAAGGGCGTGGTGGGCGTGCCGTCGGGGCCCTTCACGAGGTCTGCCGGGGGCTTGTAGAGCGGCCAGCGGAAGCGGTCGGTCCGCACGGGCGACGCGCCGAAAATCGGCGTGTAGTACGCGGTGAAGAGGACCGTTCCCTGGTCGTCACAGCCGACGGAGATGTAGACATCGAACTGCTCGCGTAGGGCGGCGTCCATCTCGGCCGGCGACTTGCCGGAATCGAGCAGCGCCGCGAAGGCCCTCAGGCTCGCCACGGCCTGCTCGTGCGTGACCTCGCCGTACGGGAAGTTCTTGCGGCTGGAGGGCTTCGCGAGGTAATCGAGGCTGTAAACGATTGCCTCCCGTGTGCCGGCCGAACCCGCACACGCCTGCGTGAAGTCGGGAATCTGCGCCGGGTCGGTGATCTTCCGCAGCGCCAGCGCCCCCGGCGGCAACTGCGCTTCGTAGTTCTTGCCGGGAGGAAAGCCGGGTTCCAGAATCTGCTCCGGCTTGCCGCAGCCGGCCAGGATGACGGCGCCAACGGCGAACATCGAAAGCACTAGAATCTTTTTCACGCCACGATCTCCTCTATGCGTTCTTCACCGCGATTCCGGAGGGTGATTATCGAACGCCCCGCCGGGGCTGTCAAGTGCGGCTGCTAATACTACAGCGCCACTTCGGGATTTGCGCGGTGGGTCTCCGGACCCACCGCGCAAGAAACGGGCCTGGGGCCCACCAGAATGCGGTTGGCGCGGCGGGTCGGGAGACCCGCCGCGCAAAGTGGCGCTGTAGGGGCAGAATAATCCTTTCTTTGCCCGCGTCCATCGGGCAAAATGACGACCCGGCACGCTCGGCATGTCTTGTTCGGCGAAGGGGTGGCCATGAAACACGCGCGGTTGTCGTTTTCCGTCCTTGCGGTACTCGCCCTGGCCCTGGCGCTTGGCGCAGCCGTCCGGACCTCCGCTGCGGCCGATGCGGCCGCGGCCCTCGTGGGCCCCGGGCCGAAGCCCGACGCCGCGTGGCTGGCCGGCCTGACCGAGCGCGGCGAGCGCAAGGTGTACCGCGGCGCGGAACTCGAGACGATCGGCATGCCCTGCGGCGGCGTTGCGGCCGGCCAACTCTACGTCCGCGGCGACGGAACGCTTGCCCAGTGGTGGATCTTCAACAGCGTTCCCAACACGGGTTTCGGCGACCGCTGCTACCGCACGTATCGCCCGCCGAGTCCGATCGAGCAGGGTTTTGCCGTCCGCGTCAAGCCCGAGGGCGGCACGCCGACGGTGCGCAAACTCAGCCGCGACGATTTCGATGCCATCGAGTTCGTCGGCGAGTATCCGATTGCCGAGGTCCGATACCGCACCCAGGAGAAGCCCGCCCTGCCGGTCGAGGTCACGGCCGAGGTTTTCTCGCCGTTCATCCCCCTGAATGCCCGCGATTCGGGGCTCCCGGTCACGGTTCTGTCGTTCAAGGTCAAGAACACGTCGGGCAAAGCGGCCGAGGTCGCCGTGGGCGGCTGGCTTCAGAACGGCGTCTGCCTGGACCTGGCGGGCAGGGGCGATGTTCTCAGTTGCAACCGCATCGTGCGCGGCAAGGCGGGCGCGTCGGTCCAGATGAACGTCGTCTCGCCGCCCACGAAACCCTTGGTCGAGGAACGGCGCGCCACCGTTATCGAGGACTTCGAGGACGGCACATACGGCAAGTGGACCATAACGGGCGACTGTTTCGGCCCCGCGCCGGCCGGCGGCACGTTGCCGACGCAGCAGGCCGTCTCGGGCTGGCAGGGCAAGTTCCTGGTCAACACGTTCCGCGGGGGCGACGGGCCGCAGGGCAAGGCCGTCTCCAAGCCCTTCAATATCAGCGAGCCGTATCTGGCGTTTCTCATCGGCGGCGGCAGCCATGCGGGCAAGACGTGCCTGAACCTGCGCGTGGGCGACCGGTCCGTCCGCACCGCCACGGGCAAGGACAAGGAAGCCCTGGAGATGCAGTGGTGGGACGTGCGGGAGTTCCTCGGGCAGGAGGCGCATCTGGAGATCGTCGACGCCGAGTCCGGCCCCTGGGGGCACGTCAACGTCGACAACATTCACCTGACGAACCAGCCGCCGAAGATCTTCCTCGGCCCGCTCGTTGAGCATCCCGGCTTCGGCGACATGGCCATCACGGCCGTGGCGACCGACGCGACCGCCGCCGCCGCGTACCCGTCCGAAGAGGCGCTCCTGGCGGACCTTGCCGATGACGGCCGCCTCTCCGCCGGCGACGCGGAGCCGTATCCGCTGGGCACGAAGCGTCTGGCCGCCGCCGCGATCGCGGCGAAACTCGCCCCGGGCGAGGAGAAAACCCTCGTATTCCTCATAACGTGGAACTTCCCTAACCGCCCGAAAACCGGCCGCATGTACGCCAACTGGTTCAAGTCGAGCCTGGACGTTGCCGACTACGTGGCCGCCGACTTCGACCGCCTCTCGGCCGAGACGCACCTCTTCCGCGACACCTACTTCGACACCACCCTGCCGTACTGGCTGGC
>Ga0315273_10014112_pt1 | contig 10286 bp, 7 predicted proteins | sample YL17G02_0_MG_FD_205753 | JGI IMG/M metagenome (GOLD analysis project Ga0315273, IMG submission 205753) | Sediment microbial communities from Yellowstone Lake, YNP, Wyoming, USA - YL17G02_0 | ecosystem: Environmental > Aquatic > Freshwater > Lake > Sediment | place: USA: Wyoming | collected... | reverse complement strand
CATCATCGAAAAGCTGAGCATCGGATATTTTTTCCTTTGCCGGCGGCGGTTCGGGAGCAGGTCTGTACACGATCATAATCGCCGCCAGCAGCAGTGTAACTAGCACGGGAACGAGGACCCGGGGGAAGCGATGCCGTTTCTCGCGCAGACGTGCATGGATCGCTCGCCTCTGCGCGGCGAGAAACTCCCCGGACACCTCGATTCCGGCAGGGCGCAGGTTTTCATATCTGCAACGAATGGCCTCCCAGCGTCGTGCGCAGGAATCGCACACATCGAGGTGATCGCCCTCCGATCCGACGCCATAGAGCAGGGCCACAAGCTCTTCATCGCTCCAGTGTTTATCGTACATACAGGTCTCTCAGTTCTTCGCGCAACTTCTTGATGGCGCGAGCCATGTGAGCCTTTACAGTTCCCGCATCCAAATCCATGATTTGGGCAATCTCCTCAATGCTCCGATCTTCGTCGTGACGCAGGATGAAAACCGCGCGCTGGCGCACAGACAACCGATCAAGTGCTTTTTCCAGACGCTGGCGAATATCATGAGCCGCAGCGGCATCCTCCTGGTTCGGGCCGACCGCCGGTATGATCCGGAGCAGAGAGTCCCCGCTCGCATCGGATGAATGCCGCTGCCAGAACAGCCAGCGTTTCGATCGCAGGCGGTCGTAGCAGGTGTTGAAGGCGACCCGGGTGAGCCACTTTGCCGGTTCCTGGATGGCCTGGCCGCCGGATTTCTCCAATGTCTTGTAGGCCTCGACGAATACGTCCTGAGTCGCCGAATCGGCTTCGTCGCGGGTGCGGAGCAGGCGCATGCAGAGCAGAAAAATCCGTTTTTGCTCTTCGGCCATCCATGCCTCGAAGTCGATCTCCTGCACGCCTGATCCCGTTTCTTCTCTGGCCAGAACTGCCTCTGCGGCCCTCATACCCCTATTGTCGCTTAAATGAGGAAAAAGGATTACACGAAGTAAGCGCAAGGAACGGTTTTTTTGTCGACTTCCGTTTGCCCCGTGTCGCTCTCGGCGTGGCGGGCCGCGAAAGCCGAAAACAGGAATGCGAACTCCGGGTCCCCTGAGTTAGACTGGATCGCCCCCAGGATCCCGATTGTCCTGGCCGAGGCCGGAATGAACTCTGCTTCGATTTCGGAGATCTAATGAAACGCATATTCGCGCTCCTCCTCATTCTCCTGCCGCAGTTTGCGCTCCCCTCCGGTGAAACACCCGGTCTGAGCTACGAGCATCGGGTCAGGAGCGGACCGCAATCCATTCACATTCTGACAGTCGATCCCAAACGCATATCGCTGCGCGCGGAACGGGCGCTGGGCGAAGGTGTCGGACGCGAAACCGTATCTTCCATGGTGGCACGCACCGGAGCGCTGGGCGCTATCAACGCCGGCTTTTTCCGGATCGGAGGAAGATACGACGGCGAGCCCGACGGAATCCTGAAAATCAACGGCAAGTGGTTTTCCGATCCGGCGCTTGCCCGCGGGGCCATGGGCTGGCGCGACGGTGGCAGCGAATGCCTGATTGGACGGCTCATGATGCGCTGGACGGTGACGATTGACGGGAAATCACTGCCGGTCGACGGCATAAACCGGCCCCGGTCTTCGGCGGAGTCGATCCTCTACGACTGGGCATTTCACCGCAGCACGCTGACTGATCCGGGCGGTCTGGAAATCGGGATTGCCCGAAACCGGGTTACGGCGGTCGAAGAGAGGGGCGACTCCCCCATTCCTGTCGATGGCTACGTTTACTCCGTCGGGCCCAAATCGCCGGCGCGCAGATCGCAGTTCCGGCTTCGCAGCCCCGCTCAGGTCGGCTATCGGCTGGAGCCGGCCGAATCCGCCCATCCTGAATTGAGGCCGAGATGGGAGAGCATGGATTTCATTATCGGAGGTGTGCCGGTCCTGATCAGCGACGGCCGGCTGATCACCGATTGGGAGAAGGAAAATGCCCGCCCGGGCTTCGCGGAAGAACGCCATCCTCGCACGGCCGTGGGCGTGCGTGCCGATGGCTCCTGGGTGCTGCTGGTGGTCGACGGACGCCAACCGTCGCTCAGCATCGGCATGACGCTGAAGGAAGTGGCGGATACCATGGCGTCCCTGGGCTGCGTCTCTGCGCTCAACCTCGATGGCGGGGGATCCTCGACCATGGTGCTGGAGGGGCGTATCGTGAATTCTCCGTCCGACGCAGGCAGGGAGCGTCCCGTCTCCGACGCCATCCTCCTCATACCCCGTCCCCTGCCTCCACAGCCACAAAGACCTCGGCTGCCTCGGTGATTTCAATTCTTCGGGCTCTCCATGATTCCAATACTCTACCCCGGGTTCCCTGCGGTCACCCGGGGCTACTCTCTTTCGGCCCCTCCGGGGCACAGATCAATTTCATCTCTAAAATATTTTTTCTCAATAAACAGGTTACATGCCGCCGGAGCGGCAGAGCCTTTTCGTGTCTCACCGCCAGAGGCGGTGGTTTACCTTGACGAAATTGGAGGTGGGGCACAAAGACATGTCCTCCGGAGCGCTGAAAGCGACCGAAAATCGGTGTAAATCGGTGGAGAAACTCATAAGATATCAGCCCAGGAGGGACCGACTTCCGGTGGCCAGGCTATTGCATCCTTGTCTGGACCCGCCCAAAGAGGTCGCTCTCCAGGACTGGCTCAAGACCTAAGCATCGATGCGCTGGCGTTGCCCCGGAGGTTGCGCAATTTTGACTTGCTGTGGAGCCACAATTGCGTATCCTCCGGGGCGACACATCATCAATACAGGTGTGTTGTCTATGAGTTTTGAGACAACCCCGCCGCTGCCCTTCCGGGGCAGATGAGGTTATCCGCACTTGGCCGAACAATATCTGGATCCGCTCTGGGTCGAGCATGGCTACGGGACTCGATTCCAGGGATTTCAAACCCTGATGAGACGCAGGATACGGGATGTTCTCCTGGTATCCAGCCTCTACGATCTGTATCTCTTCGAGGAAGACGGGCGGCTCTACGAACTCATCCGGAACGAGTACCAGGGGCTGCACCTCAGCCACTCTCCCGAATTAACCAGGGTCTCCAGCGGAAGCAAGGCCCTGGCACTGGCAAAAGAGGAGCGGCGCTTCGATCTCGTCATCACAACTCTCCATATCGAAGACATGAGCGCGCTGAAGTTCGCCACCCTGCTGCGCCAGGCGGGCCTGGAGCTCCCTATCGTTCTCCTGGCATACGATAACCGGGAGTTGAAGGAACTGGTCTCTCACCACGACACCTCCGTCTTCGATCGAATCTTCATGTGGCGGGGCGATTTCCGGCTTCTCATCGGCATCATCAAGCACCTGGAAGACCGCATGAATGTCGATCACGACACCCGCATGGTCGGGGTTCAATCGATCATTCTGATCGAAGACAACGTGCGCTATTACTCGTCTTTTCTCCCCATCATTTATACCGAGATCCTCAACCAGTCGCGACGCCTGCTCTCCGAAGGGATCAACCTGTCGCACAAATACCTGCGCATGCGCGCCAGGCCGAAAATTCTGCTCTGCGACAATTACGACCAGGCATGGAGCTATTACCAGAAATACGAGGATTTCATTCTCGGCATCATTTCCGATGTCGATTTCCCGCGCCAGGGCGAACCGGACGCCCGCGCAGGTCTCCATTTCGCCAAAGAGGTGAAGGCGCGCTATGCCGACATCCCGATTCTGCTGCAATCGGTGACGCCGGAACACGAGGCTGCGGCGCATGCACTGGGGGCTTCCTTCGTGCTCAAAGATTCGCCCGTCCTGCTGCTGGAGCTGCGGCGGTTCATGACCGAGTACTTCAGCTTCGGCGATTTCATTTTTCGCATGCCGGACGGAAGGGAGGTTGGCCGGGCATCGGACCTGAGATCGATCGAGGAGCAGCTGCGTTTTGTGCCGGCTGAGAGCATCAAATACCACGCGGAACGCAATCACTTCTCGAACTGGCTCAAGGCCAGGACGGAATTCTGGCTGGCGCACCAGTTGCGCCCCCGGAAGGTTTCGGACTACCCGTCCGATTCGGCCTTGCGCGAGGACCTCATCGCCTCGCTGGGCGAATACCGGAAGCTGCAGCAGCGCGGACTCATCACGGATTTCACCAAGGATTCGTTCGACCCCAAAAGCAGTTTCGCGCGCATCGGAGGCGGCTCCCTGGGAGGGAAAGCGCGCGGTCTGGGCTTCGTCAACATCCTGATCAACAACTACCATGTGCGCGACCGGTTTCCGGGCATCCAGATCTCCGTGCCTCCGGCCGTTGTCCTTGGCACCGATATTTTCGACCACTTCCTGGACGAGAATAACCTGCGCAAGTTCGCGCTCAACGCGAGCGACGACAGCGAGATCACCAAGCGATTCGTGGCAGCCAGGAGCTTTCCCGAGGGAGTCCTGGGAGATCTTGCGGCTTTTCTCGATCTGGTGCGCGGCCCGCTCGCGGTCCGCTCATCGAGCCTGCTGGAAGATTCGCAGTACCACCCCTTCGCCGGGGTTTATCAGACGTACATGCTCCCCAACAACCACCCGGATCCGTTCGTGCGTCTGGGACAGCTGGTCAACGCCGTCAAGAGAGTCTACGCCTCCACCTTTTACCAGGGGGCGAAGGACTACATCAAGGTCACGGCCTACCGCCTCGAAGAGGAAAAGATGGCGGTGATCATCCAGCGCATGGTGGGCAGTGCTCATGCCGATCGCTTCTACCCGAATTTCTCGGGCGTGGCCAAATCCTACAACTTCTACCCGGCCGCTCCTCAAAAGCCGTTGGATGGGATCGTGTCGGTCGCCCTGGGGTTGGGAAAGATCGTCGTCGACGGCGGCATCACCCTGCGCTTCTGCCCGAAATACCCGAACCACATCCACCAGCTCTCCTCCACGGCATCCGCGTTGCAAAACAATCAAAACCAGTTTTTTGCGCTCGACCTCAACCTCCAGCCCCAGGACGGATTTGAAACCACAGATCAGCTGGTGAAGCCTTATTCCCTCGATTTTGCGGAGAGAGATGCAACCCTCCAATACGTGGCCTCCACATACTCCTCCGAGAACGATGCCCTTTATGACGGCATCTCCCGCCGCGGCATCCGCGTCGTTACTTTTGCTCCCATATTGAGAAACAAAATCTTCCCCCTCCCCCAGATCCTCAACCTCCTGCTCGACATGGGGAGCTGGGGCATGGGGACTCCGGTCGAGATCGAGTTCGCCGTCAGATTCGATTCAGCCACAGGTGAAGCGCGAGAATTCGGGCTCCTGCAGATGCGCCCCCTGGTGGTCAGCCGCGAGACCGAGGAACTTCAGATCGAGCATGAGCAAAGCGACAGGCTGATATGCCGCAGCACGCAGGTCCTGGGGCACGGAGTCATTCGGGAGATCTCCGACATCATCGCAGTGGATATCGAGAAATTCGACCGAGCCAGAAGTCATGACGTGGCGCGAGAAGTGACGCAGCTGAACGAAAAAATGATCGCGGAAAACCGGCCCTACCTTCTGATAGGGGTTGGCCGCTGGGGCTCGCTGGACCCCTGGCTCGGCATCCCGGTGAAGTGGGATCAGATTTCTGGCGCGAAGGCTATCATCGAAGCCAGCTTCAAGGATTTCGCGGTCGATCCGTCGCAGGGATCGCACTTTTTCCAGAACATCACTTCGTTCATGGTGGGCTACTTCACGGTAAATCCCACGGTTACAGACAGCTTTGTGGACTGGAACTGGCTGGCAGCTCAAACCCCGTATGAGCGGACCCGCTACGTTGCGCATATTCGCCTCGACAAACCGATCGTGATAAAAATGAACGGACACGCCAACAAGGGCGTGATCCTGAAGCCGGAGTAAAACGGTGTAAGACCGCAGAGGTGCGCCGCCTTTTCAATCCTTGCAGATGATTCGAGAGTCTATCATGAAGGTGCTCGTGACCGGTTCCACGGGGCTGGTCGGTTCGGCGTTGATTCCATCATTAACGGTGGAGGGCCATCAGGTCTTCAGGTTAGTGCGCCTTGTCTCGGCCGCGGCCTCGAATGAAATCTTCTGGAATCCCGCGCTCGGTTCTCTGAATCCGGAAACCCTGGAAGGATTCGACGCTGTAGTTCATCTCGCGGGGGAATCGATTGGAGGCGCCCGCTGGAACCCGGAGACCAAGCGCCGGATTGGCGACAGCCGGATTCAGGGCACCCAGCTTCTGGTTGAGACACTGCTTGGTCTTTCGAAACCGCCGGGGGTGCTGGTGAGCGCCTCGGCAATCGGCTTCTATGGCAGCCGCGGCGAAGAAATCCTGAACGAGGCAAGCTCGCCGGGGGAGGGATTCCTCCCGGACCTCTGCCAGAGGTGGGAGCAGGCCGCCCAAGCCGCCGCATCAAGGGGAATCCGCGTCGTCAATCCCAGGATCGGTCTTGTCCTCAGCAGGAATGGCGGCGCACTTGCCAAAATGCTTCTGCCGTTTAAACTCGGCTTGGGAGGCAAAATCGGATCCGGCAGTCAGTACATGAGCTGGATCACGCTCGACGACCTGGTCGGCTCGATCCGGCATATGATTCTGGATTCGGATCTCAGCGGGCCGGTGAATGCGGTTTCACCCCAGCCCGTAACCAATCTGAAATTCACCCGGGCCCTGGGCCGGGCACTGCGACGCCCGACGCTGTTTCCCGCGCCTGCGTTCGCCCTGAGAATCGCCCTGGGAGAAATGGCCGACGCACTACTCCTTTCCAGCACAAGAGTTGAACCAGCGCGGCTCCATGCCTCCGGCTACCAGTTCCTCCATCCCGAGCTCGAAGCAGCTCTGCGCAGCGTCTTGAACGACTAAAAAAACTCGCCACAGATTTCACGGATTACACAAATTCTTAAAAAAGTTTTGGGTCTTCAGCGGAATCTGTGGCCGCTTTTATTTTGGATCCAAGGCGCGCACGATCGCATCGACATCGAAGACGCATCCGCCCCAGGTTCCGCCGCCGACCGCCTGCAAGGCCGCCCACAGACGGGTGTCCGCGGGAAGATCGGGATCCGGGGCAAGATCCGCCCGGGGTGGCCGTTGATCCAGAACTCTCTTCCCTGCTTCGGCATCGAATGCCTTCCCGCCCGCGCCGATAAGGTCAATGGTTCCCTCCAGGCGATGGCGGTCGAGCACGATCCGGATGGTGTCCTCGTCCACCACTTTGCCGATAGGGCCGCCGGCGAGCGCCTCTGGTCCGATATGCCCGATGCAGGCGCCCGTGGAAATGCCCGAGAAACGCGCATCGGTCAGCACGGCGACATGTTTGCCCCAGGGAAGGTGCTTAAGAGCCGAGGTGATCTGGTAGGTCTCCTCCATCCCGGCGCCAATCGGTCCGCGGCAGATCAACACCAGGATGTCGCCGGACCGGACCCGTTCATCCCCGTGGCTCTTGATTGCTGCGATCGCGGCGCGTTCGGTCGTGAACACACGCGCAGGACCGGTCTTGCGATAGACACCGTCGGCATCCACGACCGACGGGTCGATCGAAGTGCTCTTTACCACGGATCCCTGCGGGGCAAGGTTTCCGACCGGAAACATCACGGTGCTGGTCAGGCCTCGATCCCGCGCGCGCTCCGGGCTCATGATGACATCATCGGGATCGATGCCGTCGCTCCTCTTCAGGTGGTCGCGCAACCCGGCACGGCGATCGGATTTCTGCCACCGATCGAGAGTCGATCCCAGGGTTTCCCCGGTGACCGTCAGACAGCGTTCCTCCAGCAGCCCGGACCGTCGCAAGTGCAGCATGACTTCAGGCACCCCTCCGGCAAGGAACACCTGGATGGTGGGGTGGTTTCTCGGGCCGTTGGGCAGCGCGTCGACCAATCGCGTCACGCTGCGGTTTACGCCGATCCAGTCTGCGAGGGTCGGCCGCGCGATCCCGGCGGCATGGGCGATCGCAGGCATATGAAGCACCAGATTCGTCGAGCCTCCGAATGCCGCGTGGACAACCATGGCATTGTGGACCGCCTCGCGGGTCAGGATCTCGCGCAGAGGGATGCCGCGCGATTCCAGCAGCGTAAGCGCCCGCGCCGAACGGCGCGCCATATCCAGCCAGATCGGCTGGCCCGAGGGCGCGAGGGCGGAATGCGGCAGCGACATGCCGAGCGCTTCCCCCACCACCTGAGAGGTCGCCGCGGTGCCCAGGAACTGGCAGCCGCCGCCGGCGGATCCGCACGCGCGGCAGCCCAGGTCGGCCGCCTCTTCGAGGGAGAGCAGGCCGTGTGCGTATCGTGCGCCGATAGTCTGGACCGTGCCGAGATCCTCGCCGCGCTCGGCCGGAAGTGTGACCCCGCCTGGAATCAGCACGCAAGGCAGGCTGCCGCTCCCCGCCAGAGCCATCATCATGGCCGGCAGGCCCTTATCGCAGGTCGCGACGCCGAGAACCCCGCGACGCGTCGGCAGAGAACGAATCAGGCGGCGCAGAACCTGGGCGGCGTCGTTGCGGTAGGGGAGGCTGTCCATCATGCCGGCCGTGCCTTGGCTCCTGCCGTCGCATGGATCCGTGCAAAAACCCGCAAAGGGAACATAGCCGCGCGAGCGCAGTTCTTCGGCGGCGGCCTTCATCAGCAGGCCAACCTCCCAATGCCCGGTGTGAAAGCCGAGCGCGACGGGCTTCCCATCCGCGGCACGGATTCCACCCTGGGTGCTCAGAATCAGGAACTCCGTCCCTCCCAACGACGCCGCATCCCACCCCATTCCTGCGTCCTGGGTCAAACCGAACAAATCCCCGCTGGGACGCTCGAGCAGCATCTGCTCCGTCAAGGGGAGCCGTCCTTCCGGCCCCCCGGCTCTGGTGAGAACTGAGTCCGGCGAGACGCTCTGATCCGGAAATATCTCTTCGAGCGTTGCGCACTTTTCCCGATGGCTGGCCATATTCCTCCGTTAGGACAATTCGAGGTCACAACTGCAGAATCCCTTATTATGCGATACTCAATAGAATAAGGGCTTGTCAACGCACCTGCACTGAGATTCTAATGCAGATGGCGAATTAGTCCGATGGGACCACCTTTCAGGAGAGGGGAACAAACTGGTGACATTTAACCCTTCAGGATCTCGATACGAGCGGATGTCCTACAGGCGTTGCGGCAGGAGCGGCCTCAAATTACCCGCCATTTCTCTCGGCCTCTGGCACAATTTCGGCGGCGTGGATGTTCTGGAGAACTCCCGCGCGATGATATTCCGAGCCTTCGACCTTGGCATAACCCATTTCGATCTCGCCAACAACTACGGCCCTCCTCCGGGATCAGCCGAAGAGACCTTCGGAAAAATCCTCAGAGATGAGCTGGGCCGATATCGCGACGAGTTGATCATCTCGACCAAGGCGGGCTACCTCATGTGGCCCGGACCTTACGGCGAGTGGGGCTCGCGCAAGTACTTGATCGCGAGTCTGGACCAGAGTCTGAAGAGAATGGGGCTGGAGTACGTGGATATTTTCTACTCGCACCGCCCCGACCCCGAGACCCCGATGGAGGAAACCATGTCCGCTCTCGACCATGTCGTCAAAAGCGGCAAGGCGCTCTATGCCGGGATCTCCTCTTATGATGCCGAGCAGACGCGCCGGGCAGCCAGGATTCTGCGTGAATTGGGCACACCATGCCTTATCCATCAGCCGATTTACAGCATGTTCCAACGCTGGATCGAGGACGGCCTGCTCCAGGTTCTCGATAAGGATGGCGCAGGTTGTATCGCCTTCTCTCCGCTCGCGCAAGGGCTTCTGACGAACAAGTATCTCTCCGGCATTCCCGACGATTCCCGGGCGGCGAAGCCGCACGGCTTTCTCCAGCGCAACGAGGTTACCGCTGAAAAACTGGACAAGGTCAGAAAGCTGAACCAGATCGCCGGCACCCGCTCGCAATCGCTGGCTCAAATGGCGGTCGCGTGGGTGTTGCGCCACCCGGGGATGACCTCGGCGCTTATCGGCGCAAGCCGGGTCGGGCAGATCGATGAACTGGTCGGCGCGCTCTCAAACCTGCAATTTACTGCCACCGAATTGGGTGCGATCGAAGACATCCTTGCTCCGGGGGCATAGGCCCACCCCACACTTGCCCGTGCCTGCTCCGCAAATCCGTGTCGAGGGGTTTCAACCATCCCCGAGTGGGACACTAAAATCCACCAATCTTTCTGAAATAAAGAGACGCCCGGCGCAGCTGTTCCGCTTGCTCTGCTCATGACAGCCGGAGTCGTTGCGCAATGCGGCAGAGCTCTTGGCTGGTAGTTTGGTCAACTCATTCGGATGCGAGGGCGTTGTCTTCGTTGTCATTGACTCGCCCTTCTCAGATAACTAGAAAAGAAGGAAAACATGAACATCTTTGGAAAAGCATTTGCTC
>Ga0315273_10014111_pt1 | contig 10286 bp, 11 predicted proteins | sample YL17G02_0_MG_FD_205753 | JGI IMG/M metagenome (GOLD analysis project Ga0315273, IMG submission 205753) | Sediment microbial communities from Yellowstone Lake, YNP, Wyoming, USA - YL17G02_0 | ecosystem: Environmental > Aquatic > Freshwater > Lake > Sediment | place: USA: Wyoming | collected... | reverse complement strand
CGTGCTCGGAGCACCCACCGGGCTCGACGACCAGCTCGGGATCCTGCGCGACGCGTGGAACGACTACGACTACTTCTTCTTCCACCACAAGGGCACCGACTCGGCCGGAGAGGACGGCGATCGCCCTCGGAAGATCGCGGCGATCGAGGCGCTCGACTCGATCGTCCCGCAGCTTCGGGACCTCGGGCCCGACGTGATCGCGGTCACCGGCGACCACTCGACGCCGAGCCAGATGGCTGCCCACTCGTGGCATCCTGTCCCGACGCTGGTGTGGAGCGAGCGCTGCGGCCGCGACTCGGTCGAGCAGTTCGGTGAGCGCTGGTGCCGACATGGCGACCTGGGCATCCGGCCGATGAAGGACCTGATGGCCTTCATGCTCGCCAACGCAGGACGACTCCAGAAGTACGGCGCTTGACACGGGTGCCGCGTGCGGCGCTACACCGGGGGAGGTCAGATGCCCGAACGGTTCGAGCACACGCTGGGTGATGCCGACGCGCTCATGTGGAGCGTCGATCGCGACCCGTACCTACGTTCCACGATCGTCACGGCCCTCGTCCTCGACCGGGCCCCCGACTGGCAGCGCTTTCTCGCCCGCCTCGACCGCGGGAGTCGCCTGATCCCCAGGTTGCGTCAACGCGTGGTCGAGCCCGCAGTGCGCATCGGGCCACCGGCGTGGTCCGTCGATCCCGACTTCGATCTCACGTACCACGTGCGGCGCGTGCGCGCGCCGAGGCCCCGCTCCTTCGACGCGGTGCTCGACGTCGCAGCCACTGCCGCGATGGGCGATTTCGACCGCGCGCGCCCCCTCTGGGAGTGCACACTCGTCGAGGGACTTCCGGACAAGCGCGCGGGTGTGGTGCTCAAGGTCCACCACTCGATCAGCGACGGCGTCGGTGGGATGAAGCTGCTGCTCATGCTGTTCGACCTCGAACGTGATCCGGGGCCGACCGGCCCGGATCCTGACCCGGTCGACCTGCCGGTCTTCACCCGTTCGGGGCTCGTCGCCCACGGCGTCGACTACCAGGCCCAGCGCGCGGCCGAGACCGCTCGCGGCCTCGGCCGGGGTGCGCTCAGCGCCTTTCGGCGTCTGCGTGATGACGCGGCCGGCGCTCTCGACGAAGCGGCGCGCACCGCATCCTCCGTCGCCCGGTTCCTCCAACCGGCACCGACACCGATGTCACCGCTCATCTCCGGCCGGAGCCTCGACCGACGCGTCGCCACCATCGCGTTCCCGCTCGACGACATGAAGCGTGCGGCCAAGGCGACGGAGAGCACGCTCAACGACGCGTTCGTCGCCGCGGTGCTGGGTGGGTTGCTCCGGTATCACGAAGCACACGCCAGCGATGTCGATGATCTCCGCATGATGATGCCGATCAACATTCGGGGCGAAGGCGCCGGACTCGGTGGGAACCACTTCACGACGGCCCGGCTCGTGGTCCCGCTGATGGTCGCAGACCCGGATGAGCGCGTGCGCGAGGTGTCGGAGCGGTGCAAGCGGCTACGCGCCGAACCGGCGATCGCGCTGTCGGCAAACCTCGCGACGCTCCTCAACCGGCTCCCGCGTCGGGTCGCAACCGCGCTGTTCGGGTCGATGCTCAAGGGCACCGACTTCGTCACGAGCAACGTGCCCGGCTCACCGTTCCCACTCTTCATGTGCGGGGCGGAGGTCGAGGAGATCTACGCGTTCGGCCCGCTGTCGGGCGCCGCCGCGAACATCGTCCTGCTGTCGCACTGCGGCACCTGCTTCGTGGGAATCAACACCGACCTGCGAGCCATCCCCGACACCGAGGCCTTCACCGCCGACCTCCAGGCCGGCTTCGACGAGATCCTCGCCCTCGGCTGACGGGTTCTTGGCACGCTACGGCGCGCATCCAGCAACCCAACGTGCCAAGAACCCTGAAGGACGGAACCCGGAGGGGGAGGCGGCTCCGTACTCTGGGGTGATGGGCAACGACACGGGCAACGGCGGGGAGCGTGGGAGTCCGGTCGGGCGCAGGGTGTTCCTCGGGCTCATCGGGCTCGGTGTGGTCGGTGTGGCGACGGGCGCCGCGGTCCAGGGCTGGCTCGAGCGCACCGTCGCTCCGATCGTGGGCCGCGACCCGACCGGCCTGCTCTCGCTCCTCCCCATCGGCCGCTTCCGGATCTACACGGTCACCGGTGGGCTCCCCGAACGCAGTCGGGCCGACTACCGCTTGCGTGTCCGCGGCCTTGTCGACGAGCCGCTCGATCTCTCGTTCGCAGAGCTGACGTCGATGCCCGTCACGCGGGTCACGCGCGACTTCCAGTGCGTGACGGGTTGGCGCGTTCCCAGCGTGCAGTGGGCCGGTGTCCGGCTGCGCGACGTGCTGGATCGTGCCGGTGTGCAGTCGGACGCGAACGCAGTGCGATTCGTGTCATTCGACGGCGCGTACACCGAGAGCCTCACGCTCGAACAAGCACGGCGCGACGACATGCTCGTCGCCTACGACCTCGAGGGCGAACCCCTGTCGTCCGATCACGGCGGACCCGCACGGCTCTACGTCGCACCCATGTACGGCTACAAGTCGTGCAAGTGGCTCGGCGAGATCGAGCTGACCGCACGGGTCGAGCCCGGGTACTGGGAGCAACGGGGCTACGACGTCGACGCCTGGGTCGGCCGCTCCAACGGCCGCGACGACTCGGCCACGTGACATGACATGACCGGCGCCTCGCTCCACCCCCCCGAAACCGAGGCCGACCTCGAACGCTTCGACCGTGTCGAGCGCACGGTGCACTGGGCCACCGCCGCGCTCTTCTTCACCGTGATGTTCACCGGCGCCGCGCTGTACGCGGGCCCGATCAGCGCACTCGTCGGACGACGCGAGCTCGTCCGCACCGTGCACGTCGTCGCCGGGCTCGGGCTGCCGGTCCCGCTCGTGGTGGGGATCCTCGGCCGCTGGGGTGCCAACCTGCGCGCCGACCTCGGCCGCATCAACCGCTGGATCCTTGACGACCGCGTGTGGCTGCGGCGCCGCACCCGTGACCGCGCGCGTCTCGGCAAGTTCAACGCCGGTCAGAAGCTCAACGCCACCTTCCTCGGCGCGGCGATCGTGCTGATGCTGGGGACCGGGATCATCATGAAGTGGTTCGAGCCGTTCCCCCTGCCGTGGCGCACCGGCGCGACGTTCGTGCACGATTGGGTCGCGCTCGGCGTCTGGATCGCGGTCATCGGTCATGTCGCCTTCGCGATGCGCGATCCCGAGGCGCTCGCTTCGATGCAGCGCGGGAGGATCAGCGCCCGCTGGGCTCGAACGAAGCGGCCCCGGTGGTACGAGGAGACGACCGGTAACCCCGCCGAGCGTCTGAAGACCCCCCGGTAGGCTCGCCCCTGATGGGAGCCGAGAACCGGTCCGCGACTGTCCTCCCGCCCGAGCTGCGTCCGGGCGACGGGCGTTTCGGCTCGGGCCCGTCGAAGGTCCGACCCGAGGCGGTCGCACGCCTCGCCGACGCCGCCGGCGGGTACCTCGGCACCAGCCACCGGCGCGAAGGCGTCCGCGACGTCGTGCGCCGCGCCCGGGAGGGCCTCTCCACGCTGTTCGCGCTCCCCGACGGCTACGAGGTGCTCCTCGGCAACGGTGGGACAACCAGCTTCTGGGACGCGGCAGCGTTCGGCCTGATCGAGCGACGCAGCGAGCACCTCGCCTTCGGTGAGTTCTCCTCGAAGTTCGCCGCGGTCACCCGGGCTGCGCCGCACCTCGACGATCCCATCGTGATCGAGTCCGAGCCCGGCACGCACCCGGATCCGGTCGTCGATGCGTCGGTCGACACCTACGCACTCACCCACAACGAGACGTCGACCGGCGTGATGACCGACATCGTCCGCCCCGGGACCGCGCGCCCCGACGGTGCCGACGGCCTCGTGCTCGTCGACGCCACCTCGGCGGCGGCAGGACTGCGGATCGATCCGGCCCAGTTCGACGTGTACTACTTCGCGCCGCAGAAGGCGCTCGCCTCCGAAGGGGGTCTCTGGCTCGCCTGCTGCTCACCGGCCGGCATCGAGCGGATCGAGCGCATCACGGCGTCGGGACGTTGGTGCCCCCCGTCGCTCGATCTCGCCATCGCGCTCGAGAACAGCCGCCTCGACCAGACGTACAACACGCCATCGCTCGCCACGCTCTTCCTGCTCACCGACACCGTCGAGTGGATGAACGAGCAGGGCGGGTTGGAATGGGCGGCGTCTCGGTGCGATCGCTCGGCCGAGATCCTGTACGGCTGGGCCGAGGCGAGCGAGTACGCCACGCCGTTCGTCGCGAAGCCGTCGGAGCGCAGCCACGTGAGCGCGACGATCGACTTCGAGGGCGTCGACGCCAACGAGCTCGCGAGCGTGCTGCGGGCAAACGGCATCGTCGACACCGAGTCGTACCGCAAGCTCGGGCGTAACCAGCTCCGCATCGCGCTGTTCCCGGCGATCGAGCCCGATGACGTCGCGACGCTCACCCGGGCGATCGACTACATCATCGACCACATCGTCGGGGGCCTCGAGTCATGACCCTGCCCGACGGGCTCGTCGCGATCGTCAAGCGCGACTGCCCGACGTGCACGCTCGTCGTCCCCGTGCTCGCCGAGCTCGGGGCAGATCCCACCACGGCGCTCACGGTCTTCACCCAGGACGACCCGACGTTCCCCGAGGGCCTCGACGCCATCGACGACACCGACCTGACGGTGTCGTTCGCGCTCGACCTCGACACGGTCCCGACGCTGCTGCGCATCGAGAACGGTCGCGAGGTCGCACGGACCGTCGGATGGAGTCGCGAGCAGTGGGAAGCGTTCACCGGGAGAGCGGGGCTCGGCGAAGGCCTCCCGCCGCACCGCCCCGGGTGTGGCTCACGCACCCAGGACCCCGACCTCGTGGCGGCACGCACGGCAGCCGCAGGGGGTGCACAGCTGCAGTCGCGGCGGGTCGAGCTCGGCGAGAGCGAAGACGACATCGAGGCGATGTTCGAACGCGGCTGGAGCGATGGCCTGCCGCTCGTGCCACCTACCCCCGAGCGAGTGGGACGCATGCTCACCGGCACCACCCGTGACCCGGCCGAGGTCGTCGCGAACGTGCCACCCGATCTCGTCGACTGCACGGTCGAGAAGGTTGCGATCAACGCGGTGCTCGCCGGCTGCCGACCGGAGTATCTCCCCGTCGTGCTCGCCGCGGTCGAGGCGGCCTGCACCGACGAGTTCAACATCCACGGCGTGCTGGCCACGACGATGCCCGTCGGACCCGTCGTCGTCGTGAACGGTCCGGTGGCGCGCGCCATCGGCATGAACTCACGCGGCAACGCGCTCGGCCAGGGCAACCGCGCCAACGCCACGATCGGCCGTGCGCTCCAGCTCGTGATCCGCAACGTCGGCGGCGGGCGTCCCGGCGGCGTCGACCGGGCGACCCAGGGCAGTCCTGCGAAGTACACGTTCTGCTTCGCCGAGGACGAAGCCGGTTCACCATGGGAGCCGCTGCACGTATCGCGCGGCTACGACGCCGAGGACTCGACGGTCACGTTGTTCACGGGCGAAGGGCCGCGCGTGATCGTCGACCAGCTCTCCCGCACTCCCGAATCCTTGGTCGCCAGCTTCGCCGCGTGTCTCCGCACCGTGGCCCACCCGAAGATCGTCGTCGGCATCGATGCGATGCTGGTGGTGTCTCCCGAGCACTCCCGGGTCTTCGCCGAAGCGGGGTGGGACCGCGCCCACCTGCTCGACGCGCTCGGCGAGCGTCTCCAGGTCGCGGGCCGCGAGTTCGTCCGAGGCGCCGACGGGATCACCGAGGGCATGCCGGAGGCCTTTGCCGACACCACGCTCCCGAAGTTCCGCGACGGCGGCCTCCTCGTCGTCCACGTCGGTGGTGGCGCGGGTCTGTTCTCGGCCATCATCGGCGGATGGCTGAGTGGCGCAACCGGCAGTGACCCCGTCACCCGACCGATCGCGACCTGAGCACAATATGGATCCTGAGTCCGGCATCCCTGAGTCCGGCATCCCTGAGTCCAGCATCCCCGAGTACGTGGAGGTGGTGTCATGAGCCGAACGCTCCTCGACCCGACCGGTGAGCTCGCGGCCACGACTCGCGAGCGCATCGCCCGTCCGGCGTCACTCGAGGGCACGACCGTCGGCCTCCTCGACATCAGCAAGGCGCGTGGCGACGTGTTCCTCGACCGGGTGCAACACCGCCTCGAGGAACGCGGCCTGCGCGTCCAACGCTTCGTCAAGCCCACGTTCACCAAGGTCGCGCCGATCGACCTGCGGCACGAGATCGCCAAGCAGTGCGACGTCGTGATCGAAGCACTCGCCGACTGAGGCTCGTGTACGTCGTGCAGTGTGCACGACATCGTCAACCTGGAGGGACTGGGCGTGCCGAGCGTGTTCGTGGCATCCAGCGAGTTCGTCGAGGCGGCCGACGCACAGGCGAGCGCGCTCGGCGCCGACCCCGCGCGGGTGTTCGTGCCCCATCCCATCCAGGACCGGACCGACGACGAGCTGCGGACCCTCGCCGACGACGCCGTCGATCAGATCCTCGCCGCGATCACCTCCCCGACGATCACCTCCCCGACGATCGCGGCACCGACGATCGCGGCACCGACCGACGAAGGGGCGTGACGTGCTCCTGATCCACGAAGTGCATCAGGTGCGCGGCGCGCACGAGGACGCGTTCGAGACGGCATACCGCGAAGCCTGGTTGGGAGAGCTCGCCAAGGGTGACGATGCCCGCCTCCTCTACTTCATGCACCTGGCACACGGATCAGGGCGCGCGTACACGGTCGTCACTGTGACCGCAGCGCGCGACGGAGCAGCGTGGGGTCGTGTCGCGGACCGCGTGCAGCAGGGCGACCTACGGTCGTGGGCGCGCGACACCGATCAGCTCCGTCACGGAGTGCACGCCAAGGTGATGCTCCCGGTGCCGTGGGCGAGCGCCCCCGTCGAGGATCTCGACGCGGTGCCCACCGAGCCCGCCGACCACGAGCTCACCCTCTTCATGGAAGACACGGCGTGGCCGCACGAGGGCATGCTCGACGACTACCTGCAGAAGGCCCACGACCAGTACGCGCCGAGCCTCGCCGAAGGGCGCCACGGAGGACGGTCGATGCTGGAGCTGCTCAGCGTGTGGCAGACCGCCTTCGGCACCGGCCGCCGAGCGGAGGTCGTGCTGTGGCAGCGCGTCACCGAGCCGAAGCGCCTGCTCGGGTTGCTGTACACCGAGATCCCCGCCGAGCACCGGGCGCCCGGGACGTGGATGCACGATGCGCTCGAGGTGCGCGACGACTGGGAGAGCCGCCTCCTGCGCACGACCAGCTGGTCGCCGCTCTCCTAGGAACGCCCGCTCTCCTAGGAACGCCCGCTCTCTTAGGAACGAAGGAAGCGCTCGACGAACTCCTCGACGCGTCCACGGCCCTCTCCGGGCCAGCCGCAGACGAGGTACCCGAAGCCTGCGTCGCGCCATCCGTCGATCGTGCGCGCGACCTCCTCCCAGTCGCCGTCGAGTGAGAGCGACGACGCCCGCAGGATCGTCGCCGGATCGCGCCCCGCGGCTTCGGCGTGCCCCGAGATGCGCTCCGACTTCGGCTCGAGCACCTCGACCGGGCCGTAGCAGTGCCACACATCGGCGTACTTCGCGGCGATGGGCATCGTGCGTCGTTCACCCGACGCACCGATCCAGAGCGGCGGGTGCGGTTGCTGCACCGGCCGCGGACGTAGCGTCGCGTCCTGCACCTGGAAGTGCCGGCCTTCGAACGTGAAGCCGTCGGTCGTGAGCAGCCCGCGAACGATCTGCACGGCCTCCTCAAACGCATCGATCCGATCGCCAGTGGGCGGGAACGGGATCCCGAGCGCCCGGTGCTCGTGGTCGAACCACGCCGCGCCGTAGGCGAGCTCGAAGCGCCCGCCCGACGCATGGTCGATCGTGATCGCCTCGGCCGCGAACACCGCCGGGTGTCGATACGTCATCCCGGTCACGAGCAGACCAAGACGCGCCCGTGAGGTGTGCCCGCTCAGCGCGGCAAGCGTCGTGTTCCCCTCGAAGCACTCGCCCGGACCCTCGCCGTACATGGGCTGGAAGTGATCGAAGCCCCAGATGCCGTCGAAGCCGGCCTCGTCGGCGAAGCGCGCCCGCCCGACCAGCTCGTCGAACCGCATGCGCTGCTGCGCGAGATCAAGACCAAAGCGCACGGCCCGAGTGTACGGCCGCGTAGCGCTCCGACGCGACGGGGAGGTATTCTCACCCGGCGAGAGTGATCGTGGGACGAGATTGACGTGCGGTTGGGCACTCGGGAGAACTCATGAAGGCTCTGTATGCAGCGTTGGTGATCCTGGGCTTCGTGCTCGGCGCCGCGGTCGTGCTCTTCAGCGATCCCGGGCCCGATCGCGGGACTGCGGCCACGGCCTCGGCGGCCGCAGTCGCTTCCGACGGGCACGTCCACGGCACCGGGGCAGCGACCGGCGACACGCCGTGTGAGCAAGCCGTTCCGGTGCCGACCGGGGGCAACTCCGAAGGTGGCCACGGGCACCGTGGCTCCGCCACCCAGATCCCACTGACCGAGGACGAGCGTGTGCTCCTTGCGCAGCAGCAGGAGCAGGCCCGGACCCTCGTGACCGAGTTCCCCACCGTCGCCGAAGCGACCGCGAACGGATACCGCCAGTCGACCACCTATCTCCCGTGCATCGGCGCGCACTACACCAACCCCCGGTTCATCGGCGAGTTCGACCCGGCGCACCCTTCGGAGCTGCTCTTCGACGGGACCACGCCCGACGCGAAGATCATCGGTCTCAGCTACCTCGTGTACAACCCGGGCGGTGCACCGGAGGGCTTCGCCGGGCCGAACGACTCCTGGCACACCCACAGCGCCAACGGCGGCCTGTGCATCAAGGGCATCGTCATCGGACCCGAGAGCATGAGCAAGGAGAAGTGCGAGAGCCTCGGCGGCCACAAGTCGGGACTCAAGGACGTGTACATGGTGCACGACTGGGTGGTGCCGGGCTGGGAGTGCGGCTGGGGCATCTTCGCCGGTGAGTGCCCGGAGCTCGGCGGCAAGGTCGGGCAGGACGCGTTCGCCTAAGACGCGCCCCGGACGCGCCCAGGACGCGCGGTAGACCCGCTTCAGTCACTCAACCGTTCCCACCCCGGGGGCGGCGAGCAGCGCGGCGTCGTGGGTGCAGTCGTGACCGGGGTTGGCGAGTCCGAACGGCGCGAAGACCGCCGTCGGATCGCTCACGGTCGTCAGCATCGCAGAACCCGAAATCGGTTTGCATCCCGCGCTCCCCGGTGAGATACTTAGTGGCCCTAATTAGTCAGGCAAAGTCATGGGTCCACTGATGATGACACCCTCCACGACGACCGAGAGCGACCTGGCGGACAGGCTGCGCCTCGCGGTCACCCGCCTCGCTCGGCGCCTGCGCCAGCAATCGGGCGTCGGCGCGTCGCCCACCCAGGTCTCCGCACTCGCCACCGTCGAGCGCCGGGGTCCGATCACGCTCGGCAGCCTGGCCGAGGCCGAACGGGTCAAGCCACCGACCATGACCGCGGCGGTGACCCGCCTCGTCGCCGACGGACTGCTCGCCCGGGAGGTCGACGAGTCCGATCGCCGGATCGTGCGGGTCACGATCACCCCGGCCGGCCGCAAGCTCCTGGCCCGGAACCGCTCCCGCAAGACGGCCGAGCTCGAGCGACGCCTCCGTCGGCTCTCCCCCGAGGACCGGCGCACCCTCGACCGCGGCGTCGCGGTACTCGACCGACTCCTCGAGGAGGACCCGCGACCGTGACCCCTGTCGAGCGGGCCGCCCGGCGCACCTTCCACTCGTTGCGAACGCGGAACTTCCGCCTCTACTTCGCGGGCCAGGTCGTCTCGGGAACGGGGACTTGGCTCCAGCTCGTCGCGCAGTCGTGGCTCGTGCTCCAGCTCACGCACAGCGCAGTCGCCGTCGGGATCACGCTCGCGATCCAGTTCACCCCGATGCTGCTCGCGGGGGCGTGGGCCGGCGTCCTCGTCGACCGACTCGACAAGCGACGCGTGCTCATCTTCACCGCGGCGGCCGCAGGCGGGCTCGCGCTGGCGTTGGGCGCGATCTCCGCGCTCGGCATCGCAGCGGTCTGGATGGTGTACCTGCTCGCGCTGGGCCTCGGTGCCGTCAACGCACTCGACAACCCGGCGCGACGCGCCTTCGTCCCCGAGATGGTCCCCAAAGCCGACGTCGCAAACGCGGTCGGCCTCAACAGCACCGTGTTCACCGCATCGCGCGTCATCGGACCGGCCATCGCCGGACTCGTGATCGCGACCCTCGGGGTGGAGTGGTGC
>Ga0315273_10014110_pt1 | contig 10286 bp, 2 predicted proteins | sample YL17G02_0_MG_FD_205753 | JGI IMG/M metagenome (GOLD analysis project Ga0315273, IMG submission 205753) | Sediment microbial communities from Yellowstone Lake, YNP, Wyoming, USA - YL17G02_0 | ecosystem: Environmental > Aquatic > Freshwater > Lake > Sediment | place: USA: Wyoming | collected... | reverse complement strand
AACGTCACCACAGGGGGGCAGCACCTGCCGACCGTCACCGTGGGGCCGGGGGGACAGGTGTACGTGGCGTGGGTGGATTGCCCGGTCGAACAGGACTGCTCATTGCTCGGAACGGCCCCACCTGACATCTACTTCGCAAAATCCACCGACGGCGGCCAGCACTTCTCGGCTCGGGTCCTCGTCAGCGACGACGGACCAGGAGCGTATGCCAATGCTCCCAAGATCGCGACCGACCAGGATGGCACGATCTACATCGTCTGGCACGACGACAGGGCCGCAACAGCCAGTGACGGCAGCTGGGACGTGTATCTCTCCAGATCCACCGACGGTGGACAGACGTTCTCGCCGAGCGTCAGGGTCAACGAGCAAATCGCCAACACGTACCAGTACGAGCCCGACCTCGCGGTCACCCCGACCGGCACGGTTTACGTATCTTGGCGACGCGAATACTTCGATGACCAGCTCCAGCAGCCGGATTCCGACGTGTACGTCGCCGTCTCGTTGGATGGCGGAGCGAGCTTCGGGACCAACATCAAGGTGAGCGACGGTGAGAACTATCAATACAAATCCACGATCGGCTTGGGCCCGAGCGGGAACGTGTACGTGGCATGGACCGACTGGCGCGACGACGGGATCGGCGACATCTACTTTACCAGGTCCACCAACGGCGGGGTGACCTTTTCACCAAACATCCGCGTCAACAACTACACCGAGGACAGTCAGACATACCCCGAGATAGCTATCGATGGCGACGAGGTGATCTACGTGGTCTGGCTCGACTGGCGCCGCCTGGCCGACGGCTCTTATGACGTGTACATGGCGCGTTCGACTGACCTTGGCGAGAGCTTTGGCAACGAGATCCGTGTGAGTGACGCGGACATCTCGACCGCGGCTTCCGACCTGTACCCGGTGATCACGGCCGCCGGGCACGGCTCCGTCGCGGTCGCGTGGTACGACGAGCGGACGGACGACTGGGACACATACATGACGCGCTCGAACGACGCAGGCCTGACTTTCCTGCCGAGTTGGCGCGTCAACGACCTCACCGCCAACAGCCAGTCTATGCCCGACATCTTCATGACGTCCAACCTGGACGTCTACTGTGTCTACCGTGATCGCAGCTCAGGCGACTTCGACATCTACTTCGTGCGCGATATCGCGCCCGAGGCTCCAGCTGCCGCCCTTTTCTACCCGCTACCGCCGTGTCGCGTGCTTGACACGCGCACCCCATCGGGGATGCCGATCCTCGGTGTGGGCGAGCGTCGGATCTTCACGGTGGCCAGTACGTGCGGCGTGCCGTCTGGAGCCAAGGCGATCGTTTCGAACCTCACCGTCGTCGGGGCCGGCGCACAGGGGGAGCTCAAGGTCATCGGGGGTCATCTAACGGCTACCACCACCTCGTCCATTAGCTTCCCAGCCTCGCGCGCCAAAGCCAACAACGCCATCGTCCAGTTGGCGACGGATGGGTCGGGCACCATCTCAGTCATCAACAATTCAGCAGGCACCGTTCACTTCATTCTGGACGTGAGCGGGTACTTCCAGTGAGCCGTGAGGGGTATGAGGGAGAGCATGCCATGGCGCACACCGGGAGCGACGTGAGAGTTGGCCGCTTGGCCGCCGTGGCGTTGGTGCAGGTCGGCTGACTGGAAGCTTTTGTCGCCGAGGCGCACACGGGGGAATACCGGCGACGGCGGATCGCAGGGGTTTGAGCCCGATGGACGTGGTCGCGGTCCTGACCAAGGTCGTGCAGGAGCAGCAGAAGACGATTGCGGAGCTCAAGACCGAAGTGGCGGATCTGAAGCAGCAAAAGTAGCACCAGCGGAACCCACTCGGTTCTCCTGAACGCGGAGGCCGGAGCTGGCTCTACGGGGCCAACCCGGCCTCTTGGCTTTTTCAAAGGCTGCCCCCCCGGGTAGAAGAAGCATGGGCGAAACCCGCAAGGGCGGTCCCCTGGGCCGTTTACTTGGGCCGTTGCATTTGACCACTCACCGTGTGGGTCGAGGGGAAGACTGTAGTCCCTGCGGAGGGCTGGCGTTGGGGCCGCGACTCGGCGCGTGCCCCGTCACAACGTTGGGGTGATGAGCGTCACCGCCGCGTCAGCGATGGGGACCTACCCTTCAAGAAACGGATCTCAAGGATGACGAGGAGGCCGACACATGCCTCAACGCCAAGGTTTCATCCCATCCGCGTGTTCGCGGTGGGGGGCTGCGGTAGCCCCTCTGGGACCTGGGTTTCGGCAGGCAGTGCCGGCGGCCAGGCAAGCTGCCCTGATGCCTCAGGGGGCCATTTATCGGCCGAGGCCACGGCCGGCGGGAGTTGTTGGCGGAGTCCTGTCGTTGGACCGGGGAGGTGCAGGATGACACGGGCCAGCCGCTTCTGTGTGTTCGCTTGCGTGACGGCAGGGATAGGCCTCTTTGTGGCGGCGGAGGTGACGGGCGCCGGAGCGCGGCCGCCGGTCCCGGCGTTCGGGCCCGCTGGGCCGATCCCGCGCGAAACACTCGCAGTTCCCAACGGGCCGCCTCCGGGCGGCCCGGCTTGTCCAGCCGCTATCGGTTTGAGCGCCAGTGGCGTCCCGGGTTTGACCCTGGTCACGACGGGCGAGCCCGGGCGGGCGCATCGTGGGCTCGGTCACGCGACGCTCGCGGCGCACCTTCGGGGGTGCCCGATGCTCGCCCCTTCCTCCCTGCTTCTCGATGTCGCCCTGGCCGCAGGCACCGCGCCGGCCGCGGGCCAGCCGCCCTTTCCCACCCTGCGGATCCTCGACGAGAAGCGTTCGCCAGCAGCCGAGCTGGCGCAGACGGGCCTCGTGGCCCGTGCTCTCGACGCGCCCAGCCTGGAGTACGTCCCCCTCGCGATTGAGCCCCCGGCAGGCCACACCCGGACGCGGACTTACGGCATCAACGACCTCGGACAGGTGGCCGGGCGCGTCTCGAACTGGGACGAGGCGAACCAGCTTACCGTGGACCGCACGGCGTTCTTCTGGGATCCGGTCAGCGGCCTCCAGCTCCTCCCCGGCCTCGGCGGCGAGAGCGGCGCCTGGGGCCTCAACAATGAGGGGCAGGCCTCGGGCTGGTCGTACCTCTCCTCCGACCCGAACGCCTTCGAGCGCGCGGTGCGCTGGGAAACGGCCGTCATCCCCATGACCGTGATTGACCTCGGCACCCTAGCCAACACCAACGGGGTGAACGGGGACAACAGCACGGCCTACGATCTGAACGATGATGGGGCCGTGACCGGCTACTCCGACCTCCCCAACCTCGCCGGCGATTTCACTCCCTTCCACGCGATCCTCTACACCAACGGCGGTGGCCTCCAGGACCTCGGCACCTTCGACACGCTCTACCCCTACTACCAGAACGGCTACAGCATCTCGTACGCCGCCAACGCCGCGGGGCAGGTCGTCGGGCTCGCCCACAATAGCGACTGGTACTTTCGGCCATTCATCTATGATGCGGCAGGGGGCTTGCGTCAGCTCCCCATCGACTCCAGCTATTCGACGAACGAGTGGTACGCCGTGGCGATCAACGACTCGAGTCTGATCGGGGGGCACGTCATCGCGGCGACTGATCAGTCGCTCCCGTACTACTGGACGAGCGAGACCGCCGACCCGATCGCACTGGCGATGCCTGCGGAGTTTCCCTACGGCGAGATCTACGGCGTCAACGCCGCGAGCGTGATGGTCGGTGTCATGTGGGACGACACGGGACTCGAGCACGCGTTCGTCTTCGACACCGTCAACGGCGTGCGCGACCTCAACGACCTCATCGACCCGGCCACCGGCTGGGTGCTCCAGTTCGCGCGCGACATCAACGAGGCCGGACAGATCGTCGGTTCAGGCACCCAGGACGGCAACGAACGCGGCTTCCTGCTCGCACCGTTCCAGCCGCTCACCGTCGTGGTTGACGGCAGCGGCGGCGCCGAGGGGACCGTCGACGCGGTGCCCGCCAGCGGCGGGTTGTCGAGCATCCAGTGTGTGTACCCCGGGGTCTCTCCCGGCCCCGTCACCTGCACGGGCGCTTACCCGCCCGGCACGCTCGTCCAGCTCTACGCGACTCCGGGGCCCGGGTCCGTGTTTGCGGGTTGGTCCGGCGACTGCTCGGTGACGGGGACCTGCTTGGTCACGATGACGCAGGCGCGCAGTGTAACCGCTACCTTCACGCTCAACACATACCTACTGACCGTGAACAAGACCGGGACAGGGACTGGCACGGTGACCTCGAATCCTGCGGGGATCTCCTGCGGGGCCACCTGCAGTACGAGTTTCGACTACAACACCGTGGTCACACTCTCGGCCAGCACTGGGTCCAGCTCGACCTTCACGGGCTGGTCGGGCGAGGGGTGCTCGGGCACCGGCACGTGTCAGGTGACGATGAGCCAGGCGCGAGCGGTCACGGCCACCTTCGAGTTCGAGGGCAGCGCGGCGACCTTCTTCCCCATCACACCGTGTCGTGTCCTCGACACCCGGAGCACGGCAGGTCCCGTCCTTGCGGCCGGCTCACGTCGCGTCTTTACCGTCGCTGGTACGTGCGGCGTGCCGTCTGGAGCCAAGGCGATCGTTTCGAACCTCACCGTCGTCGGGGCCGGCGCACAGGGCGAGCTCAAGGTCATTGGGGGCCACCTGACTGCCACAACGACCTCCTCGATCAGCTTCTCGCCATCGCGGGCACGGGCCAACAACGCCATCGTGCAGCTCGCGGCGGACGATTCGGGCACCATCTCAGTCATCAACAATTCAGCAGGCACCGTTCACTTCATCCTGGACGTGAGCGGGTACTTTCAGTGAGCCGTGAGGGGTATGAGGGAGAGCATGCCATGGCGCACACCGGGAGCGACGTGAGAGTTGGCCGCTTGGCCGCCGTGGCGTTGGTGCAGGTCGGCTGACTGGAAGCTTTTGTCGCCGAGGCGCACACGGGGGAATACCGGCGACGGCGGATCGCAGGGGTTTGAGCCCGATGGACGTGGTGGCGGTCCTCACCAAGGTCGTCCAGGAGCAGCAGAAGACCATCACGGAGCTCAAGGCCGAGGTCGCTGGGGTACCGTCGGCGTCAGGGCTCCCGGAGCACGCCGCCCCTGTGAGCAGCGCATACCGAGAGCGGACGCCGGCAGGGATGGCAGGCGCCTCGGCGCTTTGTCATGGAAGTCTTTCTTCCCCTGAATTTTGCTCCACTCCACCGCCCACCGTAGACCGGCACTGGGAGTGGCGCTCCCTGGACATATTCTGAGATCAATTTTGTAAGTCACTAAACTCAGCAGAGACTATAACCCTGGCATTTCAGGGGAACAGCCTTACAATAATAGAAAAGGTAAATGAGACTCCATTTGCTTCGGACGCGGCCGAAAGTAGGTGGTAGCCGTGGGGGACGCAGGAACGAGACCCCGACCTAGGGACCAGCAAGGAAGCTTGGAGGTCACGATGCCGCAACGCCGAACAGTTGTCTGGCTTCTGGTGGCCGGGGTGTTCGTCGCGAACTTCTGGATGGGCGCCCCCGTCCAGGGGGCCACGCCAACCGCGGCGGAGCGGCAGGCGCCGGCCGCAGGGAAAGCAGGCATCGGGGCGAAGGGGTCAGTGACGGCGGCGCCGCCGGGGGGCGGGCCTGTAGTGCCCCAACAGCAGTCGAGGGTGCCCCGCCCGCAGGATGGTGTGAAGCTGCCTTCGTCGGTGCTTGAACGGCAGCCACAGTCCGAGCGCGAACTGGTCCACATGGTGCTGCCGCCGGACGCGGTGCCCGTCGCGGTCGGGCCGCCGTCGCAGCTCCAGTCGGCTCAGGCGATGGCCAACCCGGCCGTCGAGCAGGCGATCGCGCGGCTGCTTGGCACCGCGGCGGAGAAGCTTTCGTCGCTGCAGGGTGCAGCCGCCCAGCCGGGGCGGCCGGTGCTGCGCGAGCCGCCCCGCGTCGCGCGTGGCGAGCGCGGCTGGCTGCGTTCGGTTGGCGCGCCGCCTGGGCAGGCGTTTGCCCTGCCGCCGCTCGCCGGGCATGAGCTTCCCGGGGAGCGCGCCACGCGCTTCATGGTCGAGTACGCCGAGGCGTTCGGCGTCGCGGGACCGCGCGTCGAGCTGCGCGCCGAGCGGGTCAAGGACCGCGGCGAGCGCCAGTACGTGCGCCTCGAGCAGCGCTTCGGGGGGCTCAAGGTGTTCGCCGCCAGCGCGGTGGTCCAGCTCGAGGAGGGCGGCGGCGTGGAGTTCGCGCTCTCCGACGTCGCCTGCGACGACGCGGCGTTCCACGGGGAAGGGTTCGAGACGCTGCCGCGAGTCGGTGCCGACGCGGCGCACGCGCTCGCGCTGACGATCCCCGAATACGCCGAAATGGCGAAGGACTTGCAGGCCACCGAGCCGGAGCTGATGATCTACGAGCCGTCGGTGATCGGCGAGTCCGGCCCGAGCCGTCTGGTCTGGCATGTAGAGGTGACGAGCCGCGAGCTGCCAATAGACGAACTGGTGCTTGTCGACGCGCAGACCGCCGGGGTCGCCCTGCACTTCTCGCAGATCATGGAGGCGAAGGACCGAGAGATCTACAACTGCGGCAACGACTCGTCAGGATGGACCGGATCCCTTGCGCGTTCGGAGGGTGAGGTAGCGACGGGCAATAGCGACGTTGACAATGCGTACGACTATTTTGGCGACACCTACGACTTCTACCTGTCGCAATTTAGCCGAGACAGCATCAACGGAAGTGGCATGACGATGGTCGCCCGTGTTCGCTACTGCGAGCCTGGCGAAGGGTGTCCCTGGGAAAACGCCTACTGGAATGGTTCCGAGATGCGCTTCGGCCAGGGGTACGCGGATGCTGACGACGTGGTCGGCCATGAGCTGACTCATGGGGTCACGGATTACGAGTCCAGCCTGATCTACTGGAGCGAGTCGGGGGCTATCAACGAGTCGCTGTCGGACATCTTCGGCGAGTTCGTTGACCTCGAGAATGGCGCCGGCGACGACAGTCCAGGCGCTCGATGGTACGTGGGCGAAGACGCGCCAGGCGGCGCGATGCGGGACATGCTGGACCCACCAGGGTTCGGTGACCCAGACCGGCGACTAAGTTCGTACTGGTTTACAGGCTACACCGACAACCGCGGCGTCCACACCAACTCCGGTGTCGGGAACAAGCTCGCGTACCTGCTCACCGACGGCGCCACGTTCAACGGGCAGCCGGTCAGCGGTATGGGCATCAACGCGGTGGCAGCGCTCTTCTACGAGGCGCAGACGAACCTGCTGGCGCCCGGCTCGGACTACTTCGACCTGTACTACGTCCTGCGTCAGGCGGCGATCAACTTGTCGTGGACCGCAGCGCAGCGCGCCAACCTCGAGCGCGCCTGCCGAGCCGTTGAGATCGCCTATCCCGGGACACTGACCACCGTCACGTACCAGAACTTTGAGGGCTCGTTCCCTCCGTCGGGATGGTCTGTCTTCGACAACTCAGGGGTCGGAGCCGTTTGGGGGAAGGATACGAGCTGGTTCGCGAACGGTGCTGCGAGTGCCTGGTGTGCGGCCGGTGGCTGGAACGCACAACCGCTCGGTGGTTACTACATCGACAACATGAACACTTGGCTCGTTTATGGGCCCTTCTCCCTAGCAGGAGTGGACCGAGCGTGGCTCGAATTGTGGGTGTGGTCTCACGTAGAGAAGGACTACGACTACGTTTACATGGGTGTGTCCACCAACGGGACGAACTTCGTCGGTGATTTCATCAAGGCATCTACGCTACACACATCATACCCCGCCAACTGGTCGAGGGAGCTGCTTGATTTCAACTGGGTCGGCGGCATCATCGGCCAGGCCAACGTGTGGATCGCGTTCCTCTTCTACTCTGACTCGTCAATCAGCTCGTACTACGGCACGAACATCGATGATGTACTGGTCGTCAAGGCCTCGTGCGCGTCGCCCTCAACACCGACCATCAGCGCCCCGTCCAGCGGCACGAGCGGCGTCGACTACGCGGTCTCCTGGTCCGAGACGAGCCCGCTCAACACCTACGAGATCCAGGAGGCCACAAACCCTTCGTTCACCGGCGCTTCCACCTACAGCGGGAGCGGCACAAACGCGGTATTCAATCACACGGTGGGGAGTCCGACGACCTACTACTACCGCGTGCGCGCCACCGACACCTGTGGCGGCTCGACGAGGTACTCCTCGTATTCAGACACTGGAACCACCACCGTCAACCCGCCGCCGCAAACCCTCACTGTGACCAAGGCCGGGACCGGGACGGGCACGGTGACCTCGTCGCCTGCGGGGATCAACTGCGGGAGCACCTGCAGTGTGAACTTTGGCTACAACACCGCGGTCACGCTCTCGGCGGCTGCGGATGGGGGTTCGACCTTCACGGGTTGGTCGGGCGAGGGGTGTTCCGGCACCAGCACCTGTCAGGTCACGATGACGCAGGCGCGGGCCGTTGAGGCGAGGTTCAGTCTGCTTGGGCCCGATCTGGCGATGGCGCTCGAGGCCGCGCCGTCGCCCGTGGTGCAGGGGGAAGAAGTCCTCTACACTGTAACGGTCAGCAATGTGGGGACCTCCGCGGCGACGGGGGTCACCCTCAGCGTGTGGCCGCCGATCGGTGGGGCCTCGCTCGGCACCGTCACGCCGAGCCAGGGATCCTGCTCCGGGAGCCTGCCGGTGACCTGCACCCTCGGTGGGGTTGCGGCAGGTGCCGAGGCCACGGTCACGCTGCACGTCGTCCCGGGCTCCTCGGGCACACTGCCGTTGCGGGCGGAGGTCGCGGCGGATTCCGACACCGATCCCAGCAATAACACTGCGACGCTGCAGACGGCGTGCCTGGCGGCTCGACCCGGTTCGATCGGTGTGAACACCTGGACCGCCTTCGGTCCTGACGGTGGCAATGTTTTCGCCATCACCATCGACCCTCTCGACACGCAGGTGCTCTACGCGGCGACGGTGAACGGTGCCTTCAAGTCCACCGACAAGGCTGCCCACTGGACCCGGATCTTCGGGTCGACCACTGCGGTCGTTGCCCCCCATCCGACCGTGGCGGGTGTCCTGTTCCTTGCAGATCGATCTCGCCAGATCTACAAGAGCACGGATGGCGGCCAGACCTGGCTGCCGAGCGGGACGGGGATCACCCCCCAGTCGAGCGGGTCCGTGAGCGGATCGTTCCTCTTCTGGCCTGGCGTTGCGAACACCCTTTTCTTCTCGCGGGCCGACAGCCTGTTCAAGAGCACAGATGGTGGGGGAACGTGGACGGCGATGAACACAACGGCGCCGCTTGCCGGCAAGTCGCTCGGCAACCTCGTGGTGGATCCCGCGGGGGGGTCTCCGGTGCTGTTCGTCTCGACGTCCCAGGACGGCGTGTACACGAGCACGGATGGCGGCTCCACCTGGGTGGCCGCGAGCACCGGCTTGCCGGTCAACGCCCAGGGGCGGATCTACATCAACTCGCTGGCGATGGTGGCGGGCAGCCCGGCCACGCTGCTGGCGGTGTCGCGTAACAACTCCCAAGTGTACGCCTCAACCAATGGAGGCACGAGTTGGTCGGCGCGGTCGGATCCGGTCTATTTCCTCTGGTCTCTTGCGCCGGCCGCCGACGGAACCACCATCTACGGGACGGGGTCCGACGCAGGGGGTGCAGACCCAAGTCTCAAAAGCGCCGTGTACGTGAGCCCTGACCAAGGCGCCACTTGGAACGTCCTCACAACGACTTACAACGTGGGTGGCCTTGTCGTCGACGCGGGCGACCCGTTGGTTCTTTACGCCAACCTGAACGAGGGCGTGTATGCCACCAGGGACGGCGGACTCACCTGGTCCCCTGCCAACACAGGGTTGCGCGCCATGGAGTTCGACGGCCTCGGGTTCGCACCGAGCGTTTCGGCAAATTTGTTTGCACATGGCGGTAGCTCGGGCATCTTCAAGACCGGGGATGGGGGTGCGACGTTTGCCAACGTGACGGCCAACCTCGTGAGTCCGGTCAACGGCTCGATCGCAGTGGATCCGAACGACCCCCAGATCGTGTATTCCGCGGGAGAGACCTTGGAAGGCACTAACTTCGACGGGACGCACTTCACCTACTTCGCGAAAAGTGTGGACGGCGGCGCGTCGTGGGGTCCCCTCTCGAGCCCAGATCCAGATGCGTTCTATTCCCTGCAGCCGTGGGGCATCGTGGCTCTGCCGACCGTGCCGACAACGGTGTACGCTGCCGCCGCCTCCTCATACGATGGCGTCTTCAAGAGTGTGGATGGGGGCGTGACGTTTGTGCGGGTCAGCACCGGCCTTCCCTCTTCGGGCTTTGTCTTGGATTTGGCCTCATCCGACGCGCTGGGGTCGACCCTGTACGTGGCCC
>Ga0315273_10014109_pt1 | contig 10286 bp, 8 predicted proteins | sample YL17G02_0_MG_FD_205753 | JGI IMG/M metagenome (GOLD analysis project Ga0315273, IMG submission 205753) | Sediment microbial communities from Yellowstone Lake, YNP, Wyoming, USA - YL17G02_0 | ecosystem: Environmental > Aquatic > Freshwater > Lake > Sediment | place: USA: Wyoming | collected... | reverse complement strand
GGAGAATGAAGAGAAGGATGATTCTGGGAATCGGAAGCTGAATAATAAGAATGTGGGCAAGTATAGCAGTGATTCTGATGCTCGTTTTGGTTGTAAGGGGAAGGATAAGTTTTGGTTTGGCTATAAGTCCGGCAACTGCCGGATCGGTGGATATGAGTCATGGTTTGATCAACGAGGTGTTGGTGACGCCGGCCAATGTAACGGATCATCAAGCGTTGCCGGAGGTTTGTCCGGATGGTGGGATGGTGTTTGCCGACAAGGGATACAGCGCGGCATCGGTGCGGGACTATTTGGTGTCACGGGGGTGTCATGCGGGGGTGATTTTGAAGAACAATATGAAAGAGAAGGACCGGGACAAAGATCGTTGGTTAAGCGCGGTGCGCATGCCGTTTGAGGGGGTCTTCGCGCGGTTGAACAAGAGGGCACGTTATCGCGGAACGATCAAAAATCAGTTTCAGGCGTTGATGCAGGCCTTGGCTTACAACCTCAAACGTTTGATCAAAATCGTCTTGGTTCCCATTCCCCTCCGTCAGGCGCCGGACTGATGATCGAGGTCTAAAGGGAGTAGTCTGTCCAATAGCGCCCTGAGGCGGTAAGTGAGGCTCGAAAAGCCGAGAACCAGCCTCAAAAAGAACCGGCCAATCAGAGAATCCACCAATCCATCAGTCATCAAACCCCACCACATACCCACTTCCAGTCAAAATCACGATTTTGCAACAGTCCCTTTCTCACGTGAAAACGAGGCTTCTCGAAATTCCTCCGGGACGTCTTGATCCAGTGATAAATCCCTTGACTTCCGAGCATAAAACCAGTAGTATTAATCCCGTGCTTTTTGGTTCTGACACGGGATTGCCCGCACATGATTAATCGATTTGAGCCCGCCAAACTGGCACAATTGGAACGACTCGGCCCGCCTATGGCCATATGGTATTGACGTTGAAAGAGTTAACGCGCCTGATGGTTGTTATGCAGAAAGATCAGAGACGTTGAAAATCTGCGGAGTTATACCGGTGCGCCTCGGTTCTAACCGCTTTCCCGCCAAGGGCCTTGCCAAGTTGGAGGGGAAGGAACTGATCCTGCACACGCTTGATGGTGCACGTCAATACTCCGATTTCCGGAGACTGATTGTCGCCACCGATGACCGCACCATCGAGGAGTTGGTCACCGCTCATGGTGGTGAAGTTTTCTACTCGGAAAAGCCGTTTCGCAACGGTTCGGAGCGCTGCGCTGCAGCCATAGCCAACATTGACTGTGATATCTGCGTCAATATCCAGGGAGATGAAGTTTTTATCAATGGCGTCATCATCGACCGCACCGTGCGGATACTGGAGTGGAATTCAGAGTTGCCGGTGGCAACGGCTGTATTTTCGATTGCCGATCCGAATGAACTTACCGACTATAATCTGGTTAAAGTGACGCTTGACGAAAATGATCGGGCGATCAGATTTTCGCGGCAGCCGATAACTGGAGATAGTGGCGCTGCACTGGTCAATTATGGCCACGTCGGTATCTATGCATACAAGAAGGATTTTCTGACGATGTACGCCGTGTTATCACCGACCGCAGGCGAAATCGCCGAATCGTTGGAGCAATTGCGCATACTTGAATCGGGATTTTCGATCGGCGCCGCACGTCTTGATGCGCCGTTAATGTCGATCAATACCCTCGAGGATTTGTTGGCTGCGAGCAAGATACTCTCGCAAGAGAGAGGAGTCAGATAGATGGACAAAGCCAGGTACATATTCGTCACCGGAGGAGTTGTTTCCTCTCTGGGTAAAGGCATAGCGTCATCGTCCATAGGCGTGCTGCTGACGAAACGAGGTCTGCGGGTTAACCTGCAGAAAATGGATCCCTACATTAATGTCGATCCCGGCACGATGAATCCGTTCCAGCATGGCGAGGTATTTGTGTTGGATGACGGCGCTGAGACCGATCTCGATCTGGGTCATTACGAGCGCTTTACCGACGTAACCCTGACGCGTGACAACAATGTCACGGCGGGTCAAGTCTACCTTGCCGTCATCAATCGTGAACGCCGCGGTGATTACCTCGGGGCGACGGTGCAGGTGATTCCACACATTACCAATGAAATCAAGGCCCGCATCCGCAAACTGGCTCAGAAGGATAGTTGCTATGACGTCGTGATTACCGAAGTCGGTGGCACCGTGGGTGACATCGAATCACTACCGTTCTTGGAGGCCGCCCGTCAGATCGCGCTGGAAGAAGGTCCCGGCAGCACCATGTTTATTCACCTGACCCTTGTCCCGTGGGTGGAGACTGCCGGCGAGCTCAAGACCAAGCCCACACAGCATTCGGTGCGTGATTTGCGCGAAATCGGAATTCAACCGCAGGTGCTGCTCTGCCGTTCGGTCAAGCCGCTGTCGGAATCGATCCGGGAGAAGATCGGATTGTTCTGCAGCATTGCGCCGGCGCATGTGATCGAGACTCTGGATGTGGAATCGATTTACGAAGTGCCGCTGGTCTATCACGAACAGGGATTGGATGATTACATCGTAGAATTTCTCGGTCTGGACGCGCCGCAACCGGATCTGAGCGAATGGCAGAATATCGTCCAGCGTATCAAGAAACCGGAAAAGCATGTTCGCATCGGCATCTGCGGTAAGTATGTCAATCTGAAGGACGCCTATAAGTCGATCATCGAAGCCTTTATTCATGCCGGAGCCGAAAACAACGTTAAAGTTGATCTGGTTTGGATTGCCTCGGAAGATATCAAAGCCAACGGCGCCGACGCCTACCTGCAGAACATTGACGGCTTGCTGATCCCCGGCGGGTTCGGCGAACGGGGTGTCGAGGGCAAGATTGAATCAATCCGGTATGTCCGCGAGCGGAATATCCCGTTCTTCGGAATCTGCCTCGGCATGCAGTGCGCGGTGATCGAATATGCGCGCAATATCGCCGGTCTTGCGGATGCGCATAGCTTCGAATTCTACCGCGATCTGAAACATCCGGTGATTCACCTGATGGCTGATCAGCATGAAGTCACCGAAATGGGCGGAACCATGCGACTGGGGGCGTTTCCGTGTGTGCTGGACGAAAACAGCAGGAGTTTCGAAGCCTACGGGCAACGTCAGATCTCCGAGCGCCATCGCCACCGCTACGAATTTAGCAACAGATACCGTGATCTGCTCACCAATGCGGGACTGAAATTGAGCGGCATGTCCCCTGACGGCAAGCTGGTGGAGATTGTGGAAGTCGCGAATCACCGTTGGTTTGTCGGGGTACAGTTCCATCCCGAACTGAAGAGTCGTTTCCATGCCGCGCATCCGCTTTTCCGTGAATTCGTGAAAGCGGCGGCTCAATACCACGACAACCCACTTCAGCCGGAGTTGGAGTTGGAGACCGAAGAAGCGGAAACCGAGTTCAAAACCACGTCATGATACAAGTCGGCAACCGATCGTTTGGTGGTGGAAAACTGTTTCTGATCGCGGGACCATGTCTGGTCGAATCGGAAGAGATTGTGTTAACGACAGCCGAGCAGCTCTGTAAATTAGCGGAGCGATTCGGCTTCCCACTGATATTCAAATCATCCTACCGCAAAGCAAACCGTCTCTCCGGACAATCATTTTCCGGTATCGGTGTGGATCGGGCGCTGCGGATCCTTGAGGAAGTGCGAAAGAGATTCGCTGTGCCGGTACTGACCGACATCCATGAAACTTCGGAAGCTGCGATTGCCGCCGAGGTTTGTGATGTTCTGCAGATACCCGCGTTTTTGTGCCGCCAGACCGATCTCATTATTGCGGCCGCCGCTACCGGCAAAGCTGTCAATATCAAGAAGGGTCAGTTCCTGGCGCCGGAAGACATGGCTCACATCGCCCAGAAAGCCGTTGCTACCGGCAATCGCAATATCATGTTGACTGAACGCGGCACGACCTTTGGTTATCGCGATTTGGTTGTCGATTACCGTTCGCTGGTCAAAATGAAAGCCACCGGTCACTGTGTGGTCTTTGACGCAACCCACTCGGTGCAACAACCGGGAGGTCAAGGCGGCTCCTCCGGCGGTGCGCGCGAGTTTGTACTGCCGCTGACCAGGGCAGCCATCGCCGTTGGTATTGATGGTCTGTTCTTCGAAACGCATCCCGATCCGTCGCAGGCAAAATCTGATTCGGCGACTCAGTTGCCGCTGGCGGAAGTTGAGCAGTATCTAATCGAGGTTAAGAAGATTGCAGAGATTACAGCGCAAGCTTGAAGCCGATATCCGGGATATCAAACTGCTGATTCTTGACGTTGACGGTGTTCTTACCGATAACCGGATGATCTTTATAAGCGGCCATCAGGAGGCCAAGAATTTCTCGGCTGCCGACGGGTTCGCCATTCGCGCCACGACCGGAAAAGTGCTTCATTATGCCGTGATCTCGGCGCGCAATTCCGATATCACGATTGCACGCTGCCAGGAACTCGGCATCGGCGATGTCTTTCAGCAATGGGACAAGCAGGGGGCGCTCGCCGATCTGATGAAGAAGTTCAACCTGCAGCCATCGCAAGTCGGTTGCATCGGCAACGATGTGCCCGATATCGTTGTGATGGAGCGTGTCGGTCTGGCGGTTTGTCCCGCGGACGCTGAAAGGGAAGTGCTCGAATTTGCCCATTATCAAACCGAACGCAAAGGGGGCAAAGGTTGCTGTCGTGAAGTAGTTAATTTCCTGCTTGACGCCAGAGGCATTAACCTGCTTCAATTGTACCGTGACAGACTTAAAAATGCTTAAGCGCGCTCGCGAAGTTTTGCTGCACGAAGCCGACTCGGTGCGGCAGTTGGCGGACAAGGTTAATGGGGCATTTGTCACCGCCGCTGAGGCTATACTCGCGTGCAAAGGCAAAGTCATCGTTACCGGCATCGGCAAATCGGGCTTGGTGGGACGCAAGATCGCAGCGACCTTTAACTCCACCGGTACGCCGTCGATCTTCCTTCATCCCGCCGAAGGATTACATGGCGATCTCGGAATTATGCAGAAAGACGATCTCGTTTTGGCGGTCTCCAAGTCGGGAAACCTCGATGAACTGGAGCTCTTCTACCCCGTCATCGAGCGGCTCGGTGTGCAGATCATTTCGATCACAGGCAATCTATCGTCGCCATTGGCAAAACGCAGCTACGTGGCGCTTGATGCTTCGGTGATCGAGGAAGCCGGCGCCGACAACCTTGCGCCGACATCATCATCGACGGCGGCAATGGCGCTCGGCGACGCGCTGGCGATCGTCGTGCAGGAAGCGCGCGGTTTTACTGCCGAGGATTTCTCGCTGTTGCATCCGGGTGGCACGTTGGGTCGACAATTGACCCTGCGTATACGCGATTTGATGCATTCCGGCGATGATCTGCCGATTGTCACTCACAACACGCCGGTATCCGATGCGCTGTTGGTTGTTACCAAGAAGCGTCTCGGCACTACGCTGGTGGTGGATGATCAGGGCAAGCTGATTGGCATTTTCACCGATGGCGACTTACGCCGCCTGGTTAGTTCAGGAGACAATTTCCTGACGCGCAAAGTCGGAGAGGTGATGGCGAAAAATCCTAAACGTATCGACGCCGATGCGCTCGCCGTCAAAGGCCTCAAGATGATGGAAGATCACAAAATCACGGCACTGGTGATCGTCGACGACCTCTCCCGCCCGGTCGGCATTATTCATATTCATGATATTCTAAATAGCAAATTGGTGTGAGCTTCCAAGCAGCAGACCGATTTGGCACGGAGCGAGAAACCCGACATTGTTCGCTTGCCCAGGACTTTGTCAATTGTCGCGAGAGCGCTACGACCCGCCCGCTCGAGACTCGGAATCCGAACAGTGATACTATTGTTTCACCACGAACAGAATATCGGTGTAGCTTTCGTACTCGTTACCATCAAATTCCCATCGCAAGCGAAGGTCGTCTTTCGCAAATCTCCGGGAATCAAGGTACCGTCCTATCTCTTGCTTCAGGAGTTCGTGATCTCTCTTGAGTTTCCAGCTATCTTCCATCCTTCTTAGGTCCACGACAATTAGAAAGAGCCGATTGCTTGTGTCGAATCGCTGAGTTCCCTGGTTCTCATATAGCCATCTTAGGAGGCGCCGTGGGTCCGCAATTGTGTCCGATACAATCGTACGTCGACGCGCCGTGAACTTCTCGTAAAACGCTCTCACCTCCTGCTTCGAGCTTTCAGAGAGTGCTGCCAACATATCGAGAACGAGTTCTCCTTCTTGGCGTCCAGAGTCGATAGGTATGTTGAATTCCTTACAGACCCGTTTAAGCTCTGATGCTTCGCTTCTTACAAGAGCAAGTTTTTGTCTCTGTTCCTCCATGAACCCGCCAGGGAAATAGGTCATCTTCAGGTCGAAAGGTATACCTTCAACAAAGAAGTCTACTTGCTTGATCTTCCCCACGGTCGGCAGAACGCGCTGGTGGTCTTTGAAAATGTCTTCAATAATAATCGAAGTCCAATTGTTGTACCAGGAGCAGAGCACGAATCCCTTTAGACTGTTGAGGATTTCATTTTCGATTTTCTCGACAAGGTCATCGAACTTGGTGATTTTCTTGATGTAGTTATTTACGATGTGCTTGTTTATATCGTTCTCGTGAATGCCGCCCCAATCAAAGACTCTCAGCTTAAACAGCTCCGCGAGGAGATCTGGCTCGGCCTGCTTTCTCGTGGCGCGGTCTTGCAGGTGAAAGAATCTAATAGTTTTCTCAACGATCTTGGCTGTTATGCCGGAGAGGAACACCAGTTCAAGGAGGTCCTTGGCTTTTGCACTCGGGTCAATCTTAAGCAGTCTTGCAACATATTCGAGATATTCCTTCCGTGCGATCGATCTAAGCAGGAGGAAGACATATCCATCTTGAGAGGTTGTGAGTTCGTTCAGTTTCCCTTGCTGATAGAGTCCTTGAGCTTCGCGGAAGTTTGCTGCGGTTCTAGTCAAGCAAATCAACTCCCTTCTTGCCTGATAACGATTGAGGGAGATCGACAGACCACCCCGGCATTCGTTGACACACGGATATGGATATCTCTTTAGGGCAGTTTCCCTTCTTCTGGAAGAGAAGAACATAATCAGATTTTAGACTACCACTTCTATTATCTTGAACTACAGAGTTTGCTGAGTATTGCATGGGAAAGCAGCCGACGAAAGCAATAGGCCTCGAATTGGATGCGCACTGGGAAAGGAATGCCCAACTTTGCTCATCGCTGGCGTTGTACATGACTGCGAGAAATCGGCCAGGCTGCAGAACTCGGACTGCACTTTCTAAGAACTGGTTCATCTCCTTCAAGTACACTTCTTTGGTCTTGGATCTCTCACGCGCGTTCGAGACAACGATTTCGTTCTTATAGGATGTATCGAGCGAAAGCAACGCATTCCACATCTCGCTCATCTCCAAGTAAGGAATGCGATCGCTGTGTGGTGGATCGGTGAGAATGAGCGAAACACTCGATTCAGGGAAATGATCCAAAGCACCCCTGCAATCATCTCGGAGCAGGAGAATGGAATCAGCGCGTGACCTGAACGTTGATAAGTCTCGCGTATATCGGAAGGTACGGCCGGAATCAATGTCGCTTATGGCCTTCGCCAGAAAACGAACCCTTCTCTCAAAGCACCTCCACACGTTCACTTCAAAATGCAAAGTCGGTCTCCAATAACCTACCACCCAGCTGCCAACTTCGATCCGCGAAGGTGCGATTCCAGTCGTCTTGCCACGGCCAGTTATGGCAAATACCATCCTTGACATCTGACCTGAAGATGATGTCAGAGAAAGGAGCAAAGGTCTCTGAAGCTCCTTGGGCTCATGCTGAATGGCCTCAAGTAGAATGTCAATGTTGTGAAGAGCCCTACCAGTAAAGAGATCGCGCCATGAAAGCTCTTCTGTCGCGTTAATTCGGGAGTTTCGGAACAGATGAAGAGGTCTCGCATTTCTGAGTTCGTATGTTCGGTACTGCTCAACCAGTGAATTGTCGTGTGGCGTTGGCTGGAATTCCTCGCGAGGTGCTCCCTTTCCTTTCGCAATCCATACAGTTTCAAGGCGTTCGCCTCGCCACAGGTAGTGGGTCGCAACGCGATGGTCTTGCACACGATAAGTATTGGCTATCCTGTCATAACAGTTGGCGTACAACCTCTTAAGGGACGTCAAAAGCATAATAGGATCTGGTAAGGCGAGTTGCAGACATGTCATTTCAACAGCAATGGGATTGATATCAATACCAACAAATCGCCTACGGCGGATTGCTGCCTCCCGCGCCAGAAGACCCGATCCCATAAATGGATCAAGTACGATTTCACCGGGAGATGTAAGCAGCTCAGTGAGGAATGCAATACATTCCACGGGTTTCTTGCCCCAGTATTTGTGAAATGCCCAGAGACCCTTGTAACCATTCGGTGAGGCGAATTGGCTGACCGAGATGGGAGCGGGCAAGACGTCGAAGAGCTGAATTTGCTCTGAACTGTTATCTTGTGTGCTCATTTGTCCTCTTGTGATAGCCGCGCAGCTCAAAACCCACATCGTCTCGACATTACGACTGTCTCGGGGCACGTAGCAATGTGCCCCTACACTTCCGTGTCCCCGCCTCCGAGATCTACGAGATTGTCCGTGTCGCCGTGACCATTGCCGTTACCATTGGTATCGCCGTTTGCTTCACCGTTTTCGCTGATGATACGCGCGACGTCGGTGACTTTGTCCCCTTCGTCAAGATTGATCAGCTTTACCCCCTGCGTGTTGCGGCCGATCACTTTGATCGACTTGATATCCTGCCGGATGACAATCCCCTTCTGGGTGATAATCATTAGACCGTCTTTGTCGACCACTTCTTTTACCGCGAGCACATTACCAACGCGGTCGGTGGTTTTCATGTTGATCACGCCTTTGCCGCCACGGTTGGTGATCCGATACTCGGAGATTTCGGAGCGCTTGCCGAAGCCCTTCTCGGTGACCGACAGAAGCGACGTCTGCCGCTTGACCACCACCATGCTCACGACATAGTCGCTATTTTCCAGCGAGATGCCGTTGACACCATAGGCCGTGCGTCCCATAGCGCGGACTTTGTCTTCGGGGAACCTGATCGCCTGCCCGAGATGAGTTGCCAGGATGATATCGTTGGTGCCGTCCGACATATCAACATCAATCAAGCTGTCGTCATCCGGAATGCCGATCGCGCGGATACCGTCACGACGCGGATTGGAGAATTGGGACAACTCGGTCTTTTTGATCACGCCATTGCGGGTTGCCATGACAACGTATTTGCCATCCTCGAAATTGCGCACCGGCAAATAGGCGCAGATAGTTTCGCCTTCCGTCAGTTCGACCATATTCACCACCGGTTTGCCTTTGGCAAGTTTGCCGCCGACCGGCACTTCATGGACTTTGATCCAGAACGCTTTGCCTTTGCTGGTGAAGAAGAGGATGTAGTCATGCGTCGAAGCGATAAACAGGTGCTCGACGAAATCTTCATCCTTGACATTGATTCCAATCACGCCCTTGCCACCGCGGTTTTGGCGCCGATAGGCCGAGGTCGACAGTCGCTTGATATAACCCTGATGACTGATCGTGATCACCATATCTTCCTCGGCGATCAAGTCTTCGATTGTCATCTCATCCTGTTCGTCGACGATCTCGGTGCGCCGTTCGTCACCATACTTGTCTTTGAGTTCTTTCAATTCCTGCTTGATGATAGCCATCCGCATTTCGCGACTGGCGAGCACGTTCTTGAGGTAGTCGATCAGCTTGAGCAACTCGGCATATTCGTCTTCGATCTTCTGGCGTTCCAGTCCGGTCAGCCGCTGCAACCGCATTTCCAAAATCGCCTGCGCCTGGAGTTCGCTCAGCTTGAAATTCTTCATCAAGCCCTCTTTGGCTTCCGGCACGGTCTTGGAGGAACGAATCAGCGCAATCACGGCGTCGATATGATCCAGCGCAATTCGCAAACCTTCGAGGATATGCGCACGCGCTTCGGCCTTCTTAAGTTCAAACTTGGCGCGACGCACGACCACTTCATGCCGGTGCTTGATAAACTCATCGAGCATGGCGCGCAGCGTTTGGACTTTCGGCGCGCCGTCAACCAGCGAGATCATGATGATGCCGAACGTCGTCTGCATCTGCGTGTGTTTGAACAGTTGGTTCAACACCACCTGCGGAGGCACTTCGCGCTTAAGCTCGATCACAATGCGCATGCCGTCGCGGTCGGACTCATCGCGTAGGTCGGAGATATCTTCAATCTGCTTGTTCTTCACCAACTCGGCGATATTCTCGATCAAGTTCGATTTGTTGACCTGATACGGAATCTCCGAGACCACGATATTCTCTCTGCCGTTTTTCA
>Ga0315273_10014108_pt1 | contig 10287 bp, 8 predicted proteins | sample YL17G02_0_MG_FD_205753 | JGI IMG/M metagenome (GOLD analysis project Ga0315273, IMG submission 205753) | Sediment microbial communities from Yellowstone Lake, YNP, Wyoming, USA - YL17G02_0 | ecosystem: Environmental > Aquatic > Freshwater > Lake > Sediment | place: USA: Wyoming | collected... | reverse complement strand
ACGAAACCCAGGACCACGCTGATCGGCAGAACTATCATCGCCGTCAACACGACGGAGATGACGCGACTGGCGCGGGATCGATGCCTGGTGGCGAGCGCGACGGTTGTGACCGACAGGACCATGCACGCCCCCTCGAGCACCGAAACGACGGCGATGGAACTCGCGGGCCAGGAGGGGCCCACCCCCAGCCACGCAAGCAGCGCGGCCATCCCCATGACCGCTGCTCCTGTCGCTGGCCACAACAGCCGGTTGCCATGCTTGGTCAGGACACTCACGAGCAGTTCGCTCCAAAGCGCGAGTACGCCCCAGACAAGGACGCAAATCGACAGGATGGCGACGACTTCTCTCATGCCCACCACGTTACTGTGGCGCGGCCTCGCTGGTCGAGCCAAACGTGGGCTTCAACGGTGTCGCCGGCCATTCCGCCGTTCCGTTTGCGCGCGCGGTCGAAAGTCGCGGACGTGGATCCGTTGTTCGTCACGGAACAGGGCTGGTGTATTAAGGAGGAAGTTGTCCAGGCCGTTGACGGCCACTGGCATAGCCTGCCGCAGGAATGTGGTCGCAGGCTGAACAGTGAGAATTGGTGCCGGAGGAGGGAGTCGAACCCACACCGGGGGTGAACCCCACGGGATTTTGAGAGCGATCACGGAATCGACGAAGCTTCGGAGATTCGCGGGTTTCCGAATGATTGTGGTGAGCATGACTTAGGTGACGGGGGGCGAAGTGAGGTAGTTGCGGATTGTCGCGGCCCCAATCTAGCCCCAATCGAATCCACGGCCCGCGATCCGCCACGGGGCGCTATGATTGCCTGGGGGATTCGTGAAACTGACGTGGCGTCTGATGCTGGCGCTGCTGTTCGTCGGTGCCAGCAGTCGTACGGCCGTTGCCCAGCGCCCCTTCCAGCTCTGGGGCAACGTGACGTTCGACTGGCTGAAGGGCGACCGGCTGACGTACAGCTTCGACCTCGAGCCCAAGGCCCTCGTCGTGGTACCGGTGGGCAGTCCCGAGTGGAGGAATCTCGACCTGACGCCGAGCGTAGAGTACGCGGCGACCACCGCGTTCTGGGAGACACACTCGAAGAAAAGCGTCGGGATCGCCATCGGCGACCGAGTCAAGCTGGTCGACGTCAACGTCGGCCAGATCCTGACGCTCGAAGGCGGGCTGGGCAGATCCTTTCTTCAGGGGGCCGCGAGCGTGGGTGTTGCCTATTATGCGCAGTGGAAGCTCACCGACGATCACTTCGCCACCGTGATCGATCTGCCACTGGAATCGCCGATCGGCAAACACAGGGTGTACGGAGTCGGGCCCGACCTCACCCTGCCGATTGCCGTCAAGAAGAGGCTCGTGTCCCTCGTGAACATCCGGTATTTCTGGGAGACGGGTGCGCGGGTCAAGACGCAGGGCCAGTCTCTCTTGATCACGGCGATGTTCCCGGTCCCGAGCCCGAAGATTCAGTAGCGCTGACCGAACGCCCCCAAAGGAGCGAGCGATGGAGAGCGTACCGGACGTCTCGACGCGGAGCATCGTCAAGAGGCTGCGCAATCCCGGATGGTTGCTGAAGACGTTGGCTGTCGCGGCCTGTGTGACCGCTGCCGCCGGCGCCCAGCTGTCCTGGGCGCAGAACGCGCCTGCTGCAACCAAGCAGCCCAACATCCTCGTCATCATGGCTGACGACATCGGAGTCTGGAACATCAGCGCCTACCATCGCGGGATGATGGGCGGGCGAACGCCCAGCATCGATCGGCTCGCGCAGGAAGGCGCGATGTTCACGGACTACTACGGCCAGCAGTCCTGCACGGCGGGACGGGCCGCGTTCATCCTCGGTCAGACGCCCTTCCGCACCGGGTTGCTCAAGGTCGGCATGCCCGGCGCGAAACAGGGCCTTCAGGACAAGGACCCCACAATCGCCGACCTGCTCAAGCCGCTGGGCTACGCCACGGCGCAGGTCGGGAAGAACCATCTCGGCGACCGCAACGACTACCTGCCGACGGTGCACGGCTTCGATGAGTTCTTCGGCAACCTCTACCATCTCAACGCCGAGGAGGAGCCGGAAGATCCCGACTATCCGAAGAACCCGGAGTTCAAGGCGCGCTTCGGGCCGCGCGGGCTGCTCGACTGCAAGGCCACGAACGTGGACGACCCGACTGAGGATCCCCGCTTTGGCAAGGTGGGCAGGCAGACCTGCAAGGACACCGGCCCCATCACGCGAAAGCGCATGGAGACCGCCGAAGAGGAGCTGGCCGCCCGGTCGCTCGACTTCATCGAGCGGTCGGTGAAGGCCGGCAAGCCGTTCTTCCTCTGGCACAACACCACCCGCATGCACGTCTGGACGCGCCTCTCTCCCAAGTGGGCTGACAAGAGCGGCTACGGCCTCTATGCCGACGGCATGATGGAGTTGGACGACGTGGTCGGGCGGCTGCTGAAGAAGCTCGACGACCTCGGCATCACCGACAACACGATCGTGCTGTTCACGACCGACAACGGGGCGGAGATCCTGTCATGGCCCGACGGCGGCAACACCCCGTTCCACGGTGAGAAAGGCTCGACCTGGGAGGGGGGCATGCGCGTGCCCACGCTCGTCCGTTGGCCCGGCGTCGTCAAGCCCGGCACCGTCTTCAACAACGTCATGGCGCACGAAGACTGGATGCCCACGCTGGTCGCCGCCGCGGGCGATCCGGACGTGAAGCAGAAGCTCCTCAAGGGCTACGCGATCGGCGGCAAGACGTTCAAGAACCACCTCGATGGGTACAACTTCCTGCCTTTCTTCAGGGGTCAGGAAGCCCGATCGCCGCGCCGCGAGATCTTCTACTTCGACGACAACGCGAATCTCAACGCGCTTCGCATTGACGACTGGAAGATCAGCTTCAAGATCATGCAGGGCAACATCGCGGTCGGCACGGTGATTCAGCCCAACATGCCGGTCGTGGTCAACCTGCGCCAGGACCCGTTCGAGCGGTTCTACGGCGAATCGCAGATGTACCCCCGCTGGGCCGGCGACAAGCTCTGGGCGTTTGTTCCTGCCCAAGCCATCGTGGGCCAGTTCATCCAGTCCTTCAAGGAATACCCGCCCAGCCAGAAGTCAGGAAGCTTCAGTGTGGACCAGGTGCTGCAGGCGCTTCAGACGGGCGGCGCCGGCACCAACAAGTGACGGTGTGATCGACCGAACGGCTGCAGGCACATCCGGCCGCGTCCCGTCCCTGCGGGACGCGGCCGACCCGGTCGGTGCGGCTTCGGAAGGGAGGCGTGGGGTGAAACCGGTCATTGTGAAGATGCTGACTCTGGCGATCCTTATGATGGCGGCGCTTACGAACGTCGCCGGGGCGGCCGGCCCCGCAACGCCGCCGGCGGTCGATCCACTGCCGTCCTGGAGCGACGGGGCGGCGAAAACGTCCGTCCTCGAGTTCGTCGCGGGCGTCACCACAAAGGGCTCGCCGCGGTTCGTGCCGCCGGCCGAACGCATCGCCGTCTTCGACAACGACGGCACGCTCTGGGCCGAGCAGCCGACGTACGTCCAGATTCTCTTCGTCTTTGACCGGGTGAAGGCGCTGGCGCCGCAGCATCCGGAATGGCAGACGCAGGAGCCGTTCGCCTCGGTGCTCAAAGGCGATCTCAAGGGCGCTCTCGCGGGAGGCGAGCGCGCCTTGGGCCAGTTGTTGATGGCCACGCACGCAGGGACGACCACCGACGAGTTCGAGAAGATCGTCAGTGAGTGGATCGCAACCGCGAAGCACCCGAAGACGGGGCGGCCGTACGTCGAGATGGTGTATCAGCCGATGCTCGAACTTCTCTCCTACCTGCGGGCGAGCGGTTTCAAGACGTTCATCGTGTCCGGAGGCGGCGTCGAATTCATGCGGCCGTGGTCGGAACGTGTCTACGGCGTCCCGCCCGAGCAGGTCATCGGCAGCAGCATCAAGACCAGGTTCGAGGTGCGCGACGGCAAGCCGGTGCTCGTCCGGTTGCCCGAGATCAACTTCGTGGACGACGGCCCGGGCAAGCCGGTCGGCATCCAGATGCAGATTGGCCGCCGCCCGATCGCGGCGTTCGGGAACTCGGACGGCGACCTCCAGATGCTGCAGTGGACGACTGCGGGCCAGGGCCCGCGCTTTGCGTTGATTGTGCGCCACACAGACGCCAGTCGCGAGTGGGCCTACGACCGGGGGTCTTCTGTCGGGCGACTGGACAAGGCGCTGGACGAAGCCGCGGCCAAAGGATGGACGGTCGTGAGCATGAAAGAGGACTGGAAGGAAATCTTTCCAGCGCCGCGCCGCTGAGCTGACATCCGGCATCCTGGCCGGCCGCGCACGACCGACCCCACCACGGTAACGGGGGCGTAGCCCCTCGGGGAGGCCAGCACTGGGCCCGGTTACACGTTACGCCGCACGGACCACCCGCTCCACAACGTGGCCCTACGTCTCGTCTTACGACCGACTGTTGGGCGGTGAGTGACCGGCTACCATATGCCAGGGATCAGGCGGTACCTGGTGGTCTGCGCGTACTCCTGGTATCCTGCGAGCTCCCTCGCGAGTAGCTGCTCTTCGTTGCGGATCCTGGCGACCAGAACTGCGACCAGCGGCAAGGCGGGGATCACCGCCCACCAGGACCCCAACGCCACCGGCGTGGAGAGGAACATGACGAGTATCCCGAGGTACATGGGATGCCGGACGATCGCATACGGGCCGGTCGTGACGACGCGCTGCCCCTGCTCCACCTCGACGACGCGGGAGGCATAGCTGTTCTCCCTCAGAACCAGCATGAACAACCCGTAGCCGAGTAGAACGAGGACGTCTGCCACGACCACAGTGGCAACGGGGACGTGGCACCATCCGAAGCGTCGGTCTAGACCTGGGAGCAGGAAGGCGAGCACATAGCACACCGACCCTAGCTTGACGATGAGGGTCTGTTCCGCATCCTTTTCCTTCGTCCTCATCCTGCGCTCCAGCAACTCGGGGTCGTTCACGAGCAGGCAGACGAGGACGAGCGTCATCGGGACGAAGAGGACGGCCATGTACGCCCAAGCCTCCCAGTAGGCCACAGTCCCCGCTGGCAAGAGCAGTATGGCCAGCAGAATGACGAAACCTGCCACGAACCGCACCAAGGCCTTTGCCGCCAGTTGGCCCCGAGAAAGGTGACTACTGGTCATCTCACCCCATCCTCCACCGGATTCGATTAGCTCAACGCCCAACGTCCACGGCTCACCCGCGGCCGCTCTGCGTCAGTTCCCGCGGCCGTCGGGTGCAGCCGTTGGTTAGGCGGAATCATGGGTGCCCCGGCCGGACGCCTGATCTCTGCACGCCCGTGCAGCAAGGACGCCGCCGAGCCAACCGGCTGCAACGGTCAAGACGAACTCCACGACCGTCCGCATGCTCATCGTGAAGCCAAGAAGGAACCCGACCCCCGCGACGACCACCCCGATGAGCGCCCCGTGCAGAGCACGCGACGCCGGGATCCTCCGGGCGGCCCAGCGTGTTGCAGGCACCGTCGTCAGGATAACGAGAACCGACCAGTATGAACGGCCGAGGTACTCGGCAAACTGCCCGATCCGAATCTGGTCTGGAGCCCCTCGCGCCTCAAATGCCAGCTTGAAGGCGTACCCCGTAACTGCGAGTGTGATGAGCGAGAGAGCCGCGGCAGGGATCGCGATCCCAACGAGGACGATGCGAGCCCACTTCATGGCGTCCATTCTCCTTGGTCGTGTCCGCCCAACAGATAGGGTTCTATCCGAGCGCGATGCCCGTCCGAGGTCGAGGTCGCTGTGGTCGCGCGCGGATAAGGCCCGTTGAACTGAACCGCGTTGGGGGCCTGCGGCTATGGGGATTGTAAGGCCAGCGACCTTAGACCGAGCAGGATTCTTCGGCCAAGCGCCGCGGGATTCGGGGTTGTTCGGGCGCGATCGTGAGTCTGCGGGCGCTGGCGACGACCCCCCGGGCAACACTTTACGTGGCGCGATACGTCTTCTTGACACTCACCCGAGTCGAAGCGCATAGTTCGGCCGATCCCGCCCCCACACTGGCCCTCGGCGCCAAGGTACTTTCGCAATGGTGCGCCGTCCTCGTTGCCCGCTCGCCGTCGATCGCGGCCCGCCCATCCTATGTCTGCGCGCCGCGGCCAGAATTCATGGCCGTATCCGGAACTCCGGCTGCGTCAGGCTGCCGCGCCCGGGGGGAGTTCAACACCCGCACCAACGGTGTCCGAACACGGGGGCTCTGTTAACCTGCCGAGCGGAAAGCGAGCGGAGACCCCTCTACTGCTGTCGTCTGCTGCGCTCCCATCGACACCCCATTAATGCGGGCCATCCCCTGAATTGGGGAGAGGAACAGGACAAGAAAGGGGAATTCCCATGACCGGAGGAGAAAGTTCTTCAACCAAATCAGTCTTGGGCCTATCACTTTGCTTATCTGTGCTGCTTCTTTCATGGCCATCCGTTTCTGCTGCGCAAGGAAGAAGCACCATTGAAATTCCCAAGGGTTCGGCGGGAATAGTCGCTTACGGCTCCTTGATCTCCCTGCCAAGCATGCAGCAGACGCTGGGGCACACATACAACGGTCCGAACTACGAAGTTCATCTAAGGGGCTACGAGAGGGTGTGGACGTGCGTTCGCCCATTCAACGATCCCAAAGCGATCGCGGCGGGCGCTAAGAAGATCGATGTGTACTTCCTGCGCGACACCGAACGCGTTCCTATCATCGGAGCTGCGGAACTGAATATCTATCCCAAGAAAGAGGGCTGGATCAACGGCGTTTTGTATCTGATCACCAACGAGGAGTTGCTCAGTCTTGACAAGAGGGAGCGCGGCTATCGGAGAGTGGACGTGACCGACAGGATCGAGGAATTCCGTTTCCGGGGAGGGAAGGTCTATGTCTATGAGGGCCTTCCCGGGTCTCCGGTGGCCTCTTCCGCAGACAAGGGAACCTACATCTTGATAAAAGAGTTCTTCGACCTGGTGACCGGTGCCTGCGACTTAAGAGGGAAGAAGTTTCGCGACGACTTCGACAAGTCCACGAGGCCGTGCGCATTCCCTGTTCTGTCCTACAAGAACATCGTCCAGGAAGAAGCCAAATAGCCAAGCGTTTCCGGCAGAGACCGAATCCACGACAGACGTTGAGGTTGGTGCCGCGACAGGGCGGCGCTCGAAGCAGTTCCGCCGGGGATAGCCCGTACTCGCGAGGTGTCGAGGTGTTTGCCGGATCCGGTCGCATCTCCCTCAGGCTTCCCTTTGAAGGTCGTCCAGTTCGGTCCTGGGTGCTGGGCAAACGTCGGCGCGAAGGCCGCGGAATTCAGGAGAACCTCATGAGTAGACTGACACTCGCCTGTCTGTGTTTCGTCTCGATGCTCGTGCTCGGTTCCCTCTGGGCGGGGCAACCGCTGTCGATGCTGCCCGAGGCGCGTTTGGCCGCGGCAGAACAAGCAGCAGATCCCACCATCGATCAGGTCCTAGACCTGGCCGACCGCTATGTCGTCGGGTACGTCGAGCGCCTGCCGCTGCTCTTGGCAACCGAGACCTACAGCCAGTGGACCGAGAACCTGGACGAAGTCAACCGTGCCTGGCACCGGACGCTGATCAGCGAGTTCGCACTCGTGCGGCTGGGGTCTGGCGATGACTGGGCTGCCTATCGCGACACGTACAAGGTTGGCAACGCGCGGCTCCGCGACGCGACAGATCGCATCGAACGCCTCTTCGTCCAGGGTGCGGACGTTGCGGGCCACGCTGCGGCTCGTCGACTGTCGAATGACAGCGCCGCCTACAATTTCGCTTCGATCGGAAAGGCCTTCAACGCGCCGACCATCCCGCTGTTCTTCCTGCGGCCGGCCAGCCGACCACGTTTCACGCACAAGAAGATCGGAGAGGGCGCGATCAGCGGCGTACCCACGTGGAAGTTGGAGTACGTCGAGTCGCGCAGGCCGACGCTCTTCCGTTCTCCCGAAGGCTTCGATCTGCCTGTCCAGGGCACGTTCTGGATCAGTCCCGCGGACGGCCGGGTTCTCCAGACCCATATGGAAATCGACATGCGGACCGCCTCTGCCTCGGTCAAGAACGACACGTCTGCCAGCATCAGAGTGACCTACAAGCCCGATCCCGTGGATGGCGTGCTGGTGCCGGCGGAAATGCTGGAGACCTACGAGTTCCTGAAGCCTCAACCGTTCGGCGGCAAGGACGCGCGCACCAGGGTGAACTGCACGGCCACGTATGCCGGCTACAAGCGGCCCAAGCGATGAACCGACGCGGACGTTGTGTGCGCGATGTGCTGTTCCGGATAGCCCGTCATTGGGCCCGATCCGGCGGTCTCACGTGATCAACGCAACAAGTGCCCAAGACACTTGCCGTGGGCATCGTCCCGTGAAGGCTGGAGAGACGCAAGTACTCTTGGACATTGGGGTTGCGCGGCTCCTGCGGGGCGGGAGCCGCGAAATGCCGCCGGTCGCATAAGGCCTCGGTGGACAGGTGAAAACCGGCCAGTCGTGGACGTCTGAAAACCGGCCACCACGGGCGTAGCGGCCGAGACGTGTAATGGTGTACCTCAGGTGTGCTGTCGCACGCAAGACTCCGGCGTTCTTTCGGTCTTCTTGAAGTTGCTCTGATGTGAGAAAGACCGGTGGGAGCTTGTGGAAAACGCGCCCGCGTTTTCCAACGCGCGGTGGGCGGCGTGCTGGGCCGTCCACGGCGCGGGCAGCTTCCACGGGTCGTGGGCCACGCGCGTCACGTGGTCGCCTCTTCCTGCCGCAAGTCGGTGTGCACCTTGGTGCGCCAACTGCGCGGGCCGCACTTGAGCACATGCGCATGATGGAGCAGGCGGTCGAGCAGCGCGGTCACGGCCGCGTTGTCGCCCAGGAGTTTGCCCCAGTCGTCCACGGGGCGGTTCGAGGTCAGAATCGTGGAGGCCCGCTCGTACCGGCGCATCACGAGTTCGAGCAGGTCCTCGGCCGCCGTGTGCGGGAGTTTCCGCATCCCGAGATCGTCGATGATGAGCAAGGGGACCGTCGCGAGGTCCGCGAGACAGGTCTTGCGCGTGCCGATGAGACTCGCCTCGGCGATCTCCTCCAGCAGGGTGTGCGCCTCCCGGTAGATCACGCGATAGCCCTGCTGGATCGCGGCGCGTCCGATCGCCTGCGCGAGGTGGCTCTTGCCCGTGCCCGGCATGCCGAGAAAGAGCGCGTCTTCGCGCCGCTCGATGAAATGGCCGGTGGCCAGTTCGTAGATCAGCGCCCGGTTCATCTTCTTGTTGAAATCAAAATCGAAACGGTCGAGCGAGCGGTCGGCATCGCGGAAGCCGGCCTGCTTGTGGCGCCGCGCAAACAGGCGGTCCTGGCGGCGCACCAGTTCGTCGTTCACGAGCAGCGACACGAGATCGAGCGGGGCGAGCCGTTCGGTCTGCGCCTGCCGCAGACGGGTCTCGAGGACCTCCGCCATGCCGGAGAGGCGGAGCTTGCGGAGCGCGTGGTCGAGTTCGATCAGAGTCATCCCTGGCCTCCTGTGGTGCGGTCAATCAGATCGCGGTAGAGGGTGAGTTGCCGAATGAGCGGGTCCACCTGGCGCAGCGTGACCGGGGGACGCCGTTCGAGGTAGCGAGGAATGAAGCGGTAGCTCAGGACCCCGAGATCGACAGCGGTCTTCGCCGCCTCCTCGACGACAGGCGCCCCGTGCTTGCGAGCGAGCGCGAGCACGCCCAGGATCCGCCGGACCCCGGCCGGCCCTTCATGAGCGTAGAGGGACTGGCACACCTGGCCGATCGCCGGCCCGGCCGTCTGCGCGGTGGCCAGCAGCGTGAGCGTGCTCTTCGGCGTCCGCGAGGGCCGATCGCGGTCTTCGATGCGGTGGTACCCCCGTCGCGTGCGGACATGCTCGCGCAGGAGGCGGCCCGTGCCGAGTTCGATGAGCCGGACGTAGAGGTCGTCCCACTGCGCGTGCACGTCTCGACCAATCCAGCCGGGCGGGGCTCCGTAGTACGCCGCCTGCACCTCGATGCAGCCATCGAGGTTGACCGTCCGCGTCCCGTACTCGTAATAGCGAAACGGCTCGACCGGCAGCGGGCCGAGCGTCGGCCGTTCGTCGGCAAACATCGCCGCGACCTGCCGCTTGGTCGTGCCGTGAATGCGCGTGTCGGCCCAGTGCGTCTCCCACCGGTCCAGATACGCCTGGGCCGCCTCGATCGTCTCGAAGCGTTGCCCTTTCAGTGGTGTGGCCTGCGCGTGGCCGACACCCGATTCGACCTTGCCCTTCCGATCCGGGTCGCGGACCCGACACGGCAGGGCCACGGCGCCGTAGTGCGCGAGGACGTCGCGATACAGGGG
>Ga0315273_10014107_pt1 | contig 10287 bp, 5 predicted proteins | sample YL17G02_0_MG_FD_205753 | JGI IMG/M metagenome (GOLD analysis project Ga0315273, IMG submission 205753) | Sediment microbial communities from Yellowstone Lake, YNP, Wyoming, USA - YL17G02_0 | ecosystem: Environmental > Aquatic > Freshwater > Lake > Sediment | place: USA: Wyoming | collected... | reverse complement strand
TTGAGGCTCTCGAGCGTGTACTCCTTGTCCGCCGGGCTGAACGGGCCGCCGGTGGGGCCCTGCGCGGTCAGCCCTTCCTTGGGGCCGACGCTCAGCCCGACGTCCAGCGGCGGGCAGTCCATGCCGTGGGCGCCGAAGCCGGCGCAGATTTCCGGATAGTGCGGCGTGCCGTTGCCCAGGTTAGCGTCGTTGTCGTCGAGCGTGAGGAAGTCGATGGTGATCTGCGGCGTGATCAGGGCGCCGGAGTGCAGGAGGATGCTGTTGACGGTCAGGTTCGCGAGGATGTCCAGATAGGCGCCGGGGTAGTTCGCGTACAGTGCGTTCCGCGTGCTCCAGATGCAACCCGACAGCAGTTGGGCGCAGGTGTGGTCGTCCTGCGTACACGGGTACTGGAGCGTGTTGTCCGCCGTGCGGATGCCGCCGTTGCAGTCGCCCAGGAACCCGTAGGCGAGAATCGGGTCATCAGCAATCAGCACGGAGATGCAATCGGCCATGCCCTCTCCGTACTGGCCCTGAGCGCCGTCGCGGCTGCCCACCTGGATGAGGTGGTGGCCGTACTCGTGGTGGACGACGGGGGAGAACGCGGTGTTGGGGTAGCCGAGGTCGGCCAGGCAGAAGTTGAGGGAGACGCCGTCGTACCAGGCGTTGCCGGGACAGAAGGTCGGATCGGTGAGGTTGACGTTGAGCAGGAAGTCGGTCTGCGTGACGATGGTCGGGAACGACGGGTTGTACGCGAGCGCGAAATCGCGCACGACGTTCGCCTGCACGTAGGCGTTCACCTCCGCCCGCGGATACTCGATGTTGGCGGCGTTGTGCGTGAAGCTCGCCGGTCCGGGCGGGGTGACGGTCTGCGTCAGGACGGAGCCGCTGGTGGCGTCGTCGTAGACGTGGAAGTACCGGCCGCGGACCTCGGAGCGTACGGTGACCGCCGACGTGCCTGCGTTGGGGATGACGAAGCTGCCGCCGGCGTCGGCGAACGTGGAGTTCCCCCCGACAATGCCCGCCCAGGCATACGCCAGCGGCGTCGCGACTTCCGGCGCGCACTGTTCCGCCTTGATGCCCTGCGTCGCCAGCCCGCTGACGTTGCCCGTCACGTCCGTGAAGATGATCAGGTTCTCACGGTACAGAATCTTGCCGGTGGCCGCGTCCGCGACGAAGCGCCATTTGTCATACGGCTGACTGCCGACGCGCGCGCTTTGGCCGACGAACATGACCGCTACGGCGGGACCGGCCGGCTGGTCGCCGATGCCGGCCCAGATCACCGGCTCCGCCGGCGTGAACTCGGTCAGGCCGGGCACGAGCTGGAGGGCAGCGGTGCGGGCTGCGTCTGCGGCGAGGTTGCGGACGGCGTGCGGCGGGACGGCGAACGCGCCCAGGTCGTGGAGCGTGGAGGCGGCGAGCACCAGCGGGTAGCCCGCGTCCGGCTCGTTGCGCACCAGCAGGCGCAGCTCGGAACGGAAAACCGGCAGGCCCGACCGGTGCTGCGCGTAATACACCAACGTGAACTTGTACGCCCCGGTCTGCGCGTCATACATCACCGGCTGCGTGCGCTGGCCGGCCGCGCCGCCGGGCAGCAGCTCAGCCGCGGGCACGCCGAACACGTCGCTGTGGGCCTGGACGAAGCTCGCGGCGCTTTGCTCGGGGGAGCTGCCCAGGCCGAACGTCGTGCCGTAAATGCGCGTGGGGCGGGCGTCTGGCGGGTAGAAGCGGACGCCTGCGTGCGCGATCCGCAGGCGATCGGCCGGGGATTGGGCGCCGCCGGCCGCGTAGCGCAAAGCCGCGCTTTGCGCCGCCAGTTCGCTGCACAACGCCAGGCTGCCGAGGGCGGCCCACCAGCGCATGGGACGTTCTCCGGTACGCATCGCGGAGAGGTGAAATCTCGCGCTTCTTTGGCTCCAGTCACCGAGGATATCGACGGCGCAGATGGAAGGCAAGGAAGACCTCGGATCGCGCGGGCCGATACGTCAGGGCGGCGCCGAAGCTGAGACAGGGCAGGTGCGGCGTCGGGCGGCAGGGCGAAGTTGAACTTCGTCCGACCACTTGGCTCCGCAGTGCGATCATCCGATAAAATGCGCCGACTGGCACTCCCCGAGAACGAGCCGGCCGGCGCGCCGCCCGGCGCGCAGGGTAGTGCGAAGCTCCAGCTTTGCACGCGCACAGGCGCCGCGGCCGGGTTGCGAAGGCCGATGTCGATGCCGTTGAGGTCGCCGATTGCCGCCCAACGAATGGGCCGGTCGCCGCGCACGCCGCCCCGCGGACGGTTGGCGCGCGTCGGTGTCGCCATTCTGGTGATCGTCCTGGCGGGCGGTGGGCTGCTGGCCGGGCGCTCGTATCTCGCGCGGTGGAGCCTGGACTGGCAGATCCGACAGGGTCTGCAACTGCTGGAGCAGGCCGACAGTCCGGCCAGCGTCCGGCGCGCGCTGGACAAGTGGGAGGCTCAGACGCGGACGGGTTGGGAGGGGCGGATCGACGAGCTGGTCACGCGCCTTTACACGCAGTACCCGCTGACGGACCTGCGGGTGCGGCGACTGCTGGAGCGCGTGGCGGGGACCGACTACGGCGCCCGCCGTGAGGACTGGCAGCGCTGGACCAGGGCGCGCCAGCGTCTGCGCGCAGGCCAGCAGCCGGAGGTTGGGCCGCGCGAGGCCGTCCGTCTCGAGGAGGTCTGGACCGCGACGGTGGGTTTCAGCGCGTGGTTTACGACCATCATCCCGCTGGACGGACAGATCTACGTGGCGTCGCTCGGCGCGCATTTCGACGATCCGCAGGACCGCGCCGACGGCGTCGTCCGCGTGGATGGCCAGACCGGCGCGTCCACCCTGATCTTCACCCCGCCCGCCGAGCACCGCGGCCCGCACGACGTGATCGGGATCGCGGCGTGCGGGGACGGGCTGTACGCCGCGTGCTACAACGGCTACGTGTACCGCCTCGACCGCGAGGGGCAGGTGCGCTGGCACAAGCACGTGGGGGGACCGGTGGTCAGTCCGCCGCTGGTGGTGGATGTGAACCAGGACGGGGAGCCGGACGTGATCGTCGTCACGCGGGCGGGGAAGGTGGTGGCGCTCAGCGGCAAGCGCGGCGCCGAGCTGTGGGTGACGCCGGTGTCGCAGCCGGCGGCGGGCAGAGACATGCTGGGGGCGACGTTGGCGCTGGGCCGGACCGGGCCCTGGACCCGGCTCGGGAGCGACGCGCTGCGCGCCGCCGGGCTGGAACTCGTGGTCACGACGCCCGCGGGCGACGTCGAGGTGCTGGCGCTGCGCAACGGGAAGGCGCTTTGGCGGCACGATCTGCCCGCGGGGACACTCTCGGGCGGGATTTGTCATACGGCGCCGGAAGGCAGCGGTCCGCCCGCGTATGTCGCCGACCGCGCGGCCGGCGTCTGGGCGCTGGTGAATCCAGGGCGCGGGCTGGAGGCGGCGTACATCCGCGGTCTGGCGCTGGGCGGGGATGAGACCCTCATCGCCGCGCTGCGCACCACCGTCATCGAGCTGGGCAAGCCCCCGCTGATCGTGGCCTGCCCGACCGGCTCCTACGACAGTCGGCGGGGCGCAGTTTGCCTGCTGGGGCCGGACGACGTGCATTGGCGCCTGGGGCTCGACGGCGCGATCTGGGGCACGCCGGCGGTGGCCGATCTCAACGGCGACCGCAAGCCGGAGCTGGTCGTGGCCGTGATCGAGCCGCGTGACGCCGGCCGGGGTGGCACGGGCGTCCCGCCCGTGTCGGAGGGCTGCGTCGGCGTGCTCTCGATTGTCTCTCTCGCGGGGCACTGCCTGCACCGCGTCGTCGTGGACGCGCCGGTCGAGTGCTCGCCGGTCGTGGCCGACGTCGACGGGGACCAGCGGCTGGAGCTGCTGATCGCGGACCAGTCGGGAGTGCTGCACTGCTACAAGACGGCGGGCTACGGCCCGGTCGAGTGGGGGCTGTACGGCGGCGACAGCCACAACACGCGCAACTACACGAACGCCTACGCCTACGGGCAGACACTGTTCGGGCGTCAATGGGACTGGCGGCCGGAGTAGGCCGGCGCGGGCTGCGCCCGCGACGCATTGTGGACTTGGGAGCTTGGATTGGGGCCGAACGCAGGCCGCGCGACGCTGCGGTCGCGGGTGGGAAGGTGAGCCAACGACCGGGAAAAAGGGGCTGGCGGGGGCGCTGGCCCAAGGTGCTCAAGGTGCGCGTGTGCGCGCGACCTAGTTGAGCATGTTGGTTATGGGACGATGGGGGCCGGGGAGGACATCGCGGAGACGCGGGGATGCGGAGACACGGGGACGAGAAGGGCCGGAGACGCGGAGGGGCGGAGCGGGGGTGGGGATCGAGGGGGTGGGTGAGGGATCAAGGGATCGAGGAGCGGACGGCGGTCTACGCCTGCCCGGTGCTCGCGGTGTGCGGCGCGTCCGGGGCTCGGTGGCAGGATTGGCGGGCTTAGCCGAGCGGGTCAGCTTGCGCGCACGAGAATCGCGTTGATTCCGCATCGTCCGGTCCGCTATCATGGCTCGTTGAGGAGGACGACGTGGCGTGACCGCGGGGACATGAAGGTCGCGTGGGGGGCCGTGAGTCTGCCGGGCGGAATGCGGCGCGCTCGCTGAGCGCAGTCGCCGCGGGACACGCACAACGCTTCATCTTCAGACCGAGGGCGATCATGGGCACACGACGCACACTCAACAGCGGTGGCAGCACGCGCATCGGGGCCGCGGCCGTCGCGGTATTCACAATGGCCGTGCTGGCAGGCGGCGCGCCGGCGCGGTATAATGGTTGACTGGAGCCGGCAAGGGAACGAGGCAGAGTCATCTGGGAAATGTCGCCTGAAGGAGGTCGTGCGGTGCGGCGAAACTGTGCCTGTAGCATGGCGGTGCTCACTCTTTGTTCAGCATCGGTATTGGGGGCCGACATACGCCTCGAGGTGTTCAACACCACCATGACGCAGATCGTCCTGCGCTGGGACGACGCGATCCCCAGCGTTGTCCGATACGAGTTGCAGCGGGATACCAATCCTCTGTTCCCATCGCCCAAGACATACGTCTTTGCTTCCGGCACCGCAACGTACAACCTCAAGATCTTCTCCGACACGAATCGAGATCCCGGCCCCCAGCAGTTCAGCGGAATCGCCACCCTTCCGCTGCTGGATCGGGACACGGTGTATTATTACCGCGTGCGGGCGACGGTCGCGGGCGGACCCACGGTGTTCTCGAACATCGTTCCCGCGCAGGTCAGCGGGCCGGTCCGGGGCGTGGAGGGCGATTTGTGGGCCGATGTTGTGCTGGGCAAGCCGGATTTCACGCAGAACTCCATCCGCAGCACGACCGCGCATGCGTCACAGTGGGCGGGCGGCGTCGTGTTCGATCACGCGCACAACCGGATGTACCTCGCGGACATGAACAACAACCGGATCCTCGGGTTCGACCGGAACGCGATTTCCGGTTTCTCGATGGTCGGGCCGATGCCGGAACAAGACAACGTGGCGCGCGGATGCCCGTATACGCTTGACCCACCTCCAACTTGGAACTATCCGGACGATAGCGGCACCCTGTTCACGGATGGCCAGCCGTCGACCACGCATTCGGATTCGTTCGGGTATACGGTGATGGTGCCCGGCTGGCCTACCACCGTCGACGTCACCGTCGATCTCGGCACGGTGCGTTCCATCAACTACACCAGCTTCAGCAGCGGCGGCGGTACGCCCGGCTACGTGGTGGGCGCCGTGACCATCTTCGTTTCCGCAAACGGCACGGATTGGACGCAAGTCGGGCACGCGGAGAATCCGGGACGCAAGGCGGATCTCATCATCGCTTTTCTGCCGACGGCTTCCGTGCGCTACGTGCGCTTCCGCGCGATCTCCCAGCAGGGCGTGAACGGTGTGACCGACTGGCTCTTCATCGGCGAGGGCCGGGCCGGGATGATCGCCGAGGCCGGCATCCAGGAACAGTTGGCGCACACCCCCTGCACCACCAATGGCGACTGCTATACCGGAAACTACTGCGACCTCACGGAGGATCCTACGCGTCCGCCCGATCTCGTGCTCGGCCAACCGGATCTGGAGGGGCACTCGGCAGGCAACAATGATTCCACCGCGCAGACGTTCCCGTATCGGGGGCCGGCGAGCGCTGCGTCGCTCTGCCTCACGCACCCGACGCAGATCAGCATGGGCGAGACGATCGCGTGGATCAAGATGGCGGTGGACGACGCGAGCAACCTCTACGTGCCCGACCTCTTCAACAACCGCGTGCTGCGCTACGACGACCCGTTCGCCACGGATGCGGTGGCCAACCAGGTGTGGGGCCAGAACGACTTCACCGGCAACGAGTACAACAAGAGCCACGGCCCGCCGTCGGCCAGCAGCCTGAACCTCACCTGCGATGTGAGCGGCGTCAATCCCTCAGGCACGACGTACGTGGACGGGCGCGAAGGCGCCGGCGTGGACATCGACCGTCACGGCAACCTGTGGGTGGCGGACACCGGCAACCACCGCGTGCTGCGCTTCCCGAGAAACCCGACCACCGGCGTGATCGGCACGAGCGCCGACCTGGTGCTTGGTCAGGCATCGTTCACCACGAAGACCCCGGGAAACGGCACCAGTCTCGCGCAGTTGTACTACCCGACGGATGTCGAGGTGGACAAGGTCACCGATCGGGTATATGTGCCTGACGGCTACTCGGGAAGCCAGGCGCGCATCCTGGCCTTCGCGCCGCCCTTCAGCAATGGCATGGCGGCCGCCGAGTCAATCCCCATGCCCATGGAGCTGGAGCTCAACCCCGGCGCTGCCCCGTACGCCTTCATCGGCCAGCTCAGGCTCGACACCAACATCCATGGGCTCTGGGTAGGGAAGAGCACTTTCACGACGGAATTACTTAACCTCGATACACACCATTCCGTGGCGTCGGTCCTGACGCAGCAGTCGTCCGGATTCGCTCTGGACGGCAGCGGCAATCTGTTCACCGTGTCCAAGTGGTTCGATCTCACCCGCCGCACGTATCCGCTGTTCTCGGATCAAGCCACCGTGTTCCCCGGGACGATCATGGCTTCGGCGGATACGATGGGGCAGATCTGGGGGCTCACGTTGTGCAACGGACAGTTGGTCGTATGCGACGGCTCGCGCGTCCTGATCTACAACAATCCATCGTCGCTCTCCAACGGACAAGCCGCGGATGACCTCTATGGCGATGCCGACTTCGATACCATCACGTACGATGCATACTACGGGTACGCGCATAGCGACGCTTCCGGACGACTGTGGATCAGCCGGCGCGGAGGCGCGAATACGCTCCTGGCGTTCACTTCCCCTCTGACGCACGATTCGGTGCCGGTGCGGCAGATCGTCCTGAGTGGTGGTTCTCTCGTTAACCTCGAAGGGGAGCCGGTGCCGGTGCAGGGCGCGGACATGATCGACTTCGCGCCCGTCGGCTCCGGTGATGCCATCTGGGTGGCGGATACGTGGCATAGCCGGGTGTTCCGGATCTCGAATCTCGATGGGGCGGTGCGTCCCGGCGCCGACCCCTATGTGGATGTGGTCCTGGGACAAGCGGACGTGTCGGGTACCAGCGCGAACCGGGGCCTGAGCCATCCGCGCGCCGATACGCTCGCCACTCCGTACAACGTCGCCGTCAGCCCCGACGGAGGTCTTTACATCACGGACAACGGCGGTGAGGTGGGCTCAAACTCCAGGATTCTGCAATTCGATGCTTCGCTTTTCCCGGACGCTCCCGCACAGACCATGTTCGGCGTCCCGGCGAGCAGGGTTTTCGGGACCGGCGGCAGTTTCACGGTTTTCGGTTGGCAGAGCCAGGATCCCATATGCTCTCCATTCGCAATCGCGTTGCATCCGCAGGGCGCGATGGTCGCGCCGATGAATGGTTATTCCGGGCAACGTTTCCCGTTGGTCTGTCTGGATCCGCTGAATTCATCGCTCCCGCAGATGGCCTTGGGCGATTTCATGTCCTATCCCGCCATGGCAAGCCATTTCGATGCCGAGGGCAACCTGTATGTCGGTGACTTTGACTGGTCACGGCTCCTGATCTACAAGAAGCCGTTCAAGTATTTCTACGAGCCCCGATTGCCAGGCGACCTGAACTGCGACGACTTCGTGGACTTTGACGATATCAACCCGTTCGTGACGGCGCTCGTCAATCAGGCCGGGTACGAAGCCCGCTATCCCGGCTGCCGCTGGCTCAACGGCGACATCGACGGCAACGGGGCCGTGGATTTCGACGACATCAACCCGTTTGTGAAGTGCCTGGTGCTAGGCGGTTGCCCGTAGCGGGAGAGTGATGAGTTAAGAGTGATGAGTTAAGAGTTTCGGACGAGGACGGACAGGGGAGCGACGAGTGGCGAGTAACGAGTCGTGAGCGCGGACGGCCAGGGGAGCGACGAATGGCGGCTTGAGAGTGACGACCAGAGCGGCGGCCGGGAGGGTGGCGTCTCGGCCGGCCGCTATCGCGCTCGCTGGCACTTCGCGTTCGGATCGGACAGGCGACACGGGGGTGGCCGGTTACTCCAGCAGCCAGCGTCGCATCCGCTCCGCGTTCTGGATCAGCCACCCGATCTTGTGGGCAATCATGCGCAGCACGCCGAAGCCCGGCAGCCGGCCGAAGGAGCCCGTGACGGCGATGGGCAGGGCGGCCTCCGCCACCAGGGCCTCGATCATCAGGTTGGGGACGATCCGCCGCTGCTCCTCCGGCAGCAGCTCCACGGCCAGATAGCCCTCCAGAAAGCGGCGCATGCGGCTCTCGTCGAAGTACTTGGGCCACGCCTCGGGCGGCGCCTCGCCGCGCAGGATCGAGAACTGGAGCATCCCGTACGTCACGTCGATGATGCGCGGCTGGTGGCGGGCGGCGTCGAGGTCGAGCACGGCGCGGACCTTGGGCCCGTGAAAGACCATATTCCCCGGGTGCCAGTCCCCGTGAATGATGCTCAACGGCCAGGACGCGAAGCCGCAGCCGTTGATGAACTGCGCGGCCTGATCGTACTGCTCGTGCAACTGCTGCGTGAGCTGGAGCAGCTCGGCCTCGTGCCCGACGACCGAATCGTGGCTGGCGGTGATGGTGGGGATGGCGTTCAGGCCGACGTGGACGTTGGGCGAGTCGTGATAGCTGCCCGCCGGCGGGTTCCACTCCGTCTGAAAGTCGGCCACCGCCAGGTGATACTTGGCCAAGGCCCAGCCGGCGCTGGCGGTCTGTTCCAGCGAATAGTCGTAGCGCTCGCCTTCGATGTACCGGAACACCTCGTACACGTGGCCGCCGAGCTGGAGCAGCGAGTTGTTGTCTTCGCGGGTGCCGATCAGCGCGGGGACGGGGAACTTGCGGTCCAGCAGGTGCCCGGTCAGGGCGTGCGCGAAGGCGACCTTGAGGGGGTCGTCGCGCCCGACGGCCCGGCGTTTGAGCAGGTAGCGCCCGTTCGGCGTCTCCAGCAGGAGCTTGGGCGAGCGGCGCGAGCCGCGGGTGAACTCCTTGGCGGTGGAGATGACGCCCAGGTCATAGTGGCTGAGCACCATGGCCAACTCGTCGGGCTCGAAGCGTTCGCGTTCGGACGTCATAGGTAGAGCAAGGCTCCGCTTGGCCGCTCGGTTCGGGCGATCTGTCCGGCGCGCCACCATCATAGCGCGAAACACTGGCCAGACAAGGTGAAAACAGAGGGCGGGGCGCCTGGTCGATGCCCACGAGCGACTACGACCTCCTGGCGATGACGCCCGAGGAACTGGCCAGGGTCGACATCGCCCTGATGAATCTGCTTTGCGCCAAGGGTCTGCCGGGCGCCGAGAACCGGGACATTCCGCCCGCACTGAGGAAGCGCGGCGAATGGGGCGCGAAGGTGAGGTTCGAAACGGAACGCCACCTCTACCGCGGGACCGACCCGCGCCACGCCGAGCACTACGCCAACTCCGAGGCCCCGACCTTCCTCCCGCTGTCGTCGTGCCCGGAGAGAGCCCGCCCGTTCGCTCCGCCCCGCTGAATCCACCCCGCTCCGCCCCCAGCCCTTGCGCCCGTCTGCCCCCCGCACCCCCGTGACTACCCGCGGCCTCCGATCGCGCCACTTGGTTCGTCAGCGCCGATCTTCGCGCCGCGCGCTTGTGAATAACGATTTAGAGCCTATCCCATAACCTCTGCGGCCCGCAGCGTGATGTACGCGCAGGCCAGGTGGAGCATGGCGGTGTAGTTGGCGGCTTTCTTCTCCCAGCGGATCAGGAGTCGCCGAAAACGGTTGAACCACGAATGCGTTCGCTCGACCACCCAACGCCGCGCGCGATAGCCCGGGACACGTTCCTGGGCTTGCCGCTCTTCGCCGCGGGCCACGATG
>Ga0315273_10014106_pt1 | contig 10288 bp, 6 predicted proteins | sample YL17G02_0_MG_FD_205753 | JGI IMG/M metagenome (GOLD analysis project Ga0315273, IMG submission 205753) | Sediment microbial communities from Yellowstone Lake, YNP, Wyoming, USA - YL17G02_0 | ecosystem: Environmental > Aquatic > Freshwater > Lake > Sediment | place: USA: Wyoming | collected... | reverse complement strand
GAGCAGCTTTGCTGGGGTGACGCGGCGCTCTATCTGCGCATGCCGACCCCGGCGCTCGGCGGCTCGGCGGTCGCAGCCGCCGGAACGCCCGAGCAGAAGGCACGTTTCCTCGCCAGCTTCCGCGGCGATGGTCATCCCGTGTGGGGCGCGATGGCGATCACCGAGCCGGGCGCCGGCTCGGACGCAGCAGCGATCCAAACCACCGCGCGCCTGGACGGCGAGCAATGGGTGCTGAACGGCACGAAGATCTTCTGCACGAGCGGCGAGAGCGCGTCGCAGATCGAGGGCGGTTTCGTCGTGGTCTGGGCGACCCTCGACAAGAGCGCCGGCCGGGGCGGGATCAAATCCTTCGTCGTGCCTGCGAAGACGCCCGGCATGAAACTCGTCGGCCTGGAGAAAAAGCTCGGAATCCGCGCGTCGGACACGGCAACGCTCGTCTTCGAGGAGTGCCGGATCCCGAAGGAGAACCTGCTCGGCCGCGCGGAGGTGACGAAGCAGGACCCGAAGAAGACGGGCGACAAGGGCTTCAAGGGCGCGATGGCGACCTTCGACGCGAGCCGTCCGATCGTCGCGGCGATGGCCGTGGGGGTCGGCAGCGCGGCGCTCGAGTTCCTGATCGAAGAGCTCACGCGGCAGGGCGTCGCGATCCGCTACGCTGCCCCGCGGCACGTGCGCACGGCGATCGAGCGCGACGTGATCGAAATGGAAGCGGAGCTCCAGGCGGCGCGGCTGCTCACCTGGCGCGCGGCATGGATGATGAACAAGGGGCGCCCGAACAACCTCGAGGCCTCGATGGCGAAAGCCAAGGCGGGGCTATCGGTCACTCGCATCACGCAGAAGGCCGTCGAGATCCTGGGGCCCCCTGGCTACTCGCAGAAGCTGCTGGTCGAGAAGTGGATGCGCGACGCCAAGATCAACGATATCTACGAGGGCACGCAGCAGATCAACCAACTGATCGTCGCCCGCCGCATTCTCGACTACTCGTCGAGCCTGCTGCGCTAGCCATCGACGGAGGAAGCCATGGGCGTAAGCCCCGACCTGCTCGAGATCCTGGTGTGTCCCGAAACGAAGCAACCGGTTGCGCTCGCGCGCGCCGAGATCCTGGATCGCCTGCGCCGTGAGGTGGAGGCCGGACGCCTGCGCAACCGCGGCGGCCAGCCCGTCACCCAGCCCATCACCGAAGGGCTGGTGCGCGAGGACGGCAAGGTCCTGTACCCGGTCGACGACGGCATCCCGGTGATGTTGATCGAAGAATCGATCGAGCTCTAGCGGGTCCCGCGCGCGGGGGACCGCGCGCTCCCGCACTTCGCTCGGCTACGCCTCGCTGCGCGCTTCGCTTGCTTCAGCGGAGGCCGAGGTCGCGCTATTGCGCGAATTCGCGGCGCTTGAGCTGGCGCACGTACTCGCTGAGCTCCGGGTCGCCGGCGACGACGGCCGAGATCTTCTCCTCGAAGCGCGCGGCCTCGGCACGCAACGGCTCGTCGTCGAGCTTGAGCTCGAGCAGATCGGCGAGCTTGTGCAGCAGCGCCAACGCCCCGCGCGGATTGGGGGCGGCGCTGATGTAGTGCGGAAGGCCGGCCCACAGGCTGACGATCTCGACCCCGTCGCGGCGCAAGCGATCGGCGAGCGCACCGACGATGCCGGTGGGTCCCTGGTACGCAGACGCTGGCACGCCGATCCGCTCGAGCACACTCGGGTCGCTCGCGAAGCCGGTGACACCGACCGGTCTCGAGTAGACGACGTCGGCGAGGAAGGCGCCCACCAGCACGACGCGGCGCACGGCGAGCTCCGCGACGAGCTCGGCGATCAGGTCGCAGAAGCGGCGCCAACGCAGGTGCGGCTCGATGCCGCAGCCCGTCACGAGCTCGCGCGACCCGTCCATCGAGCCGTATCGGAACGCCACGTTCGGCCAATCGATTACGCGCTGGTGTCCGGCGTCGAATCGCACCGTCGGACGCGCCACGCTGAAGTCGTAGAAGTCCTCACAATCGATCTCGGCGAGCGGAACGGCGCGAATCGCGTCTTCGACGTAGCGAACGGCGAGCGTCGCGGCGTCTCCGGCGTCGTTCCAGCCGCCGAAAGCCAGCAGCAGCGGCGCATCGCGCAGCGCGGGTCGAACGTGCAGCCGCAGCTCGCTCATCGCGAGCAGGGTCGCACGCCCACCCGCGCGAAACAAGCCTGAACGGCAGGGTCCACCGTCACGCCGGCAGGCGCCGCGCGCGCCGACTAGCGAAGCAGCCGATAGCCGTGACCGCGCACGGAGACGATGTGGCGCGGCCGCGACGGATCGGGCTCGATGTAGCGCCGCAAGCGCACGATGAAGCTGTCGACCACGCGCGTGCGCGTGTCGGGCCGCAGGCCCCACACCTCCTCGAGTAGCTCGCCGCGCGTGACGGCGGCGCCCTCACGCTCGAGCAGCGCGCGCAGCAAGCCCATTTCGCGCGTGGTGAGCGTCACGGTTTCACGCGGCGATTCGATCTCGAAGCGATCGAAATGGACGGTGACGTCACCGACCGCGATCGAGCGTACGCTATCGGCGTCGGGCGCGAGCTGGCTCCAACGCCGCCTGCGCAACAGGCCGCGGACGCGCGCGAGCAGCTCGTCGAGGCGGAACGGTTTGGTCAGGTAGTCGTCGGCGCCCTCCTCGAGGCCGCGCACCAGATCCTGCGTGTCGTCCTTCGCCGTGAGGATCAAGATCGGCACGTAGTTGCCCGCGGCACGCGCGCGGCGCAGCACCTCGACGCCATTCATCTGGGGCAGCATCAGGTCGAGGATCACGAGCTCGAAACCCGCCGCTGGATCGGCGAGCCGCCGAGCCGCATCGGCGCCGTCGCGCGCGATCTCGACCGCGTGGCCCTCCGCCGCGAGATTGAAGCGCAGGCCCTCGGCCAGATGCGCCTCGTCGTCGACCACCAGGATCCGCGACATTGCGAGCTCTCCCTACGCCACGGGCGGCGCGGCGCGCAGCGTCACCACGAAGCGGCTGCCGGTGCCACGGCCCTCGCTGCGGGCGACGACGGCGCCACCCTGGCTCCGCACCAGGTTGCGCACGATGAACAGCCCGAGCCCGAGCCCCGCAGCGGTGCGCTGTACGTCGCGGCCGGCGCGGTAGAAGCGCTGGAAGATCTTGCGCAGCTCACCGGACGGAATGCCGATGCCGCGGTCCGAGATCTCGACGCGCACGCGGCCCTCGCCCAGGGCATCGACCCGGACCTTCACCTCGACGGGATCCTCGGAGTACTTGACCGCGTTCTCGAGCAGATTGCGGAACACCACGGCGAGCTCTCCTGCGTCCCCGCGCACGCTGGCGTCGGCGCCGTAGAGGCGGACGGCCGCTTCCGCCAGCCCGTGGTGGGAGCGAATCTCCGCGATGCACTCGCGCAGCAGATCCGAGAGCCGCACCACGCCGAGCTTGGCGCGCCGACCCGGCTCTTCGGCTCGCGCGGCGGTGAGGACCTGCTCGAGCGTACGATCGAGGCGCTCGACGTCGGCGTGCATTCGCGCAAGGAATTGTCGGCGCTGCCCCGGCTCGGGGTCGTGACGTGCGAGCGTGTCGAGATAGAGGCGCAGCGAAGCCAGCGGCGTGCGCATCTCGTGCGTCACGGCATCGATGAAGGCGCGCTGGCGCTGGTTCGTCCGCATCTCGCGCACGAGCCACGCGCACAGCCACACGAGCCCCACGAACACGAGCAGGAAGAAGATGCCGCCGGCGATCAGCAGCACCCAATCGAGGCTCGCGAGCTCGCGCGCCGCCCGGCGCACCTCGGAGACGAGCAGGATCTGCCAGCCGACAGCCAGGGTCAGCACGAGCAGCAGCAGCACGACGCCGACGGCGAGCGGCAATCCGATGGAGCGGCGGGCCACGGGGACCTCTCGGCCAGCAAGGGTAGGATAGAATCACGCCGACCCTCCAGGAGGCTACGGATGTCCGTCAGAACTCGCCGCCCGCACTGGCTCGGGTTTCTGCTGATGGGCGCCGCGCTCGCCGCGCCGGCCGACGCCGAGCCGCCGCCCGAAGGCAGCTGCCCCGCGCTCACCGCGCAGCCCGGCGCCAGCGTCGGCGAGGACGCCGTGCTGACGCGCATTCCCGAGGGCGCGACCGTCGCCTACGATTCGCTGCTCGCGCTGCGCCACCTGCTCCCCGAAGAGGTCTGGCAGCTCCGCCACGCGTTCTTCCACGACGGCATGCGCCTCGAGATCGGTGCGTGCCATCGCCGCTACCCGACGGCCGAGTTCTATGCGCAGGCGACCGAGCAGTTCCTGGGGAAGGCAAAGCTCGACGCCGACGGAAACCTGCACGGCTACGTCGCGGGCCTGCCCTTCCCGCCCGCGACGATCGACCCGCAGGCGCCCGACGCCGCCACGCGCTGGGCCTGGAATCTGGAGAAGCGCTTTCGCGGCGCGGGTCCGACGGGGAAGTTCCGGCTGGTCGACTTCCCGAGCCGCATGGGCGGCGTCATGACCTACGAGGGCTCGTTCTTCCTGCTCCAGTCGCGCGAGCGCGCCGATCTTGCGGCCACCGGCTACGCGATCCCCAACGCCGATGAGAGCTTGTGGATTTCCGGCGGCCGCTTCGACGAGCCCGCGGACGCCCGCCAGCTCGCCTGGAACCAGATCCGCTCGCCCGAGGCGGAGACGCAGTACACGAATGCGGATCAGACCTTCGTCTACGTACCCAGCATGCGGAAGGTCCGCCGCTCCGCGACGCCCTGGGTCGATGGCCTCTTCACCCCCCGCTACCGCCTGAGCGGCGACAGCGGCGGCGGCGGAATCGCGATCGGCGGCAGTGACTACGGCTCGACCGAATCGATCAACCCGACCGCCGCGGTGTCGACGCAGGTGAGCGAGTACCTGCGCCGCGGCTTCGCGACGCTCTCGCTGCGCCCGAACGCCTATGTCTGGCGCCTGCTCGGCGAGCGTGAAGTGCTCGCGCCGATCAACAGCTCGCACGACGGCTATCCGACGAATCGCGAGCGCAACTATGGTACGAGCGGCCTCTCAGTCGCGAGCGATCGCTGGGACATGCGACAGGCGGTCGTGATCGAGGGGCTGGCGCGCTTCCGGGATCAGTTCAAGACGCTGACGGTGTATGTCGACTATCAGACCCAGCAGCCGCTCTACCTCGTCCGACGGGGCGAGCGCGGCCGGATCATCGATGTCGGCATCGCGGTCCACCGCTTCAGCGGCGACGTCGGCGGCTATCCCGTCTTCGGCGACGGAATCACGGCAAATGTCTTTGATCCTGTCGCCGAGGTCTTCTACGTAATGGCCGACGAGAGCGGCTGGCGCCGAGAATCCTGGGGCGTGAAGTCCACCCCGACCGCCGACACGGTGCAGCGGCGTTTCACCTCGACCGACTTCCTGATGCGCGGCCACTAGCGCAAGTTCTAGGAACTTCGCTCGCTGCGGCTCGCTGCGCGCGGACTTGCCTAGGAACTTCGCTCGCTGCGGCTCGCTGCGCGCGGGCTTGCGCCTAGAACGTGTAGCGAAGCCGGACGTACACCTCGTCGCGTCGATTGATCGCCGACAGGCGGTTCTCGACCCCGTCCTCGTAGGCGTTCTGGCCCGCCCGGTTCTGCGTCGGGGCGAAGCCGCGCACCGGCATCTCCTTGTACTGGCCCTGGCCGGTGAAATAGTTGATGCCGGTCGTCACCGAGAACGCCTCGTTGAAGCGGTAGGTGATCGACGGCAGGAAACCGGCCGAATGCGACTTGAAGTCGAAGACCGTCACCATCTGCGGCAGTAGCCGGTCCTGGTAGTAGCCCGTGAACGCCGCGAACGTGAAGAGCGCGTTGAACGGCCCGTTCTGCTGGAAGCCGCTGTTGTAGTCCGTCAGGTAGTCGAAGAACCATTGGGTGTTGAAGAAGAAGGTGCGGTTCGCGTTCAAGAAGTTGATGAACGTCGGCCGGTCGATCGAGACGGTGAGGTTCAGGGAGTCCGAGTCCGAGACGCCGTTGAAGCTCTCGGAGTCCAGGAACGGCGTGGCGCCGACCCACGTGAATTCGACACCCCAGTTGGTTTTCGACACGTCCTCCGCGAAGTCCGTCGAGAACCCGAAGACGTTGCGCTTCGCGTAGCGCAGCGCGAGCTCACCGCCGCTGTGCCAGATGAAGTCGCGCCGGCCGAAGCGGCCGTTGCCTCCCGCCTCGACGCGGTTGCTGTTCGGGCCGCCCAGGCCGAGGAAGCCCTTCACGTTGGCGCAGAACTGCGGAGCGGCGAAGCTGCACCTTTCCGGGTTATACGCGTCCGCCGGCTGGAAGCACTCCCGATTTGTCGAGACGCCGTCCTTGGCTACGTCGCAGGACGTCGCCACCAGGAACAGCATCATGTTCCAGGAGACGGCCGCCAGCTCGCTACGGAAGATCTGAGCCGTAGGAAGATTCGGGTCGTATAGCCCAGCGAGTGCCGTACCCGGGAAATATTGGTTGACGAATTGGAGCTCGAAATTGCGCCCGGTCGGGAACTGGGCGCTTAGGGGCTTGAAGTCGCACCTGCGCACCAACGGGTCCGCTGAGTAGACCTCGGCCTCCGTCTTGCACCCCGCAAGCGGATGGAAGAGGGTGCTAGCGCCGATGACGATACCCGCCTCGCCTAACGGGGGGTTGGCAATCTTGTCGTAGCCAAGCGTCGTGCGCGAGTACGAGGTGGTGGCGCACGGCGTCAGGTCCACGGGAGAACCGTCCGCGTGCGTGCCGAGAATCGGTGCGCCGCTCAAAAGTCGCGCGAACACACAGCCGTCCTGCGCGGGGTTGTAGCCATCGTCGAACGTCACGAGCCAGCGGCCGTTTGCAAAGTCGGCCGCGATGTCCTGCGCGCCGCGGCAGCCCGGCAGCACGATCAGACGCCCGCCCACGTTACGCGTGCAGACGGGTCCGCCTTCGTAGCCGATGGTGCCCGGCTGCACGAGATTCCGGTTGGTCGTCGTCCAGCCCGGCGTACTGGCGGTGAGTCCATTGAGTCCCACCGTCGCCGTGCCCTCAAAGCCGGGGAAGGATTGCAGGATCGCGCTGCCCTCGGCGTTGAGCAGATCGACTCCGCCGCCGAACCCCCAGCCGAATTGCTGGTAGTCGACGTCGGGGGTAGGGAGTATGTAAATGCCGCCCACGCCGCTATCGCAGCGCGTTCCAAAGAAGGGGCCGCAGCCCAGCGCCGCGCGCTGCTCGTTGGTGAGCGTCGAGTCCAGCGTCAGGAAGTCCTGTCGATCCGGGGTGAGCCCGTTCGGGCCCTGGTTGATTGGCACGGAATAGGCCGTGATGATGCCGTCTCTGGCGTCGACATTGATGGGGCGCACTGGCGTGGAAAACTCGGCCTGCCCGCCCTTGGTGGCGCCCTCGATCACGCGGAAGAAGTTCTGCGCGAAATCGGAGATCTCGCCCGCGAACAGGGTGGTGAACACCTCGCTGAGCGGGATCGGGATTGCCCCGTTCAGCGGCTGCCCGCTGCCAAAGATCGACTGCGCACAGCCTCCCGGATCGACGCTCGCCGCGATCGTCACCGAAGCGCTGCAGATGAAGGCGAACAACTGCTGATTCGCCGATTGGTTCTCGAGCGCGTTCTGCGGGGACGATCCCTTGAGTTGGTAGAGCACCGGCAGCGGATTGTTGATGGGGTCGGCGTAGTGCGCGAGCAGGAGCTCGTAATCGGCGGGATCCCACTGGTTCGCGTTCACGCCGAATTGGGGCGTGCCGTCGGCATTCACGCCGACGATGCCGGCGGCGCCGGCCTTCAGGCAGTCCGGATCGACGCCCATGCCGAGGCCGCCCTGCATCCCCAATTTATTTTTGGGATCGCTGCCCGAGATCTCGATGGGAAAGCCAAAAAAGCTGCCGTAGAAGGCGCCCGGCGTCACGCAGCGTCCCGTCGCCCCCGCGATGCGCGGGCGGCCGCTGTCGGGATCCACGTTGCGCTCGTAGTAGTTGATCGCGTCGGGGAACGGGAAGTCGCTGTAGCCCCAGAAGTCGACGACGGCGAAGCTGAAGCGGTCCCAGCGCCATTCGACGCGACCGCCGATCTCGAGGCCCTTGATCGACTGCCACGGGTCCGGCGGCCGGTCGACGCCGACGATGCCAATGCCGGTGATGCCGTGTAACGCGAGACCCGTAGTAATGCCACAGACGACGTCTGGCGTGAACGCTTCGCCGCAGGCGCCGAGGTCCGCCGGCTTGTACTTGTCGAAGTTGAACGCGAACTCAGCGCGCACGTCCTCGAGCGGGCCGATGTCGTACAGTGAATAGACGAAGCGTCCCGCCATCAGCGCGATGCGCGATTCCTCGAGGCTCGCGAGCGAGGCGAGCGCCAGGTCCTGCGGGTTGAACTGGTCGGTGGTGCGGAAGAGCTCCGTCTTGCCCCACACGATGTTCTGCAAGCCGAGGCGCATCCAGAGACGGCTGTCGAGCATCTCGACATCGACGTAGGCTTCCTTGAGCTCCTTCCACTCATCCTGGCTCTGGCCGCGGTTCCACGCGCGATCGCTCTCGCTGATGTTGTAGCCGATGCTGTCGAAGTCCTGCTCGAGCAACGCGCGGCGCAGGTTGCTGCTCGGGATGTAGAGGCCCTGGGCGACGTTCGCGTCGAATTCCGCGAGGTTGCCCTTGTCCGGTCCGGGACGCGCCGGCAGCTCGGTGACACCGCCCGTCGCGCGCACGTTCTGAAACGGGATGCAGCCGGGTATGTTGGTCGTACCATTGATCTGGCCCTGCGCCGTGCCGTTGGGGGATGGTTCGTCGACCGAGGGCGTCAAGCATGGGATGATGTTGTTGAAGTCCCCGCCGAAGCCGTCCGCGCGACCATCCCGGCCGTCGAAGAAAGTCCCGAATTGGGGGAAGCGGGTCGTGGGTCCTGCGTTCCAACCGCGGGTCGGATCATTGAAGAACGTGACGGCCCGCGGGTCGGCGATGTCACATCCGACCGCTCCGGGGATGCATCCTATGGGGCTCTGGTTCGTATAAAGGGCTCCCCCGTTCGCCGGCGCCCCCATATCCAGCGCCCGTCGCTCCGGGCTGCGCGACACCTGGCCAAAGGCATTGACCAGGCCATTGCGCGTCGGCGGCAGGACCCCGCGGAACGGATTCGCGCGGTCGCTGAGTGACCCCAGGGTCTGGATTTTGTTCTTGGGCAGCCACGGCCCCATGATCCACGTCCGGCCGGTGCCGCCGTCCGGGCCCTTCTTCGAGCGGAAGGTCCAGCGGTAATCTTCCACCGGCGCGAAGGTGTAGTTCGCGGGGTCGTCGTCCACGCCCGTGTCGGGATTGACGCCGAGCTCGGCGTCGGCGCCGCGCGTCTTGAAGAGCGTATCGAAGCCCGGGAAGCCCTGACGACTGCGCACGATCGTGACGTACGGGCGGTTCGCCGGGCCCTCGGGCTGGTTCGGGTCGAACCCGGTTCCGAACCCGCCGCCGCCGGCCAGCTGGTTCTGCTTGATCCACTCATCATTGAATGCCTTTTCCTCCTCCGTCCATAGTGTGCGATCGGGACCGCCGCGCGGCCGGTTCGGGACGACCTGGAGCACTCCCCACGGCGAGGGCCGCTTGTCGGCGATGCGCTCAACGTCCCTGTCGGTCTTGATCACGCCGGCGTAGTCCTGATCCTGGGCGTCGCGCAGGCGCTGCGGCAGCCGCTCCGCGCGATTGCCGTAGGTGTTGACGGAGCGCATCGTGCCGCAGCCGCGCGAGTAGACGCAGTCGTAGCGGCCCTCGACGCGGACATAGCTCGAGAGCAGGTCGATCGGCCCGAAGCCGTTCGGCGCGATGTCGACCTCGAGCTCGAGGTTGAGAACGTTGTACCACTGCGCGAGATCGGCTTCCTCGTTGAAGCTGCCGTCGAGAACGCGCAGCTGCTCTTCGACGAAGCCGTGGAGCTGGACGCGGCCGTCCAATGCCTCGAGCGCCCGCGCGGTCTGCGCATGCACGAGCATGCCAACCGCCGCAAAAAGGCACGTCACTGCCCGCCGAGTCCGGCCGCTGGCCATGAAACCTCCTGCACCGCCGCAATCGTCGACGGGTCCCGTCGAGAGCGCGTCTTTCCCCACGAGCAAACCCGGAGTCGAAGCCAGCCACGACGGGACGCAGAAGTCTGGGCGCGCGTCCGCGGAGCTGCCTCGGGCACCGTGTACCAGGCGCAGTTATATCCCCGAGCAAATCTTGAAAGCAACGGTTTTTCGGGGAATCACGACGGCCGGCAGGGCGAGGGAATGCCGGCCTGCGAATCGCCCCCCCATTTGGGGGATGAGACTGGGGGATGAATCGACTTGAAAACGGCCCGGACGCGTGCTGCCGGTGGAGCGCGGCGG
>Ga0315273_10014104_pt1 | contig 10288 bp, 9 predicted proteins | sample YL17G02_0_MG_FD_205753 | JGI IMG/M metagenome (GOLD analysis project Ga0315273, IMG submission 205753) | Sediment microbial communities from Yellowstone Lake, YNP, Wyoming, USA - YL17G02_0 | ecosystem: Environmental > Aquatic > Freshwater > Lake > Sediment | place: USA: Wyoming | collected... | reverse complement strand
GGCGCGTTGTGGATCCAGATTTTCGATCCGCTGAGGCGCCAGCCCGTTCCGTCACGCAGGGCAGCCGTCTTGATTCCCGACACATCTGTTCCAGCCTCTGCCTCCGTGATGCAGTAAGACACGCGTTTTCGTGCGGCAAGTATGTCAGCAAGATAGCGCTGGCGCTGCCCGTCGGTACCATGGACAGAGAGCAGCGTGCCGATGAGTTCAACGAGTCCACATTGATCTGCCACCGAGGCATAACCGCGCGACAGCTCTTCCATGACCACGGCATAGGACAATGCATCAAGTCCTGCGCCACCATAGTCAGACGGCACGGTTATGCCAAACAGGCCAAGTTCCGCCATGTCGGAATAGATGTCGACCGGAAATTCTTCCGATTCATCGAGCGCCACGGCCCGCGGCCGTACACGGCTGTCAGCAAAGCGGCGTGCCGTATCGTTGATCTGGGTGTAAACATCGGCGCTCAGGCTTGGCACCGGAAGGAAAAAACCGGAATTGCTCATGGCACTCTCTTGACGATTCGCAAGATAGTTTCGAGATTGAAGCGAAGTCGGGCTTCCAGGCTTTCCTTGGCCATGAGGTCTCGTTCATAGACTATGGATCCGGTACAGCGGTTGGTGAGATAGTAATAGCCGATGGCAGCTATCGTGATGTTGAGCTGCACTGGGTCGATGCCTGACCTGAACACACCCTTGGCCACGCCGCGATCGAGCATCGACTTCACCATCTGCATGAATTGGCCGCTGACCTCGTGGATGGCCTTGGATGCCTTGAGGTGTCTGGCGCGATGCAAGTTTTCACTGTTCACGAGTGTAAGGAATTCCGGATGTTCGAGGTAGTAGTTCCAGGTGAAGGAAACCAGGGTTGAGATGGCCTCTTCGGGTTCCAGTTCATCGAGATGGAGCTTTTGCTCGGCAGAACGGATTCCGATATAGGCCGCTTCCAGCACTTCAGTGAACAGCCTCTCCTTGCTGCCAAAGTAGTGGTAGATCATGCGCTTGTTGGACTTTGACCGGAGTGCGATCTCATCAACTCTAGCACCTCCCAATCCCTTGCGCGCGAATTCAACAGTAGCTGCTGCGAGAATGCGTTTGCGGGTCTGATCTGCGTCGCGCGGCATGCTATCCCGGCGTTTGGCAGGAAGGGGAGGTGAGGGAACTGCAACTACATTTGCCATAGATCCTGCCATGCAAAAAACAATCTTCCATTAGCCACTAAATCATCTGCGCCAACTTGCAGCCAGGTTCTTGACTATCTCGTATAATGTAGTAACTAGTTAGTGCAGTAAAGACTAAAACGATGCGGGGATTTGATGACTCGGGTGTGGCGCACATTTTTGGGGCCCTGATTGTTCAGGGTTGTGCGGATCGACATGACCTTCATGGGTGTTTCGGCATTTGCTCAGTAGACTATTTCGGTTTCATACTTGTTGCCGCGGACGCTATCACCATAGAACGCGCCAAGGTCCTGATCATCAAGTAGGAGCAAGCCATGCAAGTCGCCATTCCCAGCCGCAACGGCATTCCCCTATTTGGCCTTGGCACCTTTCCGCTCAAGGGAGATGATGCCGCGCGCGCCGTGGCGATGGCACTGGAAATCGGAATACGGCACATCGATACGGCGCAGATGTACGGTAACGAAGCGGACGTTGGCCGTGCCATCCGGCAGGGGGCTGTCCCCCGCGACCAATTGTTCGTGGTCACCAAGGTAGATCCCGGCAACATTACAGAGGAACGCTTTGCCAGCTCTGTGAAACGCTCAATGGAAGACCTTGGCGGCCCTGCTGACCTTCTGCTGATTCACTGGCCGCCTTCGGAAACCGAATTCGATGCCGCACTGGACCGCCTCATGGCCACACAGGAAAAGGGCCTCACGCGCGCAATCGGCATCAGCAACTCAACACCCAACATGATGCGCCGGGCTCAGCAGCGCGCGGGTGGCCTTATCGTCAACAACCAGGTGGAATTTCATCCCTTGCTCGACCAGCAGAAACTGCTGGCAGCGGCGTACGAACTTAGCATCGTGGTGTCGGCCTACAGTCCTCTGGGCCGTGGCGCTGCGTTGAAACCGATGGTCATACAAGGCATTGCAAAGCGCATTGGCCGGCCACCGTCCGAAGTGGTGTTGCGGTGGATCATCCAGCAGGGAGTTGCCGCCATTCCCATGACGACGAAACGCGACAATGCGCTATCGAACCTGAATGCATTGACGTTTGAACTGTCAGGCGAAGATATGGCCGCCATCACGGCCCTGGGCACGCGGCAGGGCCGCCTCATCAATCCGGGATGGATGGCTGGCCGATGGGATGAATGAAACGTTCAAGAGGGCTCCTTAACTCACCGACGCAAAACGTTCGGCGCAAACCTGCAGGGTTTCCTCCATCGACCGCTTCCACCAGTTTTTTGTGGAGAAGATTTCAACTTCAACGGCGCCCCTGTAGCCCCCAATCTCAGCCATGTTGCGGATGCCTCGCACGTCGATGACGCCGTCGCCCATCATGCCACGATCGTTCAATACATCCGCCGTAGGTACTAGCCAGTCGCAGACATGGAAACCAAAGATACGCCGTGTGGCACCCGCCCGGGCAATCTGACCTGCAAGGTCGGGATCCCACCAGACATGATAGACGTCTATGCAGGCGCCAAGCCACGGATCGGCGCTTGAACCTTCTACCGCCTCGCACATGTCAAGCGCCTGCGACAGGAGCGACAGGCATGACCGGTCCGCGGCATAGACGGGATGCAAGGGTTCCAGCGCAATCCTCACTCCATGCTGCCTGCCATGCTCAACCAGGAGGCCCGCCGCTTCCTGGACCTGGGCACGAGCGGCTGCGATGTCCTTCGATCCTGTCGGCAATCCGCCCACTACCATGACAAAGGAGTAGGCGCCGAGTGCGCCCGCATCGGTGATGGCCAACCGATTGGCTTGCACGTTCTGCTCAAATGTGAGACGGGTCAAGGCCGGGATGTAAGTGCTCCGGCAGTAGCCGGTCACGGCAAGACCCGCATCGCGGATGTGACGGCTGATCTTTGCCACATCCTGGCCCTCTACCTCGCGTCGCCAGGGTGCTATGGCGCCAAAGCCCGCCCGTGCCACCGCATCGACAACGTCATCGATGGGGGCCCGGAAGCCCAAAGTGGCCGTGTTGATGGCACACAGGTTGCGGTTGGAGAGGTCGCGCATTACGCACCGTAAACGGCGAGCAGATGCTTCATGCGCTTCACCGCAAGTTCAGGGTCGCTCAATAGGCGTGCCTGGTCTGCGAGTTGGAAGATTTCCGTGAAATAGGGCAGCGGCCGCATAGCTTGGGCCCCGCCCACCATGGTGAAATGATCCTGATGGCCGTTGAGCCAGGCTAGGAAGACCACCCCGGTCTTGTAATATTGCGTAGGAGCACGGAAAATCAGCCGCGACAGGGGCACGGTAGGATGCAGCAACGCGTTATATTTCTTCAGGTTGCCTTTACTCAAGGCGACAAGAGCGGCAGACGCGGCAGGCCCAATGGCGTCAAAGATGCCGAGCAGGGCGTGCGAGTATCCCTGGTCGTCGCCAGCGATGAGGTCAGGGTAGTTAAAATCGTCACCGGTATACATCTTTATGGACGCGGGAAGTCGCCGACGCATCACCACTTCCTTCTGGTCGTCAAGCAGGGAGATCTTGATGCCATCCACCTTCGAAATATTGTCGCTGATGACGCTCAGCGCCGTCTCCATCGTCTGCTTGAAATCATCGCCGCGCCAGTAGCCCTTGAGGGCAGGGTCGAACATGTCTCCCAGCCAATGCAGGATGACGGGATGGTCAGCCTCCGCCAAAACCCTTCTGTAGACGGAAACATAGTCATCTGGTGATTTCGCCACCTTCACCAGGGCTCGGCTCGCCATGAGAATGATACGCCCGCCGACTTTCTGGATGGCGTGAAGCTGCTCGTGATAGGCCTTTACCACATCATCGAGCGAGCGTGCTGAGGTGGGTGAGAGGTGATCGGTGCCGCAGCCCGAGTAGATGAGCGGTGCCCGTTTGCCCGCGTACTCAAGTGAGCGGCGGATGAGCTCGAGGGCAGTGGGCCAGTCCAGGCCCATGCCCCGTTGCGAGGTATCCATCGCCTCGGCAATGCCAAAGCCCAGATCCAGCAGGTGGCGGCGGTAGGAGAGGGTGCCATCCCAGTCAATCGCTGGCCTGCCGGACGGATCCGCATTGCTGAAGGGATCGGCCACCACGTGGGCGGCTGCAAATGCCACGCGGTTGAAAGGGGATTTGGGTTTGCGCAAAGGCAGAGGGTCGGCCACAAGGCGGTAAGTCGTACGTGTGCCATCTGCGGCTGGCAGGACGATTTTCATGGTCAGTACCTCACAGTCAAAAGACCTGCATCCGCCTGGATGACCTGTCCCGTGGTATACGGCAGCATACCGGTGGCAAGGGTTACAGTGATACGGGCCACTTCCTCAGGTTGGCCGAACCGTTTGATCACGATGAGGCCGTCCTCGATCAGCCGGTCGTAGCGCTCCCTGGAAGGTGCAGTCATGTCGGTTTCGATGAAGCCTGGCTGGATTTCATAAACACCGATGCCGTCGTTCGAAAGGCGCACGGCAAACAGCTTAGATACCATTGAGGCGGCAGCTTTAGATACGCAGTATTCCCCGCGGTTGATCGAAACACCCAGCGCATTGGCTGAAGTTATATTGACTATGCTGCGATGGCCGGAGGAGGGGGTTTCAAGAAGCCGCCGTGCAAAGGTCTTGGTAAGAAAGAAAGTGCCGCGCGTATTCACACTCTGGCAGCGATCATAGCTTTCAGGTGTGACGTCCAGCAGGTCGCCCCGGCTCATCACGGACACACCGGCATTGTTGATAAGGGTGGTAAGTGGGCCTACCGCCGCCGCCTGGTCCAGCAATGGATCATGCTGGTCGAGCTTGGAGATATCACAGGCCAGCGCTACGGCCTTGCGACCAAGTTTGGTGATTTCGCCAGTAACGGCCCGCAACTCGTCACTCGCCTCGAGGTCGACTGCGGCAATATCAAAGCCTGCCCGAGCGAGAGCCAGGGCTATGGCCTTGCCGATGCCCCTACGGGCGCCCGTGACGAGGGCTGCTTGTGTCATGTTGATGCCTCCAACTTGGCCAGTGTCTGCTGGGTGCAAACGAGGCGGAGAATGGTTTGCGTGTTGAAGTCCAACCGCTGGGTCAGAGCCTGCGGACTCATGAGGTTGCGTTCAAAGATGATGGTGCCCGTAAAACGGTTGGTCAGGTAATAATAGCTTATGGCCGCTATGGTAATGTTGACCTGCACGGGATCAAGGTCTTTGCGAAACAGGCCGGCGGCCATGCCGCGGTCCAGCAGGGACTTCATGCGGCCGACGAAGGGCCGGCTTATTTCGTGCACCCGCGATGATGTCTTGATGTGCCGCGCCTTGTGCAGGTTCTCGCTGTTTACCAGCGTGATGAATTCAGGATTGTGGAGATAGTAGGTCCAGGTGAATTGCACTAGCCTCTTCAGCGCGGTGATGGGGTCGTCGTTCTCCACGGCCAGGGCTGCCTCGGCTTCCCGAATACCGGCGTAGGCATCCTCCAGCGTGATGCGGAACAGGGCCTCTTTCCTGCCGAAGTAGTGATAGAGCATGCGCTTGTTGGTTTTTGCCCGCTTGGCAATATCGTCAACCCTGGCGCCGCCCAGGCCTTTATGAGCGAATTCGGCCTTTGCTGCAGCCAGAATGCGAGCCCGGGTTGCTTCCGGATCACGTTTTCTGGGCAAGGTGCTTTTCACCTCACAAACTCCCTTGAAATAACCAACTAGTTATTTATAAGATGCAGTAAGGAGTCTGGCAAGACCCATGGGAGCAATTGATGTTCGATTATGTCATCGTGGGCGGTGGTTCGGCAGGATGCGTGATGGCAGCGCGCCTTTCCGAGCAGACTGACGTGAAGGTCCTGCTACTGGAAGCGGGCCCCCGCGATACCGACCCCTACATCCACATGCCGGTTGGTTTCTTCAAGATGACCGCCGGTCCCCTGACCTGGGGCTATGAGACTGCGCCGCTGCGCCATGCCAACAACCGGGTTGCAGTATACCCGCAGGCCCGTGTCATCGGCGGCGGCAGTTCCATCAATGCGGAGATCTATACACGGGGATGCCCCGCGGATTACGATGGCTGGGTAAGTGAGCATGGCTGCAAGGGCTGGAGCTGGAATGAGCTGAAACCCTATTTCGTTAAATCCGAAGGCAACACCAGACTATCTGGGTCTGAGCATGGCATCGATGGTCCGCTCGGTGTGTCCGACCTGCAGAGCCCGAATCGTACCTCGCTAGCCTATGTACAGGGTTGCATGGAATACGGCATGCCACTTAATCCAGATTTTAACTCCGGTACGCAGGAAGGCACAGGCCTATATCAGACCACAACTCTGAACGGCCGCCGCTGTAGCGCTTCCGTGGGTTATCTCAGGCCGGTGCTGGGAAGATCCAACCTCATGGTGCGCACCGATGTCTCTGTCAACCGCATCATCGTGGAGAAGGGCAGGGCGCGCGGCGTCGAGATCATTGAAGGTAGCGGCCTGCGGCGCATTGAGGCTAGCCAAGAAGTCATCGTCACAGCTGGCGCTATAGGCTCACCCAAGTTGCTGATGCTCTCCGGTATCGGCCCTGCTCAGCACCTGCGTGAGGTAGGTGTTCCAGTAACCTTCGACCTTCCGGGTGTGGGACAAAACTTTCACGACCACTTCTCGACCGATGTAACCTGGGTTTTGAACGGCGATCATTCCTACGACAAATACAAGAAGACGCACTGGAAGGTCTGGGCTGCCTTGCAATACTACATGTTCGGATCAGGCCCCGTTGCTTCCAACATTGTGGAAGCCGGCGCCTTCTGGTGGAGCGACCGTAAGGCAAAGACACCCGACCTGCAGTTCCATTTTCTGGCAGGTGCAGGTGTCGAGGAGGGGGTGGGCACAGTACCCGGCGGCAATGGCGCCACCTGCAATAGTTATCAGGTGAGGCCACGTTCACGGGGCGAAGTAAAGCTGCGGTCTTCCAATCCGGCCGATGCCCCCATCATTGATCCCAACTCCTTTGCGGAACCCTTTGATCTTGAGTGCCACATCGATGGCATCAAGGTAACACAGGAGGTCGGACGTACCAGGGCAATGCGCAAGTTCGTGGCCTCGGAACATTTTCCGGGTCCAGTCTGCAAGACGAAAAAAGATTACGAGGACATGGCACGCGCCAATGCAAGATCATCCTATCATCCGGTCGGCACCTGCAAGATGGGCTTGGACGAAATGACCGTGGTCGATACGCAGCTTAGGGTGCACGGCATCAAAGGCTTGCGGGTTTGCGACAGTTCCATCATGCCCGAGGTCGTTTCCTCCAACACCAATGCGCCAACCATTGCCATTGCAGAAAAGGCCGCGGACCTCCTTCGCGGCAACAGGTGAACCATGCCGAAAATCGTATCAGCCGCCGAGGCCGTAAGGGCCATTGCCCCAGGAGCCACCATTGCTGTGAATTCCTCGTCCGGACTGTGCTGTCCCGATGCCGTGCTGAAGGCACTGGGTGAACGATTTGATCGCGAACGCGCGCCGGGAGGGCTCACAATGCTGCACCCTATCGCGGCAGGAGATCTGTTCGGCATTGGCGGCATCGCGCATATAGCCAAGCCCGGCATGATCGCACGCATTGTCGCCGGCTCCTATCCTTCCGGTCCTTCCTCGTCCGAACCGCCGCCCATCTGGCGCATGGTCACCGGCAATGAAATCCCGGCCTATAACGTGCCAAGCGGCATCATGTTCGACATGATGCGCGAAGCGGCCGCCAAGCGTCCCGGTGTCATCACCAAGGTGGGACTCGACACCTTCGTAGACCCTGATGTGGAAGGCTGTGCCATGAATGCTTTGGCGGCGGCACATCCGATCGTGAAAAAGATTCAGTTTGAAGGCGGCGACTGGCTGTACTTCCCCGCGATCACGCCCACGGTTGCCATCATCCGGGGCAGTTTCTGTGATGAGCGCGGCAATGTGAGCTTCGAGCAGGAGGGTGCTTATCTCGGTGCCCTTGACCTTGCCATGGCGGCCCACAACAATGGCGGCATCGTCATTGCCCAGGTGAAGCAGATTGCGGAAAATGAAACCGTGAAGCCTCACCAGGTGCGTGTGCCCGGAATCCTGGTGGATTACATCGTGGAGGCTCCCGACCAGTGGCAGACCACGCAAACCCCCTATGACCCTGCCATATCTGGTGAAGTGTTCAAGCCACTCTCCAGCTTCGCATTGATGGAGTTCGGAACTGGCAAGGCCATCGCCCGGCGCGTGGCCCAGGAATTGTGTGAGGGTTGGGCGGTCAATCTTGGTTTTGGTGTTTCGGCCAATGTACCGCGGATCTTCATTGAGGAGGGGCTGCACGGCAAGGCCACTTGGGTGATTGAGCAAGGTGCTGTGGGTGGAGTACCCTTGCTGGAGTTCCAGTTCGGCTGCTCCTCCAACGCGGAAGCTTTTGTACCGTCGGCCTACCAATTCACCTATTTCCAGGCAGCGGGCTTTGATTGCTCGCTTCTGTCCTTCCTGCAGATTGACAGCCATGGCTCAGTGAATGTCTCGAAACTCGGCGTGCGCCCGCATGTCACCGCCGGAGCGGGTGGCTTTGTCGACATCACGTCGCGCGCCAGGAAGATCGTCTATTCCGGTTTCTACAATGCGGGCGCCAAGATGGAAATTGTGGACGGCAAGCTGCGCATCAAAAGCGAAGGCAAAGTCAAGAAACTGGTAAAGGAGGTGGAACAGGTGTCCTTCTCTGGAAGGCGTGGTGTGATGCAGGGCCAGGATGTGACCTATATTACCGAGCGTTGCGTGTTGAAACTTACTCCTCAAGGCATCGTGGTGACGGAGATCGCACCTGGTGTCGAGCTTCAAGCGAATATCCTTGACCAGGCAGAATTTCCTCTCATCGTCTCCCCCTCTCTGAAACAGATGGAAACACGATTGTTCAAACCTAATGTGATGGGGCTAACTCTCAATGGCTGACAGTGGAGACAGGCGGATCGAACTGGTGGCATGTGAAGGCGTTGCTATCATCACTATCAATCGCCCGGAAAAACTCAATGCACTCGATTATGAGATGGTGCTGGCGCTGCAACGTGCAGCCCATCTCGTGGAGTCCATGCGCGATGTACGGGTGGCGATCATCACCGGGGCCGGTGAAAAATCCTTCTGTGCAGGCGGCGACATCGAGGCGTGGTCCTCATGGAAGGCAGAGGAGTTCGCATTATCATGGGTAAGGCATGGCCATCGTGCCTTTGATGCGCTGGCGAGGTTGCGCCAGCCCCTGATCGCGGCGCTGAATGGCCATGCCCTTGGCGGAGGGCTGGAGCTTGCCGTCACCGCGGACTTTCGTGTTGCCGAAGCGCAAGTGAATCTTGGCTCTCCCGAGACGGGCCTTGGCATTATTCCGGGCTGGTCGGGCACGCAGCGCACTGTACGCCGTTTTGGCGCTCAGACCGTTCGCCGCATGTGCCTGCTTGGAGAGGTGTTTTCAGCGGAACAGGGATTGGGCCTTGGGCTGGTGGACAAGGTGGTGGAAAAGGGTAAGGCCTTGGAAGCCGCACGCGAAATGGCAAGTCGGCTTCTTTCACGGGGGCACCTTGCCACGCAGACCGCCAAGATGCTGATCAACGCGGCCGAGGGCGAAGAACAGGAACGTGCGCTTGAATCCCTCGCCGGCGGCCTGCTTGCGTCCAACGATGAACTGGCAATTGGCGTCAGCGCCTTCCGGAAGAAGCAAAAGCCAGTATTCTGATCAGTAAGGGTAACTTTTTTTCAAATGAGCTTGCATGCGCGGCCGGGTTAAACCTTTGCTATGAATAGCGCTGAACCCAGGATAGTGCCGCTGGGAAAAAATCTTCGCTGTGGCCCCCTGTTGGATGATAATGACATTACAATGAAATCAATAGTTTATAAGGTGTCATGTGGGTTACATGGGCAGTAAGGGAGTGCATTGAGAGTGAGCAGGACAGAAATATGAGTGAAATTTGTTTCTGATGTTTAACGAAGGTGAATGACACTACAAGGGACTGATGCCCTGGTATGTATGCTACTCGAGCTTCGCGCCTATTATTGCGCTGGCGCAAGCAACTGCCGCTTCACAGTGTGCCGCTGCAAGCGCCACTTTCGTAGCGGTGAAGAAATTAACGTATGTGAGCGTCTGCTCTTTTTCGAATGACTCAATCACTTCACACGCCGCATTCGTGAGGTAACCACAAGCCAACGTTGCCGCTAGGGCCCGCAAGAACGAATTTGCCGCG
>Ga0315273_10014102_pt1 | contig 10290 bp, 6 predicted proteins | sample YL17G02_0_MG_FD_205753 | JGI IMG/M metagenome (GOLD analysis project Ga0315273, IMG submission 205753) | Sediment microbial communities from Yellowstone Lake, YNP, Wyoming, USA - YL17G02_0 | ecosystem: Environmental > Aquatic > Freshwater > Lake > Sediment | place: USA: Wyoming | collected... | reverse complement strand
GAGCGCGAGCTCATTGCGAATCTGCATGTACGCCGGCCAGATGTAGTCGAAGAACTGGATCTCCACCACCGGCTTGAGCCCCCGCGTGGCGAGACCCACCGCGCGGCCGACGATGTTCGCCTCGGCCAGCGGGCTGTTGTAGACCCGGTCACTGCCGAAGGCCCGCTGCAGCCCCCAGGTGACCTTGAACACCCCGCCCTTCCCCTTCACCTGGCCGAGATTTTCCTCGCGAGTGGCATCGGCGACGTCCTCACCGAAGATCACGATCCGCGGATCCCGAGCCATCTCGTCCTTGAGGCAGACGTTGAGCAGGTCCACCATCGTGGTCGGGTCACCGGCGAAGTGGGGATCATCCTCGGTGTCGAACTGCTCCGAGGTCGGGTCCACGTCGGGGGAATAGACGTACTGGTAAAGCGTGTCGGTGGCGGGTTGAGGCGAGGCGAGGGCGGTTTCCGTCGCGATGGTCAGCTCGTCCTCGATCTGCTTGCGGATCGCCTCGAGTTCACCCTCCGTGGCGATGCCCTGCTCCAGCAGGTAGCGGGGGAAGCGATTCAGCGGATCGCGCTGGGCATCCGCCTCGCGTTCGGCGGCCGGACGGTACAGCACTTCGTCATCCGACAAGGAGTGGCTGTAGGGCCGGATGACGTGCGCATGGACCAGCGCCGGTCCCTTGCGGGAGCGGCAGTACTCGACGGCGCGCAGCAGCGTGTCGTACGACGCCACCGGATCGCAGCCGTCCACTTCCTCGATGAACAGCCCCGGGAAACTCGCCACCAGCTTCGAGATGGAGCCGCCGGGGGTGTTCACCTCGACCGGCACCGAGATGGCGTAGCCGTTGTCTTCGATGACGAAGACCACCGGCAGCCTCAGGTTGCAGGCGCTGTTGAGCGATTCCCAGAACTCGCCCTCGCTGGTGGTGCCGTCGCCGGAGGAGACGAACACGACCTCGTCGCCGTGCGGCCCGGTCACCGCGTCCGCCATGCCCTGCACCCTGCTGTACCTGAGCCAGGCCTCGGCGCAGCCCACCGCCTGCAGGAACTGGGTGCCGGTCGGGCTCGAAGAACTGACGATGTTGAGCTCCCTGTGCCCGAAGTGCGACGGCATCTGGCGTCCGCCGGAGTTCGGGTCGTCGGCCGCGGCCACGGCCGAGAGCAGCATCTCGGTCGGGGTCATACCGAGACCGAGGCAGAGGGCGCGATCGCGGTAGTAGGTGTAGAACCAGTCGTAGCCGGCCCGGAAAACCTTCGAGGCCGCGGCAAGCACCGCCTCGTGGCCGGCACCCGAGATCTGGAAGAAGATCTTGTTCTGGCGCTTGAGCTGGATCTCCCGGTCGTCGAGACGGCGGGAGAGCACGATCAGGCGATAGACATCCAGCAGGTCGGCCTTGCCCAGGGTTCGGGCGGCCTTCGGGGACGTGCGGGCGCGGGTAGCCATAGCTGAAAAATCGTCTCCGCGGGCCCCGGGCGGTAGGGCCGTCGTGGGCAGTGTGCCGGAGTCAGGATCAGCGACTCGACTGGTAGCCGATCTTCCCTCCGGCGATGGTGGTACGAATCTGCACGTTCGCGATCTCCTCCGGCGGAATCGCGAACAGGTCCTTCTCCAGCAGCACCAGATCGGCGCGGAACCCCGGCCTGATCATGCCGCGAGTCCCCTCGGCGTAGACGCCGTAGGCGTTGGCGCTGGTGTACGCCCTCAGGGCCTCATCAAGCGTGATCTTCTGCTCCGGGATCCAACCGCCCGGGTTTTTGTCGTCCAGGGTCCTGCGGGTGACCGCGGCGTAGAGCCCCAGGATGGGATCCATCGGCGCGACGGTCCAGTCTGACCCGAAGGCGAGGTGGGCGTTCCGGTCGAGGAGCGAACGGAAGACGTAGCTGTTCACCACCCGCGGTCCGAGGCGCTTCCCGGCCCAGCGGCCGTCGTCAATGATGTGGAAGGGCTGCATCGAGGCGATGACACCCTGCGCGGCGATCCGCTCGACCTCGGCGGGCCGCAGGTGCTGCGCGTGCTCAATCCGGAAGCGGCGGTCGCGCGGGCCATGGGCCGTGGCGACGCTGTCATAGATGTCGAGCAGGACCGCGTTGGCCCGCTCGCCGATGGCGTGCACCAGGACCTGGAGCCCAGCAGAGTCCGCGGCACCGATCCATGCGGCGATGCTGTCGCGGTTGGTGGTCTCCAGGCCTGACGTGGTCGGGTCGTCGGCGTAGGGCTCGAAGAACAGCGCCGTGGTCGAGCCGAGCGAGCCGTCCATGAATCCCTTCACGCCGGCGAGGCGGAGCCAATCGTCGCCGGGACCGTTCTTCACCAGGCTGGCGGACGCGCGGCGCCAGTCGCGGATCGGCGGGTAGAGCGCGAAACGGATGCCGAGGGTGCCCGCGTCGTGGGCACGCATGAGGCCTGCCACCTGCTGCCACCCAGCGCTCACCGAGGCGATCGCGGTGACACCGCGAGAGAGCGCGAACTCCGTGGCCCGCGCGAGCGCCGCGTCCACCTGCGCATCGGTGGGGGAGGACGCCGCGGCGTAAACCGCGTCCATTGCCCGGTCCTTGAGAATACCGGTCGGTTCCCCCGTCTTCGGGTCGCGCACGATCACGCCGCCCGGGATCTCTCCGGTCGCCCGGGTGATGCCACCAGCCTTGAGGGCGAGGCTGTTGGCCAGCGCCATGTGGCCGTCGAGCCGCGAGATGAACACCGGGTTGTTCGGCGTGACCGAGTCGATCCACTCTTTCCGCGGGAGCGGCGCGCCGGGCCAGCGCTCGTGGTCCCAGTCCCCGCCGGTGATCCACTCGCCGGGCTGACGCTCCCGCGCGAACGCGGCCACGCGCCGGGTCAATTCCGCGGGTGACTCCGCGAGTCGCAGATCCACGCTGGCCAGCTGAAAGCCGCCGTCGAGGAAGTGGACGTGGTTGTCCATGAACCCGGGAGTTACCAGCGCTCCGCCGTTGTCCAGCACCTTGGTGTTCGGGCCGCGGAGCCGGTCCACATCCCCGCGCGCGCCGACGACGACGATGGTGTCACCCCGGGTTGCGACTGCCTCGGCCCAGGGGCGGGTCGAGTCGCCGGTCCAGACCTTCCCGTAGATCAGGAGATCGGCGGGAGGGGGAGGAGCGGAGCAGGCGGTAAGGACGGTAGCGACGGCAAGGACGGTCAGGACAGCAAGGCGGGAGGGCGGGAAGGCAGGTTGGCGGGAAGTGGGGGTCGCCATCTCAGGCTCCCTTACCGATCTGGGGCCGGGAGGCGAGCAGGTCACGGATGTCGCACAGCACCTCGAGCATGAGCTGGTCCCGCTGGTAGCCGGCGTCGAGCTCCTCCATCCGGTGCGGCAGCTGGGTCTTCCTGGCGCGCTCGTACTGCTCGCGGTAGGTCTGTTCGAGATTGGACAGGATGTGGTCGCGGGGGCGCATGGGGACTCTGGACGCGGGGGACCTGTTGCGGGCGACCACGAGAGTCGCCCTTACTCGCCGTAACCGACGGCATGTAGCTTATAGCGTCCCTCCCCATCCGGCTACCATGCGACTCCTGATGCTCCCGCTGCTGGCTGCGGTGCTGGTCGCCCCCCTCGCCGCCCAGAAGCCGCGGGCGCGGGCCCTCGGTATTCCCTTCGCCGGCAGCCCGGGCCCGCTGAATGCGATCACCGACGTCGCCGGGGTCGAAGTCGGCCAGGTCACGCTGATCCGCGGCAAGGGGCGGCTCGAGGTGGGCAAGGGACCGGTGCGGACCGGCGTCACGGCCATCCTGCCACGGGGCAAGTCGAGCGACCCGGTGATGGCGGCCTGGTTCACCCTCAACGGCAACGGCGAGATGACCGGCACCACCTGGGTGGAGGAGTCCGGTTTCCTCTGGGGCCCGGTGATGATCACCAACACGCTGAGCGTCGGCGTGGTGCGTGATGCGGTCATCGAGTGGGCCATCGCGCGCAAGTACGACGAGTTCCTCTGGGCGCTGCCGGTGGTGGCTGAGACCTGGGACGGCGGGCTCAACGACATCAAGGGAATGCACGTCACCCGCGAGCATGCCTTCAGGGCGCTGGACTCGGCGCAGGGCGGCCCCGTGGCCGAGGGAGGCGTTGGTGGCGGAACCGGGATGGTGTGCCACTCGTTCAAGGGGGGGATCGGCACCGCCTCGCGGCGGCTTCCTGACGCGGGCGGGGGACACACCGTCGGGGTGCTGGTGCAGTGCAATTACGGCGGCCGGCAGCGGCTCAGCATCGCCGGTGTCCCGGTCGGCCAGTCGCTGAAGGGGGCGGAACAATGCCTCACCCTTCCCAACCCGTCGGAATCGTGGCTTCGCGAGCTTCCCCGCTGCGGCAGCTCGACCACCGGGATGGGGGAGGGCGCGCGGAGGGAGATGGGTTCCATCATCGTGGTCGTGGCCACCGATGCCCCGCTGCTGCCGCACCAGCTCAAGCGGCTGGCGAAGCGGGTGGCGCTCGGCATCGGCCGGATGGGGGGGATCGGCGGTGACTCGTCAGGCGACATCTTCATCGCCTTCTCGTCCGCCAACCCCGGCGCCTCCGCCGACACCGCCGTGACGGTCCGGATGTGGCCCAACGAGAAGATCAACGGATTGTTCGAGGCGACGATTGACGCCACCGAGGAGGCGATCGTGAACGCGATGGTTGCAGCCGAGACCATGACCGGCGCCGACGGCTACCGGGTCCACGTCCTGCCGACCGACCAGGTCATGACGCTGCTCAAGCGCGCCGGGAGGATCAAGTGAGCGCGCCGCGGCCGGCAGCGCTCATCACCGGCGCGTCGGGTGGGATCGGGCTCGAGCTGGCGCGGCTCTGCGCCAAGGGCGGGCATGACCTCATCCTCGTGGCGCGGAGCCAGGACAAGCTGGAGGAGGTCGCGAAATACCTGTCCGGCATGTATCGCATCCGCGCGGAGGTAATCATCGCGGACCTTGCCCGGCCCGAGGCGCCGGCGGCAATCGTGGCAGAGGTGGAGCGGCGGGGGATGACGATCGATGTCCTGGTCAACAACGCCGGAGTCGGGTTGTGGGGGCTGTTCGGGCGGCAGGAGACGGAACAGATCCTGGGCATGGTCCAGCTCAACGTCACGTCGCTCACGCACCTCACCCGGCTGTTGCTCCCGGGGATGGTGCACCGGCGGAAGGGCCGGATCCTCAACGTGGGCTCATCAGCCGGATTCCTGCCAGGGCCGCTGATGGCGGTGTACTACGCCAGCAAGGCGTATGTGCTGCACTTCTCCGAGGCGCTCGCCAACGAACTCATGGGGACCGGGGTGACCGTCACGGCCCTCTGCCCGGGGCCGGTCCCGACTGGCTTTCAGGAAGCGGCGGGAATGGGCTACACCAACCTGCTGGCGACGCCCGGAGCGCTCGAGGCCGCCCAGGTGGCGCGGATCGGTTACCGCGCGATGCTGCGCGGCAAGCGGGTGGTGGTGCCCGGCCTGGTGATGAAGCTGATGGTGCAGAGCCTCAGGATTTCGCCCCGGTGGGCGGTGCTCCGGATTTCCCGCTGGCTGCAGGAGCGGCGGGGGTAGCTCGGCACCAAGCGGCTAGCCAGCAGGCGCGTCTCCTTGGGGCAGGTGCGCCGGGCCGGAACCGGGCGGCTGCGCAACAGCGGACTTATCAATCGTATAGGACTTGTGCTCGCCGCCTACGTCGGTCCGACCCGCTTGCCCCCAGGATCTGATCAACACTGCCATGAGAGTCTCATGTCCCTGACTGACAGCCAGCGCCGCGTGGACCAGTGGATCAGCCAGTTCGAGGAAGGCTATTTCCACCCCCTCACCAACATGGCCCGCCTCTCGGAGGAGGTGGGCGAGCTGGCGCGGGAGATCAACCACCGCTTCGGCCAGAAGACCAAGAAGAAGGACGAGGCCGAGGGCGACCTCGCCATGGAGATGGCCGACATCCTGTTCGTGCTGATCTGCATGGCGAATCGGGAGGGGATTGACCTGCAGCAGGCGTTCGACCGGATGATGGACAAGGTGGAGAAGCGAGACACCAGCCGGTGGACCAAGAAGGGTGGATGACCACCCCGCCCGCTGGCGCATCCTGGCACTCCTCGCGACGGCGGAGCTGCTCGGTATGTCGCTCTGGTTCGCCGGCACCGCGGCCGCGCCGGAGCTGATCCGCCGCTGGGCGCTGACCTCGAGCGAGGTCGGCTGGCTGGCCACCACCGTTCAGCTCGGCTTCGTGGTCGGTACCGCGCTCTCCGCCCTGCTCAACCTCGCCGACGTGGTCCCCGCTCGCCTGCTGTTCGCGGTCTCCGCCACACTCGGCGCGCTCGCCAACGGCTGGCTGGCCGGCGCCGACTCCCTCACCAGCGCGCTCGTCTCCCGCTTCCTCGCCGGTGCCTGCCTCGCCGGCGTCTATCCGCCGGCCATGAAGATGGCGGCCACCTGGTTCAAGGAGCGCCGCGGGCTCGCCGTCGGCACGGTGGTCGGGGCGCTCACCGTAGGCAAGGCGGGGCCGTACCTGCTGGCCGCCTGGCCCGGCGCCACCGTCTCGTTCATCGCGCTGGCCGCGTCGCTATCGGCACTGCTCGCCGCGGCACTCATCCTCATTGGCTATCGCGACGGACCCTATCCCTTCCCTCCGAGGCCCTTCTCCTGGGGGCTGGTCGGTGAAGTGGTGCGGCTCCGCCGCTGGCGGCTCGCGACCGGCGGCTATCTCGGCCACATGGCCGAGCTGTATTCCTACTGGACCTGGATCCCGGCCTTCGTGGCGGCGAGCCTCCTGGCGCAGGACCCGGCGGCCGTGAAGAGTCCGGAAGCATCGCTTCTCGCCTTCGGCATCATCGCGATCGGTGGCATCGGATGCATCTGGGGCGGGCTAGTGGCGGACCGGATCGGGCGGGAGAAGCTGGTCATCATGGCGATGGCGGCGAGCGGGAGCTGCGCGCTCCTGGTGGGGCTGACCTTCGGCCGGAGTCTCTGGCTGCTGGCGCCGGTGGCGCTGGCCTGGGGCTTCTTCGTGATCGCCGACTCGGCGCAGTTCTCGGTGCTGGTGGCCGAAAGTGTGCCGCCCCACGCCGCGGGCACCGCGATCACCCTGCAGACATCACTCGGCTTCCTGCTGACGACGATCACGATCCAGCTGGTGCCGCTGCTGGTGGACCGGTTCGGGTGGGCCTGGGCGTTTCCGGTGCTGGCGGTGGGGCCGGCGGTGGGGATCTGGGCGATTAGGCGGTTGGGCGGCTAGGCGGTTGGGTGGAGCGGGAAGAAGGGCCGCCGGCGAGCCGGGGCGAATCCCGGAGGGCGCGTGCGTACTTGCACGACCGACGCCGGCAGCCCGACCGGAAAGCCGAGCGCCCGGAGGGATCGCACAGGCGAGCCGGCGGTTGGGCGCCAGAGTAACGCATGTTCAGCCTGATCGTCCCAATCAGTTGTCCTATCGCTCGTTCGGCCTGCCGAGCAGCGCGTAGCGTCGTTCCGCCTCGTCCCGCACCCACTTGAGTGACGCCACCGGCCGGTCGAACTGCCGGAGGAGGTGCTCGTAGTCGAGCCGGGCGTTGAGGGTGTCCCCCTGCCCTTCCAGCAGCCTGGCGCGCTCCAGCAGGCTGTATGGAGCGAGGGTGTTCTCCAAGTCGAGCGTAGTCCAGTCGTCCACCCAGTTGAGCAGCCTGATCGCCTCGACGGTATCACCGGCGGCGGCGAGTGCCCGTGAGGCCATCAGCCGGTGCACCGGCAGGCTGATATAGCTTGCGGATTCATACACGCCGCCGGGAAGGAATGGGCGATCCCACTCGACCGCGGCCAGCGAGTCCGCGGCGGGGCGGTACTGCTCCCGGCCGAGCGCCTCGAAGGTGGCGAGCGCCCGGGCGAGCAGGCGCCCCTTGGCGCTGTCCGCCTGGAGCACCGCCTTCCGCGCCGCCAGGATGCCTGCCGGGTCCTTCTTTGTCAGGGCCAGGAGCCCGTCGAGCCAGGCGACTTCGGCTCGCTGCTCGGAGGTGAGCTTCTGCATGACCCCGAGAACCCGCTCCTTCCAGCGCGGCACCGAGTCGAGCGGGACGCCGCCGAGCCATGCCCCCACCACGGCAAGCTGGTACCCGGCGAAGGCCGTGTAGGGATGGTCACCCCGGACCGATGAGGCTACAGCCAGCGCGGTATCCCAGGCGCCGCGCGACGCCCAGAGCAGTCCCGGATACACCTCCAACCACCCTCTCCCGCGGTCTGCCTCCGGGTGCTTCAAGTACAGCGGGATCACGGCAAGACCCGCCTGCGGCCCGGCGCTGGTGACGAAGTGGGACAGGCTGAGGCGACCGGCAGCGATGTCCTCCACGATCCCCTGGAGCGCGTCCCCTTCGGGTACCACGGCCTGCGTAGGGTGACGCCAGGCCGATGCATAGGCAGTGTCAAGCATGAACTGGCGCAAGAGTGAGGTGGTCTTCCCCGACGCATCGACTGCCTCCTGCCACCCGGCGGAGTCCCGCAGAAAGAGAGCCGCCGCCAAGTGGGCCCACGCCGGGGTGAATCCGGGATTGAGGTCCACAGCTTTCCGGAGCGCCGCCACCGCTTCATCCCGGCTGGTCCCGTCGTGGAGGCCGCCGGCGTTGATCAGGTACTCGGCGTGTTGCCACCACCCCCACGACCAGTCGGGGTAGCCACGCAGGAATTCCCGCCTTCGCTCCACTGTGCTTCGCACAAGCAGTGATTCGCGCGGCATGCGGTTGATCAGGCGCCAGCGGCGCTCCCGTTCCGGCAGCCGTTCTACCGGTGTCCGCGCGCGACGTTGTGCAATCGAATCGGGAGCGATTAGGAGATAGCCACCTTCGACTTCGGTCAGACGATTCCAGGCCAGCCAGAATGCGGTGTCGGCCTCCCCGGCACGGCGGTAGGCGGCATCCGCCTCCCCGAAACGGGATGCCGCGAAAGCAGCTTCGCCCTCGAGGAAGGCGCGGAGCGCGGGCCAGGACCGGGTCGTGATCAGCCCGATGGACGGCGTCGGCGCATCCCGTCCCCGCCAGACTTGCCGCAGCAGGCCCCACGCCAGCGAGTCGGTGAGGGCCGAGAGGCTGTCGGGCGAGGTCTCGGCGGAGATCGAGGCGAGGCTCACGGCACTGTCGGCGCGGTAGAGCGAGAGTTCGGCTCGCACCCGCCCGCCATTCCGCACCAGGGCGCCGTAGAGGAACGCCCCGGCGCCGACCTTCCTCGCGATGGCCCGGGCATCGGCTAGGGCGGCAGTGCGCCCTCCCAACTGGGCGATGGTGGTCTGGGGATCGGTGAGGCGGAGATTCCCCTGGCCCTCGAGAGTGACGCTCAGGAGCATGGTCAGGTCGCGTCCGATCCGCGCCAGCGCGGTGTCGCCGGAGGGCGCCGCAGGCGGAACAACGGTGATGACCGAGATGGATTCGTCCACCGGCGGCCGCGCCATCCAGCGCTGCACGCCGAAGACCCCGGCGGCCACGACCGCCACAAGCACGGCACCCGCGACCACCAGGCGGGGAGAGACGCGGATGGGACGTGACCCGGTCCGTCCACCGGAGAGGGAGACGGTCACCTCGTCCAGGCCGGTCACCACCTCGCGTGCGCTCTGCGGCCTCCGGGCAGGGTCCTTCTCGAGGCAGCCCATCACCAGCGCGGCGAGCGCCGGCGGCAGATCGGGTCGCCGGCGCTCGAGCGGTTCGGGAGGCTCCACCGCGTGTGCCGCAATGAGGCTCGCGGGAGGGCGGCCGGCGAAGGGAGTCTTGCCACTCAGCATCTCGTACGCCATGACCCCGAAGGCGTAGAGGTCGGCGCGGTGATCGGTGTTGGGGTCAGCGGCGGCCTGCTCGGGCGCCATGTACATCATCGTCCCGATGGCGACACCCACCGACGTCAGGCCCCCGCTGGCGGGGCCCGCCGAGGCGCTCATCGCCTTGGCCACGCCGAAGTCGGTGACCACGGCGTGGCCCGCGGTGATCAGGATGTTGTCGGGCTTGATGTCGCGGTGGACCAGGCCGCGGTCGTGGGCATAGGCAAGCGCGTCGGCGGTGTCGCGGAGGTAGCGGATCGTCTCAGCGACCGGCAGCGGCTCCTCCCGCGAGAGGCGGTCGCGGAGCGATTCTCCCTCCACCAGCGGCATGGTGTAGTAGAGCAGCCCGTCGGCCTCGCCGGCGGTGAGGAGCGGCACGATGTGAGGGTGCTGCAGTCGGGCTGAGACTTCGATTTCCTGGCGGAAGCGGTCGGTGCTGAGCAGCGCGGCCAGCTCGGGCGGCAGGACCTTGATGACGACGGGACGATTGAGCGACGTCTCGGTCGCGACGAAGACCCGCGACATCCCGCCGCCGCCCAGCTCGCGCTCGATGGTGTAGGCGCGGCCCAGCTGGTGTTCGAGTCTGGC
>Ga0315273_10014100_pt1 | contig 10292 bp, 6 predicted proteins | sample YL17G02_0_MG_FD_205753 | JGI IMG/M metagenome (GOLD analysis project Ga0315273, IMG submission 205753) | Sediment microbial communities from Yellowstone Lake, YNP, Wyoming, USA - YL17G02_0 | ecosystem: Environmental > Aquatic > Freshwater > Lake > Sediment | place: USA: Wyoming | collected... | reverse complement strand
AGCCTGCAAACTCCTCTGCCCATACAAAAAACTGATGCCGGACCGAAGCCTGAGCCGCCCCGCCCTTTACGCCCGACTTGGGAATAAAAAACTGAGTATGAAAAAGAGTTTCACTCGTTGTTCTTGTTACGTTTTCAAGGGGGTCGGCATCTCCGGGGTCAGGAAGTCTGGGCCGAGCTTCGCTGGACTCTACCGATACGACATGCACCTCTAAGGGGATTTCCACTTTGAGGCTTTTCAGTTTAGCCTGGTCAGACGGGTCGGACTGGGGCTGAGGCGAAGGAAGAGGTAAAAGAAGGGGCCGCGCTGGACCACATCCCCCTGCTCCCACAGCAGCCCAGAGAATCCCGAAAGTAGCAATTTTAACCATTTTCATATTTTACGATTAGCCTCTCGCCCCCAAAAGCAAGTTTTGGGCCCCGCAAAATTTCCGGGGTCGAGCAAAATTTCTATTCATTTCAATAATTTAGCGGTAGCCACTTTCTCGCAAAACAAAACAGCGGTTCATTTCCAACCCAATTGGTGGTAAACAGCCACCCAAAGGAGTTAGATTGCCCCTATGGTTACACACGAATTCCCCTGGCTTCGATTCCGGTCCATTGATTTTTTTCCCTCGAAAAGAACCGCTTGGGAGGAAGTTAAGAAAATTTGCGTGGGCACTCAGAACGGGAGCCTATCTGAGGCCCTCTTCCTGACCACTCTTCCTGCACGCCTCAAGGCAAAATATCCCGCACTCAAAGTTCAGACTTACTTCGGCGGCTTTAATCCCGTCGTGTTTCGAGGTAATCCCCATGTCGATGGGGTGAAGATCTTTCCTAAAGAAATCTTTGGCGATGGCATCACGCGGGGCGAAAAACATCTGATTCAAATCAAAGAAAGTTATTTTGGGTTAGAGGAAAGCACGAATCCCAGACCCGAGCTCTACCTTACCTTAGAAGAAACTGAGGCTTGCAAAAATTTTATCCAGCAGAAGCTCCTGCCCGCCAATCAGGAAAAACCTCTCTGCCTCATCCACGCACGCGGGTCCAGGACAGGCCAGGTTGCGCCGGTTGAGTTCTGGGATTCCCTGATTCAGCGCTGGAAGCATCGGTATCGTTTTTGGCAGATCGGCCTGGAGAATGACTCAGCCGTTCAGGGCTGTGAATATTATTTCCTCCCCCGGCCCACCCGATCGAATGCCCGCAAACTCTTTGCACTCATGAGCCATGCGGAAGCCTTTGTAGGCGTGGATGCGAGCCCCATGCATATTGCCAATGCCTTTGAAATTCCCTCTCTGACGCTCTTCAAAGATATTCCGGTAGAGCTTGGCTATCAGCATTACGTTTACCCCCAGAATCACTTTGCCAAAGTGGATATTAATTTGGATAAATTTGATGACTTTTTTCACAAACTAGACGTAAATAGAAAGTAAGTGGCAGCCTCCCAACGTCCTTTAAAAAATCTGAGAACCATTTACGACGTCCTTTATGGTTTTATTCCCATTACGGAATGGGAAGAAAAAATTATCAATTCGCCCTTCTTCCAACGATTACGCTGGATTAAACAGCTGGGCTTTGCGAACTATATTTTTCCGGGTGCGGAGCACAATCGATTTGCGCACGTCATAGGTGTGATGCACTCCATGGATCAAATGATCCGCTCCCTGGGACTAGCGGTCCCGGATTCGGAACTTTTTGATCGACGCGCTAAAAGTCCGGCCGCGATGTTTCATAAAAGCCTGAGAATAGCGGCCCTCTTGCATGATATTGGAACTTTTCCTTTCAGTCATGCCATCGAAAATGCGTACCTCCGGCATGGCCATGATGCCCGCCGCTCTCCCGAGGATTCCAAAAAACTTCCCAACTCCCATGAACACCTGGGCTCCTTCATTATTAAAAACACGGACTACGACGGGGGCCTCACGCAGATCCTCAAACATTTCGAGTTTGACCCCCATCTGATTTCCAGAATCATCAAAGGGGACTCCGATCAGTTGATCGCCAACCAACTCATGCACTCGGATCTGGACGCGGATCGCATGGACTACCTCATGCGCGATTCGCATTACACGGGACTGAAATATGGTCAATTCGATAGAGAATATATTCTAGCTAACATAACAACTTTTGACGCCGGGAATTCCAACCTGGCTTTCGGCATTCGCGAAAACGCCATGCAGGCCGTGGACGATTTCCTGATTGCCCGCTTCAGCTGGTACAGCCAAATCATCAAGAATCCAGGCTCCGCGAAATTTGACATCATGTCGTCTTATGTGGCCAAGGGTCTGCTCGAAGCCGACCTCATCCACCAGTTTCATGATCTCCTTCAAATGATCGAGGATGAAGACGAAAGATTTTACTGGTGGAACGATATTTACTTCATGAATCGCTGCCAGGAAGTAAGGATTCAAAAGAAAATAAAAGATCCTCGCATTGCGGAATTAACGGAAATGCTGCTTTACCGGCATCCTCCGAAAACGGTCGTCCATCCCCTATTTTCTCACCGGATTTTAGATCTCGGTCGTGGCGAGGACGAAAAAAACAAGCTAGTGGCGCAAATCAAGACCTTCGTAAAAAAACTGGAAGGCATACTAGAAAAGCACGGTACCGGTAAAGAATGGCTGCTGGCCGACATTCCCGAAAAAGACGTAACTTTCACTTCCGGAATAAAAAAAACCGCGAAAAAGCGGGTCGGCGACAACCTCTTCGGCGAGCGCGATCCTATTAAAGTCGTGGCCAAGGACGGGACGCCCTCGCTCCTCGTGGAGCGAGACAATACGCTCATGAAACACCTTTCCGGGTTTATTAATTTCGTGCCAAGCGTTTACGCAAATGAGTCGGCCCTGCGCCTGCTTCAATCCCATGGGTTAATCGAAAAATAGAACCCGAATCTATAGATAATCCTTTAGGAGAAAAGAGTTCAAATAAAAATATTATTTTGAACTCTATAGATCTGAAAAATAATCCTTTAGGAGAAAAGAGTTCAAATAATGTCTTTTGGGCCGTTTAGATTTGGATCCCCGGCCCAAAAACATTATTTCGAACTCTATATTAAGGCTGCAAATCTCTCCGCACGGTAACACGAGGCCTCTGTGAAGTGCACCGCTTGTGGTTCGTCCTGCCCGTCCCAGGCCGCGAAACTATAAGCCAGACGCACTAATTTATGTCTGGAGCGCAGCGAAGAAAACTGGGACCCAGCCAGCAAGCTCGCGACTCGGGGATTGCTTTGTAAAAGCTCCTCCGTCTCAGCGCCGGTAAGAACGCCGGGAGGTTTTCCAAATAAGAGAGTAAACTTACTTTTTATCTTAAATACTTTTTCTTTTAAAATGCCCAACTGAGTGGCGCTGGAGTTGAATGTTTGGCCGACTTGAGGCATTGGAGGCATTTGACTCATCAGTGCCACCAAATCAATGCGATCAAGAATTGGCCCCGATAATCTGGAAATATAGGCTTTGCGAACGGTGTCCGTGCATTTACACCGGAGCTGTTGTCTATTACCTGGCAAATCATGGGGGAATGGTAACTGTGCGGGCCACCCCCCGCAAGGACAGAGGTTACCGGTCGCGGCCATCTGAAATTGAGCCGGAAGCTCAAAGGTCCCTTGCGCGCGGCTCAGGGTGATTTTCTGCCGCTCCAGGGGCTCCCGCAGAGCTTCCCGACTGTCCCGATGCCACTCGGGAAATTCATCGGCAATGAGAAGGCCGCCGTGGGCCAGGGAAAATAAACCCGGCCGAATCAGAGATGCCGTGGCCGACCCCAGCAGTGCTCCGGGCCTCACCTGAGAGCTGACGCGCCTGACGGAGCGGGCCAGTTTGGCTTCAGTTTCGGCTGAGCTTTCTATTTCAAGTAGAGGCCGGCCCGTGGAGTTTTCCAAGTCGATGATGAGATCTTGGCGGAGCCGTTCCTTGGCGCTCAGGGGCGGCTTGAGAGCGATGAGCCATTCGATCGCATGACTTTTTCCAGTTCCTTTGGGCCCGAGAAGAAGGGTGTGATGACAGCCTGCAGTGGCTACGCCGATCATCCGCTCCATGGAGGCGGAGAGAGGGAGCAAATAGGGGGACATTGTTTCTGTTTTTTCGGAAGTTTGGATTGGAACTTCCGATTCAGCTTCCTCCCCATTTTTTGGAAAAGTTTTCGGCAAGTAGGCGACTGGAAGTTGGAGCGCCCCCCCTTCTATCCATTTCCAGGCCTCCGAGAGGGTACGCACCGGCACCAGAAGCGGAGCCTCTCCCTGGACCTCGCCGCTTTCACGAAGGGTCTCCAGGATCTGAACAGCGGCGGGAAATTCCTCCCAGGACAGCAGCAGGTATTTGAGATTGCCATTCCACGCCGCGAATAGGGATCGGGTCAGCTGCCCTACCGGTTTCACGGTACCATCCAGACCCAACTCTCCCCATGCCCCCAAGGTGAACTTCTGCTTACTCCCAATTGCCACCACCGCTAGCGCCATCGAGAGATCCAAGCCCGTGCCCCGCTTTCGAATGCTCGCTGGGGATAAATTCAAAATCACCCTTCGCCGGGGAAATTCGAGCCCACTCGCATCAATCGCCGCACGGACTCGCTCCCGGGCTTCAGCTACCTCGGGACTGGGAAGGCCGATGATTTGAAAACTCGGAAGTTGAAAGAATGTCGCAACTTCGATCTGTTGAAGACATGGAATGGGTTCACTGTTTAGGGGGGCTGATATTTGCATGACAGGGCACGTTGCAGTTCTGGTGCCTGAGACTGATGCTGGATCGACCTTGGGTATTCCCGCTTGCTCGTCTTCAATCCGGACTTCAGAACCGATTCCCGGACCTATCCCGGGCATCACTCTAGCCTCACTCTAACCTCACTCTAACCTCACTCTAACCTCACTCTGACCTCACACTCTCCCCCCCCCTTGCCCCCTCATTTGCGATTCCGAGATAGCCGTGCTATGCGTTATCAATGGGAAATTCCAATCAAACTTGGCTCCGCCGCATTTCACTCACGCACTGGATTTTTATTAGTCTGATCTGTGGGTTTGCCATGGGGATTTTTACCCCTTCACTGGTACCGACTATTGCTCCTTTTCGAAACCTATTTATCCACGGCGTGAAAAGCATTATTGCGCCTCTGATCTTTGGGACCCTAGTCACGGGGATCGCCGGCGCGGGGTCTTTTAAACAGTTAGGTAAAATGGGGATCCGAGCCTTTCTTTATTTTGAAATCATGACCACCATTGCCCTGGCTGTTGGGCTTTTTGTCGTCAATTTCTTCCGCCCCGGAGATGGCTTACACATTGGCTCAGTGGTGCCCGAAAGCGTTGTGCAGGCGGCGGCCGCTAAAATGTCCTTTGGGAGCTTTGTCGAGCACCTTTTGCCCAGCAATATTGCTGACGCGATTGTTCGTGGGGATGTCCTGCAGATTGTGATGTTCTCCACTCTTTTTGCGATTGCGGTGCTGGCGGTAGGCGAAAAAGCCAAACCCGTCCTCACATTCTGTAAGTCTCTCTCCGAGATCATGTTTAAATATACGAGCTACATCATGTGGCTGGCGCCACTGGGCGTGGGCGCGGCGATTGCCACTAGCGTGGTCGACCATGGGTGGCAGGTGATCTTGCCCTTGTTGAAGTTGGTGGGATCGCTTTATTTTGCGCTGGGGCTTTTTCTCCTCATTACTTTGATCCCGGTGAGCCGCATGTTTAAGATCCCGCTGCTATCGTTTCTCAAGCACGTGAAGGATCCAGTGTTTCTCGCGTTTGCCACGACCTCCAGCGAATCGGCTTATCCCGGTGCTCTGCTTCAGCTGGAGAGATTCGGCATTCCCAAGAGAATTTCAAGTTTCGTACTACCCCTGGGCTACAGCTTTAATTTGGACGGATCCACTCTTCATCTGGCACTCGCCTCGGTCTTCGTCGCGCAAGCGGCAGGCGTGGAATTGAGCATGGCGCAACAGATTTTGATGATGGGCACCTTGATGCTGACCTCTAAGGGGGTGGCAGCCGTTCCCAGAGCTTCTATCGTCGTATTATCCGGCACGCTCACGGCGTTCGGACTCCCCCTCGAAGGGATCGCTTTGATTCTAGGTGTAGATGAATTTATGGACATGGCGCGTACGGCAGTCAATCTCTTGGGCAACTGCCTGGCTACCGCAGTGGTGGCGCGAGCGGAAGGAATTCCGCTTCCTAATTCCTATGCAGGGGAACCTGCGGCGCTCATTACCCATGAAAGCGCCGATCAGAACGCCGAGGAAAAAATAGGACAAAAAAAAGGGGAAGTAGTGATCTAGATCACCGCCCCCCCTTTTTCTATTAAACTGCGTTCTCTCCTAAAGGAGATTATCTTTAGTTCCCTTAAATCTCGACCAAAACTACTAGCGAAGAGATTCTTTGAAATCTTTTCCGGCTTTGAACTTAGGCAAGTTCTTGGCTGGAATCTTGAGTGCCTTGCCGGTCTGAGGGTTACGACCCACACGAGCCTTGCGCTTCACTTTCGAAAAGGTTCCAAAGCCAATGAGTGTAACGTCATCGCCCTTCTTGAGAGTAGTCTTGATAACTCCGATAGTCTCATTCAAGATATTCTCGATATGAGTCTTTTTGAGTTCTGAGCCTTTTGGTAACAATCCACTGATTTTGTCTACAAGTTCTGATTTGTTCATAAGTGCTGTTCAGCTTCCTGTATTTTTTTTACTTGGTAAAGAAAAAAATTACGAATTAATCGAAGTTTCGTGAAATTCGGCATATTGCCCCCCAAGCCTCATCAAATCGTCGTGGTCTCCGGTTTCAACAATCTCTCCGTCCTTAAGGACTAAAATAATATCAGCATGACGAATCGTAGAGAGCCGATGTGCAATAATGAGGGTCGTTCGATTTAACATCAATTCGTCAAGAGCCCTCTGCACAGCGCGCTCTGAGGTGGCGTCCAAGCTAGAGGTGGCTTCGTCGAGAATCAAAATCGGAGATTCCCGCAGGAAAGCCCGGGCTATGGAGAGCCTTTGTTTTTCACCGCCGGAGAGCTTTTGACCCCGGTCGCCGATGTTAGACTCAAATCCCTGGGGCAGCGTTTCAATAAAATCTAACGCGTTCGCCCGGCGAGCTGCTTCACGAATCTGGGCCTTCGTGGCATCCAAGCGCCCACAGCGAATATTTTCTTCGACTGAATCGTTGAAAAGGAAAATATCCTGGCTGACCACGGCGATCATACGCCTGAGATCATCGAGAGCCAGCTCTCGAATGTCATGGCCATCGATCTGAATACTCCCACTGGAAACATCAAAAATCCGGGGCAGCAGATTCACCAGAGAGCTTTTACCCGCGCCGCTTGCGCCGACAATGGCCATCGCTTTGCCTTTGGGAATATTAAAACTGACATTCTTCAAAACCACGCGGTTCGGTGCATCGGGATAAGCAAAAGTTACGTTCCTCACTTGAATTCCGACTCTCAGCTCCTCAATAGGTCTAGGCAGCAGGGGCTCATGAAGATGGGACTTCCAGTCAAAAATTTCAAAAATCCGCTCACAGGCGCCGGAGGCTTGATGAAGCTTGATATTCACATCATTCAGCATTCGGATCGGATTCATCATAAGCGCAAACGCCGTAAAAAACCCGAACAGATCGCCAGGAGTCATCTTACCCACTAAGACCTGGAGCCCCCCGTAGTAAATGATCGGAGCCAGAGCCAAGGCTGTCAGAAACTCCACCAAGGGGTGGGAGATTTCCTCCATGAGTGAGGTCTTCAGCAGGAATTGGGCGGACTGCTCATTTTTTTCCAGGAACTTTTCATGAACATAGTTTTCAAGTTTGAAAATCTTGATCATGCGAATCCCGGTGAAACTCTCCTGAAGCGTGGAATAGAGGCTGGCACTGAGTTCGGTGATTTTAGAAATATACCGTTTCAGATTTCGCCCCGTTGCCGAAAACACCCAAGCCAACACCGGGGCAACGATCAAGGTAATCAGCGTCAGACGCCAATTCGTCATCAGGGTATAGCCGAAGAGAAAAATCAAAGTGATCGGCTCCCGAATCAAAACATTGATGCAAGCAAGCCCCGCATCCACATACTGAGGATCCACCCCCGTGCGGGAAATCAACGTCCCGGTGCTCTGCGCTGTAAAATAATCCGCCGAGAGCCCCAGAAGGTGCTCAAAAATCCTATTCTTCAACTTCTGGTTGACCCGGATAATCACCGTCTTGAGAGCGAAATAATGGCCAAACCGAACGATAAAATTAACCGCATAAAGCCCAACCAGCGCCACGGGGAACCAGATCAGCTTTGACCCATCCTTTCGTAGAAGGAGGTCATCCAGCATGTACCTAACCACCGGGGCTGGCCCTAACCGGATTGCTGCTAGCGGGAAGGCGAGGCAGGAGCTGATAAGAATGAGTCCCCAGTGGGGCTGAATGAAAGGTCTGAGCTTTAATAAAGATCGCATTTTTTATTTCCGATCCCGCAAGACTCTCACATTCAAAGTCCGAATTCGAGCCCTTTTGTCTGGAATCCGGACGGGGAGTGAGAGTCGATCAGGCGGAACCTTGGCACTTGCCTTGCGTTAAAGTCGTTATGAAATTTCCGTGGCTTTCGCCAGGAGCTCCCCTAATGGGACTTTTTTTGCTTTCCTGTCCTGCGGTCCTTGGCACGCCTCGCGAGGAACCTGAAGCGTCTCACTGCGCCCGTCTTGGGCTGGCGCAGAGGACCGGGCAAGAATCCTGCTGGGTTAAATTTTACCTGGGCGATCACCGAACACTGTGTGTCGATCACGCGAATTGGATCCGGTGGTTACGTTTGCCATCACCGGGGAGGATTTGTTTGGATTCGCCCTTGGCCGGGACGTTGGATTCGTCACAAAATGGGAAATTCAACACGCAGTTAAACGCGCAGTTGAACGCGTCTGGAAAAAATTCCTCTAGAAATTCCTCTAGCCAACGCTGGAAGGCCTATTCACCTCCCCTCAACAATGCAACGTCCTCGGGGGAGGCCAAAAAAATCACGTTATATCGACGAAATATAACCCTAGCCTCGGGCCATACAAGTCACTCAAATGCCCCAAGTCACTCAAATACCCCAAGTCACCCGAGTGGCTTAGAGCAAAAGCCCAGAGCGATCACCCTTCTGGTGCTCCAAAAAATAGAATCCATCCGCGAGCGAACTTCTGCCACACTGGCTGAGCTGGACGCCTTTGGGATTCTCCGCAGTTTACTGGTGAATGAAAAAACCTCTCAAGCTCCGGTTTCGCTCCTTCGTAAAATTGGCTTCGTCCATCTGGCCACCGCCACTGGCATTCATCTCTATGCTTTGGCTCGGGGCTGGGATACTTTATTGCGGTTTGTATTTTATTCTCTCCGCTTACCCACCCACGTCGGAATCGGGTGCAGTCGCATTTTGTCTTTTGTCCTTTGCCTCTGCGTCTGGATGCTGAGTGGTGCACGAGTAGGGATGCTCCGACCCTGGATCGTGCTGACGTTAAGGGAGATCTCGACGTTCTTAGGATTTCGCTGGCGAAGGGCGTCGCCGCTTTTCTTGGCTCTTGCCTTGGATCTCGGAGTCGCCTGCTTTTGGGCCTGGACTGGCCGGGAGGGCTTTGGACCCTCGGGGCGAGTCATTTATGCCTTGGCGGTGGGCGGCGGACTGATGTGGTGTAGGAACTTTAAGTCGGTTCATACGGGCCTGGCAATTGGTTCCTGGTTATTGGTGGCGATTTGGGAGGCCTGGCACACGGGCAGTGTGGCCTTGTTTACGCCTATTCTCAGTCTCATCTCGTTACCCCTGGTTTGTTTCTTTATCTTTCCTTTGATCATCGCAAGCATTTTTTTGGGTGAATTAGGATTTTTGAAACTCAGTGAGTTCGTCATGCGCGAACTCAGCTGGAGTTTATCCTTTTTGATAGAGAGACTCGCTCGTTTTGCCTTTACCTATGGGAACTTTTGGGTGGTGAGTCGATCCGCGCTTCTCTGGGCATTTTTTTTAGCTAGCCTGATCTGCGTGTTTCAGTTTCATCGACCCTGGAAACGCACGATCAGCGCTTGGGTGATCGCAAGCCTGCTTGCAGTGCGGTCTTTGTTGGAATTTCTTCCACCTCCCTCACTCCCCTCCCTTCTCTCCCCTCTCTCCCCTCTCTCCCCTCTCTCCCAAGTCGAGCAATTGGATGTGGGGCAGGGCGATGCAGCCCTGATTCGAGGGGAACGAACTGAGACCTCCGGTCGAGGTCGAGGCCTCGTCGGAATGATGGACGCCGGATCTCAACACGCCCTCTCGGATGAAGCCTGGGTCCAGCTCCTGGCAACCCGACAAATCACGCGCCTCAATTGGGCCGCCATTTCGCATTTAGATGAAGACCACTCGGGGGGATTTCTGC
>Ga0315273_10014098_pt1 | contig 10292 bp, 8 predicted proteins | sample YL17G02_0_MG_FD_205753 | JGI IMG/M metagenome (GOLD analysis project Ga0315273, IMG submission 205753) | Sediment microbial communities from Yellowstone Lake, YNP, Wyoming, USA - YL17G02_0 | ecosystem: Environmental > Aquatic > Freshwater > Lake > Sediment | place: USA: Wyoming | collected... | reverse complement strand
CGGCTGATGCCGCCGATCATGCCCACGATCAGAATACATATGAACGATTTTAGGGTCAGTTCGAGCGTGATCAGCACGCCATCTGCCAGGAACCGGAGAATCCGGCCGTATGGGTCGCCCAATTTGAGTGTGACGGAGACACCGCCTACCTGTAGAACAGTGATGAATTTCTGCCCTACAATGAACACGAGGAGGAGGAGCAGCGCAATCGCGCCAAAGAATAGAAACCAGCCGCGATCGAACTTGCTCCAGCGGGTGGGTTCCCGCCCCTGGGTACCGGGAGGTTCAGTAGACTCGGTTTGAACGGACATTCTCTTCCCCTCCAGTAGCAGGACAAGAGCAGATTTCGCAGAGGCAGGCTCGGGGCCTTCCGATGCCCCTGCGAAACCTGCGGACGGTGAAGAAGTGGACTAGAGCAACGCGCGTACCGCTTTCACGGCGGCCTCGTAATTCGGCTGTTGGGCAATCTCGGGCACGTATTCGACGTAGCGCACGATGTCGTCCCTGTCAACCACAAACACAGAGCGTTGTTCGACGCGCAGTTCTTTGACGTGCGTGCCGAAGGCATCCCCGAACGCCATGTCCCGGTGATCGGACAGCATGATGATGCGCTCGACGCCCTTAGCTGCGCACCACTCCGCCTGCACATGCGGCATGTCGACGCTCACGGTGACGACGACGACATCCTCGCCCAGACCGGCGGCCTCCTCGTTGAACCGGCGCGTCTGCGTGTCGCAGACGCTGCTGCCCAGAGAAGGCACTACATTGATCAGGCGCATCTTACCCCTGGTTGACTCAAGCAGCTTGCCCATGCCATCAAAACCCTTGTTACCCAATGTAACTTCTGCAACTTTGTCGCCGGGCTTGAGCTGAGGCCCGAGAACCGTGTACGGCCTGCCCTTCAGTGATACAGCTCCGTTACGTTCCTGCAACATACGAGCACCTCCTTGAGAATTCGAATTGTTGATCTGAGAGGACCTTCCCATCGTGCGACCTTGCCGCCTCTCCGTTCCGTAGCCGATGCTACAGTGAGACCGTCATTTGCGCAACCGGGGGTCGAGGGCATCACGCAGACCATCGCCCAGGAGGTTGAAGGCCAGCACCGTCACCATGATCATCAATCCGGGGAAGAAGACCAGGTGCGGAGAGGTAAAAACCTGGTTGCGTTCCTGACCCAACATGGATCCCCATTCGGCCATCGGCGGCTGCGCGCCCAGGCCGAGGAACGACAGCGCGGCTGCGTCAAGGATGGCGGTGGCGATTCCCAGCGTGCCCGCCACGATCAACGGCGTCAGCGTGTGGGGCAGAATGCTCCGCATCAGGATCCGGTTTGGCGGTACGCCGACCGCGCGATCGGCCAGGACAAAATCCCATTCTTTGACCGAAAGCACGTTAGCGCGGGCCACGCGTGCATAAGTGGGGATAGAAACGATGGCTATCGCCAGCAGAGCGTTGACCAGGCCTTCGCCCAACACGGTGACGATGGCGATGGCCAGCAGTAACGCCGGGAACGCGAGCAGCACGTCCATGAGGCGCATAATAACGTTATCACCCGTGCCGCCTGCGAAGCCGGCGACCGCGCCCAGGATCGTGCCGATGACTATGGCAAACCCGACCGTGGTAATACCGATGATCAGGGATACCCGCGCCCCGTAGACTATGCGGCTGAAGAAATCACGCACGTTACCGTCTACGCCCAGGATGTGCTGGGGCTGATCGGCAGGACAACCAAACAGTTGGATGCAGGGCCCCGAACGCATCTTGATCTTTTCAACACCGATCAGAACCTTATTCGGGTCATACGGGGCGATCAGAGGTGCAAAGATCGCCACGAGGACCAGCACGAGCAAGATGACCATACCCAGGATGGCCGACTTGGTGTGAAAGAGCGCGCGCAGCGCGTCCCGGGTGGGCGTACGCGGCCGCCGCATAAGGACTGCCTCAGCGGGAGCCGCATCAGGATTGGGCATGGTTCTCCCCGAGGAGACGACCCTTCGGTGGTCGGCCTCATTGGGGGGGCTTAGTTCTGCTTTGTTCACGTCAGCTCAAACGAATGCGCGGGTCGAGGAAGGCGTACATGATGTCCACAAACAAATTGACCACCACGAAAATGACAGCAATGACCAATGTAAAAGCCTGGACGATGGTGTAGTCGCGCGCTTGGATGGCATCGAACAGGGTGCGCCCAACGCCTGTCAAATTGAAAATGGTTTCGGTGAGCACGGCACCGCCCAACAACGCGCCCAGCGAAAGGCCCACAATCGTAATAACCGGGATCATGGCGTTACGCATGGCGTGGCGCAGCACCACGGCCTGCTCCTTCAGGCCCTTTGCGCGCGCAGTGCGGATGTAGTCCAATCCCAACACTTCCAGCAGGCTGGAGCGGGTCATGCGGGCAATCAGCGCCAGGGGGATGGTGCCCAGGGCCATGGCCGGCAAGATCAGGTGTTTTGCGGTGTCTCCAAACGCGACCCAGTTACCCGTCAGCAGAGAACTCACCAGGTGCATGTTGGAGATGAAGATCAGGATCGTGTATGGCGGTGTCCCGGTTTGGACGTGCAGGTTCCAGGCCTCGATCAGCGAAGGTAGGATCAGACCCGGTGAGTTACGGCCGGATGGCGGCAGCCAGAAGGGTGTGCCTTTGAGCAGCAGCGCAAACACATAGGCCAACATCAATCCCAGCCAGAACACCGGCATGGAGACTCCGGCATTCGCAAAGAGCATGGTTCCCACATCCGCGGCCGAGTTGCGCCGGACGGCCGAGATCGTGCCGAGAAGAACGCCGAAAACGGTGGCGAAAACCAGCGCCGCGAGAGCGAGCTCGATGGTCACCGGCAGCCGCTCGAGCAGCAGATCGGTGACTGGCCGGCCGTAGCGGAACGAATTGCCCAGGTTGCCGCGCAGGATATCGCGCGCATAGATGGCGAACTGGACAGGGATCGGCTTGTCGAGCCCATTGCGCTCGATGAAAGCGTTGCAGAGAGTATCGGTGGCGCGTTCGCCCAGCGCGGCCCGGCAAGGGTCACTGGGCAGCAACCGGGCCATGGCAAACGTCACAAACAGGATACCAACCAGGACGGGGATCGCGGTAAGGAGGCGTTGAACGATGTAACGGATCATCTATGGGGCACGCATCCCAAGGGTTCTTGCGGGGCGGCTGAGCCGTCCCGCAAGAACTTCATGACTAACCTACGGCTTCGGTGCGTTCAGGAAGTTCCCGAACAAGGCGTTGAAGTAGGTGAAGACGCTGGTCCGGCCCTTGTGCATCGGGCTTGCCGCGTCCCACTGGGCAGCGAAGCTCGCGACGACGTCCTTGGCCGTGAGGTCACTGCCGTCGCTGAACTTGACGCCCTTGCGCAGGTTGAAGGTCCACTCGGTCAGGTCGGCGTTGGCAGAGAACTTCTCGGCCAGCGATGGCTCGACCGCGGTCCCACCGACCTTGTAGGCCAGCAGAGACTCGTTGATCTGCTCGCAGGCCCGCAGCGATTCGCCGTCTTCTTCATCCGCGCAGTAGAGGCTGAGCGGCTCGGCGTTTTGCATCCAGACAAGCTGCTTGCGGCCGCCAGCATCCATCACGACGAAGAGCTCGTTGCTCAGCGGGCTGCTGTGCGCGCCGGCCACGTCGGCCTTGAAGGCCGTTGCGGAGCCACCGTGCGCCACCGGTACCATCGGTACATGCTGCTTGATCAGGACGTTGGCCTCGGCGTAGAGCTTATTGCGCTCAGCCGGGTCGGACAGCTTGGCGGCCTTGTCCAGCACGGCGTGGATGTCGTCGAAGCCGTTGCCGAACTGCTTGCTGGCCGTCTTCCCGAAATGGTAATCCAGGAAGTTGGTCTGGTCGGGATAGTCGGCGCCCCAGCCCAGCAGATGCAGCGGCAGCGCGCCGGTCTTGGCGGTGTCCAGGAACGCACCGGACTCCATCACGTTGATCTTGACGTTGATGCCCAGGTTTTCCTTGAGCTGCGCCTGGATGTCCTGGGCGACCAGACCGGGCTGTGGCAGATAGCCGCGTACCACATCTCGGTAGGAAAGCTCGGTGTCAAAGCCGTTGGGATAGCCTGCGTCCGCCAGCAGCTTCTTGGCCGCCGCAGGATCGAATTTGTACCAGGCATCGCCCTCACACCCACCAGGAATCGCGCACGGGGTGAAGTAATCGGCTACGGTTGAGCCCTTCGGGTAGAAGTTGTCCACGATGCGCTGCCGGTCGACGCCCATGGCAACAGCCTGGCGAACCTTCTCGTTGTCGAATGGTTTCACGAGGTTGCTCATACCGAGGTAGAAGATATTGAGCGCCTCGCGCGGATACAGCTTGAGGTTCGAGTCGCCCTCGATCTTGGCGAAGTCATCCGGGCCGGGGTTGTCGATGCCGTCCACCGTACCGGACTGCAGCTCAAGCAGGCGCTGAGCGGCTTCCTTGCTCCAGCGGAAGACCAATTGGTCGGCCTTAGGCTTCTCACCCCAGTAGTTGGGGTTGGCCTTCATGACGATGCTGTCGCCCTTCTGCCACTTGTCGAGCATGTAGGGACCGGTGCCGATGGGATTGTCGAGAAGGGCGCTCGTGCCCGCATCCGCCTGCAGTTGCTTCGCGGGGCGGATGGCGAAGGCGGAGAACGCCGCTTTGGAGGGGAAGGCCACGTCAGGCGAACACAGCGTGAACTTCACCGTGCTGTCGTCCACTGCCTCGATGGATTTGATCTCACCGCCGTAATCGCAGCTCGGGGCAGCATGCATAGTGTCTGTGGCGATGACCTGGCCGCCGGCGGCCGGCTGCGCGGCTGCTGCGGCTGGCTTCTCACCGATCCACTTGGCATAGATTTTGTCGTACTCACCGCTGGCCTTGACATTCTTCAAGCCCGCGTTGAACAGCGGTGTGACCTTCTTGGGGTCGCCCTTTTGGACGGTCAAAGCGTACTGCTCGTTCGTGACGATATCGCTGACCATCTTGAGCTTGCCCTTGAACTGATCGGACTGCAACGCGAAGTTGGCGGCGACGGGTGTATCGACTACAACCGCGTCGATGTTCTTGTTAACCAGGTCGAGCATGGCCAGGTCCGGCGTATCGTATTGCTTAAGGTCCGCGCCCTGGATCTTGCCCACGTAGATCGCCCCGGTGGTGCCGATCTGAGCCCCAACCTTCTTGCCCGGCAAATCCTTTTCAGACTTGATCGCGCTCTCATCGTTGCGGACTACGATCCCCTGGTTCGCTTCGAAGTACGGATCAGAGAAATCGTAAGTCTTCTTGCGATCGTCCGTTACGGTGACCGAAGACAGAATCGCATCGTAGGCACCGCCCTCCAACCCGGCGAAGATGCCGTCCCATGCGGTATTCTTGACCTCAATCTCAAACTTCTGATCCTTGGCAATCGCAGCGATCAAGTCCATGTCAAAGCCGACGATGTTCTTGGTCTCGTCGACGTATTCCATCGGCGGGAACGAGGCATCGCTGGCAATGATGATCTTCTTGGCAGCGGGTGCAGGCACCGCGGTCGGTTGAGGCACCGCGGTCGGCTGAGGGACTGCCGTTGGCTGCGGGGCCGCCGTTGGCGCAGCGGCAGCTTGCGGTACGGGGGTCGGCGCTGGTTTCGAGCAGGCGGCGAGCATGCCCAGCATCATCACTGCGAGCAGCAAGACGCCAATGAGCTTGAACTGCTTCATCATGGTTCTCTCCTCCCTTATGGATTAGTGGCTGGTAACCGAGTGGTCGAAGGCTGTGGCTTGCTAGAAGTGAATGCTACGGGCGAGCTACCATAGACCGTCAACCGGACACCACAGGGCAGCCAACCCCGGGCCAAACGGCAAACTTCAGATAGTCGACGAAGGCGCTGCACCTCTCTTTCCCGTCCAACCGGACCGCCATGGCCGGCGCACTACACCGTGCGGGCTGTCGTCATGAGGAGCCAACTGGAGATCGGATCTATTATAACTTGGTGTGAGCGATTGTCAAACAACATTGAAATCGCGGGGCTTTCAACACAGCCTGTTGTCGATCACGGCAGCGTCGACCCGATCCATCGCCCGCATTGAGCTCGGGCACGCCACCAGCGCAGTGGTCTGGGTCAGGCCGTAAGTGACCGGTTTCGCTATCGAGAGGCCAAAGTGCGACGCCGCACTTTGAAGGCTGTGCACGCAGAGGGGTCAGTGCCCGCCTAGATAGGATTTCATGACCTGGGGATTCGCCAGCAACTCTTGACCTGTGCCCGTCAACACAATACGTCCTGTCTCGAGAACGTAGCCGCGATTGGCGACCGAGAGCGCCATCAGCGCGTTCTGCTCGACCAGGAGAATGCTGACACCCTGGGCGTTGATCTCCTTGATAATCGCGAAGATCTCTTCCACCAGGATGGGAGCCAACCCCATCGACGGCTCATCGAGCAGGAGCAGGCTTGGGCGCGCCATCATACCGCGCCCGATGGCCAACATCTGTTGCTCGCCGCCCGATAGCGTGCCGCCGTGCTGATTCAGGCGTTCTTTCAATCGTGGAAAGCTTTGGAAAACCCGCTCCATGCTCTTGCGGATTTCGTCAGCATCATCGCGGGTGAAGGCGCCCATTTCCAGGTTCTCCTGGACGGTCAGCGGCGCGAAGATCTTGCGCCCCTCAGGCACGTGAATGACCCCGCGACGGACGATATTCTGCGCCGGCATCGTCGTTAGTTCCTCGCCCGACAGCGTAACGCTGCCGACGCGGGGGTGCAGCAAGCCGGAAATCGTCTTCAGGGTGGTGGATTTGCCAGCCCCATTCGCGCCGATCAGCGAGACGATCTCGCCCTCTTCGACGCCGAAGCTAACGCCCTGCAAAGCGTGGATCGCACCATAGTAGACATTGAGGTTCTGGACTTCAAGTAGCATAGTGTAAGTCCTGTCGTTGTACCGGCACTCAGTCGGCAGTCTTCACGCCGGCCCGACCTGCCGCGCCGCGCCCCAGATAAGCCTCGATCACCTTCACATCGTTCTGAATATCCCTCGGGTTGCCGCGGGCGATAACTTCGCCAAAATCCATCACGGTGATCTGCTCGCAGATGTTCATCACCAGGCGCATCTGGTGCTCGATCAGCAGGATCGTCAGGTTGAAGCGATCGCGCACGAAGTGAATTAACTCCATCAGCCGGCCGATCTCGGCCGGATTCATCCCCGCCGCCGGCTCATCCAACAACAGCAGCTTGGGGTCGCTGGCGAGGGCGCGCGCAATCTCGACCCTCCGCTGCTCGCCGTAGGGCAGGTTCTTGGCGATCTCGTTTTGATAGCGTTCGAGCCCAAAGATCCCCAGAAAATCTTGGGCCCGTTCGATCATCTCGCTTTCCTTGAGGGAAAAACGATTGTTGCGCAGCAGCCCATCGAACAACCCGTAACCGGCGTGAGGGTGGTAGGCAACGCGAACATTGTCCAGCACGTTCAGGTTTGGGAACAACCGGATATTCTGGAAAGTCCGGCCGATCCCTGTCTGAGTGATCTCGAACGGCTCCATGCCTATCAGGCTCTCGCCGAAATACCGAATGTCGCCGCTGGTGGGTATGTACAAGCCGGTGATCATGTTAAAGACCGTGGTTTTGCCCGCGCCGTTGGGGCCGATCAGGCCGTCAAGGGAGCCGCGGCGTACCGTCAAGTCGAAATTGCTCACCGCACGGAGACCGCCGAAGGCCTTGCTCAGCTCCTGGATTTCGAGGACCGGTTCGGCAAGGTCGGCCGTGGAGGTGTTAATGTCTGACTGTATAGTTCCGGTTGGCATTGCTGTCCTCTTCACGGCTACTTGCTGGCGGTCTGCAGCTCCCCGGTTGGAGGCAGAGCAACGTTGGCCGATTTGGGCGATCGCAGGGCCACGATGGGCCGCTTGAGGAAGCCCCACTCGAGGTTGCCAAACAACCCCTGCGGGCGCATGAGCATCAAAAGAAGGAGGGCAATCGGATAGAGCACATACCGCCAGGTGGGCGCCTCAGTCCCCATTTGACCGAGCAGAACGCGCAACATGCCTTCCAGGAAAAAGATCCAGCCGAACGACGCGACGATGGTTCCGGTCATGCTGCCCAGTCCGCCGAACACGATGATGATCAGGGGATTGAAGCCCAGCAAAAAGTTGAAGGTGCCGGGGCTGAGAAAGCCAATATAGTGCGCGTACACACCGCCGGCAATGCCGGCAAACAGGCTGCCGATCATGAACGTCAACAGCTTGTAGTGGGCGATGTCGATCCCCATCGCCTTGGCGGCCGTCTCGTCCTCGCGCACCGACATGATGGCACGCCCCGTGCTGGAGTAAATCAGGTTCCGCATCACGATGATAATCGCCAGCAGGAACACAAACGCCCAGAACCAGGTCGTAAGCTTGGGAATGCCGATCATGCCCCGGCCGCCCTTCATCTCCGGGAAAGGCAGGATGGTATCGGAGTTGACCAACAGGGTCTGCACCACGATGGTGAAACCAAGTGTCGCAATGCCAAAGTAGTCGCTGCCCAGGGTCAGCACCGGCAGGCCGAACAGGAAGCTGATCTCCGCCGCGAACGCTCCGCCGATCAGCACCGCAAATACCAAGACCACGTTCTGCGCCACCGGGCTGAGCAGGAAGCCCTCCTCGCCCGAGCCGAATGCGGGGCCGATCGCACCGGCCATAGCATTGCCCACTGTCACTGCCAAAAACCCGACAAGTCCGGCGCCGATCAGATACAGTGTGAACTGGGAGAGGACCGGCATGCCTTTATAGCGCTGAACCAGTCTGCCAACCCCCAGGATCATTGCCGCCCCGAGAATCACGCCGATGCCGGCCACCGTAAGGCCGCTCGCATCACGGTTGACCCAGCGGTATGTGACGTCGGCAGCGGCATACGCTCCCAGCCCATAGAAACCCCATTGTCCCAGGCTGAATTGCCCATTGAAACCGTAGATCAAGTTCAGCCCGAGGGCCACCATCGTTATCGAACACGCCTGGAACAGCAGTCCCCTGTCAAAGTCATTCATGACCTGGAACCCGCCGAAGTCCACCAGGGCCAGTTGCACGATGCCCCAGGCGGCCACAATGCCAACGATCTTTACCCACAACGGCTTGCGGCCCAGCACCCAGAGCACGCCGTACACCCAGGCCAGCACCGCCGCGATCTTGACAATCGAGAGGAGAAGCGAGCCGATATCCATGATAGCCCCCTATGCCTTCTCGCCGGACGGCTCGCCGAAGATACCGGTCGGGCGGATCAGGAGCACGAGGATCAGGATCGAAAAGGCAACTGCATCGCGCATGGGCGTGGAGATGTAGCCCATTGTCAGCGCCTCAGCCTGTCCCATGATCAGCGCCCCTACGAAGGCCCCGGGAATGCTACCGATGCCGCCCAATACCGCGGCCACAAAAGCTTTCAAGCCCGGTAAGATTCCGAGCTGCGTCCAGATGGACGAGTAGGCGATGGCGTACAGCACACCGCCCAGGCCGGCAAACGCCGCACCCACGGCGAAGGTAAAGGAGATGACTCCATCCACATTGATGCCCATCAGCCGGGCAGTCGGCTTGTCAAATGATGTTGCCCGCATCGCCTTGCCCATTTTGGTGCGCCGTACCAAGAACTGTAGTATCACCTGGACCAGCACGGATGTGAACGCAATGATCAGGAAGATATTGGATACGATCACGCTGTTGGGAGGCGGCTGCACACCCGGCTGCAGCTGCTCGATGCCCTGAGGGCCGATAGCCCAGGCTACCACGTCGAAGGGCCGCTGGTAGGGAATGAAGCGCGGTGAGAAGACGAAGTTCAAAGCGCCGAAGAATTCCAGGAAGAAGGACACGCCAATGGCGGTGATCAGCGCCGCAATACGGGGCGCGTCCCGAAGCGGCTTGTAGGCCACGCGTTCAATAACGACCGCCAGGACAGTACACACCACCATGGAGAGCAGCATTACGGTAAGCGAGCCGATGATGACGGCAAGCCAGGTTGGCATCGACTGGAACAGCATGGTAGGCCACATGTGCAGTTGAAAACGGGATACGGCATAAAAGCTGACGAAGGCGCCAACCATGAACACGTCGCCGTGGGCGAAGTTGATCAGTCTCACAATGCCGTATACCATCGTATAGCCGAGCGCAATCAGCGCATAAACAAAGCCCAACTGCAGCCCACTTAGGACGATTTGCACAAAGAGGAGTGGGTCCTCGATGAAATCGCGCACCAGGACGATGACCGCCACGGCCGCCAGGAGCAGGAGAAAGCCCTGGCCGATCCATGCCATCCGGGCTCCGGGTCTGCGCGCGGCATAGGACGCTCGCTGAGACACACTGGCCTTCTGCATCCGCGCTTACCTCCAGGGAGAAGATACCTGTTATT
>Ga0315273_10014097_pt1 | contig 10292 bp, 13 predicted proteins | sample YL17G02_0_MG_FD_205753 | JGI IMG/M metagenome (GOLD analysis project Ga0315273, IMG submission 205753) | Sediment microbial communities from Yellowstone Lake, YNP, Wyoming, USA - YL17G02_0 | ecosystem: Environmental > Aquatic > Freshwater > Lake > Sediment | place: USA: Wyoming | collected... | reverse complement strand
CCAAATTAACCACCTCACTTACCCAGCGAAATTCATACTTGCCTCATAAACCAATGTGGATTTGGTATCCAGTCTACACCGGAGAAGGCACCAGTGTTTTTTCGAAAGATGTTGCCCCTATGGTTGGTTTAATAGCAGAGGCTATGGTTCATTTTCCGAATCTTCTGATCAAAGGTCCTGCCCCTTGGAATGCTGATCATGCCAACCGTTACGAAGAATCGTACCATTGCGCTTCAGCCATGCAAAAGATTGATTACTCAGCTTTTCGTGGGAATAACACTTCTCCTCCGTCTAATAATTGATGAGCGATCTTCGGGAAACGGCGGAGCGATTTAATCGTATTGGCAATTTCTCTATTAAACCGGGAAACCATCTTCATAAACTGGAAACTGATCTCCGTAACCGAAGGCAACCCCCCGAATCTCCACAATCTCCTAAGCCTGTATCCATAGACATGACCATCTTCTCAAATGTAACTCGGAGTGAAGTTGATAGGAGATAATATTAAAACACCGGAAACTTTACCTTGGTGGGACTATCCGTCCGGTCATAACCGGCAGGAATGGTTCTGGTTTCAATATCTCTCATATCGCTTTGGTCTTTTAGTTAACGGATTCATTAAACTAGTCCAAAGCTCTCGCTAGTTGCTCTTTCCCTATAGCATATAGTATTATCCCCGCAATGACTCGGAAAAAATGGATTGCGGCGGGAGTAATTATCGTCGGTCTGATTTTAATTTTGCGCCATCCTTCCAGCCAACTAACCAACACCGGCACTCTGATCGAAGGTGATCACATCTCCCTTACCTCCACGGTCTCTCCGTCCCAGCTATCCGGCCGTCCCCAGGTTGAAATCAATACCTCCAAAGGAAAATTTGTCATCGAACTTCGTCCCGATATTGCTCCCAAAACGGTCGTCAACTTTCTCTCTAAATGGTCTAATAGCTACTGCAAAGGCCTGACTTTTCATCGGGTAGAGGATTGGGTAGTCCAGGGATGTGACCCCGCAGGCAACGGTACCGGAGGCAGCCTGAATCTACCCACCGAAACCTCCGGCGAGTTATTTACCCAGGGTGCAGTCGGTGTTGCCAGACAAGCTACTCCCAAAGAAAAAAGCAACGATTCGCAATTTTTTATCGTTAAAAAAGATTCCCTCTTTTTAAATTCCGAATACACCTACTTCGGCCGGGTAATCTCCGGAATGGACGTGGTAAATCGCCTCGCGGCAGGAGATAATATCATTTCCACCGACATTCTTACTAAATAATTATGGCCGATAATATTACCCGCCAGCCCGACGGAACTCTGACACTTACACTTACACTTGCCTGGTCTGAAATCAGTTCTCAATACAAGAAACTGGTAGATAAAGCCGTATCCGACGCCGAAATTCCCGGTTTTCGCAAGGGTAAAGCTCCCCAAACCCTGATCGAACCCAAATTGGACAAATCCGCTCTTTATTCCCAAGTCCTTCAGGATCTTCTCCCTCCCGCCTATCAAAAACTGGTCAAATCCGAGCACCTTCACCCCCTTATTTCCCCGCTTTTGAAAATTAACAAATCCCAGCCCAACGCCGATTGGGAAGTTGAACTGTCTACTTGTGAAACTCCTCAGGTTTCTCTTCCCGCCTACAAGAGCGAACTTCCCAAATTAAAAATTTCTGACCCCAAGGCCAAACTTTCCGAATTGCTCAAGTATTTCCTTGACCACTCCCAGGTAAATCCCTCCGTCTTGCTGATTAACGAATTAACCAATCACAAATTATCTGAGTTAGCTGACAATCTCACCCGTTTAGGCTTGACTTCCGATCAATACCTTAAATCCAAAAATTTAACCGCCGACCGCCTCAAAAATGAGTTTACTCGGGAAGCTAAAGAAAATCTTACATTGGATTTTATTCTCAATCAAATCCAGGAAAACGAGAAATTAACCGATCGGCAGAAAACTCTGGACTTTTTACAATCTCTGGTGTAACATAGCCTCATGGCAACCTATAGTAATACCAATGGCCGGGGCCAAAAAAGGACCGTTCAATACGATAATTTTATCGAGGCTCTACGGGATTTGGGCAAAGGCACAATTTCTGAGGCTAAAACCCAGATTAAACAAACCTTTCAAAAGGGAGACCTAAAACCCAACGAGTCTTTTTCCGTCGGTGATCTGCAACAGGCCGAGAAAAAAGGCTTTGAGCATGCAAAAACCAAGTTTGATGCCAATCTAGAGCAGTTCCATCAGGAGGAAAGATCCCGCTTGCTTCGGGAAGAAGCCGCTGCTCGCCAGCAAATCAAAGCTATCCAGGAAGAAGTCCGCAGCTTGGCCAAATCTATGGGTGATTTTGCCCACGAAGTCGAAGTGGCCTCTTTTCAGGCCCCGGTCAATCCCGGTGCTTATCACAAAGGCTTCTTTAATCACCTGAAAATTCTCATTATTTCACTTAAAGAGCGAGTGGAAAGCTCCAAAAATTGGCTTCAAGCCACTAATCAACGGGCCGGCAAGCGGGGCTATTTCTGGACTCAATCCTCAAAAATGGGCACTCAATACATGCTCTCCTCCGAGCGTTACATGGTCATGAGTACCGGTTAAAATATGATTACCAATGACCCACTTGAACGTACTTACGGATTTTTTGCGTATTCCTTCGGTCAGTACCCAGCCGGAGCATTTGCCGGATATGGCTGCCGCTCGGCAATTTTTAAGTACATATTTGTCTAATTTGGGTTTTCGGGTTCAACTCCTCCCGGCCGCACACCACCCCGCGGTTTTTGCCTCCAAAATTCTTGACTCCTCATATCCCACCATCCTTATTTATGGCCATTATGATGTCCAGCCTGCGGGAGCTCCCAGTCAATGGACCTCTCCGCCCTTCGAGCCGGCTATTCGCAAAGGTCGTCTTTATGCCCGTGGAGCCACCGATGACAAAGGCCAATTGATGATTCATCTGGCTGCCGTCTCTCAACTTCTTACCTCATCCGATGAAGCTCCGCTCCTGAATTTCAAGTTCTTAATCGAAGGCGAGGAAGAAATCGGTAGTCCTTCCATTTCCCGTCAATTAGTTGACTATCCGGACCTGTTTGCCTGCGATTTTGTTCTTCTTTCTGATACCGAAATGGTCTCTCCGGATCACCCGTCTATTGATATCTGTTTACGCGGCTGCTTAGACGTCGAGCTGTCTATTACTACCAGTTCCCACGATCTCCATTCCGGCCAATTCGGAGGCTTGGCTCCAAATCCCGCCGTAATTCTAACCCAACTTTTGGGAAATTTAAAAAATGGCTTGGGTAAAATTACTTTACCCGGCTTTTACGACGACGTTCACAAACTCCCCTCCCCAATTTTATCTGACTTTCGCCGCATCGAACCTCTACCTTCCCAAATTTTGGAAGAGGGAAAATTTTTTTACATTTCTCCCGCTCCCAAACACCTGTCTATTAACGATCGCCGCTGGCTCGAACCTACGTTGGATATTACCGGTTTGGAATCCGGATTTACCGGTCATGGTATTAAAACCATTATCCCGGATTCCGCTACTGCCAAAATTAGTTTCCGTTTGGTTCCGCATCAAAATCCTGATCATATCTATTCATCTCTTCTTACTTATTTCCAGAACCATCTGTCTAAAAATGCCGTCTTTTCTATCTTTCGCTATTCTGACACCCGGCCCTATCTGGCTCCCATTGATCACCCTGTTTACCAGTTAGCCAAAAGTTCTCTCAAAACCGTTTACGGCCACAACCCGGTCTTTGTTGGCCAGGGTGGCTCCATTGGTTTTGTCCCGGAAATTGCTTCCAAATTACATGTACCGGTAGTTATGGTTGGTTTTGGCTTACCGGATGAAAATGTCCATTCTCCCAACGAACACTTCAGCCTGGCTAATTTTTTTAAGGGTATTTCCGTCATGTCCCATTTCTATCAATCACTTTCTAACTCTCATACTCTGTAGTATAGAAGATAACTTTATCAGGTATAATGTTGAAATAGGGCAATACTTGGACTCGTAGCTCAGTTGGCTAGAGCGACGCATTGACATTGCGTAGGTCACAGGTTCAAGTCCTGTCGGGTCCACATATGTATATTGGTGCTCACGTATCTATTGCCGACGGATTCGATAAATGTATTGATCGGGTTGTCAAATTAGGCGGCAATACCCTGATGACTTTCGCCTCCTCCCCCCGTTCTCTTACTACCCGGGGTTTTTCTGACCATGAAATCAGCCAATATTTAGCCAAAAAATCCCTGCATAACATCGGACCTCATTTTTTCCATGGGGTCTATCTGCTTAATTTGGCTTCTGAAAACAAAAACTATTTAAATGCCAGTATCAAATCCCTGATTTTTTACCAGCAATTAGCCAGTCGGATCGGAGCCGTAGGAACGATTTTTCATATTGGTAGTTACCGACTAAGATCTTTTTCTGAAACTCTCACTCAAATTGTCCATTCCATTAACTTCATTCTCGATAGCAGTCCCAAAGGCAGTAAACTAATACTGGAAAATTCCGCCGGCCAGGGAAATACCGTCGGCGATCAATTTGAAGAATTGTCTCAAATCGTCGATCGGATAGGGGATAGGTCAAAAATCGGAGTCTGTTTAGATACCCAACACGCTTTTGCCTCCGGCTATCAACTTTCTTCCGTTTTGGAAAAATTCGATAAAATTATCGGTGCGAAATACCTTTCCGTTATTCACCTCAACGACTCGTTATCTGACTTTAATTCTCATGTTGATCGCCACGCCAACTTGGGTGAAGGAAAAATCGGTTTAGAAAATATGGAAATATTTATCAAATCGTTAAAAACAAAAACCAAAAATTATCCTTCTTTGATACTTGAAGTTCCCGGCTCCAACCACTCGGGTCCCAGGAAAATAGATTTGGATTTAGTAAAGAAATTAGTTATGTCCCCCTCTTAATCTAAGAGGGGGATTAAGGGGGCGTTATTGACAAGAGTTACATTACATATACAATATAAATCAACATTTCGTTCACCGCCCGCATGAGACCTCACCAATCTCAAAGGTGATTATTCCGAATTAAGCCACCAAGTAACTCGTTGGAACCCCGGGACGAGCGAAGCGAGGGCTTTTTTTAGCCCAAGCGAAGTCCTGAGCTTGTCGAAGGACGAAAAGAGTTTATTATTAATTTATGAACAACGACCATTTGAATCACTCCTGCTCCCATCTATTAGCGGCTGCCGTCACTTCTTTGTGGCCAAAAGCTCTTCCTACTTTAGGTCCTCCTATCGAAAATGGATTTTATTACGATTTTGATTTCGGTGATACCAAAATTTCCGAAGACGATTTCCCTAAAATCGTAGCTAAAATGCAGGACATCGCTCCTTCATGGAAAAATTTTCAGGAAATATCCATTACCCCCGTTCAAGCCAAAAAAGATTTTAAAAACAATCCCTACAAATTAGAACTAATTAACGAATTAACAAGTCAGCAAATTACTTATTACAAATCGGGAGATTTTTTTGATCTCTGCCGCGGCGGTCACATGGACTTAGGCACTCAATCACTTAATCACTTTAAACTTTTATCTGTTGCCGGGGCTTACTGGCGGGGGAGTGAAAAAAATAAAATGCTCACCCGTATCTATGGCACCTGCTTCCCTTCCCAAAAAGATCTTGACGACTATCTCAATTTGCAGGAAGAAACCAAAAAACGCGATCACCGCAAACTCGGCCGCGATCTGGAAATATTTACATTTTCCGAAGATATTGGCCCGGGTCTGCCTTTGTGGCTTCCCAAAGGCACTATTATTAAAGATGAACTGGAGAACTGGGGCAAGGAAACCGAAGCCAAATGGGGTTACCAGCGAGTCAGCACCCCCTTCCTGACTAAAAGATCTCTGTTCGTTACTTCCGGGCATGTTCCCTATTTCGAAGATGAAATGTACAAAGTTACCGTTCCCGGTGAACACCCTGAGGAACAATATTTTATTAAACCAATGAACTGTCCCTTTCACCACATGATTTTCAATAATAAAACCAGGAGTTACCGGGATTTACCTCTTAAACTGGCTGAATATGGTACCGTTGCCAGATATGAAAACGCCGGCGCTTTAAATGGCATCCTTCGCCCCCGGTTATTTTGCCAGAATGACGCCCATGTTTATTGTACAGAAGAACAAACCATTGATGTTTTTGTGGAAATCATCAAACTTCACCAATATTATTACGACACTCTGGGTCTAAAAGATTACTTTATCGTCCTTTGCCTTCGGGATCCGGCTAAAAAAGACAAATATCACGGCGAAGAAGAATTGTGGCAAAAATCGGAAAAACTTTCCCGCGAGGCTATGGAAAAATCGGGAGTTAAATATAAAGTTGAAAACGAAGGCGCAGCCCACTATGGCCCAAAAATGGACTTTAAGATCAAATCAGCTATCGGGACTGAATACGGAATTTCTACCAACCAAATTGATTTGTTTATGCCTCGCCGTTTTGATTTGAAATACACTGACCGTGACGGTTCGGAAAAATATGTAGTTGTTCAACACCGGGCACCGCTGGGTTCCAGCGAAAGGTTTGTTGGTTTCCTTCTGGAACACTTTGCCGGCAACTTACCTACCTGGCTTAATCCCGTTCAGGTCAAAGTCCTGCCGATTTCTGACCGTCATTTAGACTACGCCAAAGCGGCACACCAAAAACTGCTTGATAATAATATCCGTAGCGAATTGGATGACCGAAATGACACCCTGAAGGGTAAAATCCGCGACGCCCAGCTGCAAAAATCCTCCTATATGCTGGTTCTCGGAGATAAAGAAGTTACTGACAACTTGGTTTCCGTTCGAAGTCGCTCCGGTGAAAATACTGCCGGTCAAAATATTGAAAAATTTATTTCCGATATTCAGACTGAAATTAAAAATAAATCGAAATAATATGGTTCACCATGTTGTTCTGTTTAAATTTTACGAAAATACAACCCCGAAGCAAATCGACGATCTGGCTAAAGCCTTAGAATCACTGTCTCATAAAATACCCGGCATTAAACATTATATTTGGGGACCTTCGATTAGTATCGAGCATTTGGAAAAAGGCTATACACACGGTTTTATCATGACATTTAAAGACAAAACTATCAGAGATAATTATGTACCTCACCCGCTTCACAAAGAATTGGTTAAAAAATATGTCGATCCTATTTGCGACCTGGGAATTGCCTTTGATATCGAAGAATGAACCTTGTAAATGTAACGACCAAGGATAACCTCAGGCTTTTTGGGCTGATTCAAAAACCAAAATCGGATACTCACCGGGTGATTATCCACCTTCATGGCACGTCGGGAAATTTTTATTACAACAATTTTTATCCGTTTATCGCCAAAACGGCCAACGACAATAATATTGCTTACCTGCAAACAAACAATCGGGGTGCTGGTAATTATGAATATGAATTAGGAGAAATTCCTCATGGAGCTGCTTTAGAACTATTTGAAGATTGTCTGCTGGATTTAGACGCCTGGATAGAATACTGTTTATTCAATAATTACTCTGAAATAATTCTCGAATCACATAGCTTCGGTAACGAGAAAGTTATTTATTACCTCAATAAAGGTAAATATAAAAATAAAGTTGTTGGCGTCATTCTTTTGGGTTTTAATGACAGTGTAGGAACCCAACAGCGTTATGAGAATAGAATTGGTAAAAGTTATCTGTCAGAAGCAAGGAAATTGGTGGAAGAAGGGAAAGACTTCTCTTTTCTTTCTGATCTTTTTGGGGGAATCGCCGGTGAAGCTCCCTTAAGTGCCCGAAGTTATCTTAATTTTTATTCACCCGGATCAGAGTTGTCTCAGGTAATGCCCCTTCGTCTGGGTAAAAAACTGGAAATGTATAGTCACATAAACGTTCCTATACTAGCCGTAATAGGAGATAACGAAGAAGGCGAATACACCATTATTCCCATCAAAGAAGCCATGAAATTGATGAAAAGAGAAAACCCGCTTACCGAAGCTCACCAAATTTCTAATTGCGACCACGGCTTTAAAGGAAAAGAGACTCAATTGGCAAATCTAATTGTTAATTATATTAAGAAACATTTCTCAAACTAACTTCCCCCTCTTAGATTAAGAGGGGGATTAGAGAGGGTGATATTTACAAATTGTCCTTCTACTCGTTTCTTGCTATAATCTCTCCAATCAGTGAGCTCTCCCTACTTTCGCATCAACTACCAAATCAAAGCGTCAGAAGTACGTTTGCTGCGGGACGACGGAACTCAAATCGGGGTTTTACCCCTTTCTGAAGCACTTTCCCAAAGCAAGGCTGCCGGTTTGGATCTGGTAGAGATCGCTCCCCAAGCCAAACCTCCGGTAGCCAAAATGATCGATTACAAGAAATTCCTGTATCAATTGGCCAAGAAAGAACGGGAATCCAAGGCTTCTGCCAAAAAAGTCGATCTAAAGGAAATTCGTTTGACTCCCTTTATTGCCGAAAACGATTTCCAAACCCGAATAAACCGGGCCAAAGAATTTTTAGCCGCCGGCCACAAATTGAAAGTTGCTATTAAATTCGTCGGCCGCCAGCTCACTCACAAGGAATTCGGCGATCAGATCATGAATAAAACTTTTGCTGTTCTGACCGATCTGGCTACCGTCGACCAAAAACCCAAATGGATAGGCCGGCAATATCAAGCCACCTTGACAGCTATAAAAAAGAAATAAATTATGCCCAAACAAAAAACCCGGAAATCCGCTATCAAAAGATTTAAATTTACCAAGACCGGCAAAGTCCTCCGCCGTCATTCTTTCGGCCGTCATTTGCGTCGCAACAAATCCAAAAAACAATTACGCAAATTTAAGACTGTTAGTTTAGTTACCGGCCGGATCGCCCGCCGCATCAAGCGCCTCGCCGCCAAAGCTTAATATGAGAGTCAAATCACCGCGTCGCCAGCGTCATAATAAAGTCCTGAAATTAGCCGCCGGGTACAGGCTTTCCCGTCACCGTTGGTACAAAGTTTCCCGCGAGGCTGTCATTCATGCCGGCCAGCATGCCTTCATTGGCCGCCGTCTGCGCCGCCGGGATCTGCGCCGAACCTGGATTACCAGGATTAAAGCCGCCGTGGAAAATCTGGGCTTCAAATACAGCCTGTTTATTTCCGCACTTAAATCTTCAAAAATCCAAATCGACCGCAAAATTCTCTCCGAGTTGGCCACCAATCAACCTGAAGTTTTCAACAAAATTGTCAAAGAGTCAGGGGTAAAAGCTCAATAGTTTATATATCACCCCCTTCCCCCTCTTAGATTAAGAGGGGGACTAGAGAGGTTTATATTTTAAAATCATCGGTTGCGTATATAATTAAAACATGGGAGTTCAATTTGAAGTCAAAAAACTTGATCCGGAGCATTGGTTTGTCTATAAACACCTTCGTCTCGAATCTTTAAAAAATGATCCTCAGGCTTTTATCGGTATCCACGAGGAAAAACTAAAAGTTCCTGACGATATTTGGAGGGAACAGTTTTCCCGTGAACATACTCGTATTTTGTTTCTTTTTGAAGGTGTTCAGGCTATTGGCATAGCGGGTTATGACATCAATCACATCTCCAAAAATGCTCACGTCGCGAGTATATTTGGGGTATACATTATGCCTGACTACAGAGGTAAGGATTTGGGAAAAATGCTGGTTTCTGCTGTTATTGATGACATAGTCAAACACCATCCCCAGATTATCAAGATTAAACTGGCTGTCAGCTCTTCTCAAACTGCCGCTTTTCATATCTACGAATCCCTGGGGTTTAAAAATACTGGTACTCTGAAAATGGAAATTAAGCATGGGGAAGAATTCTTCGACGAAATCCTCCTGGAAAAATTTATCGCGACGCGTAATCCCCCGGCTGTTAGGCCGTAGGATGAAGCGTGATACCTCGGACGAAGTCCGACTGAGAGAAAAGACCCCGACCGTAAGGTCGTGGGTACTTTTATCAATTAGGCCGATTTGGTAGTAATATTAACCCATGCGGCAGAAACTTCAAAACCTCAAAAACGAGGCTTTGGGAATGATCATGGATACCCATGATCCTGCAGAACTGGAAAGACTGCGGGTTGAGTATCTGGCCAAATCGGGCCAGTTAGCTCAATTGGCCAAAGAATTGAAAGGTTTATCTTTGGAAGAAAAAATCGAAATCGGTAAACTCTTTAACGACGTCAAAACCGCCATCCAGCAAACATTGGGGTCAAAATCTAACTTTCAACTTTCAACTTTCAACTTTCAACTCGATACATCTCTTCCGGGTATCCGTCCTCAAATCGGCCATCTGCACCCGGTCACACAGGCAATCGAAGAAATCAGCCGTATTTT
>Ga0315273_10014096_pt1 | contig 10292 bp, 11 predicted proteins | sample YL17G02_0_MG_FD_205753 | JGI IMG/M metagenome (GOLD analysis project Ga0315273, IMG submission 205753) | Sediment microbial communities from Yellowstone Lake, YNP, Wyoming, USA - YL17G02_0 | ecosystem: Environmental > Aquatic > Freshwater > Lake > Sediment | place: USA: Wyoming | collected... | reverse complement strand
ACTATATTTTAAAAGAACGACACGACTAGATGTATACAACGACTGTATAACGGCAATAGGCATCAGCCGTATTACACCCACAGGTATATTATACAGCGGTTCCCAAACTTTCCATCCACTTCAATACACTCTCTCCTGCCGCGCGCCCGCTGGCAAAACAAGCGGTGAGCAAATACCCTCCCGTCGGCGCTTCCCAGTCCAACATTTCGCCCGCGCAAAAAATGCCGGGCAATTCCCGGATCATCAAGTTTTCATCCAACGATTCAAACGTCACACCGCCCGCGCTGCTGATGGCTTCATCCAGCGGGCGCGGCGCGATCAACGGAATGGGCAGACGCTTGATAAACGAAGCAAGCCGTTCTACGTTCGCGAAGTCTTCCTTCGGCGCGAACTCGTGCAACAATCCGGCCTTCACGCCTTTCATGCCGGCCGTCTTTTCAAGATGACTTGCCATCGAGCGCGAGCCGCGCGGCTTCGATAATTTCTCGACCAGCCATTCATACGATCTGTCAGGCGCCATATCCAGCAAAATCACCACCCCCCCTTTCGCTTCGATCTCATCGCGTATCAACGCCGAAGCCGCGTAAATCAAACTTCCCTGCACGCCTCCCTTCGTCAGGATGAATTCGCCCCGCTGGCGAAATGACTCAAACGACAGGACTACTGACTTGATCGGATGCCCCTCGTACCGTTCGCGAAGGTGCGGACTCCATGCCACGTCAAATCCGCAGTTGGATGGTTTCAACGCTTCAACCTCCACTCCGGCCTGTCTCAGCCAATTGACCCACGCTCCGTCCGAGCCGAGCCGCGCCCAACTCCCGCCGCCGAGAGCCAGCACGACCGCGTCTGCTTTGACAGATTTTTCACCTTCAGGCGTTTCAAACTTAAGTGACTTATCTGCATTCCACCCATTCCACTTGTGACGAAGGTGAAAGGTCACACCCAGATCATCTAATCTCTTCAACCACGCCCGCAATAGCGGACTGGTCTTCATTCCTACCGGAAACACGCGTCCCGATGTGCCGACGAAGGTTTCGATCCCAAGTCCGCGCGCCCATTCGCGCAAGTCATCTGGCGTGAAATCCATTAACCATTTTTCTATTTCTTTTTTCCGACTTCCATAGCGGGAAACAAATTGCTCGAATGGTTCCGAGTGCGTCAGGTTCAATCCACCTTTGCCCGCCACTAAAAACTTACGTCCCACAGACGGCATGGAATCATACACATCCACTTTCACGCCGCGCTGACTTAGGATTTCCGCCGCCATGAGTCCCGCAGGTCCACCGCCGATGATTGCCACTGAATGATCCATAAGGTGATTATAAATGTAATTGTTTGGAGTCCAACGTTTTCGCGAAGCACCCTGTGGGCCAAACGTTGGAGAACGTATCCCCTTTGCTAACGCCGAAGTCAGGAGACTTCGGACTCCGTCAACGTTGGCAGTATTTCTCAGCCATCTTCCTGACCGTGCTTACTCCCCGCAGTGTTGACTTGATCCCAAGCGCCTTTTCTAGCACGGCATTTGAAAAAGTGGATTCACTTTGCTTCTTGCGGCACAACCAATAGATCTCCCGTCCATGGGCATGGAAGTCATCAATTTCGGTGCGCAGCGCCATCAGCTTTTGCTTTGACGGATCGTCAAGCGGATTGGTCAGGAATGCAATGTTAAACGCGGCTGCCGCCTCCAAGTCAGATTGTCGGAAAGGCTTATAGTTCGCGATCTCGGCTAATTCTGCCTCTGTTCTGATAAATGTGGCGACTTCATATCCCAACGCTTCCCGTAAACGCTTCTCGATTTTCTTTTCAAGCGACCTGGGGTCTTTCGATTTCGCATCAAAGAGGACATTACCGCTGGCGATAAAAGTTTCAATATTGGATAAGTCAAGCGACTCAAAGAGTTGACGCAAGTAGTCCATCTTGACGGTGTGTCCGCCAACATTGATTGCTCGAAGGAACGCGATGTATCGAATCATTTAGGTGGCACCTTCATCAATCAACCTTTGAATGCTCCCAGGTGCATCAACATCGCTGCTCCCGTTTTGATCCCTTTAATAAAGCGCTCGACTTCAATATTTTCGTTAGGGGCATGGTTGGCTTCATCGGCATTGGCATAGGGCACCACAAATGCCGGGAGTCCCAGGGTTTTTGTGAAGACATAGTTTGGCAGACTGCCACCCAGAGCAGGGACAATCAACGGCTCTTCTCCTTGTGCGGCAACAATCCCGCGATAGATCGGTTCGGCAAACGGCGAGTCGAGCGGCGTCTTGGATGGTTCCATACCGCCCTGCCGGACAAACTCAACCTCGGGTGCAAACCGTTTCACGTGCGCCTCGACCTTCCCAAATATCTCGTCAACGGTTTGCGACTCCACAAGCCGGATATCACACTTCGCAAACGCTTCGTGCGGCAGGACTGTCTTTGATCCCGATCCCCCATAACCGCCGTGCAGACCGTTAATCGTCAGTGTCGGCCATAATGAAAGGCGATCATAGAAAGGCCGCTCGTAAGGCGCGTCAAAGTGTGTGAGGCCCAGATCATGTTTGACGGCTTCAAGATCAATTGGCAGGTCCGCAAGCGCGCTGCGTTCCCGTTCTGTGGGCGCGTCAACGTTGTCATAAAAACCATCGATCGTGACCTGTCCCTGGCTGTTTTTCATCGTACCCAATAAATGCACCAATATCCATAATGGATTTGGCGCAACGCCGCCCCAGTTGCCGGAATGTAAATCGGAATTGGCGCCACGCGCATGCAGTTCAAAGGATATGACTCCGCGCACGCCAAATTCAAGGCGTGAACGACCGCTGACATCCACCGGGCCGTCAGAAATAATTACAAGATCAGCGGGAAGTTCGTCTGTATGTTCACGAATAAAATCATTAATGTGCGGACTGCCGACTTCCTCCTCCCCCTCAAGCAGGACAATTACATTGCATGGCAATTTGCCGAGACAGGCCAGAAGTGACTCAATTGCCAATAGTTGAGCAAAGTGCTGGCCTTTATTGTCTCCGGCCCCGCGTGCATATAGTCTCCCGTTTCGAATCGTCGGCTCAAAAGGCGGTGAGACCCAGGCTTCAAGCGGATCAGGAGGCTGGACGTCATAATGCCCATATAACAGCACGGTTAATTTTTCCGGCGATTGTATTTGTTGTCCCATCACCATTGGCCAGCCCGGGGTTGGGATCTGGCGCGCATTCAAACCAAGTTGATTCAGCCAGCCGGACAGATAGTCTGCCACTTCGCCCATTCCTTCGCCATAAGCGCTGATGCTTGGATGCCGAAGGTATTCGATCAGTCTGTTGATAAAGCTTTCCCGATTCTGTTCGATATAAGCAAATACAGCAGAAAGGTCAGGTTGAGTCTCGATTTGATTCACGGATTGCATCTCCCATATTTCATATTCTGTTTATGGATTCCCATTTGTTTGTTCTACCTCTCCACCGACAACACCCCACCCACCGCGTTCATCTTCAACGTCCACGTACTGCCGACCTGGAATTGTTGAAACTCGGAAACGCTATCTGGCTTGTAAGTCTTCTGGCCTTTGGATGTATCGAAATAAACCGTCAGATCTTCCGATGCCGCACCGAGCTTTTGATCGTTTGTCAGGCTTGGTTCGGAATAAACCGGATTCAAGTCATTTCCATCCAATGTATAGGTTTGAATGGTCGACCATTCATCCACTGTATATGAACAATATGTATCCGTCTCATCGTGACATTCCTGCACCACTTCCATCACGCCATTGCCTTTGTCAATGTTTTTTTCCACGCACACCTCCCGGGTATCGTCGCGACACGAGACGTTATACGCATCCGAAGGCGGACTGCCTTTCTCGTCCGAATAATCCACTGGGCGGACTTCCTGCACAGGCACAGATGTCTGCCATTGCACATCGGCCACTGTGGCCTGCACAGATGCAGATGGGAATACAAATAAAAATAACGCCGCAAGACAACATGCAAAAAGCGCCGCACCGATCCCGCCGATCAACAACCAGTTTGGTTTCTTCTTTGCAGATGTTGCTCCTTGCTTGTCAATGGTCTCCTGACTAATACCGGTCGCCATCACAGGCGTGGGCCTTTCTGCGCGCGGCAGAGGCGCTCCGCACTGCGAGCACACGCGCTCACTGCGCGGGTTATCGGTCCCGCACTTTGTGCAGGTGACAACTTTAGGTCCAGCTGGAGGCGGGCCCATTTCACGTCCAGCCTGGCGCTTTTTGCCTTCGGCCAGATCCCCGCCGCATTGTGAACAAACCGTCGCTGTCGCGGGGTTGCGCGTGCCACAAAATCCACAGTGGATGTCCGCGCCAGCCTGCGCCGCCTTCAATTCAGTTTCATCGGTTATGAATTTCTGTTCGGCGGGTTGCTCAAATTGCACGTTCTCAGGTTGGGGCGCTCCGCAGTTCTCACATGTTTTTTTCAAGCCCGGGTTGCGCGTATTGCAGTTCGGACAAGTCCATTCGAGTTGCACGTATCCCAAAGTTTTCCTGGACATTTTGACTCCTTATTTAAAATCCATGCCATTTGCAAACTTCGGCCAGGCGCGGTTCACAATCCGGTTCTTTATGTGGATTCAGATCATGCGCATCATTTCCGGACTGTGAACTGGTCAGCGCGTCGAAGATTGCTTCAGCGCCGTGAACGACGTTCAGCGGGTCATAGCCGCCTTCCAATACAAAAACAATTTTGCCGCTACAATGTTCTTCTGCCAATTCAACAAGTTTCTTTGACAACGTGAAAAATCCGTTTGTAGAAAGTCCCAATGACGTAATTGGATCGTTCCAATGTGCATCGAAGCCTGCCGAGACCAGCATCATATCAGGCTTGAAATTTTGGACAAATAGTACAAATATCTCATCCGCAATTCTGGAATAAGCCAGGTCACCGGCATACGCAGGCAATGGCACATTGACAATGCGCTTCTTCGCATGTGGCGCGTCTTCGATCCAGCCTGTGCCGGGATAAATCCCCCACTGGTGCGTTGACAAAAACGCCACACGTTCTTCATCAAGGAAGGCGGCTTGAGTCCCATTGCCGTGATGCGCGTCGTAATCAACGATCAACACGCGCTGTAGGGGCGGATGGCCATCCGCCCCTACCAACGCGTCGCGTGCCGCGATGGCGATATTGTTGAACAGACAAAATCCCATGACGCGATTCGGTTCTGCATGATGCCCCGGCGGGCGGACAATGGCAAACGCGTTCTGCGCGTCGCCGCGCATCACCGCGCGCGCGCAGCTGATGACTCCGCCCGCGGCGAGTAACGCGTCGTTGAATGATGTCTGTGTGACATAAGTCGGTGCGTGGTCTATGACTCCCGGCCCTATTGAACAGATGCCTTCCAATTCGCTGACCAGCTTCGGATGATGTACGCGTGCAACTTCTTCACGCGTTGCAGGGATGGCATCCATTCTGTCAGCCAGAAAAGAATCCAGCCGCGGCTCAAGCAGATCAAACCTGCCCGGCCTTTCAGGGTGGTCAGGATATACATGATTTGGGGAAGGGACATAAGTATAAACAGTGGACATACTTCAAATTATAGCCCCTCTTGACCGGCACCAGCGGGAATGACCTGATCGGGAGTGGCTAATTCTGTGGGCTTGCCGAGTTTTTTTACCACGGAGACACTGAAGCATCCGCCGCCCGCCCGGCGGAAAAACCTTTAAAGAATCTCCGTTTCTCCGTGATGAAAAGGTTTTCTCTAGCCCATGCTTTTAGCCACTCCCCTGATCATTGGAAGTTCAGGCGCGGATGCCATTGACGGCCTCGGCGGTGATGATTCCCTGAACGGCAATGACGGAAGCGATGTTTGCCTGGGCGGCCCGGGAAACGATATTTTTACAAATTGTGAAGTTGAAGCCCAATAAGTGGGGGGAAAAACAGAGTTGCGACCGCAACGGCCAACCAATTATTAATTGCCCAATGCAATTACCTTCAATTCATCAAACTCTGAAATACCGACCTCAGGGCTGATAATACAATACCAATGTGTTCCGCTTGTGTTTACGCAATCAAAAAATGAGGCCCCGGATGATTGAACGCTAATCTTAACAGTGGCAGCAGGACCATCCAGGTCGAACTCAACAGAGGATGTTTTTGAAGGACCGTCTGCAAGGCGGTATTGTATATTGGATACATTCCAGCCGCTGATCGCGCTTACACCTTCGCCTCCCGGGGACGGACGCTCAGAAGATGCGTAAGCGTAAGCAGTGCAAAAGGCGATGACAGACATCAAAGCAAGGATTTGAATTCGGAAGAGTCTGTGCATGTTAGTTATCCTTTCATTTATATCATTGCAGGCATGGAATTAAGAATTTTGGAGTGGGAGCGGCACAGGCAATGTGAGCATTTGGCCGGATGTCAAATTGACTGTCTCATTTATGTATGTAACAAGTACGGTGATCGGTGCAGGCTTGGAAAGGAAATGGTTGGCGCCTGCATATAAAGCTTTAGCCACCAGATTCAGTTCGCTAACGGCTGAAAAGATAAGGATGTGAACCTTGCTAAACAGGCGAATCTCTTTACAAACCTGCCAACCAGCCTTCTCCGGCATCATCAAATCCAGGATTACCATTCCCGGGTCGTATTCTCGGACCAACCGGATACCCTCCGGGCCGCTATTGGTTGCAAGTACTTCGAACCCATACCTGTTGAGCAATCTGCCCAACAAACCAGTTGTTGTTTCATCGTCGTCAATTAATAGAATTCTTTTGTTCATGTTTTTTGATAGCCAAACCAGCATGTAAGAACTTGTTTATTGGCAACTTAAACCCATGGGAATGCTCCCCTATCTTTAAGCAAGTTTGTTGCCAGGTACGGTCTTTTTATTATTACGAGTATAAATTCAAGGGAGAATTAATTAAATCGTTTAATTACGTAAAATGCTTGCGTAAAACTACTCAATAGGAGAGCGAGCTTCCCCTATTGGCTTTGTTTATACAGAGCGGATAAGGCGGGGAGGATGATCGTCTGTCCGGGGACCAGTTGCAGGTCAGGAGAGATGCGGTTGACGTTGACAATCTCCTGCGGGGAAACTTTCCAATCGAACGCAATGGTCTCAATCGTATCGCCATATCGGGCGGTGTATTCAACGGGCTGGCCGCTCAAGTGATATGTGATCCATTTCCAGCGGAAAATGTCAAAGCCCATCACGCCGGTACGTCCGTTTTCGTAGCTGTTCCATTCCTTGTTGATCACACCGGTGACAGTATCGCCAGGAGTGTATAAAACCACTTCGCTGATGAAGCAATCCCATTCAGGTTTGGTCTGCACCATATTAGTGATGCTGATGCGCCCGCTTTTTTCATTCACATCAGCGACTAGGAAGATATGGTCAAAGCGTTCGTCGTTGCTGGCGTAGAGGGTGGAGTATGAGTAGATGATATCGCCTTTGTACATGTTGCCATTCGCCGCGAAGTCGTAACCGGGCATGGGCGTATCGGTGTGGAAGACATCGTAAGTTTCAGGATCGAACCCGGCCCACGGACGCCCATTCCATTTCGGGTTGGCGTCTTCAAAGATGTGTGAACTTGCATACCAGCTGCCGACGCGATAAGGGAATGAATTGGCATCTTTGACAAGTGTCCATGCGAGGGGACCGCACATGGAGGCGGCATCCCAATAACCGATCTGGTCCTGTGAGATTTTGTTCGCTTCCTCGCAATTGGACGCAAGATATTGGCGGCCATTCGTTACGTAGTCCGGGATTTGCCAATCGAGATCAAACATGGCGGTGACGGTTTCATTGCTGACCCAGCCTTCATCAATCATCCAATGGCAGGGAAGTTTTTTCATGACGGGATAAATTTTTTCATCGTCCGGCAGGCCAGTGGACCAATATGCTCTTACGTATTCGCCCCAATTGGATTCGTACACTCCAGCGATCATTGGGATGGCCATCAAATGGAAATGCCCGCCGTAGCTGCGAAGCCACACGACGAAACCGTTTTCGAGGAAGGTTGTCACAGCTTTGTCTGCGCGATAGGTGAAGGGAGATTGATATAAATTGACGGAGAACTCAAACACGAACGGGTCTTTTTTTACCTCCAACATGGTATTGAGGGGGCCATTCCAAATGTAATCCATACGGCGGGAAGCGAGATCAAGCTCGGGGAGTTGCGCCTGGACGTTTGCCAGCATTTCTGCAGAGGACAGTTTCGGAGCGGAGGCGCCACAACCGGCCGGGTTTCCATACGCATACGGCGCGGTCTCGGTAATCTCAGGGGACTCCTGAATTTGCATTTCATCCTGCCGGGATAAGGGTATATTGTTGATTTCCACGGTCTGAATGATTGCATGCGTTGCCAGGGTGCCTGCCGATTTTTCTGGAAGCAGGCCAAAAATCGATACTGCGATCGTGGATATCATAAAAAATAAACTTGCGAACAACTTTTCCATCTTATCCTCTTTTAGATTCAAAAAGCCTGGCATCAATGCCAGGCTTCTCTCGCATAGAATTATTCAGGGATGGGGCGGTACAGTGTGATGTCTATTGCGGAATTTCGGCGGCCTGGCGGTCATGGTCACTTGTGTGACGTTAGACCCATGACTTTGCGTTCCTGTCTTTCGACAGGTTTGCCCTTTTCGTTCTGCTTACTGCACTGGACATAACTGGAGAACAATCCAGTGGTTCTCGTACGTAAAACCTTTACTTAGTGCGCTCCCGGGGGCGATACCAGAGGTACGGCAATAACAAATAATCGCCCCCAACCGAGTTCAGTGCCTTGAGCGATACAGGTTTGAAACGTGACGTGTGGAGTCCCTGTATAAAACTGACGAAAAATCTGTTCGGTGGAATATGTGATGTGGGTTTCCAGGTTGCGATACTCGCTATAAGGATTGTAGGGTTCATATGCCTGGAAACTCGAAACCTGCGTGATCGTGTAGGGAACTTTTGTTCCATCTCCGTAGACAAGGTAAACCACCCGGCCGGGTAATAGAGAAGTGAAGTGTTTCCCAGCCAGGTAATTGTGCGCCAGCAGACCGATCGTCCCGAAATAATCTGCCGACGCAAATCGCGTCAGGGTTTCCTCTTCTCTTGAAACGTAAAGGGCATCATCGCCCGGCTGGTTAATAACCGGGAGCGCCATAATTCCCGGCGCATAAATGCCGCGCAGCTGGCGGGCATCACCGTCATAGACGCTCTGCACAAAGCTTGCGAAGTCCGGCAGTGGTGCTGGATCGCCAGCATCTGCGTACACTGGAACCGGGATCAGGCTGATGACAAATAGCGCAATCAGGCTGATGGTCAGGAAGATTCGTCTTGAAACCGTTCGAGTTGCCATTGGATTCTCCTTGATAAGAGCATCCAGCGCGGCGGGAACGCGAATCGCACGAATTGATGTTTGAGCGTGGGAATGGGTTTATGTAATCTCATCATATTCGGCGGCCTGGCAATCATGGTCACTTGCGTGACGTTAGACCCATTGGCTTTGCGTCCCCGGGTTTCGCCGGGTTTGCCCTTATCGTGTGATAAGGTGGAACAAGATTTGGAAGAAAAATAAAAGAGCCCGGGATGGACTCCAGGCTCGCGCGATAAATAATCGTTATATTATTTCATCTTCGGCGGCCTGGCGATCATGGTCACTTGCGTGACTTTAGACCCGTTGGCTTTGCGCCCCTGTCTTTCGACAGGTTTGCCTTTTTTCGTTCTTCTTATGGAGAGTATAAAGATATATGGAGAATGATCCAAGCGTTTTAGTACGTAAAACTCTTGCGTAAAACTACCCGATATGCGCAGTGAACTTCACCTAGCGACGCATCCCCCATCCTGGCAGGCGGGCAAAATTAAGTATACCCAGGGCGGTCACAAATTGCGCTTTTTTAGAAGGAGGAAAGCGCGATTTGTGACCGTGGGCATTATAAAAATACAGACCAGTGAGCTATATTTTTCGAGTGGATTTTCCCAGTCTACGTTTCACGCACGTCAAGCATTGTTGAGCTCGGCATTTCTAAGTGCGACTGTAAAGGTCGTGCCCTTGTTTTGAACGCTCTCAACACTGATGCTTCCGCCCAGTCCCTCGACAATGGATTTAACAATGTACAAGCCGATGCCACTGCCGGGGATTTCGGCGATGGTGACATTTTTCGCCCGGTAGAAGCGCTGGAAGAGATGTGGTATCGCTTCGGAAGGAATGCCAAGCCCGTGATCGCTTATTGATACGTGCGTCTGATCCGCAGTGCTCTTCACGCTAACTTCAACTATGCTCCCCTTTGGCGAAAACTTGATCGCATTGTTGATCAGATTGATGAATACTTGTTGCAACCCGCTTTTATCGCCGATAATATGGAGCG
>Ga0315273_10014095_pt1 | contig 10293 bp, 6 predicted proteins | sample YL17G02_0_MG_FD_205753 | JGI IMG/M metagenome (GOLD analysis project Ga0315273, IMG submission 205753) | Sediment microbial communities from Yellowstone Lake, YNP, Wyoming, USA - YL17G02_0 | ecosystem: Environmental > Aquatic > Freshwater > Lake > Sediment | place: USA: Wyoming | collected... | reverse complement strand
CCCAGGTCGGTGATGATGTCGCCGAACATGTTCGCCACCACCGCGACGTCGAACCACTCCGGATTCTTGACCATCCACATGCAGGCCGCGTCGATGTAGGCGTGGTCGCGCGCGATGTCGGGGTAGTCGGCGCCGACCTCCTCGAACGTGCGCGTCCACAGGTCCATCGCGCGGATTGCGTTCGCCTTGTCGATCATCAGGAGCTTCTTCTGCTTGCCCCGCTTGCGCGCCAGGTCGAAGGCGTAGCGGATCACGCGCTCGGTGCCCTTGCGCGTGAAGATCATTTCCTGGATGGCGACCTCGTCGGGGGTGCCCTTCTTGAAGATGCCGCCTAGACCTGTGTAGACGTCCTCGGTGTTCTCGCGCACGAAGACCATGTCCACGTCCTCGGGCGTCTTGTCCTTGAGCGGGCACAGGTGCTCGGCGTAGAGCTTGACCGGCCGCAGGTTGACGTACAGGTCGAGCCCGAAGCGGAGCCCCGAGATGATCGCGCGCTCGAGGAAGCCGACCTCGATGCGCGGATCGCCGATCGCGCCCAGCAGGATCGCGTTCATGCCCTTGACCTCGGCGAGCACGGACTCGGGCAGCGTCTCCCTGGTCTTGAGGTAGTGCTCGGCGCCGAACGGATAGCGCGTGGTCTCGTAGGTGAAGCCTTCGAGCTTCGCGACGCGGTCGAGCACCTTGATGCCTTCGGCGACGACCTCGGGGCCGATTCCGTCGCCGGGCAGCACGGCGAATGCGTAATGACGCTGGGCCATGGGAGGGGGCTTTCCTTTCAGGCGGTGGCGGCCGCGCCGCGCGCGACGTCGTGCACTTCGGAATCGGTGAGGACACGGGGCGAGGCCTTCGCGGCCTTGAACACGGCCTGGACGATCGCGTCGTCGGCCTTGTAACCGTGGTGCTCGAGCCAGAACACGACGTTCGACAGCCCGCACATCGGTCCGACCTCGATCTCCTGCTCGCGCCCGACCATCGAGGCCGGGACGCCGGAGTAGACGCGATCGGCGAGCCACGCGTCGCCCTTCTTGTACGCCTTGATCACCGCCGCCGCGTGAACGCCGGTCCCGGTGCGGAACGCGTCGCGGCCCACGACCGGGTAATTGACCGGGATCGGGACCTCGCACGACTCGGAGACCACGCGCGCGTAATCCGTCAGCGCCGACAGGTCGTTCTCGATCCAGCCCATGAGCCTGAGGTTGACCAGCAACTGGTCCATGGGCGTGTTGCCGACGCGCTCGCCGATGCCGAGCGCGCAGCCGTGCACGCGGTCGGCGCCGGCGGCGATCGCCGCGATCGAATTGATGACGCCGAGTCCGCGGTCGGAATGGCCATGCCAGTCGATCTTGACCGTCTCGTCGACGTCCTTGACCCACTCCTTCGCCCAGTGGACGAGGTTCGCCGCGCCCGCCGGCGTGGCGTGCCCGCAGGTGTCGCACAGGCAGAGCCGCTTCGCGCCCGCGCGGATCGCACAGGCGAACAGCTGCTTGAGCGTGTCCGGGTGCGCGCGCGTCGTGTCCTCGGTGACGTACATCACCTTGAGGCCTTCCTTGACCGCGAACGAGACCGCCTCCTCGGTGTGCTTGAGCATGCGTTCGATGTCCCAGTCCTCAGCGTACTGGCGGATCGGCGACGAGCCGATGAACGTGCACACTTCGATCGGAATGCCGACCTTCTGGCTGATCTCGGCCACCGGGCGGATGTCGCTCTCGAGCGTGCGCGCGGCGCAGTTCGCCGTCACCTTGAGGCGCGCGTCCCGGATCTCCTGTGCCAGGCGGGTGACGTGGGCCACCACGTGCGGGCCGGCGCCGGGCAGGCCGATGTCGGCGGTCTGGATGCCGAGCCGGTCGATCAGGTGGAGGATCTCGAGTTTCTTCTCGATCGAGGGCGACGTGACGCTGGGCGATTGCAGGCCGTCGCGCAGGGTCTCGTCGTCGAATTCGATCGTGCGGCCCGGGGCGGGGATCGCCTCGCCACGGACGTTCCAGTCGTAGATCAGATCGTGTTCGGCCGGCTGCATTGGGGCTCCTCGGGCTCTGGGCCGCGCAGGGCGCGGGGGGCAGGGGATGGCGAAGTTCCAGTGTCGCCCAAGGTTCGCGTGCCGGCCGCCGGGTGTCAAGCCGCAAGGCCAACCCGCCGATAACCGTAATCCAATGAGACGGACGGATTTCCATCGGACGCGGGGGCCCCTGGCGCTCGCCGGGGCGCTGGCCCTGACGCTCGCCGGGTGCGCGGGCGACTCGGGGGACGCCGCGCGCGTGGCCGCCGAGCGGGCGAGCGCGAAGCCGAGGACCTCGCTCGACGCCGAGGCCGACCGCATGGCGGCCACCGCGAGCTACCCCGGCGCGAACGGTCCCGCCGTGCTCGACGGCGACGCGCCGGCGGAGAAGCAACTGCCGGCGGACGTCGGGGACGCGCTCAAGGGTACGATCGAACCCTGGCTGATCGCGTGGCGCGTCCCGCTCGGCACGTTCCGCGCGACCGAGCTGGCGCGCACCGGCGAGCAGGCGCTGCCCGAGGACGACGCCACGCCGTTCGATGGCAACGCCGAGGGCGCGGACCTCAGGCTGCTCTACCTCGCGATCCCTTCGCCAGGCGGCAGCATCCTGCTCGATCCACATCTCGAGTGGACGCTCGAGGGCGAGGCCGGTCACGTCCGGGCGACGCGCGACGGGCTGGCCGGCGCCGAGTTGATCGACCTCTCGACGCGGATCCGAACGCACGTGCTCGATGCGCGCGGCCCGGGTGGGCGAGTAGACGGCGCTGCATGGATCGACGACAGCCGCTTCGTCGTGTTCGCGGCGGAGCGCTTCGAGGCCAATCCCTGGCGCGGCGGCCCGGTGCTCTACGTGATCGACACCACGCGTGGCACGGTGACGCGTTACGCCGGCCCGGAGACGGACTACGAGGGATTTCGCACGGTCGGCGGAGGATTTGATCGCCGTTTTCGCACCGCATTGCCGGATGTCGCCTTCGACCGCCGCATTGCGCGGAACTAGGGTCGGTCCAACCTGTATTATGGCGAGAGACTTGCACAGCTGATCTTTGGGGCGCGAGGCGGCGCGCTGCGAGCGCTCTTGTGTTCCTGGAGGTATGGATGACTCAGGCTCCGCGTTCCCGGGGCACGACCACGGCTGGTCGCCTCGATGACCGCTGGCCGATCGCCCTCATCGTCGCCGTTCCGCTCGCCATCACCGCGTGGGGCGCCGCCTATTACGCGGCTCCGCCCGGCGGGCGCGTGCGCTCGCCGCTCCATGCCCTGCTCAAGCCCTCCGGCACCGTCGGCCTCGCGCTCGGCGTGGTCGCGTTCGCGCTGTTTCTGTTCCTCTGGCTCTACCCGCTGCGCAAGAGCGTGCGCTGGCTCGCCTGGACGGGCGCCGTGGGCGCGTGGCTGCGCATCCACATCCTCGCCGGCATCGCGATCCCGCTGCTGGCCGCCGTGCACGCGGGCTGGCGCTTCGACGGCCTGATCGGTCTCGGCTATGCCTCGATGCTGCTGGTCGCGCTGAGCGGCGTGGTCGGGCGCTACCTCTACGTGCGCATCCCGCGCAGCAAGAGTGGCCTCGAACTCACGCGCGAAGAGGTCGCGAACGAACGCCGCACGCTGATCACCGAGATCGCGGCTACCACCGCCGAGGATCCGATCGCGGTTGAGCGCGGGCTCTCGCCCGACGCGTCCGGCCGACCGGCGCCGCAGGGACTGCTCGCCACGTTCGCGCGTCTGTTCACGGACGACTGGGAGCGGCGCGCCACGCTCCGGCGCCTGCACCGGCGCTGGTCAAAGGCGGCGCCCAACGGCGCGCGCCTCGACCGCCGCACGGTTTCGGCCATGCTCAAGCTCGCGCGGCGCGAACTCGCGCTCGCGCAACAGATCCAGGCGCTCGAGGCCACGCGGCGCGTGTTCGCGCTCTGGCACGTGGTGCACCGCCCGTTCGCGATCCTCGCCCTGCTCGCGGTCGCGATCCACGTCGTGGTCGCGATCACGATCGGCGGGGTGTCGCTCGCCATGGCGCTCCCGCGATGATCATGCTGTGGACGACGATCGGCTTCGTGCTGCTCGGCGTGGCGCTGGTCGTCCTGCAGATGCGGCGCGCGCAGGCGCCGGCGGCGACCTGCGGCACGGGCGGCGAGCGCTGCGCGCGCTGCGGCGCGCCGCGTCCGCCCGAGATCGAGTCGTGCCCGGCCTGCCACGCTCCCTACACCGCGTATGCGCTGGTCATGGCTCCGCGCGTCACGGCCGAGGCTTCGCCTGTGGGCGGTCCCGCCCGCCCGGTGCACGCGCTCATCCGCGCCGACCTGTGCGTCGGCTGCGGCACGTGCGTCGACGCCTGTCCCGAGCCCGGCGCAATCCGGCTCGAGGGCAAGCGCGCGTTCGTGGAGCTCGACCTGTGCAAGGGGCACGGCCGCTGCAAGGACGCGTGCCCGGTGGGCGCGATCGTGCTCTCCCAGGGCGACGCGGCGCAGCACGTCGAGGTCCCCGACCTGAGCGTCCACTTCGAGTCGAGCGTGCCGGGCCTCTACATCGTGGGCGAACTCGGTGGGCGCGGCCTGATCAAGAACGCGATCAACGAGGGCAAGCTCGCGGTCGAGCACATCGCGCAGATGCTGCGCGGCCCCCGCGCGCGCGGCGTGGGCGAGTTCGACGTCGCGATCGTGGGCTCCGGCCCGGCCGGGCTTTCGGCCGCGCTCGAGTGCAAGCATGCCGGCCTGCGCTCGGTCGTGTTCGAGCAGGGCTCGCTCTCGGACACGATCCACAAGTATCCGCGCAAGAAGATGCTGCTGTCCGAGCCCGCGCACACGCCGCTCTATGGCGACCTGTGGGTCGCCGACGCGACCAAGGAGATGCTGCTGCGCGTCTGGCAGCAGGTGATCGAGCGCGCCCCGCTCGACGTGCGCATGGGCCACCGCGTGGAATCGATCGTGCCCGTCAGCGACGGCTTCCGGGTGTCGGCGGAGGGGCGCGCGTTCCACGCCCGCCGTGTCGTCCTCGCAATGGGCCGCCGCGGCACGCCGCGCCGACTCGGCGTCCCGGGCGAGGACGGCGACGGCGTCTACTACGACGTGATCGAGATGGAGGAGTTCGCCGGGCAGTCGGTGCTCGTGGTCGGCGGCGGCGACAGCGCGATCGAGACCGCGCTCGGCCTCGTGCACCAGCCAGGCACACGCGTGTTGTTGTCGTACCGCGGGGCCGATTTCGAGCGCGCGCGCGAGCGCAATCGCGACCGTCTCGCCCTTGCCGAGAGCGCCGGCCAGGTCCAGGTCTGGCGGTCGAGCGAGGTGCGCACGATCCGCCCGGGCGGCGCCACGATCGAGCGGGGTGGCCAGCGCGAGGACGTGGCGTGCGACGCGGTGATCGTTCGAATCGGGGGCGATCCGCCGGCCGCGTTTCTCGAGGGGCTCGGCGTCAGGCTGGTGAAGAAGGCGCTGGCGATCGCGAGCGCACTGGCGCTCGGCATGCTCGCCGCCGCGTTCGGGCCCGGTGTCTTTGCGCAGGTTTCGCCCGGGCCGCTTGCCGCCGCGCACGCGGAACGCGACGCCCCGACGCAGTGCTTCCAGTGTCACACGGGCGCCGGAGCGACGAAGACCGGCATGGACGAGCGCTGCCTCGCGTGCCACACGGAGATCGCGACGTTGCGCACGTCGCATCGCGGATACCACGCGCGCGCGAGCGGCACGTGTGCGTCGTGCCACCCGGATCACGCGGGACGCGACTTCAAGATGATCGAGTGGCCGGGCGGCGCGCCCGAGAAGTTCGATCATGCGCAGGCCGGCGCGGCGCTCGAGGGGGCGCACGCGAAGCTGGCCTGCCGCGACTGCCACAAGCCCGCGCTGCAGAAGTCGACGGTCGCGCCGAAGATCCGTCGCGTGAACAAGGCGCAAAGCTGGCTCGGCCTCGACACCGCGTGCGCCTCGTGCCACGAGGACGTGCACGGCGGATCGCTCGGCGCCACCTGCCTGGCGTGCCACACGCTCGAGAAGTGGAAGCCCGCGCCGCGCTTCGAACATGTGCGCTCGAAGTTTCCACTGACCGGGAAGCACGCCGACGCGGCGTGCGAAACCTGCCACCGCCCCTCCGCGGTGACCGCGCACTCGGGCGCTCCGGTGCCCGTGTTCCGCCCGGTCCCGCACGCGAACTGCACGGACTGCCACAAGGATCCCCACGCCAGCCGCATGGGCGAAAACTGTGAACGTTGCCACTCCACTTTATCCTTCACCCAGGTCAAGGCCGGCGGATTCGATCACGACCGGACGCGTTACCCGCTCCGGGGGGCGCACGGGAAGGTGGCCTGCGCCGACTGCCACGACGAGAAACGGGCGTTCGGGGCCAAGCCCCGCTTCGACGCCTGCGCCACGTGTCACAAGGACGCCCACGCGGGCCGGGCGACGATCCAGGGCCGTCCAGCCGACTGCGCGGCCTGCCACACCGTGGCCTCGTTCCGCCCGGCGACGTTCACCATGTCGCAACATGCAACGAGCACCTACCCGCTGCTCGGCCGCCACGTCCAGGTGGCGTGCGAGAAGTGTCACCGCCGGCTCCAGGCGAGGGATCCGGGAGCGGCGGCGCTCGGTTCGGCGCTGGTCGACCTGCGGCCGGGGCACGCGGCTTGCAGGGCATGCCACGCGGACGCCCACGGCGGGCAGCTCGCGCAGCGCAAGGACGGCGGCGCCTGCGAGTCGTGTCATCGGGTGGAGGGCTTCCGGCCCAGCCTGTTGACCGCGCACGACCATGGGTCGTTCGCGTTCGCACTCGCGGGCCGGCACGCGGACGCTGCGTGCGCCGCCTGTCATGGCGCACGGCGTACGGGTGCGCCGGGGGCGAGCGCGCAGTTCGCCGCCGCCCAGGCGAAGGCGGGCAGCGCCGGCTTCGTGTTCAAGACGGGCGAGAAGGCGTGCGCCACGTGCCACGCCGATCCGCACGGCGGCCAGTTCGCGCATCGCAAGGATACGGGCGCGTGCGGGTCGTGCCACGGCACGCGGGCGTTCATTCCCGTGTCCGGCTTCGATCATGCGAAGGATGCCGGCTTCAAGCTGGACGGCGCCCACGTGAAGGTCGCGTGCGCCGCCTGCCACACGATGCAGCCCGCGGCCGACGGCCGGCCGATCGCGCGCTACCAGGGCACGCCGACCACCTGCGTGGCATGCCACGCGGCGGGAACCGAAGGGGGACGTCATGGATGATTCGTTGGATCGCGCGCATTCGGCGCCGGCCCGTGCCCGCACGCGCCTGGCGCTCGCGCTCATCCTGTCCGTGCCCCTGCTCGCGGCGGCGGTGACGTTTGGTTTGCCCGCGCTCAAGGCGCGCGCGGCATCCAGGCCGGCGAATCCCCACGGCAAGTTCCAGGCGGATTGCTCGCTCTGCCATGGCGCCGACGGCTGGAAGCCCGCGAAGATCTCCAAGGCCTTCGATCACTCGAAGTACGGGTTCACCCTCGCCGGCGCGCACGCGGCGACGAAGTGCGAGTCATGCCACGCGTCCCTCGATTTCAGCAAGCCCGAGCAACTGTGCGTCTCGTGCCACGAGGACCCGCACCGCGGCGAACTCGGCCTCGACTGCGGCCGCTGCCACGGCGCGCGCAGCTTCCTCGATCCCGCGCGCATGCGGCGCGCGCACCAGCTGACGCGCTTCCCGCTCACGGGCGGGCACGCCGCGATCGAGTGCGAGTCGTGCCACCCGCCCACGGCACAGGGGCAGATGCAGTACGTCGGCGCTCAGGCGAACTGCGCGGGCTGCCACAAGGCCGACTACGACGCCACGACCGCGCCCCCGCACGGTCCAGGCGGCTTCCCGCTCGATTGCGCGGGCTGCCACTCGCCGCGCACGTGGGCCGGGACCGGCTTTGATCACTCCCGGACCGCGTTCCCGCTCACCGGGGCTCACAAGGGCCAGCCGTGCGCGAGCTGTCACGCCGACGGCGTGTACCAGGGCAAGGACCCCTCGTGCGTGTCCTGTCACCGTGCGAACTACGACGGCACCGCGGATCCGCCGCACGCGGCGGCGGGCTTCGCACTCGCCTGCCAGACGTGCCACAACACGACGCGTTGGACCGGCGCCACGTTCGATCACGCGGGCACGCAGTTCCCGCTCACCGGCGCCCACGCGACGCAGCCGTGTGCGAGTTGCCACGGCGACGGCGTGTACCAGGGCAAGGATCCCTCGTGCGTGTCCTGCCATCGCCCGGAATACGACGCCACCGCGAACCCGCCGCACGCCGGAGCCGGCTTCCCGGTCGATTGCAAGTCGTGTCACTCGACGATCACGTGGGCCGGAGCGACGTTCGATCACGACGGGCCGTTTTTCCCGATCTATTCGGGCACCCACCTCGGCCGCTGGACGTCCTGCACCGACTGTCACACCAACCAGGCGAACTACGCGGTGTTCAGCTGCCTGACGTGCCACCCGCACGATGACAAGATCACGACCGACGGGCATCACGCGGCGATCATCAACTACAGTTACGACAGCCCGTCCTGTTACGGTTGCCACCCGAGGGGCACGCATTGAGCGCCGCGACCCTGCTGCTCGCGCTGCTCGTCGCTGCGCCGGCTGCGCCTTCGGCCACGGCCCCGGCCGGGCCGTCGACCGCGCACGTCACCTACCGCGTCGGGGGTTCGGTTTACGTCGACGTCGGCGAACTCGACGGGCTCGCCGCCGGGGACTCGCTCGAGGTCGAGCGCGGCGCGGCGCACGTGGGGTGGCTGCGCGCGCGCGACGTCACGCCGCATCTGGCCGCGTGCGACACGCTCGAGGATCGGGGCGGAATCGTGCTGGGCGATGGCGTTCGTTGGCGCCCGCACGCCGTCGTTCCCGGGGGAGGGGTCGCCGCTGCGGGGGCTGCGACGCTCGACGGTGTTTCGAACTCACCGGCCGTATCCGACTCCACCGTCGCGTCGCGCCCGGCGTCGGCGGCGACGCGCAGTGCGGCGTCCATGCGCCCGCACGCGCCGGTGCGCGGGCGCGTGGGCCTCTCCGCATGGTCGACGCAGGACGCAGCGGGCGGGCGCTACTTGCAGCCCGCGCTCGACGCGCGCATCGACGCGCGCGGACTCGCGGGCGGCACGGTCGACGCCGCGCTCGACGTGCGCGGGCGCGGCACCGTGCCCGGGAGCGGGTCGACGGTGGCGCGGCGCGACTTCGGGGCGCGGTTCTACCGGACATCGGTCGCGTGGCACAACATCCAGGGGACGCGCCGGCTCACCGTCGGACGCCAGTTCGCGACCTCGTTCTCGAGCGTGAGCCTGTTCGACGGCGCGGTCGCCGAAGTGGTCGGGAAGCGCTTCGGCGGGGGCGTGCTGTTCGGCGCGCAGCCGGAGCCGGCGCTGCTCGCGCCGTCGTTCGACCTCGTCGAGGCGGGCGCTTTCGTCGAGGCGCACGCCGCGCCGGGCGGCGCTTCCCGCTGGTCCGCGACGCTCGGGGGCGTGACGTCGTCCGAGGGCGGCCAGGCGAACCGCGACTTCCTGTTCGTGCAGGGTTTCTACCAGGACCGCCGGACAATGTTCACGCTGGCGCAGGAGGTCGACATCGCGCGCGGCTGGCGCCAGGATTTCCAGCCGGGCCGGTTCGAGCTGACCAGCACCTATGCGAACGCGCGCGTCGTCGTCGCCCGGCAGGTGACCGCGCTCGTCGGCTACGACAGCCGGCGCAACGTGCCGCTCTACCGCGATCGCAACACGCCCGAGACCGAGTTTGACGACGCGCTGCGCAACGGCGGGTGGCTCGGGGTCTCGATCCTGCCCGCGCCCGCGCTGCGCATTGATGGCGATGTGCGCCGGCGCTTCGGCGAGGGTGTGGATCGCTCGACCGCGTGGAGCGCGGGGGCGGACTGGACACTGGCGCGCGTACGCGGGCTGCGCCTCAGGGCGCGGGTCGCCCACTCGTCGACCGATGCGCTGACAACCCGGATCTACTCGGGCGGGATCGAGTGTTCGCCTTCGGCCTCGACGACCGTCGGCGTGAGCGGGGGGGAGAGGACGACCGAGGACGCGCTCGCGACACTGTCGGAGCGCGCCCCCTGGTGGACCGTGGACGCCGACGTGGCCGTGGCGCTCCGGTGGTCGATCGCCGGCTCCTTCGAACGCCAGGGCGGCGACGCCGGCTCTTCGGGGCAGGGCTACCTGGGATTCGGCTACAGGTTCTAGACCCGCACCACCATCGCGATGCCCTGGCCGCCGCCGATGCAGGCCGACGCCACGCCGATCTTCTTGCCCTGCTTCGCCAGTTCGAGCAACAGCGTGTAGACGAGCCGCGTGCCGGTCGCCCCGAGCGGATGGCCGAGGGCAATCGCGCCGCCGTTGACG
>Ga0315273_10014094_pt1 | contig 10293 bp, 8 predicted proteins | sample YL17G02_0_MG_FD_205753 | JGI IMG/M metagenome (GOLD analysis project Ga0315273, IMG submission 205753) | Sediment microbial communities from Yellowstone Lake, YNP, Wyoming, USA - YL17G02_0 | ecosystem: Environmental > Aquatic > Freshwater > Lake > Sediment | place: USA: Wyoming | collected... | reverse complement strand
GGTCCTATACAGATAGTGAGCCGTTCCCGATAGTCAATTCCGCTGCACTTGCCGATAGAATCATACCTGTAGCGTTTCCCATCCGGCGGAGTGATATCATAGGTGACATAGTCTTGACACGTGTCGAACGCTCGGAGCAGCTTCTCTTCCTGAGTCCCCGTGTTCCTGAACGTCAGCACGACCCAGAACGGCTCGTGCTGGACGTAGTGCGTCTTCGGGGTGCTCAGCTCCATCACCAGTTCGGCGCGAACCGCTGTCGTGGCAATCATGCATGCGAATATCAGCGCGTATCGAAGCTTCATGGTCGGCCCTCCCAGAGCTACCAAGTCATGGCAATCATACCCAGCATGCAGACATAGTACACCTCCAACGGTCATTGTGCAAGGCCGACTGTGCGCAGGAAAGGCGGCTCGGTCCGTGGAAGTCTACGGTGAACGAAAACTCTTCCACTGAAGTGGACATCAGAGCTAAGCCATGCGACGGTTTCTGCCTATAATCCTACTGTTAGCCTTGCTGAGTCTGGCGGCGTGGTATATCGCGCTCGGTCGAAGACAGGCGAGCGATGAGCCGAGGCTCTCAGTTCACTTCATCGATATGGGTCCGGGCGATTGTACGCTGGTCCGCACGCCGGATGAGCGCAATGTGCTGATCGACGCCGGGAGCGCCGACAGGTCGGATCATCTGATATCGTACCTATCCATGCAAGGCGTCCGGCGCATTGACCTGCTGGTGATCGCTCATTCCGACGAGGATCACGTCGGCGGACTGCCCGCCGTGCTCGACCGCTTCGGGATATCCGAAGTCCTGGACGCCGCCGGGTCCTCGAGCAGCGCGACGTATGAGCAGTCGATCGCGAGGATCCGACAGCGCAGGATCGAGTACAAGACGGTGACCGAGGACCGCAGGCCCGACGTATCGAACTCCGTGGACTTCGAGGTCGTGTGGCCGCTTCAGAGCGGAACGGGCGATCCGATCGTCATCCGCTTCGGCTATGGGGACATAGGATTTCTGATCACGGGCAATCTGTCGTCCGAGGCGGAAGGTCGGTTGCTCGCCGAGTATCACGATCTGCGCAGCACGGTGCTCAGGGTTGCGAACCACGGAGATTCCGGGACTACGTCGAACGAGTTTCTGCAGATCGTGAAGCCGGAGTATGCGGTGATCAGCGCCGATGCAGAGTCGGAGTCGGCTCAGCCGGATCAGGCCACGCTCGACAGACTCTCGGCCTGCGGTGCGAAGGTCTTCCGAACCGACAAGAATGGCGATGTGGTCATCTCGACCGACGGCCGGCGGGTCTGGACGGAGGTCGCGGAATGAGCGCTCTGCGGGTGCGTGCATTCGTGGATCGGTTCGAGGGCGACCGGGCGGTCCTGCTGCTCGGCGACGAGGAATCCGAGGCTGTGGTCTGGCCGAGGGTGTTCCTGCCGCCGGACGCCGCTGAGGGCGCTGTGCTCGAGGTGACGGTCGAGACCGACGTTGATGAGACCGCCGATGCATCCCGGAAGATCCGGCGAATGCTGAACGACCTCGGCGATTAGCCGTCGTCGTATTCCGTAAGGGCGAAGCCTTGGCCTGCCAAGACCGGCGGCCAATGCTTCGCTGCTACCCGATGGGTACAAAGCGAGTTTTTGATGGAAGAGTTCTACAAGAAACCACTAGGCGATATCCTCGTTACCCGGGGCATCATCAGTGACGAGCAGCTCAAGGAGGCGCTTGACGAGCAGATCCAGACGCACAAGCGGCTCGGCGAGATCCTCATGTCCTCCGGGCTCGCGACCGAGGAGCAGATCACCGAAGCCCGAGCACTCCAGCTCGACGTCGGCTACGTGAACCTCCAGGAAGTAGAATGCGAGGCGGAAGCCGTCGTCCTCGTATCAGAACAGACCGCCAGGGCCTACAACCTCATCCCGATTGCGATGGTCCGCGACCGTCTGACTGTGGCGATGGCGAACCCTCTCGATGTCGAGGCGATGGACCTCGTTCAGATCGAGGCGAAATGCCGCGTGGAGCCGGCCCTCGGGACGGAATGGCGGATCGCTGAAGTGGTGAACAAGCAGTATGGCGGTACTTCTGACGACCTCCAGACCGCTGCCCAGCAGGCCACAGGCACGGAGTTCTCCACGGAGGAGTCCGATCACGGCGAGGACATCGACGAGGTCAAGAGGCAGAGCCATCGCGCGCCGGTCGTTCGGATGGTGAACGTCCTGCTCACTCAGGGAGTCCGCAGGAAGGCCAGCGACATCCACATCGAGCCGCGCCGGAACACCGTGGACGTGCGATTCCGGATAGATGGCGAACTGCATCTCGTCAAGAGCCTGCCGAAGAGTCTTCACGCCGCCATCACGTCGCGCATCAAGATCATGTCCGACCTCGACATCTCCGAGCGACGACTCCCGCAGGACGGGCGCATCACCGTGCGTCTCGACAACAAGATGGTCGACCTGCGCGTCTCCACGTCGCCGATCCTGTATGGCGAGAGGGTCGTTCTCCGAATCCTCGACAGGGCGAGCGGCATGATCCCGCTCGAGGAGTTGGGATTCGCGCCGCACGAGTTATCCATCTTCACGAAGCTGGTCACTCGACCTCACGGTATCATACTGGTCACCGGTCCCACAGGAAGCGGCAAGACCACGACGCTGTATGCCGCTCTTAACATCCTGAAGTCCGAGAATACGAACATCATGACGGTCGAGGATCCGGTCGAGTACGAGCTTGAGGGTATCAATCAGACGAACGTACACTCAAGGATCGGTCTCACATTCGCCAATCAACTCCGAGCCATCCTGAGGCAGGACCCGGACATAGTGCTGGTCGGCGAGATCAGAGATACCGAGACCGCCGATGTCGCATTCCGAGCTGCGCTCACCGGTCACCTGGTCCTCAGCACCCTGCACTGCAACGACGCGCCGAGCGCGGTCACGCGCCTGGTCGACCAGGGAGTCGAGCCGTTCCTGGTCGGTTCGGCGATCAATGGTGTCGTGGCGCAGAGGCTCGTTCGCTTGCTCTGCCCGGACTGCAAGGCCGCCTATCATCCGGACGAGAAGACGAAGTCCCTGCTCGGTCTTCCGTCCGACGCCGATGTTACTCTCTACCGTGCCGTGGGCTGCACGAACTGCAACGGCTCGGGGTACAGAGGCCGGCTGAGCATCAACGAGGTCATGGTGATGACCGATCAGTTGAGGAAACTGACGATGATGAAGGTCTCCGCGTCCGAACTGCGTCACGCCGCAATGGCCGAGGGGATGAGAACGATGGCTCTGGACGCCACGGAAAAGGTGCTCGCAGGCGTCACTACGATCGAGGAAGTCCAGCGCAAGGTCATGGTCGAGAGCGAGGAACTCAGCATGACACTGAAGGCCGCGTAGCCCAGGCCGCGATCGGTACCCGGCGCCCCTCAGACCGTGAATATGCGAGGCTTTCCATGTACCGTCTCATCTTCGCCGGGTTCACGCGCTCGTATTCCTGCGCCGGACTGAAGTACTCCGCCGAGGCATCCGCATCGCCGGCCGCCAGGCGCTCCAGACCCCTGAGCATGTTCAGCCGCGCCTCGGCCTCCGGTGTGTCCGCTGACTCCTCCGACGGGAGGATCTTCGCGTAGGCCTCCCTCGCATCCGATCGCCCAAGCCGCTCGCGCGTCTTGCCAACGTAGAACGCCTGCTCCGTACCCCGGACCGGCGTGTCATCCGCCGCCGAGGAGTACGCCTTCCGCGCGCCTTCCGAATCGCCCAACTCGCTGAGCGCTTCGCCCAGAAGGTAGAACGCCTGGGCGTCGCTCGAGTCGTGGAACCGGCTCGCGCCGAGGTTCGGCGGATACTCGGTCGCGGCACGGAAGTCGGCGGCGGCATCGGCATACCGCTGCTCGGCCATCCGACGCATTCCGCGCCAGAGCATCGCCCACACGTACAATATCCGCGTCTGGTAGGCCAGCTCGGCCACGAAGAAGGTCTTCGTCTGCAGCAAGCAGATAGCCTCGTCGAGCATGTCCGCCGCCAGGTACGCCCGGACCGCTCGTTCGAGGCACCCGCTGTCCTCCGGCGCATGTTCCATGATCCGCTCGACGATGCCCGGTCTATCGTCTTCCGAGCCGCTCAGATCGGCCAGGATGTCGAGGTCGCGCAGGATCGCCGGATCGTCCGGGCAGAGGTCGCTCGCCTCGCGCATGTACCTGTAAGCGGTCTGGAGGTCATCTTTCTTGTGCCAGTATGCGATGGCGAGGTTCCGGCGGGGCAGATACCCCTCCCGAGCCGCCTGCCACTTCTCGATCGCCTCATCGACTCGGCCCCGGGCATAGAGCATATTCCCGAGGTCGGTGAGCGATTCGGCATCCTCCCGGCCCTCGAGCAGGCGCATGAGGATGTCCCGGTGGGCAAAGCAGTTCACGATGCCCCACTCGTCGGGCCGGTACTCGGCGATCTCCAATTCCCCGATGAGCGCTCGCAGGAACGGATCCCTCGGCGGCTTTGCCTCGACCCATGCCTTCACTATGGATCTCGCCTCATCGAGCAGTCCCAGGTCGAGGTACATCCCGGCGGTGTCCATGTCTTCCTGGAAGGTCTCGCTCGTCAGGCTGGTTGGCTCGGCCTCCTTCAGCGCGAAGAAGCTCTCCCACAGGGCGTGCCTCCAGAGCGGATCGGCTTCTGTCATGCCGGGGAGCTTGTCGCCCTTGCATCCACATTTTCTTCTGGCGATCACCCCGAGCAGCATCAGCATCGGATCGACCGAGTTCGATGCAAGTTCAGCGACTGCATCGAACTCTCCGCGCCGGATGGAGCTTTCCGCCAGCCTGCGTTTTGCCAGCGTGCCGAGCGACGCATCGCCGGCGAGCGACTGCCATATGTCCCGGGCGTCATTGCCTTGCCCGTCGAGTGCCAGCGCGAGCAGGGCTTTCGCCTCGGAATCGCCCCCTGTAACCGCCCGGGCCTGTTCCTCAGCATCGCTCCATCGCCCCGCCCTGAGTGCGAATCGGGCCAGTCCCTTCCGCGCCTCGGCCTCACGCTCCGTGCCGATCAGCTTCTCGAACCGCTCGATCGCCGCATCCGACGAATCGAACCGCTCTGACGCCTCTGCAGCCTGAAGGATCTCATCGGGCGTTCCGGTCTGCTTCGGAAAGACGCTCGTTCGAGGGACCATGTCGTGTACCCGCTCCTTCTGATCGGGATCGTACGCGAGCACAACGTTCCCCTCGGCATCGAGCACCTCGACCGACGTACTCCCCGGACCGCCGGTCGCCGCGAACCGATAGACCTCCCCGGCGGACAGGTCGCCTGTCATCCTGTGATGGCCCATGATGCAGACCGTGCCGCCTGCTACGGGCCTCGTCATCTGCACCGCGACCGATCCGTCCGGGCAGAGGTTGACGATCCCTTCCCTGTGAGCCTTCACGAAGCCGCCGGTCGGGCCCACGGGCAGCCAGTACTCGGTCATCTCGACGAGTTCGTGTGGCTGTAGGAGTTCGAAGTCACTCTGAGTGGCAAACCGGCCGGACTGGATCTCGAGGTAGTCGCCCGCGTTCTCGGTGAGCATGCTCTGCCAGAGCTTGCCCATCTCGTCCTGCCCCCAGCAGAAGACCTTGCGGCCGGGTATCTCATCCTGCCTGGACCAGTGGGCCACTCCACAGTCCGATTCCTCGTAGTAGACGCCGAAGAACTCGTCGTAGGTCTCAGCGCCGAATACGTCGCCGGTGAATGCGTGGCTTCCGATCCGGCTGAGATCGATGCCGTCATGGACCGGCCACGTCGTATCCTCGCCATATGCGCCCGAGATGCCACGCGTCATCGCGTAGATCAGCCGCGTGTCGGGAGTCGAATAGACCGCCGCGTTCGTCCACCAGTAGTGCCGATGGGGCAGGGGAGTGCAGTTGTAGAGCCGGATCGTGTCGGAGAAGCGGTACTCCTGAGGCGCGAGTCGGACCTCCACGGTGAACCGCATCTCGGTCATCCGCTCGGTCAGGCCGAAGATCACCGACGCCGAGCCGTCCGCATTGCGCCTGGTGGTGAATGGGATTCGCGAATGCGTGTAGACCGAGTGGCTCACCGGGAAGTTGAACTCGATCCCGCCGGAGATCCATGCGCCCCGAGTGGCGATTAGGGTCGGTTTGATGCAGTCGTTTCGGTGGAATACCTCACGCCCGAGGAGCTTGTCGTAGATCGAGAAGAGCCTGCATCCGAAGTCGGGCAGAAACATCAGGCGCAGAAGTTCGTTCTCCAGGATGACGGCATCGTACCGGCGGACGACGCGGTCCTTCGTCAGGCCGTCTTGCAGGCGGTAGGGGTAGATGTGCGCGCCGAGACGCTTTCCGAACCAAGGGTCCAGCTTCTCCGGCCGCGTCTCGTAAGTCAGCAACTCGATTGTCTCGAGGCGCACTTCTACTTGTGTCATGAGTCACATATGTCCTATAGGTCCCATGGGTCTCATAGGACCTACGGCTTGAAAGTCGCTTTCCCTGCCAGCTCGACGGTATCCTTCTTGACCGTCACTGTGGTCAGCGAGACCGGGAACTTCATCTGGTTCAGGTCGAGCACAGGGTTTACCAGGTCGAGCAGCTCATTGACAATCCAGGCAGGCACCGGGACGATGCTGACCGATGCCTTGTCGGCCACGAAGTTCACCTTGCTCCCACCGGCGATCTGAGGCTTCCCGGTCACGCTGATCTCAGCCCCGATGCCGTGGAAAGTCGGGCGGGCGACGGCGGTGAGCTTCCCTGGCTCGAGGTCGATGCGTATCTCCGTGCTGTTTGGTCTGCTTGCCTTCACGTAATCGTTGACGGCTTTCTCGGTCACCGTCGCCTGGAACGTCGTGTATCCGACACGCTGAAGCTTGCGGGTCGAAGGATCCGCCTTGACGTTCTGCATGTCCACCACCAGGCTGCGAACCACCAGGTCTGAGGTGATCTGAACGTCCCGCCCGGTGATGTGGAGCGCCTCGATCTCGCCGTTGAGCATCGGGGTCGACGGGCCATCCGCCTCGACGTGATACTCCTTCGCCGGGCCGATATACTCCGGCAGCGCCTTCTCGATCCCGGCCTCGATCTTCGGGCGGATGATCCCGCGCGAGCATCCGCCGATGAGCATGGCCGCCAAAATGACTGGTATGAGTCTTCGCAGTTCCATGTGCACATTATACATCCTGACGCGCCGGAAACCAACCCGGCTGATCAGCCATGCAGTCGGTGACCTGATGCGTCACACGCATGGCATTGGCTTGCGATTGAGATTCCTTTGTGCTATACTTGTCGAAAATTCCGGCGCGCGAAGGACATGCTCGATGCACGGGACTCTCATCGGGATAGTCGGACCCACCGCTGTGGGGAAAACGGCCGTGGGAATCCATCTCGCCCGGATGCTCGACGGCGAGATCATCTCGGCCGATTCGATGGCGGTGTACAAGGGTATGGACATTGGTACCGCCAAGCCGACCCCGGTAGAGCAGAGAGCAGTGCCGTTCCACCTCATCGATGTCGTGCGTCCCGACGAGGAGTTCAGCGCGGCGGTCTTCCGCCGTTTGGCCGAGGAGAGCATCGAGGGCATAATGGCCCGAGGGAAGATGCCGATAGTCGTCGGAGGGACCGGAATGTACGTCAAGACGCTCATCGGCGGTTTCAACATCCCTCAGGTCGCTCCCGATAAGGAACTTCGGACCCGACTAAAGGAGGAAGCCGAGCGCCTCGGCGGCGAATACCTCTTGGAGCAGCTTCGTGCAGTCGATCCGGCCACGGCCGCCCGGCTGCATGCGAAGGACCTCAAGCGGATCATCCGGGCGCTGGAGGTGTATCAAGCCACAGGCAAGCCGATCTCTCACTTCCATGAGACGGCGGGGACTGCCGAAGTGGCCTATCAGGTCAAGTTGTTCGGCCTCACCATGAGCAGGCCTGCGCTGTACGACCGGATCGAGCGCAGGGTTGACGGCATGATCGAGGCCGGACTGATAGAAGAAGTTCGGCGGCTGTTGGATCAGGGCTATGATCCGGGGCTGCCGGCGATGAAGGGCCTCGGGTACAAGCAGATCGCGGGCTATCTGCTCGGCGAGTTCGATCTCCCTGCGGCGATCGAACTCCTGAAACGGGACACCCGGCGGTATGCGAAGAGGCAGTTGACGTGGTTCCGCGCGGATCCGAGCATCCGATGGCTCGATGTCGAAGGCCGCTCGGCCTCGGAAGTCGCGGAGACCGTCGCGATTTTGTCATCCTGAGCGAAGCGAAGGATCTGGTGCAGAGCCTTCGCTTCGCTCAGGATGACAGGTCTGAGGAGTTAGTACATCGAGGGGCATCCCTGAAAACCCACTAGAGGTAGGCGGACGCACGATTGTCCGCCCAGGACGGAGGAGTCTTTACATGAACAAGGGACAAGTTAACCTGCAGGACGTGTTTTTGAACCAGGTGCGAAAGGAGAACATCCCGCTTACGATCTATCTGGTCGGCGGCGTGCAGTTGAAGGGACACGTGAGAGGCTTCGATGCCTTCACCGTGCTGCTCGACAGCCCCGGCAAGCCGACACAGATGGTCTACAAGCATGCCATTGCATCGGTCGTTCCTGCAAAGCAGGTCTCCACGAACCTACAGGAGATACAGAAGGAAGAAGGCCAGCAGCCGCCCGCCGAAGAGTGATCTTGTGGGAGGTGTCTCCGGACGGCGATCCAGCACGAAGTGGCCGCGCCTCTGTGCCGGCCTTCCAAGGTAGTAGAATGCCCGAACTACAATTCGTGAAGATGCACGGAGCCGGCAACGACTTCGTCTTTGTGGACTGCCTGCAGGGCATGGGTCCGCTGGAAGGAGTCGATCCGGCGAAGTTCTCGGAACAGGTCTGCGAGCGACATTTCGGCATCGGCGCGGACGGCCTGGTCCTGGTGCTCCCGTCAAGCGTCGCCGACTACCGTATGAGGATCATCAACTCCGATGGCAGCGAGGCCGAGATGTGCGGGAATGCCACTCGGTGCTTCGCCAAGTACCTCTTCGATCGCGGCCTCATCAAGGACTCCGTGAGCATCGAGACGCTCGGAGGCATCAAGTACGTCGAGGTGCAGGCGCAGGACGGCCAGACGGTTTCTGCCACTGTGAACATGGGCGCTCCGAAGCTCGACGCCGCTGAGATCCCGATCACCGGGTTCAGCGGACAGGTCGTCCTTCAGCCGCTCGATGTGAACGGCCAGCGCCTGGAGATCACCTGTGTGAACGTGGGCATCCCTCACTGCGTGATCTTCGTCCACTCCGCCGCCGACGTGCCTCTTGAGGAGATCGGGCCGAGGATCGAGACGCATCCCGCATTCCCGGAGAAGACGAACGTGGATTTCGCCCAGGTGATCTCGCCGGAAGAAGTCATCATGCGCGTCTGGGAACGCGGCGCCGGAGTTACCCTCGCATGCGGAACCGGCGCTTGTGCGACCGTCGTGGCCGGATCGCTCACGCGGAAGACAGGCCGGCGCGCGACCGTTCATCTCCCCGGCGGCGACCTGTCGATTGATTGGCGCGAGGACGGCAACGTGTACATGACCGGCCCGGCCGTCGAAGTGTATCAAGGGAAGATTAGGCTTTAGACTTTAGACTTTAGACTGTAGATCATAGACGAGATGCCGGGATGCCGGTCTCCAGTCTATGGTCTACGGTCTAATGTCTTATTGGAGGATTTCGTGCAATACGCTCAGAGACTCGAGAATACGCCGCCATATCTGTTCGCGGAGATCTCCCGATCGAAGGCGAAGGCCGTCGCTGAAGGGCGCGACCTGATCGACTTCGGCAACGGCGATCCCGATCTGCCGACCCCGCAGCCGATCATCGATGCGCTGTGTCGGTCGGCGAACGATCCGGGCACGCATCGGTACGACGAGACCGACTACGGCTGGCCGGTGTTCACTGATGCCGTCGCTCGCTGGTACGATCGGCGGTTCGGCGTCAAGCTCGACACCTCGAAGGGCGAGGTCATCGAGATCATCGGCTCGAAAGAGGGCCTGGCGCACCTGGCTTGGGCGTTCATTGGCGAGGGCGACATATCGCTCGTCCCGGATCCGGGCTATACCGTGTACAAGATCAACACGGCGATGGCGGGCGGCACTCCATACGTGATGCCGCTGCTCCCCGAGAACGGCTGCCTTCCCGATCTGTCGGCGATCCCGGCCGAAGTTGCGCGGAAGGCCCGGCTGATGTACATCAACTATCCGAACAATCCGACCGGCGCGTGTGCGACCCCCGAATGCTTCGCCGCTGTGGTCGCATTTGCGAGGGAAAACGAGATCATCGTCTGCCACGACGCCGCCTACACCGAGGTCTCCTACGACGGATATGTCGCGCCGAGCTTCCTTCAG
>Ga0315273_10014093_pt1 | contig 10293 bp, 24 predicted proteins | sample YL17G02_0_MG_FD_205753 | JGI IMG/M metagenome (GOLD analysis project Ga0315273, IMG submission 205753) | Sediment microbial communities from Yellowstone Lake, YNP, Wyoming, USA - YL17G02_0 | ecosystem: Environmental > Aquatic > Freshwater > Lake > Sediment | place: USA: Wyoming | collected... | reverse complement strand
GAAGTGCGGGGGTTGCGGGGGCTTTAGCTACCCTGATACTGTTGCCTTTCAGTAAACGCAAGATTATCGCAGAAACAAATAAACTGGTAGCCGAGGCTCAGGGAGAATTACAAGACCAAATCTTTGCATTGGTGGCGCAGAATAAGGATTTGTTTCAGAGTATGGAAGCGCAAAGAACTCGCAATGAAAAACTGCGTGAGGAGTTGGATCGGTTACATGCCGGCCAGGCGATTTTGCGTGAGGAATTGGAAACGGAGCGCAGGCGTAACATCCATCTGTTAGGCGAGTTGGAGATGCACCGCAAGAATAGCACGGCGAATATGATACGGATAGGGGAGCTTGAAAAAGACCTGAATAGCGCCGCATATCAGGCGGGACAGTTGCGAGATGAAGTATTGCGCTTGAGTAAGGCAACGGGTAAACTTGAGCTGGCGTCAAAGTAAATTGCGCTTTAGATGAGCGTGAATAAAAAAAGGAGTATTAAAATGAATGGTTTAGATGTTGCACTGTTAGCAAGTATCGTGGCTTTTGTAAGGACGCAATTTGGCTTGACTGGCCGCTCGGTTGTTATTGTAGCCATTCTGCTCGGTACAATCTTCTGGTTTCAAGCCGACCTTGCTGCGCTCTCCCCCCTGCTTGGTAAGGGCTTGGAATACCTGAAATTCATCCTTGCCGCGCCAGGCTTGTTTGACCTGACAACAGGTATCGGCTTTTCAGTCGGCAAGAAGGTCAAAGCGTTTTCTGTTTCCAAAGGCTAGGTACATTAAAATAAAAAATCCCGTCGGCACCAGCGGCGGGATTTAAGTTTGAAGCATGAGGGAGTCGGGCTCAATCAAGGCTTCGAGACGGTTGTGATCACATAGGACAGGGGTGCTTTCCATGAGAGTATTATAAAGTATATATAGAAATCCGTCTATGTGATTATTTCTATTCCGCCCAACGGTCATGCGTTATGCGATTTTCAACGCTAACCAGAACCTTGCCAACCAAATCTTCAAATTTTTCTTTGAAAGTCATCTCAGCCGAATGCCTTGTCATTGATGGCTGCTATTTCTTTCTCATCCAAATGGGCATATCGCTGGGTTGTGGATATGTCTTTGTGGCCGGCACCGACCTGGGCGGCCTTCATACCGTTCACGCGCGCGATGGTGCTAATATAATAATGGCGGAATTTGTGGCAGGTAATCGATGGATCAAAGTCGTTTCCCAGGGCAAGCAGCGCCAGGTTGTGGATGATCTGCTCTCCGATCTTCGGAGTGATCAGTTTTATCTTCCTGCCAACGGCCTGGTCATGGCGGATGAAGAGCGGCAGCATATCACGCGGAGATCCATCTAAGGGTTGGCGCGCCTTCAGGTATGCGTTGAGCAGCACTCTCGAGTGTTTGCCAAACTTTATCGATCTTGAAATGTCACCTTTGCCAATGAATGCGGCGCGCCACTCCTTATTGATCTGGCCGATCTTCAAATTGCAGGCCTCGCTCACACGCAGACCCGTTTCAGCCAGAGACCAGATGAAGGCCAGATCACGGCGCATTTGCAGGTTTGTGGGTTCGATCCGTGTTGTATAGTCCAGGATACGCTGGATCTTTGCGCCTGGATAGGAGACAATCACGCTATTCTTTGGAATCAGATATCTGGTTTTTAATTTCTGGTTGAGTTTGTCGACACTGATCGACAGATCGTATTCATCGCCGATGAAGCGCAGAAATTGTCTCATGACCGATATTCGTCTTTTGATCGTGCTCGGGCTGGATCCGGTGTGCAGCAGTTTTTGAATAAACAAAACACCTTCCCCCTCGGTAAAGGCTGAGATGGGGGAGCTGGGTTTAATGGACGGCGCCAGGGAATAAATCAAACCAGTCTCGCCCAGCAGGTCTGATCGATAATTTTTCAGAGTGTTCTTTTGGCGGATGTTATACAGGAAGGCTTCACACGCGGTTTTTATTGTAGGGGGGTTCATTTTTTTCTCTTTGTACTGTCGGATAATACATATTATACGCTTTCGACGTTATTCTACCACAACTATGCTCCCCTACTGATCCGAAACCTCAAAATCATATCCTAGTGAACATTGCGGGCCTATCCTGGTTGCATAGATCGGGGTGCCGTCCGCTGCGCACAATCCAGGATGAAGGCACCAAGGTCCTTATGGGTACTCCCCCACTCAGACAGAGGGCATACCAGGATATAGCCGAGAGTGATTTCTCCCTGGGTGATCGTCTGTTTTTCGAGTGGACAATTGTGGATTGGGCAATTCATGGCAATTCCTGTGGAAGATGCAAGAGAATACTCTCGCCATAACTGGACAATGGGACGCTATGCGCCTTCTTCTCCGCTTCCGTGGGCCTGCTGATCTTCGCGTGAAACGTGATCGGCGGATTACGAAAGAACATCCCCGCCATCCAGATCACCAATAGGGCTGAGGCTAATTCGGACATGCTGCATCCAGGTAACGGCCATAGACCCAGCCGCCTTCCACCCTGCGCCAACTACCGTCACAGTCAAAAATCCTGATCTCGTCGCCATGATCGAGCCAGCCAACAGGCTCGTTGCGAGTGGAAGGATCGGGGCGAATGTAGACCGTACGCAAGGCGGTCACGCTTGAGGTCCTGACTGCCGGCGCGGGAAGGGCGATAACTTCGGGCGCAGTTAGTGGCGTAATTCGTAAGGCTAAAGACGGGGTAGGTGCGGGCGTAAGCGTAGGCGCCATGGATACGGTCTGCCCACAGGCAATGGATACAAGAGTAAGGATCAATAATAGACGTTTCATTCAGTCTCTGACTTTAGCGTTAGCACATTTTCTTTCATTTCCCATTTCGTGACGGGGAACATCGCTCGGTAATGACCGTTAGCACCGTTAGCACCTGACGCCAATTCAAACTCAATTAATCCGCGTTCCTGTAATAGCGTTAGCACCCAATTGGCTGTGCCGGCCAGCGTCGAGTTCGGTATGCTTGATCCGCTTTTCTCCGTTAGCACGGGCATCTTTCCACTCTTCAATGGCTGGGATCCATGACGGGTAGAGATGGGCAAACGCTCCTGTTGCACTGATGCTGAGGATGGTTTTTGGCTTTCTTCCGGTGCTAACGATTGCAACGGTGGGAGTATTTGTTTCTGGTCTGACGACCCACCATCGCCATGTGCTAACGCCGCTACCGAGTTGGATTTTTTGGATGTGTTCATTACCTTGCTCCTCTGGTGCTAACGCTTCAGGTGCTAACGCTTCGGGGCCGTCTGCCCCTATGCTTTTGGGGGAGTCTCTTTGTGATTATTCTCAGCCTTCAGACGGTCATTCTCGCGGGATAATTCAGCCATATGAACTTCATTAGCGTTCTGATTTACAGGACGTTGCTGATTCTGCTGCTGTTGGGGACGGTTACGATCCTGCCGATTGTCGTGCTTATCGCGCCAATTCGGGATCCCATCGCCATCATCATCCCGCCAAGCCTGGATGATCTGCTCACCAGCCAGCTCCATGATCAACGCGACCATGTGGACTATGGCGAGTACACCGATCAAAAGAGTCATCGACTTGATATCGGACTTTGTCAATTCAAAGCCGGCGTCATACATCGTGTTCGTGTACATATTGAACAGGGCAGTGGCAAGGGCGCCAACCACACAAACGCAGATCATAACCAGGGCGACGGCCTTTTGCATCCCCGATTTGGCATTCCATAGCAGGATACCGATCCAGACGAACACCCCGCCACCCGTAAGCATATAGCCGAGCGGGGCCAGGGCTTGATTATCCTTGCTGAAGGTGTTCGTGAAAAATGCGATTTCGTGCATCCCCAGGAACATCGCAACCGGGACGATCGCAACAACAACCATAAAATAACCGAGGTATCGTTTCATAATCATTCTCCTTTTTTAATATCTTTGGTCAGGGCATCAAAATAACTTGGACCTTCCGCTTCCCACTGTCTCACAACAACGGTCTGGCGGTCATCGTGGTTAGGGAGGGGGATAAACAAGACCGACCACCACGGAAGTATTGACCACAGGTAAGCTAACATCATGCACCGTCCGTCAATACTTCAACTTCGTAACCCAGGCTGTCCTCCACCCAGGCCGAACGTCCTTGCGCGCGCAGGAATTTACACTGCTCTATTGCTTCCGCTAAAGGCATGAAATCACTGGTTAGACGTACGCCAGTTGCGCTGATCCATACGACGCAATACTCAGACTCACTCATCGGTTATCGCTTTCGGTATCGAGTGGATGATCCTATTGGCCTCATCGACCGCGCCGTGCTGCATGTATTCTTCGGATAGTGCAAGCAAACCAGACCAGTCCTGGGCGGCAAGGCAGATGACTCTGCGGCAGCTCATTTCGACCACTAGATCCATTCCACGCGCTAGTTTTGTTTTGGTTTTACTAACCGGGCGGGGATATGGTTTTTTACGGGGCGGGATCCTGCTCACAAGTTACCTCCCATCTTTTCGATCCTATCGGCAACGGCCGAAAGAATAATAACCATCCCGATGACGGCGGCGACGAACAGGACTACTCTCGGGCCGGCCACTACCCAGACTACGATGGTGATCAATATTCCAAAACACGATTTTTTATTCATAATATATTTAGACCTCGATGATCTCGATCCCATGAATTGCCTCGACCAGTTTTTTCTTGATCCTGTATTCGGGAGTGCGCACCCCTTTGGCGTCCTCGATGACCAGCTTATCGTTTTCCATGTATGTAAAATCTGCGAAGTAATTACAAATATGCTGATCCTTGACATCACAAACATACTGCACCTGGAGATTCAGGTCGGTGATCTCGCCGGCTTCGAGACGCGAGCGCAGGAATAAATACCGATCAGCCTCTCGCCGGCTGTCAAAGAGATAACCGAACCTTGTGGTTTTTTTGTTGTGATATTTTGCCATGTTCAGCCCGGCATAATTCGGCGGGTCGCGGTCAGAACTTCCTTTTCCGTGACCGTGATCCGGTTGTTTTTTAATTCATTGATGATGTAGGAGATTTTTTGCTTTAGGAAAAATTTCTGGTCGTATTCATACAACGGCACATCCCTGTTAGTGCGCAACCAGCGGACTAGGAACGTGCTTTCCTGATTGGTGAGGGGGCGGTCGATGATTGACATTTTATATATCTCCTTGAATATATGTACATCTTATACCTACTCAATCAACCTGTCAATGTTTCAGAGGGATCGACATCGGGTTCGGTTTCAAGATCACCCTCTGGCTCGGGGCTGGGGATGTACCCCAGGCGCCCGGCTTGGCTATAACAGAATGCAGCATTAGCCAGGCAAAAGAGAGCGGAATATTTGGCGGTCAGGTCCAGCCATTGCTGGTAGGTCTGGTCGTCACGGCGCAGCAGATTAGATTTTCTGGTATTCAGGCGCTTGATTTGCCGCATGGTTTCCTCGCGCTGGGCGGGATCTTCAATGATCAGAATGTTTTTCATGGCATGTCCTCTTGGTTTAATAAACATAGGGTAATATATGAATATATGGAATCAGTCGTAGTAGTAGGGCCTGTGGACAAAGTGGATAACTCGGGCGGAAGCCGTTTCTCATGCGAGTCTTTAAGTAGAGGAAGGCTTGACTTATCTTGACGTTTCAGGGCTGTGGACAAACCTGTGGATAACTAGGGTGGTTATCCACAACCTGTGGATAACTTTTCGTCTTGGGGGCTTACTTCAAAAGTTATCCACTTTTTGCCCACAGGCAATCCACTTTTTGCCCTGAGTTGTCCACTTTTTTCCCTGAGTTGTCCACTTTTTGCCCTGAGTTATCCACAGTTTTTCTTGAGTTATCCACAGTTTTTCCAGACTTATCCACAGATTGTAATCACTCATGGCGTCGGGTTCGGGCAGTGCGGTCCATAAAATTTGGAAACCTGCCCAGCCGTCGGCCGATAAATACCAGGGATTGAGGATCGGAAGGATGGTCAGCCTTGATAAAATCTTCACCTGCCTGGGCGGGATCCAATGGGCATAAGCGGCGCCCAGGATGTTAAGGATCGGGAAGGGCAGATGAAGATCGGCGTAATGCGCCATGGGCTCCACCTCCTCGGCCGGCATGGATCGAACGAGTGTGCGCGTGGCGAAGTGCGCGGCATAATTATCACAACGCTGGGATTGGATCCAGCCATAGAGCAGGCCTCGATCGGAAACGGATAAACCGTTTTTATCCATGTTGACCTGATCTTATTCTGGCATCTGCCTTTGCGTGCGATTCCCATTTCACAGCCCAGCCGTCGAAGGAATTTGACATCTCGATCTGGCGGCCGTCTTTCATGGTCGCGGTGATCCTGGTGGAGGTCTGGTTAGCGACCAGTGTTGCGGGGGCGGAATAATCAATATCTTCGAGGATGTGCCTGCATTGCTCCCGCCAAGTCCAGGGATCATGAGCGGTCAGCTCGGCACAAAAGATCTGTAACGCGCCAATTAATATTGTATTCATGATCTGCTTCTGCCTGAGATGTTCCGCTCGAATGCCTGATTGACCTTGCGATAAGCGAGCGGATCGTAATTGGCTATTCGCGGCGCCCAGTCAGAGTGGATCGATTCGTGTTCGACCTTTGCAAGCAGCGCGGCCAGCCTCCGCTTTTGGTGCAGGCGCAAAAAAGACACTGGGCCGGCGTGGGTTTGGGTGTAATAGGCCACGAATGAGTTAAAGTCAGTATAAGGTTTGTAATCAGTATTGAAGTCACGTCCGTTAAGGCTGACAAACTTCCAGGCTTTGCGCGCGCTGCGCGCGGACTTTGCCCGGAAGATCCAGTAGAATTCGTGCCTTGTCGATTGCGCGAATACGACAATGATAAAAACCTTTCCAGCATAGCGCAGGATCGCTTTTGCCAGGATGGGCGAGGCCAGTACGACCTGCCGGTTGCGTTGTGAATTTTCGATGGTTGTAATTGCCATTTGAGTCTCCATGACTTGTGGTATGATGGAGACGGTCGTCATGTGAATTAGACCGCTCCTTGATGCCAGGCCGATCACTCCATGGGTCGGCCTGTGCGTTTAATTTATTTTGACTTCATCCACCAGGGCGGTGATCTCCCGAAGTGTGTTCCTGTAAAACGGCTGGCGGTTGATGGACACCATATATTGACCGTTGCTTAAGGTGTAAATTGTGTAGCCTTTATATTCAGCCTGGGAAGTGATTTCAGCTTTCATGGGGTTCTCCTTTTTCTTCGCGGATCTTTTTCAATACGGCTTCGGTTTGTTCGCAGATCGATTTCCACGTACTGGTTATATTCCAAATTCCATAAACGAGTTCATACGAATTGGGGACCAGCTTGTCGAGAGCAGCCAATGCGCCTTCAGCGGATAGCTGCCAGTAGCGCGCATCTTCGTTGGTGGGTTCCGGGATGCCACCCCTGCCGGCGGAGCGGGAATAAAAGTGTTTACTGTTTGGCATGGGGTTATCCTTTTAGGATCTTGAATTTGCCCTTGTAGACCAGCAAGACTGCGGCGACGGCCAGGGCGTAACTATGCTTCTGAGCCAGCACTGCATCCCTCACCTCGAGCAGGTCTGTGACTTTTTCGACCGTGATTTGGATCTGGTCGCTCTGGCTATCACCGAGCGGGATAATGATCGTGGTCATGAGGCACCTGCCTTTTCCACGTAGGCTTTCAGGGCGTCGAGCACCAGGCGCGGAAACCAGCCGCGCGCCCGCTTGGTGATGATCGGGTCGGTGCTGACCGAGATGGCTTTCCTAAGCAACATTTCCAGGTCGCGGCTTTTTGCGATGGTGCGATTGGGTGGGGATGTTTTTGCCATTTGATTAATCTCCTTGTTATGTCAGAAATATACTATATATATAGTATACTGTCAATACCCAAAATATTGACGCTTGTATTTTCTCGGATCTTGTTGTATGATTTGAGTGCGGTCTTTTGGATGCCCCCCTCATCCCGAAGGCCGCATTTATTTTTGGTGGTAAACTATGCGTATGATTACAAGGCAAGATCAACCCGATAAGATCATGCAGCTCGCCGGCAAATATCCGCACGGCGTCGCATTGATCGTCCTGGGTGGTCCATCCGCGGCCGGCTGGGAAGAGTTGCGAGACAAGATCCAGCCCGACGTGATCCTGGGTGCCAATGGAGTCAATTCAATGATCCAGGATCTTGATTTCTGGATATGCAGCGAGAACATGAATTATACAAGCCGGCTGGCAGCCAGTGGAGACGCGCGCGGGATTGAATATATGGAGATGTTTCATCGGGAGGCCGGGGCGAAAATAAAACTGGTCTCCCATCGCTCATGGAATCTCTTGAAGGATACATCCAATTGCATCAGCATTCGGCGGATCGGATATGAACCCGACCGGGTGCCTGAAGATTTTTCCTACCGCGTGTATGGGGATGGATTTATGTCGGGCTGGGTCTACGAGAATTTCAAGATCCTGCGCTTGCGCCAGCGGGTGGGAAATGCCGGCTGTCAATTGCTGCACATGGCGTCGATCCTAGGCTGTACGGAAATTTTTACAATCGGATTTGACATGCTCTTCCGCGCGGCCGACCATCACCACGCATACGATTATCCGATCTATAAAGTTGATCGGTTTCGCAACCCTGCGAATTTTGTAAAATACAAAGGCCAGGATACCCAGGAAATTTGGATCGCGTGCGCTCGTTTCCTGGCGACCATGGAGCCATTTTTCAAACGCGCCGGCATTCGCTGGGTGGACCATAGCGACGGACTTTTGAAGCTGATGGGATTGAGGTGTGCAAATGACTTGTGGACTGATCAACAACCTGCCAGGGATTGAAAATAAAAGTTTCCTCGAGCTGGGTTATAAGAACGGAAGAAATTTTGAATTGATCCAGTGCCGCGAGAAGATGTCCGTCGATATAAATGGCCAGGCGGACTTCAATGGCACGACCGATGAATTTTTTGAGTCGGTCTCGCCTTTCCAGATGTGGGACATTATCTTCGTCGACGCCTGCCATGATTATGATTTTGTGCTGCGGGATTTCAATCGCTCGCTGGCCCATGCCAGGGAGTGGGTGATCCTGCATGATATGATCCCACCGACGGAAAAACATATTGAAAAACGATTCTGCTCGGATGCCTATAAGATCCTGTACAGGCTGATCACAGAGACCGACCTGCAGATCTATCCGATGAAAGGGCGCATGGGATTGACGTTCGTCCGTGTGCCCAGGTATCCGGTCGCTCGAATCATGTACGAGTTGGAGACCATCCCCAGCGACCTTACCTTCCAGCAATTCCAGACATTCATCCGAAGGATCAAACTGTACAATGACAATGAAATAGTGAAAAATCTGAACTTTGAGAGGCGGGTATGAGACTCCTGGTGTTGGGTGGAAATGGGATGCTGGGGCACAAGCTGGTTGAAATATTATCAGCATCCTTTGAAGTACACACAACAATCAGGAAAACAATTCCAGAATATGTGAAGCTACCCACTCCGAGCGGATCCATCCTGGAGGGTTTGGATGTGTTGGATAACCACAGGCTTGCAGTCGTTATAAAGACGATAAATCCAGACGTAATAGTGAATGCAGTTGGCATTATAAAACAGCGTCATGCTTCGATGCGTGATTTCATCATGGTTAATTCCCTGTTTCCGTTACGATTAAAAAGGCTATGCCTGGAGAGGCGGCTCGTTCACATTTCAACAGATTGCGTTTTTTCGGGACGGCGCGGAAATTATACGGAATTGGATAACCCGGATCCGATGGATATTTACGGGATCTCAAAATGGGCAGGCGAGGCCTGCGCGAATAAATCGCTTGTCTTGCGTACTTCCATCATTGGCTGGCAGGTGCAGGACTTTAATGGTCTGTTAAGTTGGTTCATGAAAAGCAGGGGATCGGTCAAAGGCTACACCAGAGCGATATTTAGCGGCTTGACTTCCAGCGTCCTATCCTCCCTGATCGCTAATGTCATTACAAACCATCACGGGATGACCGGAGTCTATCACGTTGCCGGCCTGCCGATATCCAAATATGATCTGCTCTGTGGTCTGCGTGATGCGCTGGGACTTGCAACGGTCATCGAACCGGACGGGTCTTTTGTTTGTGATCGCAGTCTGTGCGGGGATAAGTTTTTCGGTGCAACTCATTGGATCGCGCCTGCCTGGGTTGATATGCTGGACGGTCTTGCCCGCGAATGGGCGGGATATTCAGAACTGTACGAAAGGAAGAAAACTCCATGACACGGAAGAAATTATTTTTCAATTATGCGACGGTCGCTAGATCGTCCATGTTCGTCAACGCGCTGCTGCGTGCCGGCTATCAACAGACGGTCGATCATACCAAGGCGGATTTTATTATGTCCGACAAGGA
>Ga0315273_10014092_pt1 | contig 10293 bp, 11 predicted proteins | sample YL17G02_0_MG_FD_205753 | JGI IMG/M metagenome (GOLD analysis project Ga0315273, IMG submission 205753) | Sediment microbial communities from Yellowstone Lake, YNP, Wyoming, USA - YL17G02_0 | ecosystem: Environmental > Aquatic > Freshwater > Lake > Sediment | place: USA: Wyoming | collected... | reverse complement strand
TCGCGGCTCGAGGACGACCTCGGCATCAAGACCGACGGCAAGCGCGAGAAGCGCCGCAACCGCGTCCGCGGCGGGACCGAGGTCCCCAACGCCGAGCGCCGCCGCGGCGGCGAGCGCGTCACCGACGAGCAGGAGCGGCGCCGGCACATCAACAGCGTCGTCTCCGACATCCGCGGCGAGACGCGCACGACCTTCGGCGTCGAGCGCGAGCGCGTCCAGGACATCAAGGCCTCGAAGCTCGAGCAGATCGGCCAGCTGCGCATGACGCTCGAGGAGGAGGGGATCGACTGCGGCAGCGTCAGCAACCCGACGCCCGAGAGCCCGATGGAGGAGATCGACTCGGTCCTCAACATCCTGCGGCTCAAGAACGACCGCAACCGCTACAGCAGCCTCGCCGAGGAGGTCATCCTCGGCTTCGCCGAGGGGATCGAGACCGTCTTCGACGGGAGCCGCGCCGTCCCCCTCGTCGGCTGGCGGCCCGACTACACGGGCTACCACAACACCGTCAACGTGAAGCTCCACCGCATGCGCTTCGAGACCTCGCAGGTCGTCGGCAACATCATCGAGAAGTACAACGTCGGGCCCACGGCCCGCATCGTCATGGAGCTCCTCCCGAGCTTCTTCCTCTACCCCCGCCAGCAGAAGAAGCAGCGGGGCACCCCCGGCCTCTCGAGCGACCCCCACGTCTCCGACGCCCGCAACGCCATGGGCTCCATCCGCGCCTCGGACGAGCGGCAGACGCTCGACGACGTCCGCCGGCTCTAGGCGCGGGGCGCCGGCCCCCGCGCGCGCTTTTCGCGCCCGCCCCCTTTGTCGGCGGCCCCAATAGAGAGGCCGCCCCTCTTCCATCAAGCAACGACCGAGCGCCAATGGACTGGTCTTCTGACGACTATTCGCGGGTCTACGCCGACACCTTCCTGACGCCGGCGCCCGAGACCGGCACCGGCGTTTACCTCCTCGACGAGGCCGGCCGCGACACCGACCCCTACGACCGCGACCGCCTCGAGGCCCCCATCCGCCGGTACGGGCCGAAGGGGCCGCCCCGCCGCCCGCCGGCCGGCCCGCGGCGCGAGGGCTTCTTCGGGAACGTCATCAGCGACCGCGGCAACACCCGCGCCGTCTTCGACGTGGCCTGGGACGAGCGCCCCCTCCACTTCAACCCCCACTCCGGCACCGACTGGGCCCACCTCGTCCCGCCCCCCTCGGCCCACCGCGGGCCGCCCGCGTTCCCGCTGATCACCCGGTCCGAGGCGGCGAACAACCCCGGCGCCGTCCAGCTCCCGGGCGCCCCCTCGAAGGAGTGCTTCGGCGGCGGCGCGTGCGGGCACCCCGCGGCCTGTAGTGCGTGCGGCCGCTCGACGGAGCTCAACCTCCAGTACCTGAAGGTGTTCCTCCTCATCGTCATCGTCGTCCTCCTCGCGCTGACGCTCATGGCCGCCGGCCGGCTGGCGCGGAGCCTCGAAAAGACGGTCAGGACCGCCGTCGGGCTCCTCGGCGCGGTCGCCGTTGGCGGTCGGCCCGCGCAGTGAGCGCGCGCCCGACCCTTTTGGCCTAGCGGCGGCCGCCGTTGCCGCCGCCGCCGAGGAGGGCCGCCTCCGCCGGCGACATGCCCGCCGGGGCCGCCCGCGTCTCCACGGACGGCACGGCCCCCATTCCGCCGCGCGGCCGCATGACGTTGTCGTCGGCGACCGTCATCGGGGGCGCCGGCTCGGCGCGGCCCTGGCGCACCGCCGTCGCGGTGCGCGGCGCGGGCGCGGCCCCGCGCTGGACGAAGGTCTCGAGCGCGTCGCGCTGGATGCGCTTCGCGCGGATCAGCGCGTTCATCGCCTCGACCTCCTCGATGTCGAGGTCCGTCATCCAGGCGATGAAGACCGTCGTGTAGTCGGGCTCGAGGAGGATCCGCGTCTCGAACCCCCGCCGGTCGAGGCTGCGCAGGATCGTGCTGTAGACGATGCGCTGCGCGTCCTTCTTGTCGAGGCCGGGCAGGGCGAGGATGGTCGGGAGGTCGTGGGTTACCACGTTCCGGCCCCACGTGCGGTCGGCCTTGAGGAGCTTGTCGTCGATGATCTGGAGGTGCTCGCGCACGACGGCGTCGAGGTCCTTGCCCCGCGCCCCAGACTTGCTGAGCTGTTTCGCGGTTACTGACATGGCGCGCCGCTGCGGTCTTATGGGACCCCGCCGGGGTCTCCAAATACGGGATATGTGCAGGGGTAAAATTGAAGCAGGCGCCGGAACATCATCCCCAGCCACCGCCGACGCACGCAAACATGATGGCCGCACCCGCACCCGCACACGCTCAACCCGTCCGCATCCACGTCGCCCTCGCCGGCGGCAACGTCACCGTCCCCCTGGCCGTCCTCGGCCAGACCGAGGCGATCACCCGCCGCATCTACGACCTCCTGGGCGTGGAGATGCAGTCGATCCTCGTTTCGGGCGTTGACTACGATGTCCCCCTCCTCCACCTCGTGGCAGCCCGCAACGCGATCCGCGCCAGCCACGCCGTCGGGGGCGCGCCCCTCGCCGGCCAGACCTGCCAGGTCCCCGTCGCTGCCGTGACCCTCCCGTACTGGCAGCCCCAGGTCGACGCCGTCACGGCCGAGCTCTATGAGGCCCTCGGCGTCGACACGGTCGACCTCGTCTTCGGCGGCGTGACCTACACGGTTCTCACCCCGCACGTCGGCTGCACCCGCGCGCGCCTCAACGCGCCGGTCGCCGCTGTGCCCGCCCCCGTCGGCGGCGCGGTGCCTCCGGTCCCCACGATGGCGACCCCCGTCGCCGGCGTGACGCTCCAGGACTTCTACCGCGGCGCCCCCTCGCATGCGGACCAGGTCCTCGCCCGGATGTTCGGCGCGCGCTTCATGCGCCTCCTGGACGACAACGGCGCGCTCTACTGGGTCCTCGCCGGCCAGCCCGCCACGGACGCCACCGTCCAGCGGCTCGGCCTCCTGGCCTAAGCCGCGCCGCCGTGGCCCCCTCCGGCCGCCCGTGAGCCCGCCTCCCGCGCTCTTTTTCGGGCCGGCGCGCGCCCCGGCCCGCGCGGCGCGCCTCCCCGCCCAATAATTTCGCCCCCCTCCTAAGATCTACGCCCTGTATACCCCGCAACTACCGCGTGAGTGAACTTCATCGTCAGCCACAATGTCTGCAGGTGCCGTATTCAAGCTCATTGCCAACGACGGCAAGGCCGATCGCATGATCATGGCCACCAAGCTGCTCAACCAGCGGATCAAGGACGTGATGTGCGCGCGCAAGCGCGCCGGCAAGGCCGACATCACCCCGACCCTGGTCGACCTCGAGCGCACGCACATCTTGTACGTGAACGCCCACTTCAAGCCCTTCGCTGCGATCGGCTACGAGTACAACAAGGTCCGCCCCCAGTCGGGTAACCCTTCCCTCGGCGGCGGTGTGACCTTCAGCATCCCCCAGTTCGGCGACTTCTTCCACGACATGGTCTGCCGCACCCGCCTGAGCCAGTTCCTCGGCAACCCCGGCCAGACCCCTCTCCAGGGATCTCCGTCCTTCCCGATCAACGCCAACGGCCAGTTCTTCAACATCGTTGACGCCTGCGGCCAGGTCATCGTCACCGGTGTGGCCACCGCCCCCCAGGTCCAGGTCGCCTACCGCAACTTCGTCCGCTACTGCGAGTACCCCGGCAACCGTCTCTTCCACCTCGTGAAGTTCGACGTGAACGGCAACCCCCTCGACCAGTACGACGAGATGATCCCCACCATGCTCGAGAAGTTCTGCACGCCGCCCAACAAGCGCACCGGCCACGACCGCCTCGTCGGCCAGGAGGTGCCCCTCACCGGCTACAGCGGCCTCTGCTGCGCCACCGTGAGCGACGCCGACGCCGCCAACACGCCGGCCGGCATCACCAAGAGCTCCGCCAACCAGAGCAACCAGACCGTCGGCCTCTTCAACGAGAACACCGCCGCCCTGGGCGCCGCCCCGATCGGCTCGACCATCCTCGGCCAGGCCACCCTCGCGGCCCTCAACGCCGTCGGCGGGCCCCAGATCGACGTGTCGCGCAAGCTCCAGCAGATCGTCAACGGCCCCCAGACCCCCAAGCCCGTCCAGGCTCCCCTCGAGATCTGGAACAAGCTCCGCTTCTGGTTCAACGACGACGTGCGCCTGTCGATTGCGAGCGTGTCGATCCCCTTCGGCCAGCGCTTCATCAGCATCGACCTCAACCAGCAGGCCCTGCTCGCCTTCGAGTTCCCCAGCATCTACCTGGAGACCATCACCGACCCCGTCGCCCCCGTCCCGGTCGGCGGCCCCACCGCTCAGCGCCGAAAGACCTACACCCCCATCTTCCAGAAGTTCGGCACCACCGACATCGCCATCGAGAAGATGGAGCTGTACATCAACAACATCTTCGTCAACCCCGAGGTCCACGACATCTACATCAAGCGCATCGGCTTCTCGCTCATCCGCGTCTACCGCCAGCACACCCAGCGCTGCAACCAGGACAGCTCCGACGAGAAGCTGCTCTCGCAGCTCAAGTGGCCCATCGAGTACATGTTCGTGGGTCTCCGCCCTGTGTGGAACATCAAGGACGTCACCGTCGGCACTGGCGGTGTCGTGAACGGCGGCAACCAGAACCAGTGGCGCGACTGGCACAGGCTGACCCGCATGGTCGACGCCCAGTGCGACGAGGCCACGCTCTCCGAGACCCCGTCGGGCCTGGCCGTCGCCGCCCTCGGCAGCAGCATCGGACAGGTCATCCCCGACCAGTACTACCTGCCGGTGCCCACCGTCGACAGCATGACGCTGACCTCGCACGGTATCGTCATCTTCGACGGCTTCAACGACACGTTCTTCAACCAGTACATGCCGTTCCACTACGGTGGCCCTGCCCTCGTGACGCCCGACGACCCTGGCGCCCTCTTCGTCAACATGGCCCTCTTCCCGCGCAGCTACCAGCCAAGCGGTCACCTGAACATCTCGCGTGCCCGCGAGACGTACCTGAAGTGGACCACGAGCTACGTGTCGGCCAAGACGCCTGCCGATCTGCTCGCCGTGGCTGTGGCGATCAACTTCCTGTTGATCACCGACGGTTCCGCCGTGCTGCGCTACAGCACCTAAGCGGCCCGGCCGCTCCAGCCTCGACGCCGCACCAGCGGCGCCCGCCGATCGCCCCTTCAGGGGCGTGGCCCCTTTTCGGGCCCAAAAGAGGCTTTACGCAATGGCGCCGGCGCCGCTTTTTGCGCGACGGTATACCGACCGAGATGCAGCACGCCCAGTCGTTCCGCGAGGCCGCCATCCTGGTCCTGCTTATCATCGTCATCGGCGTCGCCGTTTCCTACGGGTGGATGGCCGCCGCCGGAGAAAAGCCGCGCCGTGGCACATTCTTGCCCATCGCGGGCTCCCTCTTCCTCACCGGCGTCCTCGCCGTGCTGGCGCAGGGCGTTATCGTTGCGCATGTCGTCTAAGGCTAGTCTACGCGTTTTGGCGCCCGCGTGTGCGGGCCCGGCCACGCGCGCCCGAAGAGCGCGGCGTTCAGCCGCGTGTTGACGCAGAAGGCTTCGTGGATGAGGATCGCCGCCAGGACCAGGATGATGAACACGAGGGCGTAGGCCAGCAGGTCCTTGCGGCCGAGGGCGAACCGCGTGATCAGGAAGGTCAGGCCGCCGGTGGCGAGGAGGTCGACGGCGGCGAGGCCGCCGACGCGGTACTTGTGGTTCCCCTCGCCCGGCTCGCCGAAGACATTTGAGTACTTGCAGAGGCCAGACATAGCAAGCGCTGCTTATACAGCGCCGCAGGAATGTCTTTATCGGAATCTGCCTTCCTGTTCGTCGACGTCGACGGCTACTGCGCCGGGGGCGTCGACCAGCGCACGATCGTCTCGGCCGGGGCCGACGGCTACCGCGCCCGGGAGCTGGGCTGGGCGTTCTACACCGCGACCGATCACGCCGCCGGGAGCGTCTACTTCCGCGACGAGCACGGCCGCGCCGCCCTCAGCGGCGCCGACCCGAGCGTCGCCATCGTCCGCCGCCTCCACGGCCTCCCGGTCGCCCCCGGCCGCGGCGCTTTCCGCGGCGAGGTCACGATGTGCGCCTCGCGCCTCCTCGACGCGCTCGTCGCCGTCCACGACGCCGTCGCCACGGCGACCGGCCTCCCGGTCGTCCTCGTCCACAAGGGCGGCAACGAGGGCGTCTGGGCGGGCCGCGCCCTCCCCGGCGTCGCCGTCATTGACCTGGGCCTCCACGGCTGCCCCCGCGTCGACGCGATCGCGCGCGGCGACCCGGCCGCCCACGCTGGGCGGCAGTGCCCCCACCACGACATCCCCCAGCGGCGCGGCGGAAGGCGCTCCCATCGCGGCGTCATCCACTGCCCCCGCCTCGAGGTCCAGATCCTCGCCGGCTGGGTCGCGCGCGTCGGCCAGAGTCGTGACACTGAAGCCAGCCGTCTGCCGGCTCCTGGGGGCGAAAAAGCGGCCGAGCCCGGCCGCTAGCTCCGGCGCCGGCCTCACTTCTTCGTGAGCTCGTCGAGCGTCACGCCCTCGCGGAGGACCTTGCCGCTGGCGCTCAGCTTTTCGAAGACGAAGGTCCGGTCGCCGATCTCGACGCCGATCTTGCGGAGGATCGCGGCGGGGTCGTAGCAGTCGTGCCCGGCGGCGCCGAACATCGTCGGCGTGCCGCGGACGAGGGCGAGGCCGTGCGCGCGGAGGCTCTCGGCGAACTCAGCCAGGTGCCGCCCCGGGAAGACGACGACCGAGAGGATCATGTTGTTCCACGTGGGGTCGATGGCGACCTGGTACAGGTCGGCCGCGGGTGTGCCGGGGGCGAAGTGCTTGTGCTCGAAGGCGGACAGGGCGTCGTGCGCCCCCGCCAGGTGGGGAAGGGCCGGGACGACGTAGAGGACGAGGGCGACGGCCCCCTCGATCGCTGGGGTCTTCTTTTCGGGCTTCGTGTTGCTCGCCATTGTTCCTGGGGTATGGAGCCCACCCCCCCCCTTCAATTTAGGAACGGGGCCGCGCTCTCCGCGGACCTATATACAGCCCGGCACCGCGCAGCTGCCCATGTCACGCCTCCCAGAGTTCGACCGCGCCCTCATCGTGGTGTCGCCCAGTGGCGACGCCATCGCCACCGGCTCGAAAACCGCCGTCGTAAAGACGCGGCGGTACTTCATCGAGAACGAAACCATCCTGATCATCCAGAATCACTGCGCGATCGGGACCATCCGCCTGATGGCCCCGCAGGCCCTCACGCTCTCGGACTTCCGCCGGGCGCGGCCCCGCCACCAGGTGAGCGAGGAGGAGCGCCGGCGCTCGTGGCCGCGCCGGGGCGCGTTCTTCCTGTACGAGATCGCCGAGTTCCACCCCCTCGAGGCCCCGGTCAGCGTCGGGTACCCCCGCGGCGCGCAGGTCTTCGTACGCGCCGAGAGCCTCACGGTCGCCTGAGATGCCGCCGCCGTCCTTTTGCGAAAAACGCGGGTCGGCCCGCGCGTCCGCCTAGCGGGTGGTGCCCACCAGGTTCGGCACGAAGTAGTCCGGCGAGCGCTGGATGGCGTACGTGCGGTCGCCGACCTCGATGCCGAGCACGCGGCGGAGGGACGCGTTGACGTCGTAGCGCGAGACGGCGCCGCCGACCACGGCGTGCGGCGCCCCGCTCAGCAGCGACATCTGGCACGCGCGCACGAGGGCGTCGAGCTCGGGGAGCGCGGCTTCGGGGAAGACGGTGACGGCGAGGACGGCGTCGTTCCACGACGTGTCGACGAACATCTGGTACATGTTGTTCGCGGGCGTGTCCGGCGGGAAGCGGCGGCGCTCGAAGGACGCGAGCGCGACGTGGGCCAGCGCGAGCTCGGCGGTCGCGAGGGTGACGACGGCGACGGGCCGCGGGATCGCGGCGGCGTGGGGGCGGGGGTCGTAGGGTGCGGGGGCCGCGGGGGCCGCGGGGGGAGTCGCGCGCGAAGCCATCGACCTCGGGGAGTGCTACCGGGCCGCGCGCTTCAGTTCTGGCGCGGCGGGGCGCGCGGCGGCCCGCAGCCGGCGAAAACGGTGGGCGCCGCATCACAGGGGGCGGTATTTCAGCGCCTTCGTGCGGTCCGTCGGCACGTAGGCGATCTCGGTGAGCTCAATGCATATCTGCTCCCAGTCGGCGTCGTCGGCTTCCACCGTCTCCTTGCTCTGGACGTAGACGTAGTAGAGGACCCGCCGGTTCTCGAGGTCGTCCTCGGCGAGGAGCTGGTCGAGGATCTTGTAGATGTAGTAGGGGTAGTAGTTGCGGTTCACGCGCCCGGCGCGGCGGACCCGCTCGCCGATCTCGATCGCCTTCGTGAAGAGGTTCTCGACGCGGACCGCCGTCGCGTCGGCGATCTGGGGGGGGCCGATGCCGGTGAGCTTTTTCAGCACTAGGGGGACATTCTTGTTCAGGTCGGTGCGCCCCGCCTCGCGCAGCATCGCGCGGACGTCGTTGACGGTCAGCAGGCGCAGGACCTTGCGGTCGCGGACGACGACGGCGCGCAGCGCGAGGAGGAGCTTCTCGCCGTACAGGTTGTCGGGGTCGCCCTTGTCGCCGATCTCCTCCTCGGGCTCGCGCGCGAGGATGTGGGTCCACCAGAACTGGAAGTGGCGGTTCGGGTTGAAGGTGCCCGACTTCGCCTTCTGCCCCTCCTGGCTGTAGAACTGGGAGTCGTCGAACACGGTGCCGACGAGCTCGCGGATCGTGCCGCACTCGGCGTCGCAGCAGCGCAGCTCCGAGCGGCCGGCGTCGACGGCCATGTCGCCGCCGCAGGCGGGGCAGCGCTCGTAGTCGACGTGCTGCGCCGCGCCGGCGGCGGGGCCGGGCCCCTCGCCGCGCCCCTCGCCGCCCCGCGGGTAGATGTCGAGGAGGCGCTGGAGGTCGGCGCACACGGCCGCGGGCGGGCGCGGGGCGGTCGGCGCCCGGGCGGCGCCGCGGGGGGCGGCCCCCCGCCCGCGGCCGACGCGGGACACGAGCCCCCGGCCGCGGCCGCGGCGGGCGCCCCGGCCGGCGGAGTCGGACGTGTCCTCCCGCAGCGTGACGCCGGCGGCGCGCAGGGCCTCCTCGCCGCGCTCGACGAGGCGGTCGACGGCGCCGGAGAAGTCCTCTGCGGCGAGGATGCGGGCGAACTCGGCGTTCGCGCTCAGGCGGCCCGATTCCCCCGACGACGCGACGATGTACAGGTGCCCCGTCGAGAGGGCGAACCGCACCTCGAGCGCGATGAGCTCGGCCGCGAGGGCGGCCGCGACGCTCCCATCGACGCCCGCGAAGGGCGCTTTGTCGAACAGGGCCCGCGCCGCTTCGAACTTTGCGTGTAGTTGTCGTGAAGCTGTTTCCATTTCCTGACGGGTCCTCTCTCTTGTCCGCGCGATCCGCTGCGGAGCCTGTCTTTCTGAGGGAGGCCTAGTGGGGCTAGGTCTAATACCGTTGCCCGCCCGAACCTCCAACAGCGCACTAACAAAACCGTGCCGCCGCCGCCGCCGCCGCGCCGCGGGCCCGAGACTCCCGGCCTGGCTGCGTCAATTGGACCCAGGAGGTAAGGGTGATACCGCTGCCCCGCCACCACCGACACGAATGTCCCTCTCCGGCGAGAACACGCAAGCGCGCACGCGCGACGACAACGTCGCCCCGGCGGGCGCCGAGGCCCCCGCGGACGCCCCCGGCGACTTTGACGCCCTCGTCAGCGACATCCTCGAGAACCCCGAGATCCTGCTCAAGTCGGACCTGACGAGCGAGCAGATCCTCGAAATCCAGAAACGGCTCAACCCTTACGCCGGCATCGCGGGCCCCGCGCCCGGCGCCGACCGGAAGCGCGTCGCCGCCGTCAGCTACACCAACCTGCGCGAGGACTACCTCCGCCGGCTCACCGCCACCAGCCTCGTGGGGTTCCTCTTCCAGGTCTTCCACGAGTGGGAGGTCCCCGCCGAGCAGCGCCGCTGGACCCCCCCGACGGCCGCCCCCAAGAAGGACGACCCCAACTACCAGCCCTTCGCCGTCGCCGCCCTCGTCGAGCGGCTCGAGGCGACCCTCGCCATCGCGCGGGAGGCCCAGGCGGCGACCGAGCAGGCCGCCGCGGCTAAGCGCGGCGCCAGCGAGATGGACGTCGTCCTCCCCGGCAACGCCAGCGCCGAGCAGCGCCGCGCCGTCGAGACGAAGTACGCCGAGGCCGAGACCCTGGCCGCCAAGTCGGCGGGCCTCCTCTACGCCGCGACCCACGCGACCCACCGCGCCGGGGCCGAGGCCGGCGTGCGCCTCCGCGCGACCGCCGAGGCCGGCATGAAGTTCCCCGACGTCAAGGAGATCCTCTCGCGCCACCCCCTGCCGGCGCCGC
>Ga0315273_10014091_pt1 | contig 10293 bp, 6 predicted proteins | sample YL17G02_0_MG_FD_205753 | JGI IMG/M metagenome (GOLD analysis project Ga0315273, IMG submission 205753) | Sediment microbial communities from Yellowstone Lake, YNP, Wyoming, USA - YL17G02_0 | ecosystem: Environmental > Aquatic > Freshwater > Lake > Sediment | place: USA: Wyoming | collected... | reverse complement strand
AGATGACCCATCACTCTTCCCGGCGTCGCCATGGAGGTTGCGCTCGAGCCACCGCCCGCGCCGAGCCCGGACCGCTCGTTCGCCAGCGTGGTGTTGGCAACCGCCCAACCGTTGCCCGCACCACCGATGACGGTGCCGACAGAGGTGCGCGCGTCGGTGAGGAAGACTTCGTTGAACAACGCCCGCCCCGTGAGCTCCCGCAGCGGCCGCACCTCCACGCCGGGCTGCGACATCTCGAGCGCGAAGTAGGTGATCCCCTGGTGCTTCGGCTTCGACCAGTCGGTGCGGGCGATGAGCATCCCGAGGTCGGCAATCTGGCCGCCCGACGTCCACACCTTCTGCCCGTTCACCACGTACTCGTCGCCGTCGAGTTCGGCCCGGGTCTGCAGGCCGGCGAGATCGCTCCCGGCGCTCGGTTCGCTGAAGAGCTGGCACCAGGCCTTCTGGCCGGTGACGATGTCACGCACGTAGCTGTCGACCTGACTGTCGGTCCCGTGCGTGATGATCGTCGGTCCGGCGAGGAGGAGGCCGAGACCACCCGGGGCACCGAGTGCTCCGAAGTTCGCGATGGTCTCCTGTACTTGCACACCCTCATTGCGGGAGAGTCCCCGCCCGAACCGGTCGACCGGCCACGATGGCGCGGCCCACCCGCTCGTCCCAAGGCGATCCCACCAGGCCGCGACGGTGAGGTCCGGGTCCCAGTTGTCCTCCAGGAACGACATCAACTCATCAACGACATCACCAGTCGTCGTCTGCTCCGTACTCGTCATCATTCGCCCTTCGTTGCGATCGGGTGCCAACTAGCGTCCCGCGAATGCACATCTCAGGGCAACGAGTACTCATCACCGGCGCGGCGGGCGGCCTCGGCCGCGCCACCGCGATCGAACTGGCGCGTCGCGGGGCGAAGGTCGTGCTCTCCGGTCGCAACGACCTCGCCCTGAAGGAACTGGCCATCGAGCTCGACGGCGAGGTCGTGCTGGCCGACCTCGAACAGAGCGCCGACGTGTTCAGATTGTGCGAGCTCATGGCCGACATCGACGTGCTGGTGGCCAACGCAGGTGTCGGCAGCGACGCCCAGCTCACGCTCGACCGGGAAGCGATCGATGGCGTCATCGACGTCAACCTCCGCGCTCCCATCCACCTCACCACCGAGTTCTCCCGAGCTCACATCGACGCTGGCCGGCCCGGCCATGTCGTGCTCATCGGCTCACTCTCCGGCGTCGCCGCCTCCCCGAGCACCTCGATGTACAACGCCACCAAGTTCGGCCTGCGGGGCTTCGCACTCTCCTTCCGCCAGGACCTTCACGACACCTGCGTCGGCGTGTCGCTGGTCGAGCCGGGCTTCATCAGCGAGGCCGGGATGTTCGCCAACAACGACATCGAGCTCCCCGCGGGCGTGCGCACGAAGAAGCCGATCGACGTCGCTGTCGCGGTCGCCGACGCGATCGAGAAGGACCTCGGCGAGGTGGTCGTGGCTCCCATCGAACTTCGCCTGGCCAGCACGCTGGGAGGCGTCGCACCGGGCCTCGCCGCTTCGGTCCAACGCCGCCTGGGAGTGGCTGACCGCAAGGGCTGAACTCCGATGTCGCCGGCTGATGGTTGACTAGAGCCACGATGTCGCCGGAGAACCGCACCACCGCATACGACGAACACTCGATCCAGGTCCTCGAGGGCCTGGACGCAGTCCGCAAGCGTCCTGGCATGTACATCGGAAGCACCGGCACGGGCGGGCTCCACCACCTGGTGTGGGAGCTGATCGACAACGCCGTCGACGAGGCCGCTGCGGGCTTCGCCAACCTCATCGAGGTCACGCTGCATCGCGACCGATCGGTTGAGGTGTGCGACAACGGCCGCGGCATCCCCGTCGGGAAGAAGGACGGCAAGCGAACCGCACTCGAGTTCGTTTTCACCGAGCTGCACGCCGGCGGCAAGTTCGGGTCGGGAGCATACGGAGCCTCCGGTGGGCTCCATGGAGTCGGCGCATCGGTGGTGAACGCCCTCGCGACGAAACTGCTCGTCGAGGTCGATCGCGACGGCCAGACCCATCGGCTCGGGTTCGCCCAGCGTGTGCCGGGCCGCTTCGACGCCAACGGGAAGTTCACGAAGACCTCCTCGCTGGAGATCACGAAGAAGATTCCGGCCAAACGCACCGGCACACGAGTGCGTTTCTGGCCCGACTTCGACATTTTCGATCCGGGAGCGACGATCGATTACGACCATGTCCGCGATCACGTCGAGCGTGTGTGCTTCCTGGTTCCCGGCCTCAAGGTCCGGTTGACCGACAAACGATCCGGCGTCGACCGCGACACCGAGGAATTCGTGGCCAAGGGCGGCCTCGCGGATTTCGTTGAGTACCTGTCGGTCGGCGACTCGGTCACGGATGTGATCGCCATCCACGGCAGCGACGGGTTCACCGAGAAGGTTCCGATCGACGGGAAGATGAGCGACGTCGAACGCACCTGCGTCGTCGACATCGCTCTGCGATGGGTGCGCGGGTACGACACGACCGTCGTCAGCTTCGTCAACACCATCCCTACCTCCGAGGGCGGCACCCACGTCATCGGGTTCGAACGCGCGCTCACCAAGGCCGTCAACGACGTGCTGCTCGCGAACAACAAGAAGCTGGCCAAGCTCGCTCGCAGTGGGAAGGACCGCGCCGAGAAGGGCGACGTCCAGGAAGGCCTGGTCGCGATCATCAAGGCCACGCTTCCCGAGCCGCAGTTCCGCGGCCAGACCAAGGGTGAGCTCGGCACACCGGCCGTCCAGTCGATCGTGTACGACATCACCAAGGCCGGCCTCATCACCTGGTTCGAGGGTGGCGGCCGAAAGACCCACGTCGCCAATGTCCGCGAGAAGATCACCCAGGCCGTGCTCACCCGCGTCCAGACGCGACAGACGCTGGAGGCGAAGCGCAAGGCGGCCAGCCTCGGCAACACGGGGATGCCCGACAAGCTGGCGGATTGCCGGAGCCACGGCCGCGACTCCGAGCTGCTGATCGTCGAGGGCGACTCCGCTGCCGGCCCCGCCAAGGCGGGGCGCAACTCGGAGTACATGGCCGTACTCCCGCTGCGGGGCAAGGTCGTCAATGCCGGCAAGTCGAACCTCAAGCAGGTCATCGAGAACACCGAGGCGCAGGCGCTGTTCACCGCTATCGGGGCCGGCTCCGGGCGCGAGTTCCGACTCGAGGACGCCCGGTACGGACGAATCATCATCCTGTGCGACGCAGACGTGGACGGGAGCCACATCCGGTGCCTCCTCCTCACGCTCATCTACCACTACATGCGGCCGCTACTCGAGGACGGGCGGGTCTTCGCCGCACAGCCGCCGCTCTACACCGTCAAAGTGAACGACGAGGTCCACCACGCGTTCAGTGACGAGGACAAGCTCCGCCTCACCGACGAGCTGTGCCGCGGAACAACCCGCAAGGCCGAGAATCTCCAGTGGGTCCGCTTCAAGGGGCTCGGCGAGATGGACGTCGAGGAGCTGGCGGAGACCTGCCTCGATCCTGGCACCCGAATCCTTCGCCGCATCACCATGAGCGATGCTCTCGAGGCGAAGCACGCGGCAGAGACGTTCGAGACACTGATGGGCAGCGACGTCTCCAAGCGTCGCCAGTTCCTGCTCGACAACTCCGACCTCATCGACCTCGAGGCACTCGACGTCTGACTCGAACGCGACGCTGTGCCGAAAACGACCGATGAGGACCCGAAGGCCCTCATCGGCTCTCGCCACATAAAGGGGGGTTTACGTTGGCGAGACGTCACCCGGGCAAAGGGGGGTATGCCTGGGTCTGACGCGAATTGGTCAGGCTGCCTTGCGAGCGGCGGGGTTCTTCGCTGCGGGACGAACGACCGTGCGATCCAGAACCTTGTCGGTCACGGGAGCGGCAGCCTTGGCTGCGGCCAGAGCGATGTCCTTGTTGGTGTCGATGATCGACTTGACGAACTTGTACTGGTTGTTCACAAGCTCGGTGGGAGTCGGGATGTCTTTACCGAAGGGCATCGCCGGAATGTCGGAGACGCGGCGGGCGACGAAATCCGTCACCGTGGTCACGCCGGAGACGATCGGATCCTTCACAGAGGCAATCGCCTCCACGATCTGGGTCTGAGCGTCGGTGAGTCTGTCGAGTACGAGTGTCATGATGAATTCTCCTTGGTGCCCTCGCTCGGTATTCCGAGTCGACCGGGCTGCTAGCTGATGTGCTAACTATAGCAAGCATGCGCAAGCAGCGTCAACCACTTTGCTCATGATCGCGAGCGTGACACTGGTCACGGCACCGTCGGGAATGAGAGCGAGGTCGTCCCAGTTGTGTCGACTGAAATCCTGACTAATGTGGTCAAGATTCAACTATTCAACTCCCGAGGGGACAACTGACATGGCAGTCCGATTGGGCGACATCGCCCCGAATTTCACGGCTGAGACCACCGATGGAACCATCAGCTTCCATGACTGGAAGCAGGGCAGCTGGGCCGTGCTGTTCTCGCACCCGAAGGACTTCACGCCGGTGTGCACGACCGAACTCGGCGCTGTCGCCAAGCTGAAGCCGGAGTTCGACAAGCGCAACGTCAAGGTCATCGGGCTGTCGGTTGACGGGATCGATGACCACAACGCGTGGAAGGGTGACATCGAAGAGACGCAGGGCACTGCCCTCAACTTCCCGCTGATCGCCGATCCCGACCGCACGGTCGCGAACCTCTACGACATGATCCCCGCCAACGCACCCGACAACCTGACGGTTCGATCGGTCTTCGTCGTCGGCCCGGATGACAAGGTGAAGCTCACACTCACCTATCCCGCCTCCACCGGCCGCAACTTCGATGAGTTGCTCCGCGTCATCGACTCGCTGCAGTTGACCGCGCAGTACAAGGTTGCCACGCCGGCGAACTGGAAGAACGGCGAGAACGTGATCATCGGCGGGCCCGTCTCGGACGAAGAGGCCAAGGTGCTGTTCCCCGACGGATGGGACGCTCCGAAGCCCTACCTCCGCATCGTGCCCCAGCCGGGACGCTGACCTCGGCGGCTCGATCTCCCAGAACCTCAGGCGTTGGCCTGCACTGCTGCGCTGAACAGCGATCTCCAGCCGGTCGGGTCGACGCCGAGACGTTCCCATCGATCATCGGACAACTCATGTTGACCGGAGGCCATGGCGACGGCGAGAGCGAGGATCGCCCGCGCCACCTGATCACCCGTTCCGGCCAGTTCGGTCTCGGCGGCAACCGCGATCTCACCGAACCCGACGAGCGCCCCCGCCGCCGCCGCCATCGTCCGGTCGAGGTAGGTCGATCGCTCGGCCTCGGACACCTGCTCGATGAGCCCGGCCACCGCGCTGCGGTGGCCGGCGGCCGACTCGACCAGAGCGAGGGTCGACAGTGCATAACCGGAGTCGCACCCGTCCTCCGTCGTGAGCAATAGCTCAAGCACGTCACGGGCTTCGGACAGCTGACCGCGCTGGGCGAGCCACAGCGCCGAGGTGATCGCCAGATCGGCCTGGCCGAACTTCTCCGCGTCGAGTGATCCGCCGGCCCGGAGCAGCGACTCCATGTCACTCAGGAGCGAGGGATCGCCCAGCTGCACTGTGGCGACAACCCTCGTCACCGCGCCCAGCCCGAACTGCCCTTCAGCCGACCCCGGGACCACGGACGCACCTTGGACCAACAGCGCGAGACCGCCGGTCACATCGCCCGCCATCACACTTGCCCGTCCGGCCAGAGCGAGCGCCTGCTCGGAGCCGACCGCGTCGCCGAGCTCACCGAAGAGCTCGACCGCTCGTTGACCCGTCTCCACCGCCTCGAGGGTGCGGCCCTCCCAGAGATCGATCGAGCCGAGCACGAGGGACATCATTCCTTCGCCCCACCGGTCGCCCCGTCGGATCGTCTCGGTCCGGATGTGGAGCGCCATCTCTCTCGCCTCATCGAAGCGACCCTCGAAGAACCGGACGAACGCCAACAATCCGAGGGCCCAGGCGAGACCGCCGGCATCGCCGATCTCGGTGAACGCTGCTGCCGACTCATCGAGCCGATCCCTGGCATCGGAGACACGGCCGTCCACGAAAGCGATCCACGCGAGATTCTGGAGGGCCCAGGCCTGGCCTCGACGATCACCGACCGCACGAAAGTCATCCAGTGCCGCTTCGATCGGCGCCTTCGCTGCGGCCGTGTTCTGGTTGAGGAGCATCGCCATCCCGCTCATCCGTAGGGCCTCGGCCCGACCGTGGCGGTCGCCGATCGAGTCGAAGGCCGCTATCGCCGAGGCCAGTAGGCGTTGTGCCTCGTCGGGTGATCCGTCACGTGTCTCGATGCCTCCGAGCCGCATGAGCGCCTGAGCCCGCCCACTCTCATCACCGAGTTGCTCGGCGAGACGAAGTCCGTTGTGGGCATCATCGCGTGCCGCCGAGAACCTCCACTGCTCGGCCAGCGCCTGCGCCCTCCCGAGGAGCATCCGGACATGGTTCGCGTCGGGCTCGCCGTCGATCAGGATCTCGAGCCCCTGGGTGTAGAGACGTTCGGCGAGGGGCCACGATGCCGACTGGTCAGCCCGTCTGGCCGCGTCTCCGAGCCATGCCAACGCTCGGTCATCCAGATCTCCGGGCACATGGTCGGCGGAGGTTCCGAGAGCCTTGGCCAGGCGAGCGGCCTCAACGAAATGGCGGGCGACCGTGTCGACGAACGAGTCATCGAGGAACCGCCCTGCCACCGCCGCCTCCAAGTACATGGCGATGCCGATGTGCCGAGCGAGTCGATCCGACTTCGTGAGCCGCGAGTAGGCAACCTCCCGGACGAGATCAGACTTGAATGACCAGTCGTCGTCGTCGAGCGTGAGGATCTCCTTCGTCTCGAGCGACGCCACCGTCGGCCGGATCGACGCCGTGCCGCGTGTCGCCTGAGCCAGGCGTTCGAGGGCATCGATCGGACCTGAAGCCCCCCACACCGCGGCGTCCTCGATCGTGAGCTGCTCATCGGAGGTCAAGCCATCGATCCGGGCAGCAACTAGTCCTCTGAGTGTGTCGGGCAGATTCTCGGTCCCATCGACCGTGACCCCACCTTCCGCCAGCAACGTGACCAACTCCTCCAGATAGAAAGGATTGCCGCCGCTGCGATCGAGGAGCTCGGACCGCAGCGCTGGCGTCGCGTCGTCATTGAGCAGCACATCGAGCAGGGTCTCGGCTGCCTCACGCTCCAGCGGGTCGACGTTCATCACCAGTGAATTGTGACGGCCCGCGCGGGGGCTCCAACGGCGCAACAGTGAGCGTCTCGCCGTCGCCACCAGGATGAACGGGTGCCGAGCCAACTGCTCGGAGAGGTGGTCGATCAACTCCAGGACGACCTCGTCGGCCCAATGCAGATCAGCGAGCCTCACGATGATGGGACGATTGCGGACCGAGGACTCCATGAACTTGAGCAGCGACTGTGTTGCCTCGGTCACCGCCCGAGCGGGGTCGAGACCACGAAGCGGGCCCTCATAGCCCATGAAGTGCAACAGGCCGTTCACCACCGCTGCCGTCTCGGAGTCATCGGAGAGCGAGGAGCCGACGACCAGTTCGGCCTTCGCCCTCGCCTCGTCCAGCGGCTCGTCGATGTCGATCCCGCATCCGTTTCGCACAGCGTCGGCGATCGGCCACCACGGGTTCGCCTCGCCATAGGGCACGCAACGACCGCTCAACACGATGACATCGGGCCAGTGCCGACGCACCAGGGGAACCACCTCGCTCGCCAGCCGAGACTTGCCGACCCCCGCATCTCCCAGCAGCAGCAGCTGTTGGGCCCGGCCGTTGCGGATCGACACCTCGAGGGCGTTGTCGAGCACGGCGAGCTCGGAGTCCCGGCCGATCAACGGAGTGCGGGTCCGCCGAGGGCGTGCGCCCGGGGGGAGGAGCGCCTCCCGGGCCTCGAAGACGTCGATCGGCTGCTCCCGACCCCGGGCGAACAGCGCTCCCTTCGACTCGTACACGATGACGTCACGGGTCGCCCGGTGGGTAGCAGGGCCGACGACCACCGTCCCGGGGTCGGCTGACGCCTGGAGGCGTGATGCGATGTTCACCACATCACCCATCGCCGTGTAGTCCCCTCCGGCGCGCAGCGCTCCGACCAGCACCTCGCCCGTGTTCACCCCGATCCGCATCCGGATGTCGACCTTGGCCTCGTTGGCGTAGGCCGCGAGCGTCTCATGCATCCGGAGTGCGGCCCGGACGGCGCGCTCTGCGTCGTCCTCATGGGCGGTGGGGGCTCCGAACAACGCGACGATCGCGTCACCGATGATCTTGTCGACCCGGCCGCCGAAGGTGGTGACATCGCGGACAAGCCGTTCGAACCCCCGGTCCACGATCCGCTTCACCTGTTCAGGGTCGAGCATCTCCGACATCGTCGTGAAACCAACGAGGTCGGCGAACAACACGGTGACGACACGTCGTTCCTCCGAGCGAACTCCGAGGGGGTTCCCGCATGATCCGCAGAAGCGGGTATCGGGGGCGCACTCGGCGCCGCAGTTCGGGCAGGTCACCGGCGCAGCCTAAGGGGCGACCGGACCCGACCTCGCCGGGATCTAACATCGCTGCGTGGCCAAACGCGGGGAGGAGCGCCGATTTCCGCTGTACGTGGGCCTGGTCGGAGTCCTGCTGAGTTTCGTCGCAGCGAGGTGGCAGTTCCCCGGCATCGGGAATGACGCATCCAGCTACATCGCAATCGCCGACCGGTTCGCCCGCAGCGGGCGGCTCGGCTACTTCCTCGAACCGAAGCTCGCCCTGTGGCCCCCAGGGTGGCCGGTCACCCTCGGCATCTTCCGGTGGGCCTTCGACCTCTCGCCGGCGATCACTGCGCTCTGGACCAACGCGTTCTGCCTGATCGCCATCGCCTACGAGGTGAACTGGCTGCTCCGGCGCACCGTGGCGAACGAGCGCCTGATCCGCATCGGGCTCGTCATCGCCGTACTGGGCCCCGCCACCATCTCACAGAGCTACATGGTCCAGACAGAGACCACGTTCGGGGCACTGGTACTGCTGGGGATGATCGCCCTGATCAAGTTCTCAGACACGCGCCGGGTGTCCTGGCTGGTGTTCGCGGCGGTCATCCAGTGGGCCGCGTTCATGGACCGCTACGTCGGAATCGTGTCGATCGGAGCCGGGGCGCTCTGGCTCTGCTTCGAGAACGGCGGAGTGAAACTGGGCGGTCGTCTGCGACGCGGCACCGGATTCTTCCTCCTCGCTTCGTCGGTGCCGGGAGCGTGGATCCTCCGGAACTGGATCGTGACCGACTCGCTCTTCGGACCGCGCGACACGCCGGCGGCGGGCTACAAGGTCAACACGATCGACGCTGCGACGTCGCTCGGCCAGTACCTGCACGGCTTCTCCAAGTATGCGCCGCTGACCGGTGTCGGCCGATACCTCAGTCTCGCCCTCGCCGGCGCTGTCTTCGTGTTGGCGGTCGTATTGGTCCGGCGGGCCATGACTGCTCGCGACACCCGCCCCGACGCATGGACCCGACCACCGACAGGTCTGAGTGATCTGGTGGGGCATCCGGTGGGACTCATGATGATCTACGCGTCGGCGCACTGGACCTACCTCATCTACAGCGCATCCACGATCGCCTTTGACCCCGTGAACACCCGCTACCTGGCGCCCATGTTCATCCCGACCCTCATCGCCGGGTTCGCGCTCATCGACCGCGGCGCGTTCGCCCAGTTGAAAACTGCCGGCGAGGGTGGCAACCGCGTCACCAGGATCGCGTCGATCGGGGTCGTCGTTCTCCTCGCATGCCAGATGACGGTGAGTATCGTGCGGGTATCGGCCTCCTACTGGACCCACGAGGCCCAGAACTACAACAGCGAGGCCGCTCGAGTCGTGCGAAGGTCCGCCGCTCTGGGTCGAATTCCGAAGGATTGCAAGCTCTACTCCAACTTCCCCGAGCTGATGTACCTCGCAGGGATCGAAACCACCCGGACACCGCGGATCCGGAAGTTCGCGAGCAGCGATCTGATGCACGAACTGAAGGACCTGCGCTCCGCCACGCTCAAGGGCGAGCGGGCATGCATCATCTGGGTCGCCGAGGGGGAGGATCACTTCCTTCAAACCGAGTCGTACCTCCACCAACTGAGCAGACTGCGCCAGGAGTTCGCCCTGTCGCCGGTCGCCGAGGCCTCCGGCGTCGCCGTCTACCGGATCACCGGGGTGCGTTAGACGGCCGGGCGCGCGAAACCGCCACGTCCGGCGGTCCTGCTTGCAGGTGAACCCGGTGTCACTGGATCCCCCGAAGTGGACTCCGTGCATCCGTTGGTTCGCTCAATGGACCGTCCGACGTGGCG
>Ga0315273_10014090_pt1 | contig 10294 bp, 11 predicted proteins | sample YL17G02_0_MG_FD_205753 | JGI IMG/M metagenome (GOLD analysis project Ga0315273, IMG submission 205753) | Sediment microbial communities from Yellowstone Lake, YNP, Wyoming, USA - YL17G02_0 | ecosystem: Environmental > Aquatic > Freshwater > Lake > Sediment | place: USA: Wyoming | collected... | reverse complement strand
TGGTCTTGTTGCCGGCGAAGATCTTTTGTGTGCTGCTCCCTGTTTCATCAAGTCGTCTGACGGCAAGGTGTACTTGGCTAACGGCACCGCAGCTGACGAAGAAGCTGAAGTTGCTGGGTTCACTCCTCGAGCAGTTAAGTCAGGTGAGCCCGTAACCCTTTTTGGTAAGGGCACTCGTTTCCGCTATGCCAACGGTACGTTGACGCCCGGAGACATCTACTACATCGGTACGACCAAAGGTCGTCTGGACACTGCAGCTACGACTGGTGACGCCTTCGGCGTTGCACAGGCCGTGACCAGCTCAGACATCCGTGTCGTTTGCGACACCAAACCGCTGACCTCGGCTACCGTAGGTGCAGGAACCATTTCGGCGACCGAGCTCGCAGCGAATGCAGTAACCACTGTCAAGATTCTTGCAGCCAACGTAACCGAAGCGAAACTGGAAGTTGGCGCGGCCGGTGCTGGTATTTCAGGTCTGGTCACCAAGTTCGCAGCCGATGGAAACGTCATCGGGGCCATTCCTGTAATCCATCGTCTGACTCTTACGAGTGGTGCGAATGGTGATCAGGACGTCACCTTGACCCACAAGACCCGCGTGCTTGACTTCTGGCTCGTTTTGAAGGGTGCAGGTACTGCGGGATGCACCGTAACCCTCAAGAATGTTACCACAGCCATTACCGATGCTGTCAACGTTGCGGCAGGTGGCGATAAGGCCATATTCCGTGCAGGTACCATTGACGATGCCCAGCAAGAAATTGCCGCAGGTGCCGTGATGCGTATTTCCAAAGCCAGCTCCGGTGCGAACTTCCCCGGTGCTGAATGCTACGTACTCGGCGTACGAGTTGCGTAAGGAGTGATGGATAATGACTACTAAAACCGGTACCTATGACATCTCGGCACTGCTGAAAGTTCGCTTTCAGACGGTGGCTGAGTTCGGCATGGATACTATCCAAGCCGTTCTGGAAGCAGATCTTGCCGCTCACAACCAGATCGTTCAAGAAATGGTTGGCGAGTTCTGCGAAATAACAACTGACCGCCAACGTGTCTACGGGACGTCCGTATCCGGCGACATGACGGAAGTTGATGAGTACGGACGTTCACCTTCTCAGCGCATGGTCTCAGGTGCAACCTGTGGATTCCCCTTACGCATGTTCCAGTTCGCTCTTGGCTGGACTGATAAGTGGATGAAGACCAAGACACCTGCTGACCTGGCTCAGTTGGTAGTTCACGCTCAAGGGGCTCACATGCGGGCCATCCAGCGTCAGATCAAGTTGGCGATCTTCGACGACACCAACTACACCTTCAACGACTTCCTGGTCGACAAGGTTGATCTGGCCGTGAAACGCTTCCTCAATGCTGATAGCTCGTTGATCCCTGATGGGCCCAATGGCGAAACCTTTGACGGAGCATCGCACACGCACTTTACTGCTGGAACTCCTTTGTCGACCGTGCTGGCGACAGCAATGATCAACAACGTTGTCGAGCATGGTCATGGTGGAGGCGTTCGCATCTACATCAACACGGCTCAGGAAGCTGCATGGCGTGCGTTGACTGGGTTTGTTGCGTATCAGGATCCTCGGATCATCTTCCGAGTCACTGATACCACGGCGACCAGCTTGGATCTCTCTCGCCTGGACAACCGAGCAATCGGTATCTATGGTGCAGCTGAGATCTGGGTGAAGCCGTGGGTTCCTTCGGGATACGCATTTGCCTTTGCCAGCGAAGACGCTCAGAAGCCTTTGGTGTTCCGCCAACGTGAACAGACTACGCTGCAGGGCTTACGCATTGCAGCTGACCTGGCCACGTTCCCTCTGTACGCTCAATTTATGGAGGCTGAGTTCGGTGTAGCGGTTTGGACCCGTACCAACGGTGCTGTTATGCAGACTGCTGGTGGCTGGACCGATCCCACCATCTAAGCCTACCAACCTCTCCTCGTTACGGGGACCTCTTTGCCTGGAGAGGTCCCCCAAGGAGTAACACATGACTTACACGTACAAGCTTTCGACCAATGCAGGATACGTACGTTTTCTTTCACAAGACAACGTAGAGGAGCAAGGCATACTGCCTGGCGGCTCCAACTTCTCCGACGAAGAGATTTCAGCAATCCTTACGGAGGTCGACAACTCTCGTGAAGCTGCTGCAGTTGTCTTGCTTGAGTTGGCCTCGCGAAGATGGTCTACTTATGTTGACACTGATATGGGCCCCCTGAAAGAGAAGCTGTCACAAGCTTCTGTGAGACTTATGGCTCAGGCAGCAAAGATGAGAGAAACGTACGGTGTCGTTACTCAAGGTGATGTAGCTATGGTAGTTGCCGCAAAACTTATGCGTGATGATGGGTACGCTGCGGAGGCTGTGTAATGGCAGGCCTGGGTAATGGTGCCTACTCGATGATGAGTAAGAGGGTACGTATAACAAGACCCTCTGCTATCGTTAATAAGGTCAGGGGTGAACCTGACGTTATTTACGTAGAAGTGCCTTGCACTAACTTGCTTCCAGTGTCTGCAGATATACTTGTGCGCATGCCCGATAAAGTAGCGAGTGAACTACTGCAAGTGTTCATTGGTGGAGATTACGAAATAAGAGAAGGCGACTCCATTATAGTTGATGGCGCGCCGTATGTTATTCGTACTTCAGATCCGTGGCCACTCAGAGACCGAAAGTTGATACTTCTAGTAGTTGACAACACGAAGGTACGTTAATGGCTGGCAATGAATACTCTGCTCTCAAATTAGTTTATACATGGTCTGGCTTCTATAAAGCCAAGGCTGCCCTGACTGAAATGGGTGGTGGAGAATTCATACGCGGCGCATTTAGAGACTACGCTCAGAATCTGCTGCAGGGTGCTACTTCGTACGCGAAGAGCATAACGCACATATGGACAGGTGCATTAGCTGACTCACACATGTGGGAGTACGATTCTCACAAGATGAAAGGTTCAGTGTTTATCAATCCCAGATCAGTACACTCGTTCTGGTACTCACCTACAGGATCTGCAACATCGAGTTCCGGGGTCAGGTCAGGTTCAGTAGCTAGATGGCCTTTTCTGTACGGTCCTTACGAGCATGCACGTGGTGATGAACATGCATTCTACAAGAGAACAATGGATGAGTACATCGAACCTCAAGCAATTCCAGGAATGAAAGACATAACTCGAAGGGTTGATATACTATGGCGATGATTAAACGATCCGAAATACGTGACCTCGTTGCAACGCTTTTCAGGTCTACGGTAAGTGCCGAGAAGATTCTCGATCACCTGGATCCCGAAGTATCAGGTAACGTCTCAGTAGTACAGATAACTTCTGCTGGAAGTCAAAGACGTAGTTTCAGCAGAAGCTATGCTGACACCACTGTAATGATAGGTGTCGTTGTATTCGTCCTCCAGTATTCACCCGATGACTGGACTCTGGAGCAGGGAGAGGACCTTATAGACCTGATCGAATCTCAGATGGCTGAGGTGCTGTCCATAAATCAGAACACCAACTTGTGGAGATCGATCCAGTGGGATCAGCCTTCGATGGTAGACAGAGTGGTTCTGTCGGGTACTCCGTACCTTATGGAGTCAATGTTACTGAATGTGGAGGTAAAGTAGTATGCCCCAATACATAGCTCTTACTAACGTCTATTCGAAGGATCTTAACAAGTACCTGGTACCTGCCGAGATCTTCGAAGACGCGAATCAAGACAACAAGATGCAAATGCTTATCGACCGCGACGTCGTCAGTTTAGTGGGCACCGTTCGTGTAGAGATAAGTACGGATGGCGTCAATTGGACTGACGTTACTGGCCAGAAAGTACCCACTCGTAACGATGGGTTCAGAGGTCAGACTCGCACAGTACCTGTGACCAAGACAGCAAAGGCAATCAAGGAGAAATCAGATGCCTCAGACAACTAGTGCAATTAGCTTTAAGGATGCAAAGATCGAAATCAGCGCCAACGGTTCTTCCTGGACTGACATGTCAGGCTTCTCCAATAAGGTTGAGGTTGGTGGTGGTGAACGTCAAAGTGCCGAGTTCTTTACTGCACTCGGTGACACGCCTATCCTTACCATCGGCAAGCGCGGCACCTTCGAGATTACGTCCAACGTCGTATATACCGAAGGTGGTGGTGAGCCTTCCGAAATGGTTCGTGCCGCTTATGAGAACGCTACCAATCTGTATCTTAGATGGTCGCCCAAGGGCGGTACGAGCGGTCAATTTATGTTTACCTCGGGTCCAGGTTACGTACTGTCACCTTCCTACCCGGGAGGCGATGCAAGCACGCCAGACGTGATTGCCATCGAGTTTACTCTCAAGACGCTGTCGATCACCAAATCGGTAGTTACGTAATCTTTTTTGAGACGAGGAGTTGTATAATGGATGTGATTAATATCGTAATTGATCTAGGCGAACTAACGCTCGGAGACGTTGAAGTCTTGTCTGACAGTAGTGGACGTACCACTATGACCCAGAAACTGGAGACCCTATCGCGCGTGTGCCCAGGCACTGACGTTCGCCAGGTCAAAGTGAAAGATATGCCAGAGCTATTGGCTAAGATCGAAAAGGAATTAGCGGTAGCTACAAACCCTACTTCGGGTCAGGCAAAGGCTCTGTCTACCTAGCTGTAGTGGCACACCTCTGGACAGAAGCTCGGTCTCCTATTGAGTATATAGAGTACGTGCTTATGAAGGAGGTGTACCACTGCACTAGAGCAGAGATTAGAAGTCAACCGGCTAGTGACTTTTACATGGACTTTGCATGCCTTGCAGCAGAGTCGTACGTACATAGTTTGAGGAGCAATCATGCCCGAGTACCAGCTAACCCTGACAGTAGTGGGGAAGGATGAAGCTAGTAGTGTTTTCAACGCTATAGGTAGATCTCTAGAGAGAATCGGAGAGATAACTGCCGGCATGCTTCTGTCACGGCTTATTTTAGCCGCCACTGGAAAGCTTGCTGAATTTGCAGCATCTGCAGTCAACGCGGCCGCCCAATTTCAATTCATGCAAATAGGTTTAGAGGGGCTCGTCGCACGTGAGATGTCTATGATGACCGACTACGCTTCTACCATTGCCGAGGTTTACCCTAAGGCGCAGGTAGCAGCTAAAGGTTTGATGGACGAACTCGCCAAGATATCCATTCTCTCACCCTATACAGTAGAAGCGGTCCAGCAGGTATTCAAACTAAGTGTAGCGTTCGGCTTTACTACAGATCAAGCAAAGAGAATGACTGCAGGCTTACTTAACATGGCTGCAGGCATTGGTGCGACACAAGAAATGTTGCAACGTATGGCTTACAACCTGTCGCAGATAAACCTACAAGGTAAGGTGACAAAGTTAGATATACGTCAGTTGGCACTAGCCGGTTTGGACCTTGTTGCAGTACTACGGTACGTTGGTAAAGAGATGGGCATTAACATCCAGACCCATCTTGACTTCAACAAGGCCATCGAGTCCGGACAAATAACGTGGGAGCAGTTCTCAATCTTGTTTGCAAAGTATGCAGACGAGAATTTTGGTGGCGCAGCCGAGCGTATGTCTCGTACATTGCTCGGCTTACGCTCCACTTGGCATGACATATGGGTACTAACGATACCTAAAATGTTATTGCCCGCAGTTGAAGCAATAACCAATACTCTGGGTAAGGTGCTCGATGTCCTAATCAACGTACGTGAGTCAGGACATCTAGAAGTAATTGGTGAAGTATGGGGCAAGGCCGTCACTACGATGCTAGTACCCATAAACACTCTTATAGATGCACTCATCGCGTGGCAGGACATTTCAGCGGCGACTACTCAAGTGTTCCAGGGAACTGCCAGTATAATTATGGGCACAGGGCCAGCAGTGGATGCTTGGGCCCAGTCCATGGTCGGTGCAAGTGGCGAAATGGTAAACTTGGGTATCAAGAGTAGGGGCCTAGCCTTCATTCTTACTCGAGCGTTCGGTCCTGACAAAGCCAAGGCCATTGCCGACACGTTCTTCAAGGTCAGTGGGATACTCGGCAAGATATGGGACTACATAGGAGGGCGTCTTATTCAACTCAAGCAATCATTCAGCTTCGTATGGTCAGGAATTACTACAGTCATAGAGCAAGAAGGGGGACGCATATGGGACGCTATAAAAAGAATATTCGCAGCCTTTGGGTTGCTTGGAGAAGGATCTGGAGATGCAGTCTTCGGATCTATTGTATTGAATGCACACCGATTAGGCGTATGGATTGCAACTAACGGGGATAACATTGCTACATTCTTTGAGAACCTGGCTACTAACATAGAGAAAGCAGTCGGTTGGATTAAGAAGATGAACTTCGGATCCATCTTCGACGCGTTCAGTACTGGCGGAGTGACCGGTGCTATCGAAGAGGTACGACTAAAGGTAATGAACCTATTCAACTTGTCGCCAGACACTTCTTGGGGCGATCTCATATCCACTGAGCTAAACAAGGTATGGGAGTCTTTAGATAAACTTACTGGGGGTAAACTTGGTGACTTCATAAGTTTCCTAAAGACCGATGCAATACCTGCAGTCAAAGAGTTGTTCGGTTGGTTCAAGGAGCACGAAGACACAATAATTAAGGTCGCCACAGCCTTTGCAGTACTTGCTACAGCATTTACTCCTTTGGCTATAGGACTTAAGCCTTTAATGGGAGGCCTCGGCGGCTTAACTACCGGCCTAGTGAAGCTAATACCTGTTATCGCAATGGCTGGCGGCATTACTAAGTATTTATCATTGGCGTTCAGTATGGCCAAGATGGCCTTTGTCCTCTTTTTAGGCATAAGTGTACCCGTCATAGCTATACTTGCAGCTATCGGTGCTGCTGTTGGCATATTCGTTGCAATGTTCATGACTAACTTTGGAGGCTTTCGTGACTTCTTGTTTGCAGCGTGGGCTGCAATACAGCCCTTACTTGTAGAACTGGGTAATCTATTTGCTGTCACATGGCAGGCTATAGGTATCGCAGTACAACGAGTATGGCAGGATATCCTTGCTCCTGCACTTAAGGGTATCGGATGGGTACTCCAGAACGTTGTCTTTCCTGTCATCCTACTTCTGGTGCAATACTTCGTAGGAAGGTTCATACCTGCTGCGCAACAGATTGCAGCCTACATAACTGATAAGATTATACCCGTATTCCAGACTGCAGGCCAGAAGATGTCGCCGCTCACTGAGTTCATTAAGAACATCCTTCTGATTGTCTTTCACTTACTGAGATTAGCACTTGAAGGCATCTGGGCTGTGCTAAGCACTTACGTCATTCCAATGTTTACGACGATATGGAAGATACTGAAAGAGAAGGTATGGCCTGCTATTGTAGATGTAGCAAAGGTTGTATGGGAAAACTTAGTAAAGGCCTTCGAGTGGTTGAAAGACAAGATTCTAGGTCCCCTGGCTAAAGCCTTACAACCAATAGTCGACCTATTCAAGGGTATCTATGATTGGGTAAAGAAACTAGTAGACATGTTGGCCAAGCTGAAGATACCTAAAGACTTGGAGCAGGGATCACCTTCACCCTTCGAACAGTCATTGATGGACACAGCTAGCATGATGGACTCTCTGACTTCTATATACGTACCTAATCTAAACAAGGCACTGGGGTCTATCGACATAGGCAACTTTACGCCGAATATGTCTCCACCATCTTCAGGCGGTAGACCTTCATCATCTTTAGCTTCCGGAAGATCCGTGACAGTTAATGTGAACGCCAGCGTTTCCAGTCAAGTAGACGTATATCGGATGGCTTATCAGATATCATCCGTGATCAAGGGAGCATAGCAATGGCAAATCTTTGTAAGATATACCTCAACGATACGGAATATATAAATCTGACTGCATATCCGTATCATGTTTCCGACATGACCTCCAATGCACCAGATACTAGGACAGCTCGCGATGCATTCAGCTTTGCACACGGCGAAGTTGTGCTGTACGCAAGATACTCTAACGTCACTGAGGAATATACGATAATAGTAGCTGGCGCAACTAACGACGAGGTCAATACTAATCTTGACAAGCTAGAGATATCCATCAGAGAAGTAATTGCAGCCATCAACGACTATGGTGATAAGGTATGGATATATTCTCAACCTGACGGAGTAGCTCTAACCTATAGATCTCCAATACTGTCCGCAAGTGTAGTAGGCGTAGAATCACGACTTCACGAGGCTAGTGACTTCTTACTAGCTAGTGCAACTTATCCGCACGCCAAGTATACCATAGTCAAGTTAGTATTTGAGAGGGCCTACTATTGGGAGTCTACTGTTGAAACAAACTTACCCTTATCAAGTACTGATGGAGGTACTGACGTTACCACTGGTCTACAGTGTTGTAATATAGATACCGGTGCAACTTCTGGTCCAGTCAACAACATAAACATTAAAGCAGCCCATGTGCTTTACGGATCGCTTCCGTCTCCTGCTCGTATCAGAATACTAAGTACCGTGGCTGCTACAGAGATGAACAGAGTAATAATATCACATAATGCTTACGGAACACCTTCAGATCTGACGTATTGGTATGAAGCAGAAGACGGCACACGGCATGCTGGAGTTACTAAGGTCGCTGCTGCCGGCACTAGTAATGATTATCGAGCTGAGATCAATCACAATGACTCGACAGAGCACACGGACATAACGATAATCTTGACAGGTGCTCAGTTGAAGAAATGGAACGGCCGCTGGTGTAAGATCTTCCTGCTTCTTTCAGGTACGCCTCATCCGGCGTATATGCGCGTTCAGTTATCTCAAGGATCTGTCAACTACTATACAAGCGACTGGATAATACCTGACCTCCATGGATATACGGATATGGCCACAATCATGCTTCCTCCAGGCCCTGCCGGCGGCTTCGAACCTGATCCAGTAGATCTCAATATTCAAACTAAGTGCTACGGATTGACTGAGATATATGTAGATGCTGTTATCTTACTACCCTGTGGAGAGACAGATGGCTACTGCGAGCTCTCTACATCTTACTATGCACCTTCTACGTACGATCATGTAGTAGTAATTGACGGTCCTCAGGAAATGTGTTACACGATCAATAGCGATCTGAACACGGGTGCTTATCCGAACTTAGTCTTAGTAGGTCCGTATCCTATGATCGTGCCTAATAAGGCTCAACGCTTCGTGATTACTACTTACGGCACCTACGAGCACTACTATACAGTATGGATAGGTTATCGTGAAAGAAGACTAAAGATATGAACGTGTCTCTACGTAACGCTACAACACATACGGCCATACCGCTACCAGGAGTGGATTTGTTTCCTAGTAGATACTCATGGCATTATCATTACGGACCCGATCAGGCTTCAGTATCTGTAAGAGGCGATCCAAATAGCATGTTCAATCTAATGTCTCAGCTCGGTAGAGAGGTGATCATACGTAATGAGTTCAGTCTGGATGTGTGGTGGGGTATACTGTATTCGATGGAGATCAGATGGGGATCTCGTACAATAAATGTATCCTTAGGCAGTCTATCCAATCGAGTAGTCGTAAAGTACACGTTGAAGAACAGTAAGGGAACTGCCAAAGATAAGGGAACTGCTTGGGTCACTAATGATGACAGCATTGCCAGGTACGGTACAAAGGAGCTAAAGGTTCCTGGCGGAGAATTGTCAGACGCAGCAGCTGAAGGATTGAGAGACTGGGTTCTTGCACAACGTGGACTTCCTCGTCAAGTACTGCAAACTGGGCAATCTCAAGGAGGCTCAGCCTCAGGGCTTTTGACGTGCAAGGGGTGGTTCTCGACACTGAACTGGCGATACTATTACAACGCAAGCAAAAGCAGTGTGTCGAACGAGCAAATGATTTCGGATATCATAACTGACAAAGGGCAGTTCCTTATAGGATCGGACTTAATAGAGACTTATCATACTACGGTACAGACCCGCGATGGTGCACGTCAAGCTGGAAAATATGTGATTGACCTCATGAACATAGGCGTCAATGGAGCCACTGACGCCATACTGATAGGATGGGTATCTAAAGACAGGGTGTATAGAACATCCTATGGCGAAAACCTTGATCAACTCAAACTGTACGTAGACGAAAGAGATATATGGAGAAGTCCTAACGGTACTGAGGTCCCCAAGAGTACATGCCCTGTGGGCCTATATTTCCATCTTCAGGGCGTGCCCAGTACACTGGTTCAGGGAGGTCTTTTTCCTCCATCAGACAACTTCATTGCACGTAGTGAATACGATGTAGCTTCTAGAAGTCTGACTGTAGAACCTTTGCTCGCCTCTTCACCGTTCAATCTTACGGAGACGGAATGATAAACCTTGCTGATCTATACATGCAGTTAAAGTCGTACATATTT
>Ga0315273_10014089_pt1 | contig 10294 bp, 11 predicted proteins | sample YL17G02_0_MG_FD_205753 | JGI IMG/M metagenome (GOLD analysis project Ga0315273, IMG submission 205753) | Sediment microbial communities from Yellowstone Lake, YNP, Wyoming, USA - YL17G02_0 | ecosystem: Environmental > Aquatic > Freshwater > Lake > Sediment | place: USA: Wyoming | collected... | reverse complement strand
ATCATGCCGAAGTGGCGGAATTGGTAGACGCAAGGGACTTAAAATTCCTCGTCAGCAATGGCGTGCCGGTTCGAGTCCGGCCTTCGGCACCAATACTATCAATGGTTTGCAGAGTTTTTGAAGAATTTATTGAAGCATACCTGAATTGAATAGCTACCCTATTGCTACCCTTGCAAGTCAGGAAAAAGTCCCTCGCCTTGTTGTAGCTACCCTTTCACGGTATGCCGGTTAAATTGAAATAGTCATGACGGTTTAAACGTGGTATGTCCGAAGTGAAGCGTAACTCAGTTATCGAAGTATAAACTCAGTTAATTCTCACTGGCCATACGCAAACTCAGTAAGAATTTCGTCGAGCTCTCTCTTCAGTGTCTCAAAGATATCAGGCTCTTTTCTATCTGCAAGCAATGGCGGTAACCTGTAAATCGTGTTGTAAAGTCTTTTCTTCAGTTCGAGATAGTCCCGCTCTATTGATTTCTGCACTTGCTCTGCATTACAGAGTTTCTTCAGCTTCACAAGGTTTGCGATTTCAAGCATTGCTAATCTGCAACCTGCGATAGATGCAGCAACAACTTTGTTAGCAGCCACTATCAAAAATACGAGAATCTTCAGAATTGAATTTTTTCGTATCCGCGCCTGTTCTTGCTTATGCTTCAGTTTCGCCGCCTGATAATCGGGATCTTCTTTCTGAAGAGATCGCTGATACTTCTCTCGCCACTTCTTGACGGCCTGAAGATCAAACTGAAGGGCCTTGCCCTTCTTTTCATGCGGGCACCCGCGAGAGATCCAACGATCGACGGTGCCCAGAGCAATATTGAAAGTCTTTGACAGTTCACTTCTATTGATAGTTTTTATAGTTATCACCCCCGATTTTAAAATGCTCTTAATAAGCTCGATAAGGCGACTCGCGGACCTCTCATGGCGCTATAACCAGTAAGTACCTTGTTTATTTCAGTCCATACTTCAAGGCACCCTCAATCTCTCTCTGTAGATACGCCTGAGCGCTCGACCTGATCCTCTCAAGGTTTACTGTCTGTCCGACAATACCGCCCGGTGAAGGCCCGGATAGCGGTTTTAGCGGGTATCTCTCTTTCGTCTTTCTGATAAAGATAGTTTGCCCGCGTCTGGACGTACCACGAAAAGCGCCGGGCAATGTTAAATACCCTGTCGCCTTCTTAACCATTGCGGCAACTGGCGCGATCCGTCTTCGCCTTCTCTTTGCCTTCGTGATAACAGGCTCGCCGACGCCGATACGTCTATTACCGCCTTTCGTCCGAAACTCAGTTAACGGTATAACTTGCCGCTTAACCGATACGATCGCCTGTAGCAAGTTTTTGCCACTTGCCTTCTCAATGCTGATAGCGTCACGCAATGACGACGCCTTCATGGTATATTCTTCTCTACCCATTTTCACGATCTGTGCTCTCACATGCTGAGCCGTCCTGTTTATGCTTGCTGCAGCGAGCTTAATAATCTGAGAGCGCTTGTCTTCGAGATCCTTCAGCATTTCTTTGACGCCTTTTAGCTCAATTTTCATGTCCATTTGGTTTGTCCTCACTCGCTTCGTATAGATATGAGAGAGCTTCACCTTTTGCGAGCTCAAGCCACCCGACGACTTCGAGCGGGTTTGTAACACCTTCCCATTGAAGGTTTACCGCACCGCCTTTCACTTCGATCGAGATCTTTACGTCTGTTGTTGTTGTGTCACTCATTGTTAATTATCCTTTCTTTACAATATGTTAGGTTCTTCCCCGGCCGTACGGCCTTATGAAGGTCCACGAGTCGTACTTGCGGCTCACACTCAGCCCTATTTTTTACCACGTCCGCCGTCCTTCTTTGTTTTCTTTCGTTTGACTTTGATCTTCACCGATCCTATCTGATCCGGCGGCAATACTTGTTTCGCATATCTCACACACTCTTCAATTGTAAGATTGGCAACGGCACTCAGTGAGTCCGCAAGAAACTTTTCGGCTATCTCATAGACTTCGGGTGCCGAATAATTAGAGCCCCCCAGATATCCCGCGAGTTTTGGCGCGACGGCCATGACCTGATTTTTCGTTGCGCCTAATATCCCGGCCATGAAGATATTCACCTTGTCGGCGTTTAAATATTTACTCTTCAGGACTTGCAGATCATATTCCTTTCTATCTGCATTAATTTTCGCCAACCGTGTTCTTTGCTCAAGTAAAGCCGGACTGCCGCCGAGCTTCGCTTCTGACTTTAAGTAATCACAGAAAGACTTGACACTCGCCTTGAGATCGAATTTGCCGGACTGATCTTGCTTCAGTATCGGCGCAAGTCTCCTCACATGACGCTCAGAAACGCCGATCCATTCGGCGAGTTCGCGTGAAGACACAATTTTTGTTTTGTCTGTCATTTTGCCCCCGCTTTTTTTGGTGTATGCGGCCCGAAGTTTTTAAACACTTTTTTAAACACACGATCCAACCACGTAATTTCTTCAGGCGCAAAAGCCTCATACTGCTTGACTTGCTTCGGTGAAACCTTTTTTCTTGCAATCTCGCGTTTCATTTTATTCACCCTTTTTCATAATGTAAAATCGGGAAGGTGACCCCGGCGCAAATTGGTAACCCGGAATCACCCCCCCCCGTTAGACGGTGGATCCTGAAGGGCTGAAGCTTCAGGATCACTTAAAATGCAGGGACGACATAACCATCCCCGCAAGAGCAAATTTCTACCGTGCCTGTAGTGTCACAACCCAAGAAAGAGTGCTTCCGGCTTTCGGTGTTATGACCTTATCCCATGAGCCCTGACCGTCGGCCCTCAGCAAGATCCGATAACTGAGCGTGTCCGTGTGCCAGCCGGGTGCATTGCTTCTTTCGAGAAAGACATCAGATCTCATGCCGATCATATACTGACTGAGATCGACCAGAACAATGTCGCCCTGACTTCCGAGTGCCGGCAACTTTTCGGTAAACAAAACTTCCTTTCCGAAAATGAAGAATCGCCCGTCCGTTTCCCGAAGCACCGGGAAGTGAGTTCCCGCCGCACCGAGTGCGAGACTGATCTGCAATAATTGCGGTATAGCGCTGCTATTGCAAAGCCATACGGCACGCTTATGACAACTCGAGTGTAGTCTCGCATACATATTCGCAAGGTTTTCATAAACAATCGTGCTGCTTAATTGCCCTGTCTCTTTCGTCTGGACGATCAATGAAGGACTATTCAGAACGCCCACCGGCTCACCGGCTCCAATACCCTGAAGAAAAGCATAATCGAGAAACCATGAGAGCGCCTTTTTTATTGCGTCCGTCAGACTTACCTCAAAGTTTAGTCCGTCGGCGATAAGCTCAGAAGAGGCGGCCGTCCAGATCCCGAGTTTCTTCGCTGTCAAAGTCATTAACCTCAGCTTTCCTTTCTGATCTATTGCCGTCGATCCCTCGCCCGTCCACGTCGCCGCGAAGCCGCCAAACAAGTTAGACGTATGCGTTGCGCTGTCCCATGCCGGAATTGATAATGCAGACGTTGTCATCGGCCAAATGGTAGCGCGAGGCCGGCAGATCTCATCTTCGAGACTCTCGTCGAGTAATGTCGCGGCATACTGTACCGGCACCGAGAAGCCGCCCGAGCTCGGTATTTTTTCCATGTGGGTTTCGTTTCTGATATCCAAAGTCACTCGTTTCAGAAAGTCCCCCCATGACTCCTTCGCTTCCTGATAGTTTGCTCCGCGAAACAGATCAAAGTATTTCGGACTTCTCGCCGGGATCAGTCCTTTCTTGACTTCCCCCGAGGATCCCATGAATAAAGTCACGGGTTCAGACTTTTTATTTTTGATCTGTGACAAAACTTTCTCCCGTAGCTGATCCTCAGACCAATCCTCTAAGATCGCCTGATTCGCCACGTCCTCGCACTTAAATTCCTTGCCGATAGCGAGGCACGCGGCGACTCTTTCTTTTTCCAAATGCAGATCCTTTTTGTATACGCGTTCGTGCTGAGTTTTTTCTTCCATTGTGTCTCCTTTATTCCCGGGCAATAATCTTGCCGGTATGTTTTTGAAATTCTTGAAGCTTGACAAGTCAATCGAAGCGGCCATTGACACCGGCGCTTCGACAAAATCCGCGAGGCCGTGGCGTTTCGCTTCGTATCCGTCCCACCATGTCTCTTCGTCCATGATCTCTGATATCTGTTGCTCGCTCATGCCTGTCTTATCTCTGTATATGCTGATCAGAGAGCTCTTTACTTTATTTAAGGCTTCAGCAACCTTCAGCATTTCGGAGGCTTGCCCGCAGCAAAGTCCAGCAGGATTGTGCAACATACAAAGTGAATTTTCGTAGACGGTGACATGATCACAAGCGCATAGAATGGCCGACGCTATACTTGCCGCAACCCCGTCGACAAAGCCCCGCTTTTCAGCTTTGTGGGATTTCAAAATATTGTATATCCCGATCCCGTCCCAAACATTGCCGCCGGGTGAGTTTACATGCAGATCAATCTGTGATACCGGCCCGAGTGCTTTCAGATCCGACTGAAACTGTTTTGCAGTAATTCCTTCGTCGCTGAAATAGTCTTTGCCGATCATTTCGAAAAGGTATATCTCGCAGGTTTCAGCCTTCGCTTTTATATCCCAATATCTTTTTGACATTGTTACTCCTTCCGCCGAGGCAAATAAAAAAGCCGGAAACCTCGGCATAATGCAATTCCGTCAAAATAACGGTTTACAAAATCCCGAAGTATCCGACTTCTTGACCATTCCGAGGGATCCTCCCCCGGGCCGGTGGATTTTAACTCTCGACCCCGGATCCGCCAGGGCCTTATATCTATGATAGTGAACGCTCGTTCCCTCTGTCAATGAAATTCAATTCCATAAAGGATTTTGAAGATTATCGAGAATGTCGATAACCCGCGCTTCCGCCCGCTTCACAAAGCTTTCATATTCGTCCTTGCTGACTGAATTTAATATCACCCACCTTTTACGCCCGACGACATAGAGGGCCATTACCGAATTGTGCTCACAAAATACGCTTACGACTTCGTTATCGAATATCTTCCCGTTTAACTCAATGCAACTATCACATGGAAGCGCCGGCGGATCCACGATCAACTTTGGTTTCTTATCTTTCATTCAATACCCCCTTCCTTTTTGCTGCATGTAAACAAAACTGCTGAGCTTGCTTACAATAAGGCGAGAGAGTCATATCACTATCGAGCTTCATATCAAAGTGCGTACATGTCCCCCACGGCGCGGGTTTCAGGTTACACTGAGTCATTTTTTTACCCCTGTCACCACTCTCACCACTCTCTCCACTCTCACCCGCTCCTTTACTGTCATGGGTTTGAGCCCGGTGAGTTTGTTTTACACTCTCACCACTCTCGCTTGTGTCAAAAAGCTCAATACTATTACCGTAACTCTCACCACTCTCACCATTGTCACCACTCTCACCACTCTCACTCACTCTCTCACGCTCGTAAACTGGCTCTACTGTAAGCGCGGGTGAGTTTGGTGAGTATGGTGAGTTAGTATCAGTCTCAGAGAAATTGTATTGAGCTAATAGCATTTCGAGAGTTTCGCTATTCATATAGATATGAGAGCGGCCGTGAGAGATCCTTGTCTTAATACTCATGGCCTTTAATTTCTTGCCGACATATTGAGAGCTCAGCTTCTGACCTTCAGGCCGCGTCTCATTGAGCTTGTCGACAACTCCAGACGTCTTGATCTCCCACTCTTCAACTTTGTCGTCTGACAGTTCATTGATAAACGCCACGATACGGCCCTCGATCGTTTGTGCTCGATCTTCGCGCCGTTGATTAGATATCTCTATCAACAACTTTTTCAAAGTCTCGTAAACGCCCTGACACGTCGTCATTAAACAGACCTGTAATAAAGGCCGTGAGATATCCCAAAGACGCCCGCTCAATTCTCTCATGTCTTCGATCTCAGGCAACTTCATAAACATGGCTTTTGCCCGCCATGCGAGTAATCGTTCTCTCAGCGTTTGTGCTACAGACGGTAACGAGTCGAGATAACGGCCGGGACGGTTTGGCGGTATGATCGGTAAACACCGTGAGTCTAAAATTTTATGTAATGGCTCGTTTGTGCTCAGGATCGTTGCGCCGTAAACACTAAACTTTGTCTGATCCTGATAAGGCCCCGCGTCCATGTTTAACACCCTGAAGATCTGAGCGCCCTTTTCAAAACGACATAAGAGAATGTCTTCACAGTCGTTGTGTTTTGCCCGCTCCCATATATTCATAAAATCGAAATAAAGACTCGCGCCCCAATACTGAGCGAAACGAAAGATATTAGCTTCTCTCAAATCGACAAGGTGAATGGCCCTGTAACAGATCGTCGTCATGGCTTTACCTGTCCTGCTCTTCCCGCGCTCAGGCACCGCATAAAATAGGATCATTGGCATATAGTGAATGTCCGGGTGATCCTGAATATAACTGAGAAATACTTTGCACGTGAGAAGCACGAAATACGGATCAGGCAAATATGAGAATTTTTTCAGATATGAGAAGATATCTCTGAAGAGCGCCGTGTCGTCATTCGTGTAATGCTTCAGGACTTCAGAAGTCTTACTCAATGGATACGGTATGTTCTCGAAGTTAGGCGGGCAATATTTGACATTATCTATCTCGTAACTGGCTTCAATTGTGATACCATTCTCGCGAGCGATAATAAAAACGATCTCACCCTTATCATTGATACCCAAGTCAACAAGGCCCGGAAAGATCGCGCTGAATGTCGTATCTTCACTCTCTCTACCACCTTTTCGTTGTTTGCCTGTTATCTCATGCGCTAACTGTTTCTTGCCGATCTTAAAGCGCTTCGAGATCTTATTGATAATAAGAGCCCTGAAAACTTCGCTTTCGATCGCCGATACTTCTTTCAGAAAGTCAGTGAGCTCGCTTTCTGTTATCGTATCCGCTCTTTGCATAACCGGCGTGATCTCTTTCGCCGGTAACTGTTTGAGATCTTCGACGGTATGCTTCATGAGATAGTCGTCTATCCCTTTCAGATCCCCCGGCGGTAGAGATACAATGAAGACCTTCGCGTCTCTCTCTAACAGTTTATGAGCGAGTCGGTAAACGGCGGCGTGAAGGTTTTTACGGTATCCGTGTTTATCCGGCGAGAGCCAGTCATTATCCGGGATCAGGTAAACTTCACGATCCTTTAATGTGATACGATCAAATTCAGGTAAAAGCTCACCGTTGCCATTAGTCCAGTTCCACAGGCCCGAAAGTCCAATACCGAGTAACCCGTCCTGACAGGCCCGCGCCGCTTTCTTCTCACCTTCGACAATATATAATGGTATGCCCGCATTGCCGAGCAGATCGCCGGTGATACTCGCCGGTATATATAGCCGATTGCCGGATCCTTTTGCCTGAAAGTATTTAGGGCCTTTATCACCTTCAGCATAAAATTGCCGATAGCGTATAGAGTCCGTCCCCGGATAAGGTATAGCGTATGCTGAATTTACTTTTTGTGGTAGGCCGTGTTTCTTGTGCTCTGAAGGCGGGATCGTAAAGACGCCCATTACTTCAATGGTAGGATCGCTCAGTCCTGATCGCTTTAAGTCTTCAAGGTGTGCCGGTGCAAGTAACTGTTTCATAATCGCACCTGTTACCGCTCAATGCTATCAGTCGTCAAATGCGGCTCGCTGAAAAGCCATGACTCCAAATCTTCTTTCCGATAAAATATTCTTCGGTTTCGTTTATACCACTTCGGGCCAATGCCTTGTGTCCGCCAGTTTGCGAGCGAGCCTTTCGGTATCGAATACAGGCGCGTTACAACTTCAGGCGTGAGCACCCTTGCGTCGCTGTTTTTGTCACTCATGTTTAGACCTCCTTGTTGATTTTTAATGTCCATACATGAGCATAATTGAGATGTAAAATGTAATGATTAAGCGGATTTTTACAATTTGTGAGAAAACGCTTAACTCAAAGAAGGGTAAGCTTGGCGAGCAAGACGTATGAAACGCATAATACCTGAGTATGCCGGGTTATGTACCGGCTTTTCTCCCCCAATATTTGAAATGAATTGCGCTTCACCGCGTCCTGAGAGAAGTGCTTCAACCGCGAGAGTCATGTCATAAACTTGCTGAAAGTTTTTATTACCTTTATATCCCGGATAATTTTTCTTTTTGTAGTACCATAAAAAACTGCTCAGAGTGCTCAGCATTTCCTTTAGCTGTTCTTTATCACCGCTCATAAGCTTACGGCCCTTGTTAATATACTGAGTATAGAAACGCTGTTCGAGAATACTTCTGTGATCGTCTTCATAGTCGTCGAGCTTTTCATTGATCATATTAAGTTTTAAATACGCCGCGTATTCTTTCCATACCGATCTGAATTTCTTAAATGTAAGTCGCCACAAGTCCTTGTCATAGGTTTTCTTTGATCGCTGCTTGTCTTGCTCTCTGAGAAGATCATGAATAATCGCCGCCTGTACATATAAGGATTTTTGAAATATCTTCTTACCTTCGCCCGGCGTCCAGTTTTGCGCTTTTTCATGAGCCGTGTATATGAATGGCCATAGATCCTTAAATAATCCTTTTCTCTGATACTGGTAAGTTTCAGGCGAGTCGAAACATTTCTTTTGAAGCTTCAACCATGCTTCAGGCGTTGCCGTGATAGTAAACTCAGATCCGAGACTTTTAAAATGTCCTGTAACAACAATAGGCGAGTGTTTGGATCTTTGCTTGGCGACTGGTATAGTAGGATCGTTTGTACTGTCTTGTTTCTTTTGGTGAGTCTCTTTTGCTTTCATGATCGCGCTCTCCTCGATCGCTCTTATTGTTATATCGAGAGAAGAGAGCAGAGCTTACTCTCTTGTCGCCACGCGTTGGCTATCCCTCGACTCTTTATATTATATAGAGACTATGTTTTGCACCGTACCATTTTTCTTCTGATCAAAAGCCTGAGCAAGAGCCACAACCGCCCTCTTCTTCTCATCCGGGATCAAATGCGCATATCTTTGCGTCATGGTAAAGCTTTTATGTCCTAAGAGCTCTCTGATCGTCATAAGACTTTCACCCTGAAGCGCAAGCCATGAAGCGAAAGAATGTCTTAAATTGTGAAAGGTAACTCGTTGTCTCCGATCCTGTACATTCTTATTAAATAGCTCGTCTGCAACCGTCTTGAATATATCAACCATTTCAAAGTATGGGCCGTCTTTTCTTATGAAGATATACGCGTCCGGCGATAAGTCTTTTATCCGGCGTGATAACATGGCCCGCACCGCGTCCGTCATGTACGTGTGCCGTGCCTGTTTATTTTTTGGATCGAGTATTGTGATAAGCGAGTGAGTAAGATCAACGTCATGCGCCTTTAAATTGAATATCTCCCCGGCCCTCATGCCGGTATGCAATGAAAGAAGACTCATGTCGTGTACGTCCGGCGATCTTTTCGCAAGTTCGCTCAATAATTTTTCAGCTTCTTCGTACGATAAGAAACGCTCTCGCGTGTTTTGCAGTATCGGCAACTTCACGCCCTTGATCGGGTTCATACCTTTATACATACCCCATGCAAGCGCCTTATTGTATGCCTGTCTGACAATGATCAGACAATATTTAACCGTCGCCGGTGAGAGTCCTTTCTTTAACAGATCGCTCTTTATCTTTTCGAGATCGAAAGAGTTTATTTCGTCGAGTCTTTTCTCAGCGAGATATGGCGAAAGGTGAAGGTTAAAGCGAGTCTTATCATGAGCGCCTTTATCGGATCTGTTTTCTTCAGACCATGAAAGGTATTTCGCCATGAGATCCTTGAAGAGCGGCACCTTTCTTTTTTGTTGTGGTAGATCTTCGCCATGCCTGATCGAGCGGACTCTTTCGGCCCGGACTTCTGAAGCGAGCTTCGGACTGTAACCTTCAGACGCCCAGCCAACTTTCTCCCAGTGTTTTTTAGTGCCCACCTTGTAAGCAATATCGAAGCACACGTCTTCTTTACCTTTGAATGTTTTTTCTGAAGACGATCGAGAATAAACCCCGGAATATTTCGTCAGTTTTCTATACATTCTTTCCCCCTTTCTATGAAGCTTTTCATGAGTCCCTCGCCTTAAATAGCTACCCTATAGCTACCCTTTACTGTTATTTCGTGTTATTTTAGGTGAAAGAGAGTTATCATGTCAATACCTTTTAAATGCTTATCTGGTAAGGGTTTGTTAATGTCAGGTTATCTTAAGTGAAGAAGAGTGAAGAAGCCTATAAAAGAGACTTAAAATTCCTCGCGGGCAACCGCGTGCCGGTTCGAGTCCGGCCTTCGGCACCAAGTATATTCATGTCGTATAAGCTACATTAGCATTTTATCATTGACAGAAAATACTATTTTATGATTTGCT
>Ga0315273_10014088_pt1 | contig 10294 bp, 9 predicted proteins | sample YL17G02_0_MG_FD_205753 | JGI IMG/M metagenome (GOLD analysis project Ga0315273, IMG submission 205753) | Sediment microbial communities from Yellowstone Lake, YNP, Wyoming, USA - YL17G02_0 | ecosystem: Environmental > Aquatic > Freshwater > Lake > Sediment | place: USA: Wyoming | collected... | reverse complement strand
GGACCGGATCGCCTGGATGCGGGAGATCAAGGACATCACCCAGATCATGTTCCAGATCGCCGTTTCTGCGGGCGTCGTCGTGGCGCTCTTTTAAGGGCCGCCGTCCATGGAGCCGAAAATGGAACCCGGTACGGTGTCTCGCGAGGACGAAATCGACCTGACGGAACTGTTCCGCGCTCTGTCCCGGAGGAGGCGGCTGATTCTCGGAATTACCGCGGCTTCCGCCGTCGTCGCGCTGGTCGTCTCCCTGTTGCTGCCCGTCTATTACAAAGCGGAAACAAGGATCCTTCCTCCCCAGGATAAAGGGAGCAATCTTGCCGCCCAGTTGATGGGTCAGGCGGGAGGGCTGATCGCCCTGGCGGGTGGAGCCGCAGGCGTCAAGTCCCAAGGCGAGCTGTTCGTGGCGATGACTGAGACACGGACGGTCTTGGACCGGATCGTCGACCGGTTCGACCTGATGAAACGCTACAAGAAAAAATACCGTCAGGATGCCCGGAAGAGCCTCCTTGAGTTAATCTCGGTGAAGGAAGAACGGAAGAGCGGAATAATCATCCTGACGGTCGAAGACAAGGATCCAAAACGGGCGGCCGACATGGCCAACGCCTTCGTCGAGGAGCTCAAATTCCTGAAGGGCGGGCTGGCGATCTCGGAAGCCGGCCAGCGGCGCATGTTCTTCGAGGACCAGCTTCGCCAGACGAAAGCATCGCTCTCCCGCGCCGAAGAGGAGATCAAGGCTTTCCAGCAGCGGACCGGCGTGTTCCAGATCGACGCCCAGGCGAGAGCCGTCATCGAGGGGATCGCGCGTCTTCGGGCGGGGATCGCGGTGAAGGAGGTTGAGGCTAGGGTGCTCCGTTCCTTCGCGACCGCACAGAATCCGGACGTCCAGAGGATCGAGGAGGAGATCCGGGGCCTTCGCTCCGAGCTGGAGAAGCTCGAGACGTCGAAAGGCAGCGGTTTCGACCCGATCATGCCCTCGGGCCGGGTTCCCGAGATTGGAACGGAATACCTTCGGAAACTGAGGCAATTCAAGTACAACGAAACCCTTTTCGAGCTTCTGTCGAAGCAGTACGAACTGGCGAAGCTGGAGGAGGCGAGGGACGCGGTCGTCATCCAGGTGATCGACCAGGCGGTTCCTCCGGAACGGAAGTCGAGGCCGAAAAGGGCTCTGATCGTCTCATTTGCAATGGTAACAATGCTCTTTCTTTCTGTATTTATCGTATTGCTTCTTGAACATCCCTGGAAAAAATCGGGAAAGTCGCCTGTCGATGATTACTCGACCACGGAAAATCGAACAAGCTGATCATTTTTTTTCCCAATACATGGACCAGCCAATGAAACAGAACAAGAATATCATCGAAGAGCAGACCCGGAAGACCGTTGATGCCCAGACGCGGGACCGCCTCTACCCACTCAACGGGCAGGAAGTGGAACGAGGGATGATGGCCCGGAACTGGGAGAAGATTGGGTTACGGGTCATCGGTTCACCGCGTGTCGCGGACAGAAAATTCAAACCCAAAAAGAGCCAGAGCGCAATCGTTACCGCCAACCTGTCGTTTTTCTTTGCTTGCGATTTTTTCATTGTGCGCAATAAATCCCATAAGAATGTTTCACCCCTCGCGGCTACCGGTGCCGCCGGTCCCCCATCTCCGCGGAGTTGAACCTCGGCTTTCTGGAAATATACTAATTTACCATCCCTTTCCCCCGCCGCGGCGAGAACCTTCTCAATTGAAAGATTACCCCCTTATTCAATCGGAACGCCTCCGGCGGCTTTCCCGTGAGGGGTTTTGGGTCATATTCGGACAAGTTGCCGCGGTCACCGGCGGTCTGGTAGGTGTACGACTACTTACGGAACTGATGAATCCAGCGGCATATGGAGAGCTAGCCCTAGGGATGACTGTGGCATCCTTGGTGAATCAGGTTGTGATGGGGCCCTTGGGCAACGGTGCCACCCGATTCTATGCCCCGGCCGCTGAAGCCGGAGATCTCACGGGCTATCTGGCCGACGTACGCCGAATGGTTATATCCGCTACCGGCTGGATCATTCCTGGGGGCCTATTATTGATCGTGGTCCTCCTGGCCACAAGGCATGCGGAATGGATCGGTTTGGCTGCATCAGCTCTTTTTTTTGCACTGCTCAGCGGCCAAAACTCAATCCTCAACGGGATCCAGAACGCCGCCCGCCAACGATCTGTCGTTGCTCTCCACCAAGGAATGGAATCCTGGGCACGGTTTCTGACGGCTGCCGGATTGATGATTCTTCTAGGTGCCACCAGCGTCGTGGCAATGGTCGGCTATTCCGTGGCAACCATTCTGGTGCTTGTTTCCCAGTATGCGTTTTTCCGAAAAATCTTTCCCGGGAATGCAGGCGGGACTGGCAGCGGAAGTTGTTGGTCGGAACAGATCTGGAAATATTCATGGCCGTTTGCGTCTTGGGGTATCTTCACCTGGGCTCAGCAGGCATCCGACCGGTGGGCTTTGGGTTTTTTCGTGTCGGCGCAAGAGGTGGGTCTGTACGCAGTGTTGTTCCAGTTGGGGTACTATCCGATGTCGATGACCGCTGCCATGTTCATGCAGTTTTTGGCCCCTGTTTTCTATCAACGGGCCGGTGATGCAAGCGACAGTCGAAGACGGGACGATGTGACCAATCTGAGTTGGCGGCTGACCGGGTTGACCCTGGGAGTGATGTGCGCAACCTGCTTGGTGGCATTCCTGCTTCATACGCAGATATTTCGGATTTTCGTGGCCGAGGAATACGCGTCCGTGTCCCACCTGTTGCCGTGGATGTTGCTCGCAAGTGGATTTTTTGCAGCCGGCCAAACAATTTCACTTAATCTGATGAGCCAAATGAAAACGCAAACCATGGTGGTGGGCAAAACCGTTACAGCCCTGTTAGGCGTCTTATTGAATTTTGCCGGTGCATACTTGTATGGCACTGCAGGAGTTGTTATTGCAGGTGTATTGTTCTCTGTCTTGTATTTTTTTTGGATGGTCCTGCTTTCGAAATATGAAGGAGCAGGAATATGGGCATAGTAAAATGGCCGATATCACTATTAAAACCTTTCCTGGAACGATTCCCCCGTTTGACGACTGTTTATAGAAGTTTGCGAGATCATCTAGATTTAAATGAAAAGCCAATCATCACCCCGTGGGGTTTCAAACTGGCTGGAAATAGAGCCATGGCACAGGGAAATTTTGAGATTGCAGAAACGGAACTTGTCAGGAGTATTCTCAAAGATGTCGATATCCTTGTCAATGTCGGTGCAAATGTCGGGTATTACTGTTGCCACGCATTGAGTATGGGGAAACCGGTAATCGCATTTGAACCGATCGAAAGAAATATTCGATATCTATGCAAAAACATTAAATCCAACGGGTGGTCTGGTACGGAAATATATCCGATAGCATTGTCCAATAGCATAGGTGTACTCGAGATATATGGAGGAAACACGGGTGCGTCAGTTGTCAGTGGTTGGGCAGGTACCTCCGAGAGTTATGTGACAGTTGTTCCGTCTTCAACCATGGATGTGGTGCTAGGTAAACGATTGCAAGGAAAGAGGGCGCTTATTCTCGTCGATATCGAGGGAGGGGAGAGGTGGATGCTGGAGGGCGCAAACATAATGTTAAACAATGAACCGAAGCCAATTTGGGTGGTCGAAATAATGGTTACAGGTCATCAACCACGTGGTGTCGAAATAAATCCGAATTTAAAGAGAACATTCCAATTATTCTTCCAAAATGGATACAATTCTTTTATTTTAGATAAAGATATGCCACCAGTAACAATGGAGCATGTCGAATTGGCTTCCCGTGGCGATAAAAATTTCCATACACACAATTTTTTGTTTAGTGAATCAATTATAAATTATGAATAGATTGAAACTTCTTCTTAGTAAATCAATTAAAATATTTCAGGTTTCTATGTTTCCAACAGAACATGATAGGGAAATCAGTAGGTGGTGGTCCACTGGTGGGGATGAAAAATTCAGATATGACTATGAACTTAATAGCGATTCCTTTGTCATAGATCTGGGTGGATACAAGGGGCAATGGGCTTCTGATATTTATTCACGTTATAACTGCCGGTTATTGATATTCGAACCAGTGAAGGTATTTGCAGAAAAAATCAAAGAGAGATTCAGGAGGAATCCAAAAATTGAAGTCTATTGTCTTGGACTTGGTAAAAATCGAAGAAAGGATGTAATTTTTTTGGATGATGACGGGTCCTCAACCCACAAAAACTCCAAAAAAAGGGAAGCCATCGAAATTGAGGATGCGGTGGAGTTTTTTGAAAAGAAAAAAATAATGAATGTTGATTTAATGAAGGTCAATATCGAAGGGGGGGAATATGAATTAATGCCAAGGCTGTTGGAGTCCGGGCTTGTTAAAAGAATCAAAAATATACAGATTCAATTTCACTACATTGGCCAGGAATCAGATGTATATATGAGAGAAATATGCAAAGAATTAGAAAAAACCCATACCCCCACTTATCAATATAAATATGTTTGGGAGAATTGGGTACGCCGTGATGGTTGATTGAAAATGGTGTAAGGCAAAGCGTACAAGTGCACTAACTCGTAAATGCCCAGCGAAGAATTTCCCCTGATTTAAGTCAGATAGAAATGGGAATAAAAAACCATATCAGGAATTCCTTATTGTACCGACCGTGGCGCTTCTATAGGGAGCACCAAAGGGTCGCCCGGTTCGAGACGCTGCTGGATAGTATGCATGCTCCAGGCAGGGTGCTTTATTTATACGACGAAAAATCAATTCGGGATCGGTTCGCGGCGTTGGCTGCGGAGCGGCGAAGAATTACGGCAAACAGGAAACCAGGTGTCGCTGCCTTCGGTACGCGGGAATGGGAAGACAAAGGACTTTGGCAAAGCTTTTCGAGGAACAGTGATTTCTCCCTGTACGATTATGTTCTTTCAGGCGGGTTGTCCTCTCATGGCAGGCACAATCCTGATAAAAAGCTTCAACAATTATTGGGAGTGGAATTCCTTAGCCATATTCGGGAACGGGATTCCGATGGGCGCCCTGTCGACATCGCTTTCTTTTATGCGAGCGGGGCGTACATCGATACGAAAATGATCTGCGAACTGAAACGCCTTGGAATATGGACTGTTCTCCTCGGGCTCGATGATAAGCAGCAACTTCCCGGACCGCCCATCGGGAACCTTAAAGACTGGCAATTAGATGCTTCCAGGTCGGTAGATATCTACTGGACGACTTGGCGGACTGGTGTGAAATGGCTGGCTTCACACGGTGCGAATCCGTGGTATTCCCCGCCAGCCGCAGACCCGGAATACTTTCGCCCATTGGGCCTCTCGAGAGATATCGACGTTCTCTGGATCGGTAGCGCATATGGACGCCGCATGGAGTTCATCCGGTATCTTCGCCACAGGGGATTCAACGTTATGGCATATGGACCAGGCTGGAAGGACGGATTTGTGCCCTTCGAAGACGCCGTCCGCCTGATTAATCGCGCAAAGGTGGTTCTAGGGATGGGCGGTGTCGGCCATACTGAACAGTTTAAGCATCTCAAAGGACGTGATTTCGAGATTCCGATGTGTGGGGCGGTATACCTGACGAGTTACAACCCGGAGATTACAGATCACTTTGTCGTAGGGGAGGAGATCTTGTGTTTCTCCTCGTATGTCGAATGCGCGGATTTACTGCATTTTATTCTTCGCCGACCGCACGATATGGAAAGGATTCGTGATGCTGCCCGCAATCGTTCCATGCGGGATCATACATGGGAAAAACGGATAAATGAACTGTTACGTTTTTTCCCGGGAGATGTGCCAAAGCAATAGTACAGCGAGGATGCCTGAGGAGGACATATTGGAAGAAAAACTTTACGAACGACTTTCACACCTTGTTGACCTTCGGATACCGGGTTTTGAGAAATCCGTTCCACCGGGGAAAGTCCGCCAACTATCATTTTCCAATCGTTCATCAATAGAGTGGTTTGAAGAGTTTGTGGAACGGGCGACCAACGCAATCGGAAGGCGATATCTGCCGATCTTCCGGGTCAGCGACGGGGAGTTTTATTTTTCCGTCGGATATCGCCTACCATACCCCTCTCCCGGCGAAAAACCGCTTCTTCACTATCTTCGACAGATTGCCTCATACATAAAATGGAACAGGTTCAATGTGTTTTGGAGCGGTACTCCTGGATATGGCTACGAAAATTATTCTACCGCGGAATGGAAGACCCTTCGTCCTCATTATGTGGAATGCCTTCGAACCATATGCCGGGAAGGTATAATGGCGATGGCTTTGATGAAGACTCCAGACCGTTTTGCGGAAAGATATCACCGACCTATCTGCGAATGGTTTGAAACCAACAAAGTAGCCGTGATTCCGGGAAATTATTATCCGTTCTATTTCGTCTATGGGTTGTTGAACGGTCCAAGTATTGGCCGGGTCCTTCAGGATCGGCGTGTGCTGGTCGTGACTTCATTGAACCCCAATAAGGAAAAAGCTATTTCCCTGGGATTATTGCGAGCAGGAGCACGGGATGTCCAGTTCATCCAAATTTCCCGTGGCAAGGCCCTTACAGATCGAATAGATCTGTCAGGGATTGCTGTGCCTGTCGATGTCGCGTTAGTTGGGGCTGGTGTCGGCGCAGCTAACATCCTTGTTCAGTTGCGGGAATTGCGAACCCTTTGCATCGATGCTGGTTATAGTCTGGACCTAATTGCCGACCGTACCCTCGCTGGCTCAAGGGACTTTACGTTGGCAGACTAATATCAATAATTCAAAATGTATTATTTTTATTTCTAACTTCGGTATATATTTTAAATAGAATATATCATTAATTTCTTTAACAACAATACATGTCGCGTAATCGAGTGGGTAAATTGTGACCATTTCAGATCGCCCATATCCGGAGGGGACCTATTCCTTCCCAATCCTCCCCAGGTATCGGCGAGGCCGGTGGGTTCCCAAACCGCCCGCTTTTCCGGCGGAGGTCTGGATCAACAAGCCCAAGGCCGGAGACGGATCAACCGATGAGTTGCACATTAAATTTTGGTCGGTAGTGTCTCATTCTTGTGGATAGGTTCCAAGTCGACTTGTAAACTGCAAAAGGGAGCATTGCGATCCGCGAAGACTCTGATCCTTGGGCTACATGTTTGAAGGCCCGCAACCCATATAGCTATTGCGCCCTTCTTGACGCATGAGGACGACAAAAATGGACCTACCTAAGACCAATGCAACCACTTTCACGCCGAATCTCCGCGGCATTCGTTCCGCCGAATGGTCAGTTCGAATCAAGAGCTACGTTCGCCGACTCAAGCGCCATTTGCTCTCTCGGGAACTGGACGACTACGACTGGAGCACATATCACCAATTCTACGGTCCCGAGAACGAGGTGGAGAGTAGGAACTGGACCTACGATCTCGGTGAAGTTGACTATAGGGTCATAGACGGGCGGATTTTCATCATTTCCGATTCGAAGCCACTTCACTACAATCACAGGGCGTTGTTCGAAGCAGTTCTGAATCTGCCCAACGTGGCTTCAGTTCACGAGATTGGCACTGGCGGTGGGAAGTTCATTGTGAATATTGGAAGGCTTTTCGGGCCTTCGGTTCGGCTCGGGGCCTCAGACATCGGGCACGGTCAACTCAAACTGTTTCAGAGCCGCTGCCCTGGCGAATACCGGTCCATCGAACCATTCGTCCACGACATCACCGCGAGCGAGCTCTCTACGCCGGCGCGAGCCGATGTCGTTTTCACGGCCACGGTGCTAATGCACATTAAGCGTAGGGAAGCCTACCGCTCGGCGCTCTCGAACTTGTTGGCCAGTGCGAATGGCTACGTCGTTCTCATAGAATACTGGCCTTCTCACAACTACGTCGAAGATATTCGTCAGATTGCACAAGAGCGATTACCGAATGCTTCGCTTCGTTTGTATGCCTACGACTCGGGTGCAGCTGTCGTCCTCGTCACTTCCCTCCGCGATGAACCGTTGCCCGACTGCTTCCAACCGTTGGACCATGATGGGCAATTGAGAAAGTACGGTTAGCGGGTCGCCGCGGTGGAGATCCCGGACCAGACGGATCTTGTGGTAGTAGAAGGTGCGGTGAATCGTCCCCAGGCCGCGCACAGAGTTATTTCCCCTCTCCGTTCCAGACGGAAGATGCGGGCCTTGGGGGCACCGAAAATACCTCAGACGGTTGGATGCGAATCGAAGCCGGGGAACCAATAGGCGTCATGGAGGCGACGGTGTTTTCGCATGCGGTAATCATCCCAGATATTTCGGGGGGAGAAAACACCATAATCCCCAAATCCATCAACATCTTACGGAGTTGAGCGGGGTAAATTTACCCACACGTTTCCACAAAGAGCATATTAATTAAACAATGTTCAAGGGATAATCATTTGCCGCATTACTCGAAATATAAATACGCAAATAATAAAACCAGGATTACATATATGCTTCCAATAATAATGCTATTGTTTTGGTTGTCTATAACTATTATTTTATTTGCTTTTGGTCCATATAATTACTCGGTAGATAATAAAGCAGTTTTATACCTATATCTGTTTGCTGTTCATTTGGCGCTTTTTATTGGATACATCCGTGGCCTTAATTCTCACTCCAGAACATATAAAGGCAAATTAAGTGGTGTGAAGTTAACAAAAATCTTAATAGCTGCAAATTTTCTTATATTTTTATTTTTACTAACTTATAGCGGAGGTGGTGATGTTGCGAATATAAGATTGGCGCTTGTCAACCCAGAAGAGGCGTATATTTCTGGCAGTACAAAAGAGGGTATTTCTGCATTGAATTATATTGGTATATTTACTGCACCCATTGCAGTATTGGCTGTTACGCTAGGGATATATTATTGGAAGGAGGTTGCATTTCTATATCGTATTGCTCTTATTTCTTATATCATTTCAACAGTAATGGGCGGAATAGGATCCTCCGTTAGAAGTTCTATTGTTTCTATTTTAATGATGGTATCTACGTCAATAGCCGCTGCGCATTTTTCTGGAAAATATCGTCTTTCCCGTAGGTCCAAGATGATAATGTTTTTTTCTATATTAATAGTAACGGTTTGTTTTATTTATTATTTTGATTTTCTTGCTCAAAACCGATCTGTTGGAAGGGATATGATGTTAAATCCGCTAACGCTTGAATTGCCAAAAGAAGATCACGTTATGTACAAGATTATTCCTGAGAATTCGCATATAACGTATACAGTAATTGCATTTTATTTATCACATTCTTACTCTCGGTTGGCAACAGCGTTAAAAATGCCTTTTATAGGAATAGGGTTTGGGGCGGGCAATTCCGTATTCTTAATACGAAATATAATAAGGATTACAGGGTGGGAGTGGTTTGAAAAATTATCGTATGGAATGCGGTTGGATAGGGAATCAGGACATGGAATATTTGGTGTTTTTTGGTCTACGATTTATCCATGGATTGCTTCCGATGTGACATTTCCAGGAAGTATAATTGTTGTGTCTTTCATAGGATACATACTGGCAGTAACATGGTGCGATATCTTAAATTGCTGTAATCCGATCGCCGTTTCTGCTTTTTCATGTATATTTTTCATTATTTATTCATTCCCGATGAATAACCCAATGCAGGATGGGGCTGGATTATTAGTATTTATAGGTATACCGCTTATGTGGATTATCACCAGGAAATATTATATACGTTGTAGCACGGCTGTCCCGTTGTTATTCGAATAGATTCAACTGGTTATCGGACTCTGGCAGCAAACCCGAACGTTCGTAATTCGTAAGTATTTGGATCAACGGCTCTTTCTCGAAAACGGAGATGCTCTGAATTTGGAGAATTGTGTAGAGGCTCTGCTTCAGATGCAGCCGCTTCTTGATGATTGCCACCAGGACGTAAACCGAGATCGCGATCCACACCCGGGTCTTCACGGTGTTCTCGGAAGTTCCGAAGAACGCCTTGATGCGAAGATGTTGCTTGATCCACCGGAAGAAGAGTTCGACCTGCCACAGCTGCTTGTAGAACAAGGCAATGCTCTCCGGGGGAAGGGAGAAATCGTTGGTCAGGAAAACCAGTTTCGTCTTGTTCTCGACGTCGAAGAATCGGATGCGACGGAGTTTGTCGGGGTAATGCTCGGCCGTGTTGATGCCCGTCAGGACGATGGTCTGGTCGGCACGAACCCCGGTCGTTTTGTCGACGGGCCTGGAGTTCACGCGGCGATACCGCAGGTTCGTCTTGGCCCGTGTGACGAAGAAGGCCAGACGAAGAGAGAAAGCATGAAGTCGTTCGAAGTCGAGATACCCCCGATCC
>Ga0315273_10014087_pt1 | contig 10294 bp, 7 predicted proteins | sample YL17G02_0_MG_FD_205753 | JGI IMG/M metagenome (GOLD analysis project Ga0315273, IMG submission 205753) | Sediment microbial communities from Yellowstone Lake, YNP, Wyoming, USA - YL17G02_0 | ecosystem: Environmental > Aquatic > Freshwater > Lake > Sediment | place: USA: Wyoming | collected... | reverse complement strand
GCAAATCGATATGGTGGATATTATTGTCCCGCACCAGTATCATTTCGAAATTGCCAAAGCCGCTCTCGAAGCTAACAAACACGTATTTGTCGAAAAACCTATCACAGTCGAATACTCCCAAGGCATGGAGTTGATTTCCCTGGCCAGGAATAAAAAAATGAAATTTGGTGTGGCTGAAAATACCCCATTCGTCACCGCTTATATCAAGGCGGAGGAAATACTTAAGCAGGATTTGCTTGGGAAAATTGAATCCATCCGCAGCCTGATTGCTGGAAGCGAGGTCGGCCGAATAAAGGATCCTAATCTCTGGCATGGCAAGAAACCTTATGGTGGGGTCATTTTGGATTCAGCCGTGCATAGCATATACCTGTACAAATGGTTGTTTGGAGGAATTCAAGATGTGCGAGGTTTCGCATTTAAACGCGTCCCGGAGGGTGAAGTTGAGGATAATGGCTTAGTCCTGGGTCATTTACATAATGGAGCTGATTTTCAAATGAATGTATCCTGCACATTCGAGATCCCCTGGACTGAACGCCTGGAAATCTATGGCAGCAAAGGGGGAATGATTATCGACCAACTCTCGAACCCGGTTGTTAAGTATTATTTGGGGTCGGGCGATATTGATGGGACGGAGGTTGAAGATGTGCCCTTCGATCCTCTGGCTTGGAAATATAACTCAATCCTTGCTGAGGTAAGGGATTTTGTTGCTTCGATTATTGAGGATCGCCCATCACGCGTTGACCCGGATGATGCATTGTATGCGCTCAAGATCGTGAATGCAATTACCAGTTCAATTCAATCAAATCAATCTATATTATGTGATAAACAATAGATTAATCGTGGAGAATAGATATGTCTGAAATATCCTTTAAATCAATCGGTCTCGATCGATCCCGACTTTTTGCCATGATGGGTGAGCGAGGCTTGGACGGCTTATTCTTCTCCTCCCCCGAGAATGTTTTTTACACTACTGGTTATCCATGCCTTCCGAGCAGCGGCAATCCGATCATCTATGCGCTTCGCAACCAGCTGCCTTTTTTTTCGTTTGCCGGAAACGATAAGCGCTTTGTATTGCTTGCCTGGGCCCAGGCTACCATGGGAGTGGACTACGGCGTCGACGACACCCGCACCTGGTTTACCTACCCGATGGCAATTGAGGAGTTGACTGCCTTCGTTCGGGAAGCAGTGAAGCCAGGTCAGACACTGGGTGTTGATTCGATCTTTCCATTCTTCCTTACCAATATCATTCAGGAACAAATCCCACAGGTAAATATTGTGGAGGTTGATGACCTGATTCGCAGACTACAAATCATCAAGACAAAGGCAGAAATAGAACGCATCCGCATGAGCACGGAGATCATCGATAAAACCGTGCTCGAATTGGCAAATAGCCTTCACGCTGGAATGACCCGCCTCGAATTGATTCATGAGGCAAAAACCCGTTTACATGCAAATGGAGCTCACGGAGTCGACCATATCACAGTTGCTTTTGGCGCCGCAAATCCCGAAATCGCCCTGGATGAACAGATCGAATCAAACCAGATCGTGACACTTGACTTGGGTGCGATCTACGATGGTTACGTGTCAGATAACCGCCGATTGGTCTATACAGGTGCTACCCCATCCGTCCTGACAAAATTGCACAAGGAATTATGTTCGATTGTTACGGAGATTGGTTCTGCACTTGAACCAGGAAATACTTTCGGAGAAATGCATGCTCTCGCAACAGAACTGTATGCGAAGGCGGGACTTGATCCGATGTTCCTCCATGTTGGGCACAGCGTCGGTCTGCATGTCGATGAGATATGGCTGATGCCTGATGATCCCACCATGATTGAAGAAGGCATGGTGCTAAACGTTGAACTTTATTCATTTTGTGATGAGGGGGTGATGATCGGCGACGAGGAAACATATGTCGTCACCAGCACTGGTCCTGAAAAGATCAGCACTCTCCCACCTGAGATTATTGAACATCCACTCATACATGATTAGGCTTAATATCATCTCTATGGCATATTTTCTCGAAATGAAAAAGAGCGATCTCCTTGACAGGTAAACTTCACGTCGCAATCATTGGTGCTGGATTAATCGCTCCAAACCATGCAGCTGGATTTCAAGAAGTATCAGATCTAGCCCAGGTGATATTTATCTGCGATACTAATCTAGAAAATGCTGAGAACCTTTCGGGATTATTTAATGCCCGCGTTACTGATAATTACCGGGAGATTCTCTCGGATCCAACTGTGGACCTTGTTGATATCCTGCTCCCGCACCATATGCATTACAAAGTCGCTATGGAGGCGATTCGTGCTGGTAAGCATCTTCTTCTTGAAAAACCTATTGCACTCACTTTTAATCATTCACAGAAGATCTATCATGCTGCAAAGAGAGCCGGAGTTTGTTTTGGAGTGGCTGAGAATACCCGTTACATACCCGCCTATATGGAGACAGAGAAGATTCTGCGCTCCGGGAGGCTGGGTCAGGTTAAACTTGTGCGCACTTTCCTGCCTGCCAATGAGAGAATACGTTTATCGAGTAATTCCTTTTGGGGGAAGAAAGTTAGACTTGGAGGTGGAACCCTAATGGATTCCGGACCTCATTCCTTCTACCTGCTAAAATGGTTATTTGGAGAGGTTGTTGAATTAGCGGCGTTCACGTCCCAACTATTCAACCTGGACAGCGAAGTGGAAGATAATGCTGATGTACGCGGCAGGTTGGCTTGTGGTGCAGACTTCCTGTGCAGCTTCTCCTTTACCACTGAGATTCCCCACAGTGAACGTCTTGAGGTCTACGGTACAAATGGATCGTTGATAGTCGATCAATTGGTTAACCCGCCGGTAAAATTTTATGCGGAACCTGTTGATTTTGAAGGAATTCCGATTGAAGGACCTGCATATGACCCGATGGGTTGGCACTATTTCTCGATTGTTGAAGAAGTAAAAGATTTCGTCTGCAGTCTCATCGAAGGAAGGTCTCCATTGGTCGATCCGCGGGATTGTTGCTATTCAATCCGCTTAATTGAAAAAGCATACGAATCTGTGCATAATGGAAACAGGATTGTAAAAATATAATCCAGCTCCAATGGATACCTTTTTACATGATTTCAAGTTTTGAGAATTTTGCCAATCAAAATATCTTTCACTAATAAGGAGTATTCACCATGTCAGACATAAAACCGTACTTACAAAAAATGGTCGATCGTTTTGCGGATGCCGGTGTTCAATCCACCCTGAAAGGCTTCACCAAGACCTTGCAATTTAAATTCACTGATACAAACGAGGTCTGGCTTATCAAAGCGTTGGATGGCAAGGAAGCTACCCTGACTCAGGAGTCGATTGAGAAACCTGACATTCAGGTCACAGTCGCCAGTGATATTCTTTCTGGGATCATGGATAAGAAAATCAATGGCACTACGGCATATATGCAGCGCAAGATCCAGGTTAAGGGTGCTATGGAAGACCTGATGAAGTTACAAAAACTAATGTTGTAGTAGTCTGGCGATTGATTATTCGTTTTACATTTTATCAAGCGATACTTGTCTCGCTCTGTATCCTCGATTCACGGATCCTTCCGGTATTGTTTATATGGAGAACCCATGACCTTTCCTGGTGATTCACAATCAAAGCGCCCAATAAAATTCCTTTTTGGAATGAGTATGTTAATGCTTGGAGCAAATCTGGTCTGGACAGCATATAACAGTGTCCTCCTGCCCACTCTGGTAGAAGGAGTAATAACAGAAGGAAAGGGTCTTGTAACCGGTCTAATCGGTTTCTTTGGTACTTTGCTCGCAATAATAATCAGCATACTGGTTGGCATCTTGAGCGATCACTCCACTAGTCGCTGGGGTCGCCGCTCTCCATTTATCTTATTTGGTGCTTTAGCAGGTTTACCGTTAATTGCACTGCCTGCTTTATTCCTCACTCCAGCATTGAGGGCAACATTCTTTTGGCTGGCAATTCCAATCATCCTTTTGAGTTATATGGGGATGCAGTTCGCAACCAATGTGGGTAATGGAGCATGGTGGCCTCTCCTTGTGGATCTTGTTCCTGAACACCAACGCGGAACAGCTTCTGGGATTCAAGGTTTTCTAACCATGCTTGGTGCCACTCTGGCCATAGTAGTTGTTACCTATTTAAATCAAATTAATCACACTGGATTCGCTTTGTGGCTGATTGGAGCAATCTTCGCAATCAGCGGTGTCATCAATGTAATAGTGATCCGTGGAAAGGACTTGCCAGCAGATAAACATGATACGATTGGTCTAACTCAGGCAGTAAATAATATGTTCAGGGTTCAAACGCGTGTGCCTGTATTTTTCTGGCTAGTGTTTGCAATTATGCTTGCTTATATGGGGATTAATGGCCTGCAGTTTTTTGCCCGCTATTTCTTTCAAGTCTACTTCCCTTCAGTAAATCCAGATGCAGCCTTTCGGACAATGGGAGGAATTAGTCTCGTGGTGACCATGTTGTCAGCTGTAGGTTCAGGCGTGTTATCCGATAAAATTGGGCGCCGCAAATTAATATTGTGGGGGATGTATTTAAGTTTTGTTACCACTCTATTAATGGGAATCACTGGCAATTATTTTCTTTTTTTGATATTGGCTGCTATTCGCGCCGCAGCTACAGGCCCAATCATGGCAATCACTCCTGCGCTTGCGAGTGATCTATCTCCTAAAAAAGAGGCTGGCCAATATATGGCTTATAGCAACCTTTCGACAGGGGTTTCGGGAGCATTGACCGGATTGATCTTCGGTGTCTTGCTAATTACTCTTACTCGCTTTACATTCATGATGCTTTTTATGGTCTCTGCCCTGTTGTTCCTGATTGGTGGACTTGTTTTCACCATTAAAGTGACACAAACGGAAATCGAAGCCCTCACCGGGAAACCAACATGAGAAATTGGATTTTCCTCTCTCCACATTTTGACGATGTGGTTCTCTCGGTTGGTGGATTGATCTGGGAATTATCCCAAAAAGGCGAGAGGGTCGAGATTTGGACAATTTGTGCAGGCGACCCTCCTATAGATAAACCGTTGACAGACTACGGAAAACTCTTGCACGAATTCTGGAACATTGGAGATGATGTCCCTCGCAAGCGTAGTCTGGAAGATGCGGCTTGCTGCAAAGTACTCAAATGCTCGCTATTTCGCCGCTACACTCTCCCGGACAACATCTACCGTTACCTCCCAGGAACAACCATTCCTGTCATCCAGGAGAATGAAGATCAAATGAAATCTCTGGAACCAGATGAGTCATACCTGATCCCCCTGGTCGCAGATTTTATATTCAAGAATCTTCCTGAAACTTGTGAACTTGTTGCCCCCTTATCAATTGGTAGGCATCGAGACCATGTGCTTACCCGAAAAGCTGCCGAGCAGACGAGACTTTCTCTTTGGCATTATGCTGATTATCCATATCTGATCTATGGTGAACAGCGCCTTGCAGATTGGCTGCCGGCAGAAAATTCCCTCTTTTCCTTGGAAATATCTCCGGCAGGGTTGAAAGCATGGCAGGATGGGTTTGCCTGCCAGCGCTCACAAATTCCCCTTCTATGGGTGGATGAAGATGACATGCGAACATCAATCGAAAAGTATTCAAAGATGGATATTGGGAATAAGTTATGGAATTTTTGATCACCATTGCAAAATGAGGGGGTGACTAATAATCATGGGTTGGCGAATTCAATCATAGAGACATAGTCAATTGCACCACTGCAGGAAGGCGTAAGATGAGAAGAAAGATTCACCCAGTTAAGAGTCTCGTTTCGTCTTTTTGTCTCCCATATGGCTAGTGTTAGACAGCCCGGGCCTGCATTGTAATTTACCAGTGTAAATCGCCATAGATCTTCGTACTCAGTCCAATCCCCTGCCGTCCCACCGTATGTGTTTTGAACGATCATTCCTGCCTGGTCGCAATTCGCCAGGATTGTTTCAGCGAAGATGGCAACACTATTCTCAGCTCGTTCAATATTAATCCCCATTTCGCAATCCAGGCATAACGCATTCACACTCTGGATAAGAGCTGCCTGCAATAATTCCTGTTGAACAGGCTGTAAATGTGGGTAGCCTTTATCACAGGAAGCTTCTTCGAGGACAGATGGGCAGAATTGTTCATAGAATGGACGATTCCACAATAAGATTGTATCTGCGCCTCCCTTGGTCATTTGACCCAACCCTACTTCATTAAGTTCATCTCTAGTTCCAGGCCAGAATTGGCTTTCCTGGGCAAATATTCTCTTAATTAATCGAGATGGGATTCCTGTCTGTAAAGTTGCTTCAAAGATCTGGGTATCAAATCTGTTCTGCCAAAAAACAACCTCGTTTTTCGAAGCCTCCAACCCACAGACATTTGGCAGACCTTCCTCCGCGAGACCACCATCAATGCATGCAGCTGAATCTACAAATCCCTGGTTGATTAGGTGACCCGCAAGATATTCATATGTGATTTCTGTGGCTAACTCATTTACTCGTTGGGGTGTTGAAAGCCAGAGAGGAACGCCTCCTACCGGAGGAAATGCATTCCAATTTTCTGAACATCCAGCAATGCTTCCTCCGCGCCATTGAGAAGTCAAGATATCTACGAACCATTCATGGTCGCTCGATTCATCAGTCGCTATCACTCGTATACGCGCCTGGAATAATTCGCTGCTATCTCCATAACTCGAATTTGCCCAAAATTCCAGCTCTTGCCCATCCTCATCCGTTGGAGCAAGATCCACCTGGCAGATTGGATCGCAAGTGAAATATCTGCCATTTATCCGCCCTTCCAGGTTAATTATTTGCTCTCCCTCCAATGGTTCTTCGCTCGTCAAGACTAAGGCTGGTAGTTTTTCGCAGAGAAAAGATGATTTAAATGATGTGCATCCGTCCAATGAAACCCAGACTACCGGGGGAGGTAATTCTACGCTCACATCTCGTTGAGCCTGTTCAGTTTTGATTAATTGTAAATAATAACCCTTGCATGTATCTTCTGGAATACAAATGCCGGTTGCAACCCACTGATCATATAAAGGTTTCCCACATGAAGAAAAGATTTCTGCTCCAGTAGGCAGGCCTTCGTGATCCACCTCGATCGAGCAGACAACCTTGTTATTAATATAATTGGTCACCCACCATTCGTAAGAAATATATTCCTGTGAAATGACCGAAAATCGATCCGGTCCTAAAGGGTGCTCTCCCTCGGCAAACACATGTCCGGTTCCCTTTGCATCCACAAAAGGCAGACAAAGTATTAATGCAATGATAATCCGACCAATATTATGGAGTGCTTTCATCATGGCTGACCAACAATAAACATCTTGTTGTGGCAACAATTCTTTCCTGGATCATTGAGACGGGATCGTGCCACGTTATAATTTCATGCCATGCTAAATATCAAAATTGATCTTAAAGCAATATTATAGATCTATTGTCATTTTCTTGCCAACCTCAATCCCTGTTGAACAATATTAGCTACTGTAAGTCCATATTCACGATATAAAACCTCATAAGGAGCAGAGGCGCCAAATCGATCAATTCCGATAATCATACCTCTTTCGCCCACCCAATGTTCCCAGCCCATTGAAATACCGGCTTCAACAGCTAATTTTGCTCGCACATTGCCGGGAAAGACACTTTCCTTGTACTCTGCTCCCTGGGCATCGAACAATTCCCAGGAAGGGAAAGAGACAAGTCTCACAGTGACAGCTTCTGCGGCAATTAATATCCCTGCTTCTACAATCAGCTGAACCTCCGAACCAGATGCCATCAAGATTAATTCTGGATCGCCTTCGCCCATATCAGCGAGCACATACGCCCCGCGTTCAAGTCCGTCAGCAGGAGCGAATAAATTCCTATCGAGTGTGGGTATATTTTGCCTGGTAAAAACCAACGTTGTGGGGCAATGGCGGCGTTCGATGGCAACTTTCCATGCGTGTGCAGTTTCGTTTGCGTCCGCCGGCCGGATGACAGCCAACTCAGGAATTGCTCGCAGTGTAGCTAATTGTTCTACTGGCTGGTGGGTAGGTCCATCTTCACCTACTCCTATGCTGTCGTGGGTAAATACCCAGATGCTTGGGTATTGTGAGAGTGCAGAAAGCCTGATGGGTTCGCGCATGTAATCAGAAAAAGCCAGGAAGGTTGCTCCATATGGAATTAAACCTCCGTGGACAGCCATTCCGTTCACTACTGCACCCATTGCATGTTCCCTCACACCAAAATGCATATTTCTTCCAATGGGAGAATCTTTCTCGAACGCGGAGAACCCCTCCATCCAGGTCTTATTCGAGGGTGCAAGATCTGCAGAACCGCCTTGAAGTTCGGGGAGGACGGTTGTCAGCGCATTGATTACCTTACCAGAGGCTACCCGGGTACCCATTCCCTTCTCGTCAGCGGGAAAAACAGGTATTGCTTTTGACCAGTTATCAGGGAGTTCCGAACGGATGCGGCGGTCCAATTCTGCGGCTTTTTCTGGTTCTTTTGCACGGAATGAATCAAATTCATTAATCCATTTCTCTTCCCACATTTTGCCGTTTTCAAGTGACTGGCGGAAATGTGCAATTACCTGCTCTGGAAGGTAAAAACGCGGTTCCAATGGCCAGCCTTGGTTTGCTTTCGCGGCGTTCAATTCCATATCTCCGGGAGGTTCCCCATGGGCTTTGCTTGTACCTTGCCGGGAGGGTAAACCATATCCTATCGTTGTGCGACAAATAATCAGTGACGGGCGTAAATCTTCTTTTGCTTGTTGTATGGCTGAATCAATTTCCTCCACATCATTACCGTCAGAAACCTTTAGAACTTGCCATTTGTAAGAAACAAACCTTTTCGCTCGGTCTTCTGTGAAGGTGAGATCTGTCGAACCGTCAATCGTGATACGATTATCGTCGTAAAGGTAAATCAGTTTCCCCAAGCTTAAATGACCTGCCAACGAGGCTGCCTCGGAGGAAATGCCTTCCATCAAGTCCCCGTCTGTTACGATTCCATACACACAATGATTGATCAAATCTGGATGGAACTGTTTAAATTCCGCTGCAAGGTGGGCTTCTGCAATTGCCATTCCAACACCGTTAGCAAATCCCTGCCCCAAAGGACCAGTAGTCACTTCCACGCCGGGTGTTAATCCATATTCAGGATGACCCGGGGTTTTACTTCCCCACTGTCGGAAGTTCTTTAGTTCGTTTAGCGATAAATTATAGCCGGTCAAGTGCAAAAGAGAATAATAAAGCGCACTTCCGTGGCCTCCAGAGAGGATAAATCGATCCCGGTTGAACCAACCTGGATTTGAAGGGTTGTGGCGAAGATGGCGCATCCAAATAGTATATGCAATCGTGGCGCAACCCATTGGCAACCCTGGATGTCCGGAATTCGCTTGCTGCACCATATCTGCAGATAAATATCTTAACGTGTTTATCGCTTGCACAATTAATTTATCAATTGTCATCAGTGGTCTCCGCGATGATTAAAAAACCTTTGCCCGTGAACTTCACTTATTTCAAATTAATATTTTTTTGTCTCATCAAGACAGGTCTTAATGAGATTATATAACACATCCCTTGAAATCCATAATGGTACAATTGTTAATTCATTATCTATATTAAACTACCTGTTCAGTAAGAAAATCATATTATCATGACTTTGATAATGGCTACGCGCAAATCGTTGACTTTAGTATTCCTTTCCGTAGGAATTGGAATCGCTTTCTTATTGTCCTTGTTTATTATATTTAAGGACGGCTCACTCACCAAATTTAATGGCCAGCGTGCATACAAAGATTTGCTGACTCAGGTGTCATTCGGCCCGCGCACACCAGGAAGCATTGCCCACGCGAGAACCATAAAATATATTCAGGATGAACTGGAAATGGCGGGTTGGAAATCATCACTACAAGAAACGAACTGGGATGGGTTTTCCGTTCGCAACATCATCGCTTTTCGGTCGAATGCGTCACCCCTTCTGATCATCGGTGCGCATTATGACAGCCGCCTCAATGCTGATCGCGATCCAGGCAATGGACAGGACAACCCCGTTCTTGGTGCCAATGATGGAGCTTCTGGTGCAGCAGTTATTCTTGAACTCGCCCGAGTTCTCTCTGTAGATAGCATTTCAACCTGGCTGGTATTCTTCGATGCAGAGGACAATGGCGGATTGGACAATCGTGAATGGGTTATGGGTTCGCAGGCTTTTGTAAATGAGTTAATAATACAACCCATATCCGTGGTCATTGTGGATATGGTCGGGGATGCAGACCTGAATATTTACATCGAACATAATTCCGATCCAGTCTTGGTGTCGGAAATTTGGGCACAGGCTGAAATAATAG
>Ga0315273_10014086_pt1 | contig 10295 bp, 10 predicted proteins | sample YL17G02_0_MG_FD_205753 | JGI IMG/M metagenome (GOLD analysis project Ga0315273, IMG submission 205753) | Sediment microbial communities from Yellowstone Lake, YNP, Wyoming, USA - YL17G02_0 | ecosystem: Environmental > Aquatic > Freshwater > Lake > Sediment | place: USA: Wyoming | collected... | reverse complement strand
ACGCCATCGAGTGCCTGCAGCGCGCGGGAGTTCGGCTCGTCCTCTCCGGCCACAAGCACGTGCCGTACGTCTGGCGGCTCGAGGACCTCTTCGTGGTGAATGCCGGAACCGTCTCGTCCCTGCGACTTCGCGGCAACACGAGACCCTGTTACAACATCATCGAGATCGCGGACCGGAAGGTGGAGGTCTGGAGACGACATCCGTTCCACGGTCAGGTTCAGCTCGTCTCTTTCTCGCTCGACACGCTCGAGTACGCGAAGTTCACCGGCGCGATCGAGGACGAGGTCACCTCGCGCACTTGAGGGCTCTGGCGATCGTCGACGGCGAGCACTACGCGCCGGTCGTCCGGGACGCGCTCGCCGAGCTGCCGTACGAGTTCGCCGCCGCGGTCCTCGTGGGCGGCACCGAGAAGTTACGGGGTGAGGAGGACTACGGCGTTCCCGTTGCCACGGACGTCGAGGCCGCCATTGCGAGCTATCACCCCGAGGTCGTTGTCGACCTCTCGGACGAGCCCGTGCTGGGGCCTGTCGAGCGGTTCGCGCTGGCGAGCCGCGTGCTCGCACAGGGCGTGCCCTACATCGGTGCGGACTTTCGTTTGGACCCGCCGGAGCGATTGTCGTTCGAGCTCCCTTCGATCGCGGTCGTCGGCACCGGCAAACGCGTGGGAAAGACGGCGGTCACGGGCCATCTCGTCCGCCTCGTTGCCACGACTCGTCGAGTGGTGGTGGTGGCCATGGGCCGTGGCGGCCCGCCCGAGCCGGAGGTGATCACGATGGCACCGACCGTCGAGGCTCTCGTCGAGCTCTCTCGATCCGGGCGCCACGCAGCGTCCGATCACTTGGAGACGGCGGCTCTCACAGGGGTGGAGACCATCGGCTGCCGCCGGTGCGGGGGAGGGCTTGCGGGCGGCGTTGCAAGCTCGAACGTCGCGGCAGGAGCTGCTGTTGCGGTGAGCCTCGACCCGGATCTCGTCGTCTTCGACGGGAGCGGTGCCGCGCTTCCGCCGATCGCAGCCGGTCGAACAATCGTCGTCGTCGGGGGCCACCAGGACGCGGCAGTTGCAGCCGGCTACCTGAATTCGTACCGGCTCCTGCTCGCAGACCTGGTCCTGGTGACCATGGCGGAGCCGGACTCGGATTGGGAACGCGTCCGCTGCGCCGTCGCTGGCGTCGTGCGTCCAGACGTCGCGGTGGTCGGATCGATCCTGCGACCGCGCCCGACTGTCGACGTCAGAGGAAGGTCGGTCGCGTACTTCTCCACTGCGCCTGGCGATGCGCACGCCATCCTCGCAGCTCATCTCACAGACGCTCACGGAGCGCACGTTGTCCATATCTCGGGCAATCTCGCGAACCGTGACCTGCTTCGGCGCGAGCTTGCGGACATCGACGCCGAGGTCTTCCTGATCGAGTTGAAGGCCGCCGCTGTCGACGTGGTTGCGGAGGCTGCGCTCGTGAAGGGCGCCGAGGTCGTGCTCGCCGCGAACGACATCGTCGCCGTAGATGGCGACGTGGACCTTGACGAAACACTCCTCGAAGTGGCCAAATTCGTTCTGTGAGAGAGCGTCGGCACACGATCCCGCTGCCCCTCGGCGACGAGGTTCCTTTCTCGAAGGGGCTCATGGCCCGCGCGCTCGTCGTTACCGGCCTCGACCCGGAGCGCGCCTACCTGATCGCGCGTCGCGCAGATCGCGACCTTTCGGAGCGCGGGGCAGTCTCCATCGATCTCAACCGCCTCGGCGAGTTGGCGGCGGAGGTCATCGGCGACGACGAGGCAGCAAGAACGGTTCGTCGCTTACGCCGGCTGGACGCGCTGGCACGGTTGGAGGAGCCGCTGCTCCTCCTCGTGGGTGGCGCGACGGGCACCGGGAAGTCGACGATCGCGACCGAGGCTGCACACCGGCTCGGGATCACACGCGTCACCTCGACGGACTTCATCCGGCAGACGATGCGGGCGTTCTTCTCCCAGGAGTTCATGCCCTCGGTGCACTACTCGAGCTTCGAGGCGAACCTAGCGTTGACTCGGGCAGAGGAGGAGGAGTCTGGCGACGCGGCGATTCTCGGCTTTCTCGATCAGACGCGGAACGTGCTCGTAGGCGTTCATGCGGCTCTGGAACGCGCGGCCACGGAACACTGGTCGACGGTCATCGAGGGTGTCCATCTCGTTCCTGGGATGGTCGGCACCGACTACCCGGGCGCGTTCGTCGTCCAGTGCGTCGTGGCGATCGAGGACGAGAACCTGCACCGGAGTCACTTCTGGGTGCGGGATCAGGCGACCGAGGGGCTCCGGCCACTCGAGAAGTACCTGGACTCGCTGCCTCAGATCCGGGAGATCCAGGACTACCTCATCGAGCGTGCGCGGAGGCACGACGTCCCGGTGATTGTCAACGACTCGCTCGACCGCGCTATCGGCGACGTCCTCGATCTCGTCCTGCGACGCGCCGATCAACTCGCCGCCGCGGTCTGACCGATTCCGTCGCGAGGCGAGGGCGGGCGAGACAAGCCTCGCCCCTACAGCAGCAGGCTAGACTGAGCCGTCGTGGTAACTCGTGAGGACGTCGTCGAAGCGCTCCACGGAGTCGAAGATCCCGAGCTCGGGATGGACATCGTCGAGCTCGGCCTCATGTATGACGTCGAAGTCGACGGTCCGAAGGTCAAGGTGCTGTACAGCCTCACCTCGATGGGATGCCCCGCGGGAGCGATGATCGCCGACGCGATCCTCGACGCGGCGCGATCGGTTTCCGGAGTCGGCGAGGTCGAGGCGGAGCTGACCTTCGACCCACCGTGGACACCCGACCGCATGTCGGACGACGCCAAGTTCATCCTCGGCTTCGGGTAACGCGCGAGTTAGAGCTCGTCGCTCGGGAGCCTCTCGCTGACGGTCTTCAGGACCTTGAGCGCGATCGTCGGAACGTCACGAACCAGGCGGTCGAAGTCCCGGCCAGTGACCACAAGGGCACGAACGTCCGTCGTCGCAGTCACCGTCGCCGAGCGGGGGCGGTGTGTCACGAGAGCGAGCTCACCGATGAAGTCGCCGCTCCCTCGAACGGCGATCGTCTCGCCGTTACGCGCGACCGTCACTTCGCCGTCGACAAGCACGAGCAGCTCGCGGCCCACGGTTCCCTGCCGCATCAAGACCCGCCCCGCAGGCAGCCGAAGCTCGTCGGTCACCGCCGCGACGGCCTCGAGCTCCGCTCGCGAGCATTCGCTGAAGAGCGGGATCTTGTTGAGGAGATCGGCCTTGCCTTTCCGCGAGATCGGCACCGACCGAGCCTACCCCGTATGCCGGGCTCCTTCAAACACGAGAGCCGCGCGCATTCGCGCCTGTACCGCCGCCGAGGTCACACGGCGGCGTTCCCGTGGAACCCGAGCAGGGGTCTACTCCGGGATCCGCAGGACGATCTTGCCGAACTGCGCGCCGGACTCGAGGCGCTCGTGCGCTTTCGACGCTTCAGCGAGAGGGAAGACGAGGTCGACGTGGACACGTGCACGCCCTGCTTGGATGAGCTCGTAGGCGCCCTCGAAGTCCGACGGAAGCCCCATCGTGGAGCCGTAGACCACGAGCTGCTTCCACCAGAGCCGGTGCAGCCGAGCGGGTGGGCTGTGCCCCGACGTGGCGCCGCATACGACCACGCGGCCCTCCTGCGCGGCTGCCGCGAGCGAGCGCTCCCAAGTCGCTTCGCCCACGGTCTCGACGACGACATCGGCGCCGCGGCCACCGGTCGCGTCCTGCACGGCCTGGACGACGTCGTCGTCCGCGTGACTCACGGCGACGTCCGCGCCAAGCCCGCGTGCGCGTTCGAGCTTTTCACGACTCGACGAGGTGACGATCGTGCGCGCGCCGAGCGCGCGGCAGAGCTCGAACGCGGCGAGCGCTACCCCACCGCCAATTCCCCAGATGAGCACCCACTCGCCCTCGCGGACACCTGCCTTGGTCACGAGCATGCGGTACGCGGTCTCGAAGGTGAGGGGAAACGCCGCTCCCTCTTCGAATGAGAGCGAGTCGGCGAGCGGATAGAGCTGTCCAACCGGGAGCGTCTTCAGTTCGCAGTACGTTCCGTCCGTATGCTCGCCGATCACCGTGATCCTGCCGTCGTGAACGATTCCAGGATTCACGACCACGCGGTCGCCGATCTCGAACCCATCGACACCCTCGCCGAGGGAAGTCACGACCCCCGCTCCGTCGGCTCCGAGGATGCGCGGCTTCGGTGCTGACGGAAGCCCCTTCCGCACCCAGACGTCCAGGTGATTCAGGCCGGCTGCTCTCAGCGAGACGAGAACCTCGCCCGGACCTGGCTCGGGGTCGGCGACTTCCTCGTAGCGAAGGACCTCCGGCCCTCCGTCCTCGTGTATGCGAACGGCCTTCACGAGGCACAATCCTCACATGACCGGCGCCGAGCTGAGTCGGTTGGCCGCAGACCTCGGGCTGGACGTGGTCGGAGCGGCCTCCGCGCAGCCGTACGAGGAGACCGAGCGCCACATCCGTGAGCGACGCTCTCGGGGGCTCTTTGCGGACATGCGCTTCACGATGGCTCGGCCAGAGGTCTCCTGTCATCCCGAGCTTCTTCTCGAAGGTGCGCGCTCGGTGGTCGCGGCGGCGCTTTGTTACTTCGCGCCTGCTCCCGAAGCGAGCACCGACGAAGGTCGTCTGCCGCGCTATACGTGGCGCGACGAGTACTCGGTGCTGCGCGAGCGACTCGAAGAGCTGGGCAAGAGGTTGGGTGGCGCCTATCGGGTACTCGTCGACGACAACGACCACGTCGATCGTGAGGCCGCTGTGCGCGCTGGAATTGCCTTCTACGGCAAGAACACCATGGCGATCACTCGACGGCACGGATCCTGGGTGGTCCTCGGAGCGCTCGTCACCGACGTCGAGATCGAGCCTTCGCCTGCCCTCGAGCTCGACTGTGGCTCGTGCCGGCTCTGTATCGACGCCTGCCCCACGGGCGCGCTCGACGAGCCCGGAGTGCTCGACGCGACGAAATGCCTCTCGTACTGGACGCAGGCGCCCTCGCCGATTCCCGAGGAGTACCGTCCAGAGCTTGGAGACGCGGTGTACGGCTGCGACATCTGCCAGGACGTCTGCCCCTGGAACCGAGGAGTCGAGAGAAGACGCCAAGGCGCACCACCCCCCGACGGGGCGCATCCCACGGTATCCCTGCGCGATTGGCTCGAGGGGAGCGATAAGGAGTTGATCGCCGAGTTCGACCGTCTTTACGTTCCGAGAAACGACGCTCGCTGGCTACGACGGAACGCGTTGATCGCCGCAGGGAACGTGGGCAGTGGCGACCTAATCCCCAGCGTGGAACGGCATGTGCTGGGACAGGACACGATGCTCGGTGAGACCGCGGCCTGGGCCTTGTCCCGAATCTCCAAGCGGTCAGCGTGAGCTCGGCCGATGGCACGCAGCGGCTTGCCGTGCTCGTGCACGAGGTGCGCAGCCCGGTGGCCGCGCTCTCGGCGATCGCCGAGGCGTTCACGGACGGGAGCCTCGAGGGCCACGCGCGGCTGGAGCTTGCACGCCTGGCGATCTCTGCGTGCCGGGGGATCGAGCGGATTGTCCTCGATGCCGCTACCGCCTCGGTTCGTGTCCAGCCGGTCGACGTTGGCGCCCTCGTCCGTCAGGTCGCCGCCGCAGCGTCTCTTGTCGGGACGCGCGTCGAACCGAGCGTCGCGGCCGATCTTCCGCGTATCACGGCCGATCCGCTGCGCCTACGGCAGGCGCTCGACAACCTCGTCGCCAACGCTCTGACACACGCCGGCTCGGATGGGAAGGTGAGCGTGAGCGCTACGTCGAACGGCACATACGTCCTGCTGACGGTCTCGGACTCTGGCTCCGGAGTGCCACTCATGGAGCAGGAGCGGATCTTCGAGGCAGGCGTTCGACTCAATCCCGATCGAGCGGGGTCGGGCCTGGGGCTCGCCATCGCACGGGCGATTGCCGAGGCGCATGGCGGGAAGTTGACGCTGACCTCCATCCCCGACGAAGGCGCTACGTTCACCATCGTGCTCCCGGTTCGCTAACCGGCGACGCGCGCGTCGACGCGGTACCTCCGGATCGCGCGGCCATCCGCATAGTGCTCCGAGAGTTCGAACGTGGCGCGCGACCCCTCGATCTCGACGTCGCTCGTCGTCGTCACGCGGACAGGCAGCCCTCCTCCCACCTCGTAGACCTCTGCGTAGCCTTGCTGCTGTACGACGACGTACTTGGCGCCCGGCCCAGGCTCGATCCAAGCGAAGCCCACCAACCCGCCTCCGCGGGTTGTGCACTCGCCCATATCGAGACGAGGGTCTCGGAGGTGGCCACCGTCGAGTTGACCGAACGCGCCACCACACCAACGTCGATCCTCTTCTCTGGCGCCCTGACTGTTGTCGCAGCCGTACAGACCGCGCCGCGATCGGTTACGAAACGTGACGCTCTCGCCGCTGACGCCGACCCGCATCACGATCGATCCGTACGGGAGATCATCCCGGTGCTGCCGCAGACACGTAGCGACCGCCGACGCACCTTCGATCTCCTCGACCCGGCGAACGGCGAACGACGTCAGCACCGCCGGGCTCGCGACACCCTCGAGGTCGACCGGCAACTCGGCTGCCTTAGCCCCGTTCATCAGGGTGGTCGGGGCGCCGTCGTCGTTCTCGTCGCAGGCCGCGACCAGCATCGAGCCGACGACCAATGCAGCCACCAGGGGGAGGAGGCGGCCGAGAGTCGACCGCCGTCTCCGGGGTCGCTCAGGAGCTCCAGCCCGTCCGACGAACGCCCCCGTAGCTCGAGTCTCCTCGATACGTCCGAGTCCAGATGTTCGTGCCGTACGCCTCACCCTTCGCCTCGATGATCTGGTCCGTGCCGTCCGCGTTCTTCGCATAGATGATCCCGATGTGGCTGTCGCTTGCCAAGGCGTCCATGTTGGTCAGGGCCGACTTGGACACGGTGACGTTGGGTGCCCCGGCACCCGCCTTGAAGCGCGATGCCGTGTACGGCCCGTGGATGTTCCTGAGCATCCCCCACTGGAGGAAGCCCGCGTCACTCTCGGTCAGTGACTCACGCCACACCTTGAAGGTGAAACCCGAGCAGTCTCCACCCTCGCCACCGGTCGCCGAGTCGCTCGTCGGGTCGTTTGGGGACTCGTCGCGGTCGTTGTCGTTCCAGCAGCCGCCCGCCCATTGGTACCCCTCGTACCGTGCTCTAAGGGCCACCGTCGTAGAGCCGTCGCGCGTGATGTACGGCGTGGGCGTCGGGCCCGCGTAGTTGCAGTTGTCGGCCACGAAGCGCGTGTGGTACGCCGCGGCCGTTCCCGCGCTGGTGAGAAAGAACGCGGTCACGAAGCAAGCGAGGAATATGCGAGAACGCACCATCATCGAACCTCCAGGTCGAAGCGGTCGACGAATGCCCCTGTGGGCGTCGAGCCGAGCTGATAGAGGGAATGCCCGACGAGACGGAAGCGACCGAGCGGGGCAGTCTCGGCCCAGTCTGCGGAGTCGAGGGTGATTCGTTGGATGAGCCCTTCGTCGTCGAGAACGAGAGCCACGAACTCGTCCTCGTCGTCCGTGAGGACGCGCACGACGAGTACGAAGTTCTGTCCGAACGGCTCCGCGAGCTGGACTTCGGCCAACGCCGTTTCACTCGTGATCCGCCAGGACCGTCGAACGCCGGCCGGACCAGCAAGTGCGACGCGAATCTCGTTGCCGCGCCGAAGCACGACCACCTCGCCGCCCCCACGGAGCGGGCGTCCGGAGCGGCCGCGTCGACGTTGGATCTCCGGCCCCACGGGCGATCCGGCGTATGCGATCGGCATCCACTGTCCCGACGGCTGCTGGAGGACGACAGGCCCGCTCGGGCCCTGTCGGATCTGTGACGAGGTTCGCTCGGCGATCTCGGTCGGCTCGAGTTCCCCGCCATAGGAGTCGAAGCGTCGAACGAGCGGCGTCCGGCCGACACGGTTCACCGACTCCAGGACGTAGATCGTGTCATCGGGAGCGAGTGACATGTCCGCGAGCGTTCCAGCGATCGCCAGAGGGATCCGCGTCGGTGTACCCGAGCCGTTGCGCCACCGGAGCACACGCCTATGGGCCTGGTCGAGGAGGACTATGACCCCGCTCGGATCGACGTCGAATGCCGACGCGCCGATCGGTGTGAGATTTCGCCCCTGCTCGAGGCCCGCTTCACTCTGGCCGTCACCCCAACCGATCTCGGCGACGCGTTCGTCGGCCGGAGATGGATCGCCGAAACGGTGTCGGCCGAGATCGATCTCGATCGCCCGACCCAGAGGAAGGCTCTGATGAGGAGCCATCGCTCCTCCGGCTGGAAGGGTCACGCTAGCTCGCCCTGACTCTGCGTTGATCTCCGCGTAGTACGTGAACCCTGTGCGGGACGATGCGATCGCCTCCGGAACATGTGCGACTAGCCGACTGGCAGTGCCGTCGCTCAGAAGCGGGAGCTCGCGGAACTGGCCCTTGGTTCCGGAGCGGATGAACACGGAGCCTGTGAGGGCGCACGAACCTTCGGCCTCTTCCGACTCCGAATCGATGCAGTACGTGTCATAGCTGAGGTCGACAAGCTCCCCTTCTGCCGTGAGGAGAGGCGGCAGGTGCGTGGCCTCTACGAACGGGCCGGTTGAATCGGCTCCCCGTTGCGCGACCGCTGAGCCCGCGACGACGAACGCCGCCGCCCCTGCCAGTGCACCTGCAAGCAACCCGACGGTGGCGACAAGTCTTCCGCCGGGGGCGTTCCAACGTTCATCCATATCGCGCTCCTTGGTTGTCTAGTGCGACAACGCTAGCTGGCATCGAGCGCTCCTGGCAATGGCTGGTACGGAAGTCGGCGCGAAGTCGCCGCAGTTCCGCGAGGAGTGGACGCTGGATCAGGAATTCGCGCGGGCCGCATGACGGCCACAACACGGCGCCGTCATCCAGCCTGGTCTTCACCCGCTCCCGGCTGCGGGCCAACTCTCGGTCAGGTAGCTAGCGGCGCGTGGGAACTCGTCCGAGCTCGCGCCGGAGTCGTCGTGCTCGCTTCGCGACGAGGTCGCGAAGCCGCTGCGGCTCGAGTACGGTCGTTTCGCCTCTGTCCGCGAGAACCTCTGAAAGGAGCCATTCCTCCGTCTTGTAGGGAACCTCGGCGATGGCCGACCCGTCGGTGAGCGCACGCGCACCCCGCTCGAGCTTCCAGCGCGCGATGACCGGTGAATGGAGGAGGCGCGCGACTCGAGGGTTTCGGAGATAGGACGGGTCGAATCCGTCTCGCGACTCGAAGTGCGTGTCGGTCAGCCGCGCCGAGCGCATCCGGTCGAGGCGGAACGTGCGGGCGGCGTCGACCGTCTGATCCCACGTGTGCACCCTCCACACCGGTAGCTCGCGCTCGATCGTGTACGGCTCGACGCGCCGAATAGAAGGGCCTTCGTCTCCCTCCTTGAGGTACTCGATCTCGACGACGATGCGCTTCTCGGTCGCCTCGCTCAAGACCTTGACGAGCGCCTCGTCGTCCGAGGCGTCCCGGGGCTCGGGCGTCCCGGAGAGATCGAAGCGGCCGAACGTCTCCTCGAGCTTCTTGCGGACACGCTTGAGCGGAGAGTGCGCATCGGCGGCGATCGTCGGCCCGACGTAATCGATCGCCAGCCGGATCGCGCGCGCCTCGAGCGGGGTGAGCTTGGGAGGACGTCGGAAGACGTCGCCGTAAAGCTCTTTGTCGACGCGCACGACGTCACCGTCGTGCATGGCGTAGACCGCGTAGCAGCCACCGCCGAAGTTGACGAGATTGAGGAGCGAAAGGTGATCCTGGAGCTCCTCGATCGGAATGGAGAAACGCGCCGCCAGTTCGGCAGCGTCGAGCACGGCGGCTCGCTCGTCGCCACACGCTGCGAGAAGTTGTGCGAGGAGCGCCTGAAGGACGCCGAACCGCTCGGGAGCGACAGGCCCCAAGGGCCTCTCGGGCAACGGCTGCCTCGGATCGGACCGCTTCGGCGCGGCTATCGCGGGCGCCGGGCCGTCATGCGTCTCTGCGAGGCGCGAGAGCCCGTTCGAGACCGCCTCCACGAGATCCTCGGGCTCGAGGGCGGCAGCGCGGCCGTTCTGGCGGAGGATCCAGCCCGCGAGCAGCTCGACGTTCGCATACTCGGTCTCGAACACCCCGTCCTCGACGGTCCCTGCGTCGGAGAGCGTTCGCTCGACCCACCACGCGGTGTCGTCCGAGACCGAGATACGCGCCGTTCCGACTGTGTCGCCGATCTGCCATGGCCGCGGGATCCGATGCCTCTCGACGTCGAAGTCGGCGGGTACCCGGAAGTCGCGCTCGCGCCGGGT
>Ga0315273_10014085_pt1 | contig 10296 bp, 8 predicted proteins | sample YL17G02_0_MG_FD_205753 | JGI IMG/M metagenome (GOLD analysis project Ga0315273, IMG submission 205753) | Sediment microbial communities from Yellowstone Lake, YNP, Wyoming, USA - YL17G02_0 | ecosystem: Environmental > Aquatic > Freshwater > Lake > Sediment | place: USA: Wyoming | collected... | reverse complement strand
CGAGGATCACGAGCACCACGAGGCACATCGCGATCAGGATGGTGTGCGACACCTCGTTGATCGATTCCTGGATGAAGGTCGAGGAATCGTAGGCGATGTCGAGAACCATCCCCTGGGGCAGGAGCTTCCTGAGCTCCGGAATCGCCTTCCGCACGCCGGCGGCGACGTCCCCCAGACGCACGACGTCGTCTCCCGTCTGCGAGATCACGATGGCCGCGAACTCCTCCGGCTTCGTGAGATCTCCGCGGGTGCGCACGGCGAATTCCCGTCCGACTCCTTCGACGCGGCCACCGGGGATCTCGGCGTTCTCGGTACTGATGGCGCGCTCCACGTCCTGGGTCGTGATTCGGCGCGCGGCCATGCGCTGCGGATCCAGCCAGACCCGCATGGCGTAGCGGCGCTCCCCGCCGAGGAAGATGTTGCCGACGCCCGGAAGCCTCTGCAGCCGCTCCTTCAGGACCAGATCGGCCACCTCGCTCAGCTCGAGGCCGCTGTGCTTGGTGCTGGAGAGCGCGAGCCAGACGATCGGCTGGGCGTTCACGTCGACCTTGGCGACGATTGGATCGTCGGATTCGCGCGGGAGCGAACCCCGGACCCGCGACACTCGGTCGCGGACGTCGTTCGCCGCCTGTTCCACGTTTCGGGCGAGTTCGAACTCGATCGTGATGACCGAGCCCTGCTCGCGACTGGAGGATTCGATGGTCTTCACGCCCTCGAGAGTCGCGAACTGCTCCTCGAGCACGTCGGTGATCTGGGTCTCGACGACGCTCGGGCTCGCGCCGCGGTAGAAGGTCGTTACCGACACGATCGGAGGATCGATATCGGGGTACTCGCGGACGGGGAGCCTTGTGAATGCGAGTACACCGAAGACGATGATCGCGAGGCTCATCACCGTCGCGAAGACGGGACGGCGAATGGAGACTTCGCTCAGCTTCACTTCGCTCTTCCCGTCCCGACGGCAGCGGGTGCGGTCCCACCTTCGGCGGCCGCTTCCTGGCTCGCGACCGGGATCACCTTGGCGCCTTCAAAGAGCTTCTGGTGGCCCGCGCGGACGACGCGCATTCCGGGCTCGAGTCCTTTCAAGACCTCTACCGAGCCCCTGAGACGCGTCCCCAGCGTCAGCGCGCTTCTGGTCACGGTGCTATCCGCCTTCACGATGTAGACGAACGACTGGTCCCCCTCGGAGAAGATCGCCTCGTCCGGGATCGTGATGGCGTTCGCGCGCTGGCTCAAGACCGCCGAGACGTTGGCCGACATGCCAGGGCGGAACTTGCCGCCGGGATTCTTCAGCCTTGCCATGACGCGCGCGCTGCGCGTCGCCTCGTCGAGCACCGGGTCCACGACGTCGATGCGGCCCCTGAGCTCGTACCCCGGATATGCGGTGGTCGAGACCGTGACCTCGGCCCCGCGGATCAGTTGCGCCAGGTACCGCTCCGGAGCCGAGAAATTGACGCGAAGCTCCGCAAGCTGCGCCAAGTCGGTGATCGGTTGACCTCCGCGGAGGAACGCTCCCGGACTCACGCGCCGCGCCCCGAGGCTACCGGCGAACGGAGCCACGATGCGCGTCTTCGCAAGCCGCGCCTCGGCCAGGGCGAGGTTCGCTTCGGCGACCTTGAGCACCGCGGCGGCATCGTCCAGGTCCTGCGGCGCGCCCGCGCCCTGCTCCACGACCGACTTCACTCGGTCGTATCGACTCTGGCTCTGGTCGCGAAGGGCTTCGGTGCGCTGCACCTCGGCCTTGAGCTGCGAATCGTCCATCTGAGCGATGAGTCCGCCCTTCTCGATCGTGCTTCCCTCGCGAAACGGCAGACTGATGACCGTTCCGTCGATCTCGGAGACGACCGTGATCGCTTCCCCCGCGTCGACCGTGCCCACCGTCTCGAACCGGTCCATCACCCGCCCCTGGGTGACGGTGGCCGTCTCGACCGGCATGGGGGGAGGTGCGAACCCGCCGCCACCGCCGGGCGCACACCCGGCGAGGGAGACGAGCAGGGTGATCAGCGTCGCCGCGACCCGCGGCCCGCGCCCCGGGGAACTCGTCGAAACCGGTATCATGGATCGAGTCTCCATCATTGGTGATTCCCTGGGGGCAACGGGGGCATCCCCTCCGCGGTCAGCCGCCTAAGCTCTGCGGCCGCTTTCGCGGTGCGCACGAGCGCCTGGGAGTAGCGCTGTTGCGCCGACGCGAGATCGGCGCCCAATTGCACCACCTCGAACGCCGTGGTGCGTCCATTCCGGTATTCCAGGAGCCCGATCCTGGCTCGCGTGAGCGACGCGTCGACGCCGCTCTGGGCCGCGTCCAGGCGCCGCTTCGCGTTGAGCAGATCCCGGTGGCCCGAGCGGACCCGCTCATCGAGCGAGCGCCGCACGGCGATCAGCCGCTGCTCGGCGCGATCCGCCTCCCCGCGCAGCCGATCGTGCTCACCCGATCCCGCGCGAAATCCGATCGGGATCGAGAGGCTGAGCCCCGCGCTCCACGTCGGGTAGTCCCGCTTCGTCACCTGGGTCCACGTGTCGCTGAAATCCCCGTTCACGTTCGTGTGAAGCGTGTCCGATCCGAAGACGACATCGCGCCCGGTCCCCGAGAGCCCCAGCCCGCCGACGGAGCCGACGACATCGAGACTCGGAAGCATGTTCCACTTGGCGCTCTGCTCGCGCGCCCGCGCCGCGGCGAGGTCGCGCTCCGCGCTCTTCACCTCGAGGCTCTGGCGCATCGCCCGCGCGACCAGCGAATCCTGCGGCTCCAGCGCAAAGTCGCGGGGCGGGCTATCCAACGGACGATACCGCGGGGCCTCGCCCTGAGGACGCCTTCCGATCAGGCTCGCGATCTGATCGGAAACGCTATCCAAGCCTTCCTCGCGATCGATGAGCGACTGTTCCTGCTCGGCGAGGAAGACCTTGGCGCTGGCCACGTCCCCCGGCCCCACGAGGCCGGTCTTCGCGCGAAGCTCGGTCTCCTGCACCAGCGCCGCCGCCCGCTCGCGGATGATCTGCTGGACGCCCAGATCCCGCTCCGCGGCGTACAGGTCCCAGTACGTGCGCTCCACCTGCGACCTGATCTCCAGGACAGCGTCGTCGTACCGGGCCTGGGCCGCCTCGTACTCGCGCGTCGCGGCGGAACGCTCTCCCCAAGAGCCCGGCCCGAACCCTTTGAGCAACGGCTGCCTCAAGTCCAGGCGGCCCAGGGTGTTGTACTGAGGCTCCAGCGCCGAATACGCGGAGTTGGTCTCTTGCTTCGTGGTGACCAGAGAAGCGGAGAGCTCGGTGCCGGCCGGGAGTCGAACGCGGCCGCCGGCCTCCGTATCGGTCCTGTCGGTCTGGAGCACCGCGGCGCCCGCGAAGGGAGACGCGGTGGGCTGATCGACGCCGCTGCGCACGCTGGCCGCGAAGATCTCGGGGTCGAACGCCCCCCGTTCGCGCCGCAGGGAGCCGCGCGCGGCTCGAAGCGCCGCGTCGGCATCGCGGACCGTAGTGGACTGCTGGAGCGCCGCGTTCGTCGCCTCCTCCAGCGTGAGCGGAACGCCCTGTATCTTTTGCAGGGCGAGCGTGAGGGTGCTGTCGATATTCGTCTCGAGCGTCACCGCCGCGCGGCTCGTTTCCGGCCACGCGAGCGCAACGAAGAGCGCCACCGCGATCAGGCATCGCGCCTGCCGCGAGGCGCTCATTGTGGATCGGGACATGTCGGAACCAGGCCTCCGTGTTCCATCGACTTTGTTGTCTGGCGACCGGGAGTCGTCGTCAATGCAACTACCGACCAGGCCAACGATGATATCACCTTCGAGGGCTCGGCAAAAAGGATTCGCGGAAGCGGGTCCATGGCGCTTTAGACTATAGTGAGAGGCGATGGATTCGACGTCACGGGAAGCCTGGGTCGAGATGCCCGGGCACTGGAAACTCTTCACGCGGTCGTGGGGCAAGAGCACGAGCACCCCCGCCGTGGGAATTCTGCACGGACTGGGGGACCACTCCGGCCGCTTCGAACGCGTCGGGTCGACGCTGGCCGCACACGGGTTTTCGGCCCACGCGCTCGACCTCCCGGGCCACGGCCGCTCCGAAGGGCCGCGGGGCCACGTGCGCTCGTGGCACGACTACCGCGACGCGGTCACGCGCTGGATGGAGGCCCTTCAGAACGAGGAGGGCGCGCGTCCCTGGGCGTTCCTGGGGCACAGCATGGGTGGTTTGGTCGCGCTCGATTGGACGGATCGCAACCCGGGGCGCGCCGACGCCCTCGTGCTCTCGGCTCCTCCATTCGAGTTGTCCCTGCACCCGTCGTCCGTGAAGGTCCACGCGGCGAGAGTGATCGGAATGGTGTGGCCCGGATTCTCGCAGGGGAACGGGATTCCACCGTCCTTGCTCACGCACGATCCCGAAGTGATTCGCGCGCATCGCTCCGATCCTCACATCCATTTCCGGATCAGCGCGCGGCTCTTCCTCGAGATGCAGGCCGTGCGCCGCGAGCTGGCTCTGAGCGCGCCCAAGCACGCGCTTCCGACCCTCATCATTCAGGGTGGCGCCGATCCGGTGACGAGCCGCGTCGGGAGCGCCGCGTATGCCGGCGCGGCGCCCCCGGGCGTCGTCACCTACCGCGAGTATCCCGGCCTCTTCCACGAAGTGCTGAACGAGCCGGAGGGAGTCGCGATCCTCGAAGAGGTCGTGGCGTGGCTCAAGACCGCGCTGAGCCCGGCGAGACACACCACTCCCGGTGTAGGCACCGGGAACTAGAGCAGGAGCCCCACCGCTTCCTTCCACTCGGCGTATCGCCGCTCGCGCTGCGCCGGTCCCATCCGGGGCCGAAAGACGCGGCCCTTCGTCCGGAGAGCTTCCATGTCGGCCGCGCGATTCCACAGACCGATCCCCATCCCCGCGAGAAGCGCCGCGCCCAGCGCGGTCGTCTCCACGAGTCCCGGACGCACGAGCTTCAGGCCAAGCAGATCGGCCTGGAACTGCATCAAGAAGTCGTTCTTCGCCGCCCCGCCATCGACGCGCAGTTCGCGGATCGAGACACCGGCCTCGCCGCGCATCGCTTCCACCAGGTCGCGCGACTGAAATGCGATCGACTCCAGCGCCGCGCGCGCGAGATGGGCGCGCGTGGTCCCGCGCGTCAACCCGCACCAGATTCCCCTCGCCTCCGGCCGCCAGTAGGGCGCGCCGAGACCGGCGAACGCGGGCACCAGCACGGTGCCGCCCGCGTCGGGGACCGATCGCGCCAACTCCTCCGTCTCGTCCGCGTCCGCGATCACGCCTAGCCCGTCGCGAAGCCACTGCACCGCGGCCCCCGCGATGAAAACGCTTCCCTCGAGGGCGTAACCGGCCTCGCCCCGCGGCCCGCAGGCGACGGTGGTCAAGAGCCCGGCGCGTGAGGCAACCCGTCTTTCGCCGGTGTGGAGCAGGAGGAAGCAGCCGGTCCCGTACGTGTTCTTGATGCCCCCCGCTTCGACGCAGCCCTGGCCGAAGAGTGCGGCCTGCTGATCCCCCGCCACTCCGCGAATCGGGATGCCGTCCGCCAGTCCGGGAACGCCGCGCGTCTCGCCGAAATCTCCGCTGGAAGCGCGCACCTCCGGAAGCACGGCCTTGGGAACACCGAACAGCTCACACAGGTCGGGATCCCACCGAAAGCGTCGGATGTCGTAGAGAAGTGTCCGGCTGGCGTTCGTGGGATCGGTGGCGTGGATGCGCCCTCCTGTCAGGTTCCACAGAATCCAGGAGTCCACGGTTCCGAGCGCCACGGTCCCGCGGCGCGCCCGTGCGCCAAGCCCGGCCACGTGGCGCAGTAGCCATTCCGCCTTCGTCGCCGAGAAGTAAGGGTCGAGACGAAGCCCGGTGCGCCGCGCGACGTCGCCCTCGTGACCGGCGCGCTTCAATGCAGCGCAGCGTGCGGCGGTTCGCCGATCCTGCCAGACGATCGCAGGACCGCATGCGCGCGAGGTCGCGCGATCCCAGAAGAGCGTCGTCTCGCGTTGATTGGTGATCCCGATCGCCGCGATCCGCGTGCGTGCGCCGCCCAGCGGCCCAAGCGCCGAGCGAAGCGCGCGAAGGGTCGTGTCCCAGATCTCGCTCCCGCGATGCTCCACCCAGCCCGGCTTTGGAAAGTGCTGCGGAAGCTCCGCGTACCCGCGCGATCGCACCCTGCCGCGCGCATCGAACGCCAGAACCGTGCTCCCCGTCGTCCCCTGGTCGATGCCGAGCACGAACTCGGTTCGGCTCACTCTGCGTTCCTCCTCTTCTCCATGGCGGAGTCGATGATCCCCTCCTCCTCGTCCAGCGCGGCGGCCAGCGCCGCCACCTCCTGGCCGCGCCGCTCCTCGCTCCACCCCAGATGCGGCGCCATCCACGCGGCAACCGGCCCCGCGGCGGCGCGCAGCGCCCGCGCATCGAGCCAGAGCCGCGTGCGGCGGAGCAGCACGTCCTCCAGCCGCCGCGCCCGCTCGGCGCGGATGGCGTGCACCACCTGCGCTTCGCTCATCTCCCAGCCCTCGCCCACCCGGACGCGCCCGGGATGCGCGGCCCCAAGCGCCGCGATCCCATCGGCGCGCCCCGTGGCCAGCGGTTCACTCTGCGTGCGGCAGACGGCGGCGCGCGCCCCCAGGAGCCGCGCGGCCCGGTCCACCACCCGCTCCGCCAGACTGCGGTGGGTCGTGTACTTGCCCCCGATCAACGTGAGGAGGGTTCCCTCCTCGAGCGTGTGGTCCTCGCGCGTGTTGGACCACGGGCGGATCGCGTTCCCGGAAACCAGCGAGCGGACTCCCACGAAAACGCGCAGCGGCCGCGTCGCCGCGTCCACGCCCGGCAGCGCGCCGTGCGCTTCCCCCAGCAGATAGCGGATCTCCTGGGAGGTCGGCCGGATCGCGTCGGGCGGCGCGTTGTCGTCCACGTCGGTCGTTCCGATCAGCGTGAACTTCCCCCATGGAATCGCGAACACAGCGCGGCCGTCGCGCCGCGAGGTGAGGAGCAAGGCGTGTTCCGCGAGCGCCGCGGGGACGACCACGTGGGTCCCCCGGGTCCGCCGCATCCGAACGCGCTCCGCAAATCCCGCCAGAGCGCGAACCGCCTCGGCCCAGGGCCCGGCCGCGTTCACGACACACCGAGAGGATGCCTCCCCCTCCTCGCCCGAGATCGCGTCTCGGTATCGCGCCCGCCACTGCGTCCCGTCGCGATCCAGACCGACGAGCGCGGTGTGCGTTCGCACCACGGCGCCGGCGCGCTCGGCGGCAAGGGCGACCGCGACGCAGAGCGGAGCGTCCTCCATCCGCGCGTCCCAGTACGAGGAGGCGCCGAGGAGACGCTGGGGATTCAGCGATGGTTCGAGCGCCAACGCTTCCGGCGCGGAGAGCTTGCGATGCGCGGAGAGAGGATGGCGCCCCGCGAGCGCGGCGTAGAGGCCCAGGCCCAGACCGACGACGAATGGAGAGCGTCCTTCGCCGCGATAGTGAGGGATCAGGAATGGGAGAGGTTCGACGAATTCGGGCGCGAGATCGAGAAGCCGCGCCCGCTCGCGCAGCGATTCCCGGACCAGGCGAAACTGGCCGGTCTCCAAGTACCGGATCCCGCCATGGATCAGCTTGGAGGAGCGGCTGCTCGTGCCGGACGCGAGATCGCCGCGCTCCAGCAGGAGGACCGAGAGGCCGCGCAACGCCGCGTCGCGCGCCACCGCGGCGCCCTGGATTCCGCCTCCCACGACCAGGAGGTCGTACGTCATCCGCGTCCCTCCCGCTTCCCCACGTCCGCGCCGCTCGACGGATCCGCCGCTTCCGCGATCCGCCGGACCGCTCTGCCGCAGCGCCGATTCTATGGGAGGCGCTGGCACATGGCTAGCCGGTTCGGTATGCTGCGCTTCTTCGCGCAACGAAATCGAGACCGGGAGGCATCATGACGAACGTCAAGGGACGTTGGGCTTTGGTCACAGGGGCAACGAGCGGCTTCGGTCTCGCCACCGCGCGCAGGCTCGCCGCGGAAGGGTGCCACGTGGCCATCACCGGGCGGAGAGCCGACCGGCTGCAGGCATTGGCTCGCGAGCTCAAGGACCGCCACGGCGTGGAAGTGCTCGCCCTCGTGTTCGACGTGCGAAACCTCTCCCAGGTACGCTCCGTTCTGGGCGGAGCGGCCGACCTTCTGGGCCACCTCGACATCCTGGTGAACAATGCCGGTCTCGCGCTGGCGCTGGACGCCCTCCAGTCGGGAGATCCGGCCGACTGGGATCAGATGATCGACACGAACGTGAAGGGGCTGCTCTACGTCTCGCGAACCGTTCTACCCGGCATGGTCGAGCGCAAGGGCGGACATATCGTGAACGTGGGATCGGTGGCCGGCCACCAGGTCTACCCCGGAGGCGCGGTCTACTCCGCGACCAAGTTCGCGGTGCGCGCGATCTCCGACGCCCTTCGCCACGACGTCCTGGGCACGGGCATCCGGGTGAGCAACGTGGAGCCCGGCCTCGCGGACACGGAGTTCAGCGAGGTGCGGTTCAAGGGGGATCGTGCGCGGGCGAAGAGTGTCTACGAGGGAATGACGCCGCTCAGCGCCGAGGACGTGGCCGACGCCATCGTCTGGTGCGTTTCCCGTCCGGCGCACGTGAACATCCAAACGTTGCTCATCATGCCCACCGACCAGGCTTCGGCCCTGGCGGTGCATCGCCGCAAGGCCTGATCCCGCGATACTACGAATCCCGCCGCTTGAGCACGTGGTACAGGTTGCCGTACTCCCCCGTGCGCGGCTCTTCCAGGGGATGCTCCTCGAATCGATCGTAGTAGACAGCGACCAGATCCAAGGGGCTCGCCCCGACGATGCGGTCCACGTCCTCCTGCGTCCAGTACCGCAGAACGTGCGACTCCTCGATCACCACGCGCTCCTTCCCCCGCCGCGCCGTTATGCGGCACTCCTGGTGCGAGCGGCGCGCTTCCCGGTCCTCGCGAACCACGGTCCACGTGAGCGTCGTGGAGAGATCTCCGCGACGGTTTCCCCACGGTCCGAACGTAGCGAGTTCGGGAGGCTCGTCGCCGTAGTTGAACTGGACGAGGTAGACGCCGCCCGGCCGGAGCGCATCCGCGACCCGCTCCAGGTGGGACGAGAGATCCCGGTCGTCCAGCAGGTAGCCGATCGAGTTGACGAGATTGATCGCGGCGTCGAATCGGCCCGGCGGACGAAACGCGGCCATGTCGCCTCGCATGACGCGGCCTCCGCTGACGCGAAGCCGCTCTCCGGCGTAGGCGACCATCTCCGGGCTGAGGTCATACCCCAGAACTTCGTAGCCGCGCTTGGCGAGACTCTCCAGCACCCGTCCGGTGCCGCATGCGGGTTCGAGGATGCGCTGAACGACGCCCGCGTGCTCGCGGAGGCACCCTTCGATGAAATCCAACTCCATCGTCAGGTCCCAACCGAACGCAACGTCGTAGATTTCGGGGCTCGCGTAGAGAGCGCGCGAGGGCGTGCGCGAAGGCGTGGAGGAATTCACCAGGGGATTCGCCTCTTCTCGGCTGGGGTGCGTCTGCGTAAGAATAAGGAGCGGGGCGACCGTTGCCGGCCGCCCCGCGGGTCTTCGACGTGAAGTGGTTTCGAAACCGCTTACGCCTTACGTACGTTCGCGGCCTGAAGGCCTTTCGGTCCCTGGACGATGTCGAACTCCAACCGCTCGCCTTCGGCCAGCGTCTTGAAGCCCTCGCCCGTGATTGCCGAGTAGTGGACGAACACGTCCTCGCCACCCTCCTGCTGAATGAAACCAAAACCCTTCGACTCGTTGAACCACTTGACCGTTCCAGTCGCCACTGTGCCACTCCTTATACAAACTGGGGCGTCTGCCCCGATAAACCGCCCTTGCGGGCGTTCGACCCGGCCACTTTGGTCGGGCCTCCGGACGAAGACTCGCCCGGATACAACAAAGCCGCAGGCACTTTCCCCGCGGCGCTATTTCACGATCCCGTGTTCGCTACAACCGCCTGGCAACTGCTTGGATGACATTATCGATCTTTTGGATTCCGGCTGCAAGCGATTTTTTTACCCGCCTCCGCACTACCCGCCGTCACGCCGGGCGTGGTAACTTTCGATGCAATGACCGTCACGCCGCTTCGAATCGCAGTTCTCTACGACGAATGGGACGTCGAGGACGACTCTGTCCCCACGCCCTCGCCCGACGAGCCGGTCAAGCGCCCCCGCCGCCGCGAGAAGCTCGACCGCGAGGAGGTCTTCGCCGCGCTGGAGAAGAAGGGGCACAAGCCCAGCTTCATCTGCCTCGATGGACGGCGCCGGTCGTTGAAGGCGCTCGCTTCCGCCGAGACCGACCTGATCTTCAACCTCACCGAGTCC
>Ga0315273_10014084_pt1 | contig 10296 bp, 9 predicted proteins | sample YL17G02_0_MG_FD_205753 | JGI IMG/M metagenome (GOLD analysis project Ga0315273, IMG submission 205753) | Sediment microbial communities from Yellowstone Lake, YNP, Wyoming, USA - YL17G02_0 | ecosystem: Environmental > Aquatic > Freshwater > Lake > Sediment | place: USA: Wyoming | collected... | reverse complement strand
CATCTGAAAATCCTACTCCCGAATGACAATTCTCGTCTAATGATTCCCAATACTCTCCTAATTCTTTATAATCTTCTGTAGATGTTAAGTAGTCTCCGTTTCTATATAAAAGTAAATCTCCAGCACATCCTTCATAATGGAGACTTCCATCTTTATGTCCCTTATTTTGATGCTGAGTTACCTCATCAAAAGCACATTCAAACCCTAATTCGATAGATTTTGGTATGAGTTTCTGAGAAAATAAGTAAGTAAATCTTATTCTAGCTTGCTTTAATGTCAAAGTTACACCTCCTTGTCAATTAAATTAAAAATTTCTAATTTTAACTTTTGAACAAATTCCTCAAAAGTCTCAATCTGCTTTATGTTAAAATTATGACAAACTATGTCAACATTTCCCTTACGCCAGTACCCATCAGGACAACACACTATTAAATTAGAATCCTTAAATAATCCAAGTTCTAATAATGTTATTGGTGATTTAGTCTTTGGATCAAAATACATAGCGATTATAGTTGAATTTTCCTGACCAGTTAGTTCCCATTCTACCTGTTCCCTAAACTGTTTATTATCAATACTTTGTTCCCAGGAACTATCCCAATCCTTTCTTCTTGGATTCAGTATTACCAATTTTGCATTACTAGAAACAAGACTTGAAAACTTCTTTAATGAGGCCATTACCTTATCTTGCCAGTTTTCAGCCTTTCCTTGTTCTATACTACCAGCCAAAAAAATAACTATGTCATTTTTACTATAAAAATATAACTCAGGAGCTAGATAAACTTTTGGCTTCATTTTTATCCTTTAGCCTAAATTAACTCAATCAGTTGACCAGCTTCCCTAAGTCCTTCCTCATAAGATTCTTGAGTAGACAAAGTTACTGGTTTAACTAGTTTATTAAATTCATTAGAAAAAGCTTCCATAGTTTTGTCTAAAACTTTAGAAATTTCTTTTGTTACAGAAGTTTCTTTACTATCTTTTAAGACTTTAAACTTATTCAAAGCTTTTTTACAGGCTTGAATATACACTTCATTAATTTCAGACATTAACACATCTTCACGTTTTCTTATCAACACATCATTATTTTTTATTAGCTTCATGACTTTTTTACTGTTCAAAGTTCTCCTAGCCCTGTTCCAATACAGGTCTTAATCTTCTCTTTAAAATTTTAAAACCAGTATTCTTTTTTAGTAATTCATCAACAATTTTCGTAAACTCCGTTGGACAAGTATTTTCTGAATCTGATATCCTGAAATCTGCCAACTCCGGATCATATATCTTAGTACAAACATACCTAAGTGTTTCTGGTCTGCGGAGTCGTTTCAAGCCAGATGTATTATCCGTGGTAGTTATCCATGTTATACTACTACCATTTAAAAAATCAGAGACCATTAGCACTCCTTTAACCTTTCATCTATTTAGTTTTAAAGTTCTTCTTTTTATGTTTCTATCTTTGTCTTAGATAAATTAAAATTACTTGGATCTCCTTTTAGAGCTTAGGAACGTTTACCTTATCCCAATCCAGACCATCTTCTCCCCTGAATTGTCCCGGTGGATTTCTTGGAAGACCTGTTTCTTTAAAAATATTATGAGCAAGATTTCTAAGCGTTTTTGCCGTTGATGACTTAGAATTATATACGCTTGCATGGACAGTAAGTAAGTTCCACGGTTGTTTTTGCTCTTCTTTTTTAATTGATCGAAACCCTTGTAGTTTCTTAATAAAACGCTGATAAGCTTTTAATAGTGACGGATAAGAGGGAGCATTTGTAATTTTAGCATAAACATAGTTTTCTTTTTCAGTCTCTTCCTCAAGATTAGCTTTATAGATAAGCCTACCACGAGGAGTTTCTTGCCAACCTGGAGGATCGTCATTTTTCTTTTCACCAGCTCTGTTATACTCTTTTACAATTGTCAGTTTTCCAGTTTTAGTTTTACTTGAGTGAGACTTTACTCTAGATTTCTGTAACTCTTCAAATTCCTGATCGATAGTAACTACATATAATAAGGATTTTTTAATTTTCTTTTGCTCTTTAAGATGTCCGGCCAAATCTTTAATTTCTCCTTTTTTATCACTATAAAGTTTTACAATCTTTGCCATAACTTTTACATCTGGCTTTACAAAAACTTCATCCGCAACTGCATACGTTTTAGTAGAAACTGCCTTTGGAAACATGTTCATATCTACTACCATATCATCAGGATTAATTATAGCTTCAACAATTATACCATGATTTCCATCCATCTGTTTCCCAGATGCCCCCGTTTGTAACCATTGAAGTGTTCCTTGAGTTACATTTTTAGAAGGTCTTTGAGTTGCAAAGCCTCTTGGAGCATTCTCATTGTGTGACCAAGAAGAAACATAAGTTTTATGTTTATTCGGTTCAAATTCAAATTCTTCTCCTACTTTTAAATCAGTAGCTTTTAGAAAATCCAACCATCGTTCTTCAGAACCAAAATTTAATCCTCTATAAAGTTTTATAGGTTCTAATGGCCTATACTTTTTTAAAAAACTTAATTCAAGATCTCCTGGAACTTGAATAGCATAAGGCGAATCTATGGCCGTACTTATCCATTGAATTACACGTTTTGGAACAAAATCTGCTTTTCTTTTTATAACAGCCCAGCTATCAACTACTCTATCCTTAGAACTTTGATCTCCTTCCCATACCAATGTAATCTTACCCTCTGGAGATATACTTTTAACAGTACCCAGTAATAACTCATATTCTTTAGAACCAACTCTATCCCCTACTTTTATTCCTGCTATTGTTCTCTTTCCATCAACATCTTTAACTAACGATACCTTTTCCTCTCTAATCCCTCCTTCAGGTAAGGTAACTCCTGTTACCACAAGTCGATTTTTTTCATCATTATAATTAAAGCCCATAGCATCCAATAGAGGTTTAAATTTTAATATAAACTCATTATGTTTAGCTGCATAAACTTCTGTTTTAGTAGTCCACCCACCAGGTATCCATTCAAATGAAATACTATCTGGATTATTCTCAATATATAGATTTCTATTCCTGACTTACCTCCTAAATGAAAACCTCTAATACTAGTAGATCCTCCCTCTTTATATCTTTGAGCAATCCTTGATACCAAAGTAGACAAGACATTATACTGAAGTTTAATCTTTACCCTCTGTCTCCTAATGGATTCCACCTTTGAAAAGTCCTTATCAACCTGTTGTTTTCTCCAACGAGCACCCCCATCCTTACTCCAAATTCCCTTTGTTTTAAGATCTTCTATTTTAAGTAAAAGAGACTTTTCATCCCTATCCAGTTTACTAAGTAAAGCTTCAACTTCTCCAGTAGTCTGAAGTCTCGGCAACTTCTCCACTAAAGGTGCCTTCTCTCCCGCTCTGCTATACTCTTTTACCATAGTAAGTTTTCCAGTTTTAGTTTTACTTGGATGAGCTTTAACCCTTGACTTCTGTAACTCTTCAAATTCCTGATCAATAGTAACTACATATAGTTTGTTCATCTTATTCCTCTCCAAAATCTAAACTTTTCTTAACTTCTTTAGATTCTGGTTTTTTACCCGTTGTTCCTGGAGGACCTTCTTCTGCTGTTTCTGGTTCTACCCCTGGTTTCGATTCTTGTTCAGGTTTTTCTTTATTCTGTTCTGGTTCAGATTCTTCTTCCTCTTCTTCACCAAAGTCCCAGTCTTGACCTCCATCTTCTTCCTGACCTTCTTGACCTCCACCTCCTTGATTCATCTGCTGCATTTGTAATTGATTTAAATAATTAAGATAAGCTGAATTCATAATTGTATCTCCAGCTTTTTCTTTACCAAGAGGAGGTAAATCAAAATCTGCTCTAATTTCATCTATTGTTTTAAAGTTTTGTCCCTCTTTAAGTTTCAACTCCATAAGCTGTTCTTCATTTTTAGCATCTAAACCAACAAACTCTAATTCAAACTTACCTTTATACATTCTAAAAATAATGTTTTTATTTAACTGAGTTTGCAGAAATCTTAATAAGGGCTTTAATCCTCTGTCCCTAGACATCTTCTGCTTAGCTTCATTTTTAGATTCAAACATGGGAGCCTGAGTTGTTCCTGCGCCACCTTTAAAGTCAAAACCTATCTCAGAAGGATCTATAAGAAATACAGCACAGCAAACTTTTATTAAATAATCCAGCCAGTTAGTAAATTCCATTTGCCTATTAGACGTGTGTAAATTTGTATACTGTAATTTAGCAGGAGCAGCTATAACAGGAGTTCTCCAAGAATTTTGAACACCCATTACCTGTGCATGCCATTGACGTCTAAAGTCTGTAAGTTGCTCCTGTGGAATATTACCCTCAAAATGTATAATTCCTTTTGGTGAACTTCCCTGAGAAAAGAATCTACGGTTATGTTCTTCCGCCCAGAGATGTGCCGTTATTGTGTTTACTAGTATTTCTAATTCACTAACACCGTATCCATTTTGTCTTATAAATGTTCTTGGATTCCTAACTCCAAAGCCAATTTCTTCTTCAGTATAGGTAGTAACAACCCTACCCATAAGAATTTGAACATATTTAATATCTTCAGGTTTAAGTTCTTCAAGTTTTCTTGTAGTCCAACCTACTGTAGGTTCTGGTTGAAATGGTTTTATATTAATATGCTTAAAAAATGCAGTAGTAGAAGCTAACCTTATTGAAGAACCATCTATTGCTAAAAATGATGAAGGTTCACCATTACGAGCATTTACAACTTCAAAAACTGATTGATCATAGCATAAACTATCCCTTGACACCTTTCTCAAATAGTCGTCAAAATTATCTCGCTCTTCAGATGGTAAATCAGGATCTCCAGTATTTTCTAAAAAGCTTTCTATTCGTTTTATTACTTTTTCATCGTCTTTAGTTGGTTTAGCTTCATCATCTCTAAGATTAATTCTATAGCCTACATCATATCTAGATTTAGGTGGGGTAGAAAAAGATGCAACCTGATTCACTCTTGTATTTATAATCGCTGCTATAATAGCATTCTTTTCAGACATAGACCTGAGAACATCATAACTAAGCATCATAGGACGTTCTTTATACATCATTGTTTCCATAAGCGCAAAAGGATCTCGCATAAGAGTTTTAGCTTCATCATCTTCATGCCTTTTAGATTTCTCTAAATTCTCCATCCACTGAACTTGAAGTTCCTGAACTTTTTCCGTAACACGTCTCTCAGAAAGATCTACCATTCGTTCTTCAACGGCCAGAATTTGTTTAACTAATTCTTCATTTTTTTGCTGTTCTATAACAACTAAATTCTTTTTAACCTCTTCATCAATTCTAGATTTAAAAAGCCTGTCTACTAACCCCATGAAATTCCTCCATCCTTCTATCTACCAATAATTTTTCAAGAGAATCTATATTCCAATTAGATCATCCTTATACTTTGATAAAATTTATTACGGCCTCTTCTGCGGTATCAAAACCATACCATCCAACCCCACCACGTTTTTTACCAATAGTTTCACCAGTTTTCCTATCTTTAGCAATCCAACCACTTTTAGCTCGATAAACAATAAGGTCAACATCTGGATAATTTTTTAATTTCACTTCATTTGCTTTCATTTTCACTGGAACTGAGGAAACACCATAGAAATTATTAGTATCAATCACTTTGGAACTGATAGTAAACTCTGAGTTCATCTTAGATTCAGTACCAGCTCTACTGTATTCTTTTACTCTGGTTAATTTACCAGTTTTAGTTTTACTAGTATGAGCCTTAACTCTGGATTTCTGTAATTCCTCAAATTCCTCATCAATAGTAACTACTCTAACTTCTTGCATTATTCTCTTCCTATGGACAATAGTTAATAAAGATTGTGCCTTACAGCCCTCATAAAAACTCAATTTAAACAAACCACATGAAATGATTTTTTCTTGTTTAAAAAATCTCTTTGTCCATTATCTCTTTTAATCCCCAAACTTTTTCTGAAAGATCTCTTAAGGCTTTGTGAACTGGACTGTTTGGAGCAGCTCCTAGATTTAGGTAAGAATCTTGAACCAGCATATTTACTAAAGCCTCTTCTACTTCTGCCTTTGGAATCTTTTGCTCCTTTGCTAAGCTCAACAAAGCCAGCTGAGTATAGTTTAGTTCTAGTTTCATCATACCCTCCTTCTGCTATTTTATCTATATTTTCAAGATGACTTTTTGGTAAAACTAAATCTGCACTATTTATCTTATAATCTCTTTCATACCATTTTTTCTCAAAAGTTTCATTAAATGTTATACCATGCTTTTTCTTTAGATGCTTTATATGCTGTTTTATAGTAAGCCGAAAATTTCCTCCAGTAAAAGAATCTGACATTTTTCTTACTAAATCAGAAACAGAAATTCCTTCTTTTAGACGTTTTTCTATAAAATCTAACTGAGAATCCTTTTGATGCCCAAATTCTGACCCACCTTTTTTTCTCCACTCTGGATTTTCACTCAATATTCTACTTCTTTTCTTTTCTTTAACGTCTGTTTTTTTACTAATTTCTAACAATTTCTGAAAAGCCTCAAACATACTCAACAGTTCAGTAGGTTCTTTACCAAAAGCTGTTGTAGCTATTTTGAAACAAGCAGGAAATAACTTAAATGTTTCCATTTGAACTGAATTTAAAGCTGTGGTGTAGTTTTCAGTATGTTCATACTGCCTTGAATGAGTTAACTCATGCTGAACCATATTTATAACACCTAACGCAAAAGATGTCGCAGAATCAAACCATCTTTTGTCTATATTAGCGTAGTTAAATCCTAATTCTCCTCCTCCATATTCAGCCCTAACCTTACCACCATCTTCGTCTTTAGATAACATACCATATACTTTATTTAATGGAGCACTAAGATCTTTTGCCATTAATCTAGCAATAGCTTCATAGGCTGTTATAACTTTTGCAGTCATAACATTTCCACCTTTTGGACCTTTATAGCCTGCATCTATTTTTACGGTAAGATGATCTAAACCCGTATATTTTGCATCTTCTTCCCTACCAAGTTGTTTAAATGTTTCTTTTATTACATCAGTAAGTTTATTATATCCCTTATCAGTCTTTATTTTTTCTATAGTATGAGTCCAAGATTTTATTTCACTAGTCATCATTACTTTGTAAAGAATTCCAGCTCTTTTAGCTGACTGAGGATCTAATGTCTTTTCTTCAATTAGTTGCCTAATAAATTCATCTCCACTTTTTAAAGTCATCCTTGAATCAGTTAATGGATATGCTGCATCGGTAGGTGTTGATTTAGTTACTATATCACAAACAATAGCACCTCTAAAATTACTACTTCCTATATTATTAATAGCCTGACTTAGCTTTGCTCCTGTTTTAAGATCATCAATTCTAATAACCATTTTAGAATCATAACCTTGAGGAGGTTTAGGATAATATGATATGGTATAGATATTTCCATTAAGCTCATGTGTTCTCGTTTCATGTCTTAAATTTTTAAAGGGGTATTTTAATTTTTCTCCATTATAAATAATGTTTATACTAGATGGAACTTCTGTTGTCTCTGCATATTGTTGAGGAGTCCACCCCATTATTCTATTGCTACTAGATACTTTAATTTTAGTACCTTGCCTATAATCAGATTTTTTGATAAAGTCATTATTGCTAGCCAATTCACCATTAAAATAGTTATCCCTTGACCAAAGTTCCCAATGTGCATATTCAGATGGACCAAAAATAACAGCTTTTGCCATTCCTAGCCCACCGAACCTGCCCTCTTTACTTTTTCCTTCACTTGCTCCATGAAGCATTAGTAAATTTTCATCTATAATCTTATCTGACATTCCTTTTCCGTTATCATCCACTTCATAACTCATTCTATCTTCGGAAACCGATATTGATATATTCCCTTTTTTTATAGCACCATCATCCAATGCATCCAATACGGCATCTAAACTATTTTGAATACATTCCCTAACGGCAATATCCCCCAAATATGTTGTATACGGGTATATTCTACGAGCTGAAGAATTCCAATCACGAATTACATCACTTTTATAAGTGGCTCTACGTTTTCCTTCTAATGATAATTCTATTTCATAGGATTTTCTTCCCGGAATTTCCCTCGGATACTGTTTTATAAAGGATAAGTGTCCTCCTCGTATTCTTACATGAGGTTTAACTTGAGTTTTAGACTTTAAAATAACATAAATGTTCAAACTGTACCTCTATAGTTCTTTGCTTAGACATGAGGACTATAAACGAATAACTTATTATTTATGGCAAAAAACTGTAATAACTCTAAATCTATGATTTGTACTTTTAACCATTCCTATAACAGCTTGCATATCAAAATCAGTCTTTCTATACATAGGGAGAACTTGATCAAGCCATACAACGTGAGTATCTTTGAGAAGTGCTTTACCTAATTTATCCACAACCTTATTTCTTTTTATCATAGTTGTTTGGTAACGTTCACAATCTTCAATACTGTAAGGAGGATCTGCTAAAATAAGATCAAACTCCTCAAGTGGTACAGACTCAAGGCTTTGGCAATCATCAATATAATCTGGGTTTGTATCTCTATTAATATCTACAGTTTTACCTGGTAGAATAGATAAGTCAACCTTACCACTAAATAAATGAAGAACAGTCTTCTTATCTGGAAACAGTGATTTAATCCTTTTTAAGTATCCATGAGGATACCCACCATAATAACTAGAGCTAACCTGATAATTGTTTCCCATAATCCAAGTTCCTACAACTCTTCCATCTTCTGCTATAAATAAACTTCTCGGGTATCCTGTTTGTATTACATAGTTATCAATTCTTTGTAACCAATTCAAAGTCACACCTCCTCCTTTGAGTTAGTGTTATGTAATTATAATTAGCCAAAATAACCCTCCATTATTCCGCAGCATATAAAACTTTGTAATATCCAGCAGGATAACTTACTAAGGAATCAGATAAATTAACTAAATCAACAATATATGTCCCTACAGGAATTTTACTATCAGGTATTGTAACCCCTGCCTGCACCAGTAATACACAGCCAGACATACCTACAATATACCCTAAAGATTCATCAGATGGCATTGAAGCTGGAATAATCCTTCCATCAGGAAAAGTAAGTACTGCAATAGCCGCACAATTAGAAGTAAGTCCTGAAATATTTACCCATAAATATGTAAATGGACTCCCATCAAACCTTGTACCAATCTCAATTTTCCATGCTTGTCTATAGTCTGTTGCACTACCATCCTGAGCATTCCCAAAAAGTTGTCTATAAGCTCCTTTATCTTGAACAAGTTTACTGCTAGAAGAAAACGTTGGAGAAGGCAACTTATATAGTGCGAAGGAAGAAGATGTTACTCCAGCATAACCTACTGGTGAAAAAGTTAAAGTAAAATAAAGTGGATCTAAATCTAATGGAAGCACTGCCCCATTATCCGGAAAGTTTGGTTTAATCGTTAGTCCAGAAAATACTGCAATACCTCTACTATTTGTTGCTACTGTAGTAACTCCACCTAGAGTACCATCGCCCGAAGCAATGGAGGCTACTACATTTATACCTGATTGATAAATATTATTATTACTAATATCTTGAAGTTGAACCACCGTTGCATTATTTAAAAATACATATCCATCATAACCATCAGGACTCCCTGTTACACTAAACCCAGGATATCTACTAACACTTGCTCCTGGTTGCATTATAATTGCACTCTTAGTAGGCAAAGAAGAAACAGAAAATGAAGCAGACACCGTAGGAGAAAGTCCTGTTGGTGTAAACATTAAAGTATGACTTCCCGTCCCAGTAATTTTAAGATTAGAAAATGTAGCAATTCCATTTGCATCTGTTACTACTGTTGTTGTTCCACCAAGTACTCCATCACCAGTTTTTGTTGCCACAACATTTATACCAGCTACCTTAATATTATTACTGCTAGCATTTTGAATTTGAACTACAGGTTGTGTAACAAAGATAAGACTACTTATTGATCCTCCTGGTTGTGTTACTATTGCACATTTAGTAGCTGGAGTTAACGGCGTAATAGCCCCTATTGAGTACATCCCTATATTTGCTGTAGTCATAGAATCACTAAGATCAAGCCTAGATATCCACCCAGATGCTACATCCGCACCACCTGGACCTTGATGAATATTTATCAAAAATATACTGCTATTTTTATATACAATACCATGATGTCCTTTCAAATACGCATTTTTTGTAGTTAAATCTACATATTCCCATCCAGAATCTAAAGAAGAAGTAACATCATGTCTTGCCAACCATCCGTGAATGGCATTGTCAGCTGTATTAAAATCAGGAGCTAAATATACGTAGTAAGATCCATCATAAGTAATATCA